>Ga0075420_100005226_pt1 | contig 11389 bp, 11 predicted proteins | sample SoiMetdeltSBSDD4_FD_75296 | JGI IMG/M metagenome (GOLD analysis project Ga0075420, IMG submission 75296) | Bulk soil microbial communities from a Populus tree surrounding site in Tennessee, USA - Soil MetaG P. deltoides SBSDD4 | ecosystem: Environmental > Terrestrial > Soil > Tree plantation... | reverse complement strand
GACGGGTCCGGTACAGAGACCCCGGTCGAGCGCCGGAATAATGGAACGCCGCGCGCGTCGCTCGACGATGTGGATCACGATGGGGATCTGGACCTGGTGCTGTTCTTCTCGCGCGCCGGACTCGCCGGTGCCGCCGATCTCACGGCAGGGACGACGACGCTCGTGCTGCTCGCGGACTCGCGTGACGGGCGACAGGTCCGCGGCGAGGGAACGGTGAGGGTCGTCAGGTAGAGCGTTGCCCGGCGGCCCGGTCACTCGTCGTTAGGCTCTCCGGGTGTCGGGTCGGGTTGCTGCGACTCGGAGTCGGCCGAGCGAAGGGGAAGCGGTCGTGGCGCGGCACCGAATCTACGCCCAGATGATCGCGCCGCCGTAAGGCTCGAGCTGGCGGTCGTGCGTGACCAGCGTTAGGCGCTCGACGCGCGCCTGCGCCACGAGCATGCGGTCGAACGGGTCGCGGTGATGCGGCGGCAGCTCCGCCGCGGCCGCGGCGTGCTGGAAGTCGATCGGCAGGGGCTCGAATCCACTCGCCGCGACTCCGTCGGCGAACACGGCGTCGAGCCGAATCCTGCCGAGTGCCGCTTTTATCCCGACCTCCCACGCCGAGGCGGCGCTGACGAACACCTCGTTCGCGGTGCGGATTGCGTCCATCGCGTCAGCGTGCATGGCGCGATTGGCACGCCACCAGACGAAGACGTGAGTGTCGAGAAGCAGCCTCATCGGACGTTCATGCTGCCTTGCCACCGTCGTCGCCCGCTGCGTCTATGGTACCGTCGAACGCGCGCAGGAGGTCGTCGGACAGTGGGGCGTCGAAGTCGTCCGCGACCCACACCGCCCCTTCCCATCCGCCCGGGGAACGACTGGGCTTCTCGATGGGGAGTGGGCCGAGCCTGGCTAAAGGCTTGCCGTTCTTGGCGATGACGATTTCCTCGCCCGCCGCGGCGCGGTCGACGAGCTCGGAAAGGCGGGTTTTCGCGTCGTAGAGGTTGAATGTGGAAGCCACGGTTCCGCCGAGTTGGTCTACTTGACCAAGATAGAGCCGTGGCAACGTTTGGTCAAGTTGGTCAACAAGATAGCTACGGCGGATAGGGATCGGCAGGGCTCGAACGTATCGCCGAGAGCTGCCTGGAGCGTCATCGAACGACTGCGCATGCTGGCATTCCGGTGGCGCAGCGAGGGAAAAGGGGTCAGCCTCTCGGCTGACCCCCTCTGATCCCAAGCTTTACTCCTCACCCGCCACGATGCGTACACGGGACGTGACATCAGCCGGCTTGACTCCGGGCTGGTAGTTCGCGATCCAGGCGCGGACGGTCGCACGGCCCAGCGTGAAACCGAGCTTCGGGAAGGTCGGGGAGATCGTGGAGATCACCGAAGTTTTCCCCTGGTCGCACGGATACGCCGACCAGGTGTTCGATCCCTGAACGAGCTGTCGCCCCTTGCCCACCTTGACCTGCTGCTCGAGCTCGATGATGAGGTCGAAGACCGTGCTCGCCGAACATTCGACGCCGACCCTGACCGTGGTGCCGTAGATGGGACTGTCGGCCACGCGCTCGACAACGAGGTCGACGGACGTCGTGTACGGTTCGACGCTCGGCGCGGTGGTGTTGGCCAATGCCAGCGACGGCGCGTGCTGCGTTGGCGCGGTGGTCTCGCCGGCGCAAGCGCCGAGGGCGGCGGCGGCGAGGATGACGATCGTGCGCGCGAGCGACCGGCGGCCGCCTGGCGAGGTGTATGTCCGCATGGGTGTCGTGTCCCTGGTTGAGTGTGAAATGTTCCTACCCGATCTCTGCGGAAGGAACACCTCACCGAGGACACGAGCCGCGAAATTCCGGACCTGGCAATGGACAACCAGGCCGATTGCTGGAGTGTTCGGCCAGCGGCTCCTCCGATCCGGACGGAGGTCGCCGAGCGATCAGCGCCGGCGTTTCTTCTTTCCCTTCTTCTCTACGCGCCCCTTCCGGCCGCTCGACCGACCCGGCTCGCCGTGCTCCGCCTGTGCGGTCAGCGCCGCCATCCACTCCGCGAGCGCGTCGTCCGCCGAGATTCGGAAGTAGAGCGTCTCAGACGCCAGCCCCTGCGGCAGGCGCGCCGCCATCTGCGCTGCGGGTTCGAGACCTAACGACGGCGCTGAAGAAGGTACTGAAGGCGGTGATCGCCGAGGGCGGCCGGAGCCTCACGTCGGGGGAGGTGCTCCGGCGTCAAGGTGTCGCTACGGCCACGATGCACAAACGCTCGGAACCCTCGACGCCAAAGGGATCATTCGAGAGGACGAGGCCGACACAGCGCCGCGCTACCGATTGAGGGATCCGTTCCTCGGTGCGTGGCTAGAGCATGTCCAGGAGGGTTCGGCTCCACACGCAGCGGGGGGTAGCGTCCCTCCGTGGCTCGGTTGGGCCGTTGCGGACGAATGCTCGTAAGTGGCCCTCGACCCTGGCTCGCCCTGGCGCGGAGGCGTACCGTAAGACACCTCGTGACTACCGACCTCCTCGACCTCATTCGCTCAGCGTTGGCTGGGTCGTACGTCCTCGAGCGTGAGCTCAGTGGCGGCGCGATGGCGCGCGTTTTCCTCGCCACTGAGCCCGCGCTAGGACGAAGAGTCGTCGTGAAGCTGCTCCCGCCCGAGCTAACTGGTGCCGTATCTATCGAACGATTCCGGCGGGAAGTCCTCGTTACCGCGAGCCTGCAGCATCCCTTTGTGGTTCCGGTTCTCGCGGCCGGCGAAGCGGCGGGCTTTCCGTTCTATACGATGCCTTTCGTGGAAGGGGAGTCGCTGCGCGGTCGCCTGAGGCGCGACGGACGACTCCCGGCGGTTGAAGCCGTCGGCATCCTCCGAGACATCGCTGCTGCCCTGGCGCACGCCCACTCGCGGGGCGTTGTCCATCGCGACCTGAAACCCGAAAACGTCTTGCTCTCAGGTGGGCACGCCGTCGTGACCGATTTCGGCGTTGCGAAAGCGCTGAGCGCTGCGACGGGCCGGTCGGAGGGAACGCTTACGTCCGTCGGCATCGCTCTTGGGACGCCGGCATACATGGCACCGGAGCAAGCGGCCGCGGATCCGAATACGGACCATCGCGCCGACCTTTACACGTTAGGCGTCATCGCGTACGAGCTGATCACCGGCCGGGGGCCTTTTGGTGCGCGTACACCGCAGCAGATGGTGGCCGCGCATTTGACCGAATCGCCGGTTCACATCAAGGAGGTTCAACCTTCCTGCGATAGCGATCTTGCCGAGCTGGTCATGCGGCTCCTCGAGAAAGACCCGGCTGCTCGGCCCCAGCGATCGGAGGAGATCGTCAGGCAGCTCACCGTCGCGGGCGGTCGCGCTGCGACCTCACCGCGAGATCGCTTGATGCACGGTCGCGTGGGTCGCAGAGCCGCAGCCGTCTCGCTCGGCGTGGTGCTCGCCGCCGCCGGACTCACTGTCGCCATCGCCAATTCGACGAAGCCCGATCCCGTCGTGCTCCGCGCACCGAGGGTCGTCGTTCTGCCGTTCGAGAACCGCAGCGGAGATAGCGTGGTGAGCTCCGTGGCGCGGATGGTCTCCGAATGGGTCACGCATGGTATCCGAGAGTCGGGCGCGGTCGATGTCGTGGAACCGAGCACCGTACGCGCGGGCACGGAGGAGCCAGCCGCCATCGCGGCGCGAGTCGAGGCAGGCTTTGTCATTGCCGGGAGCGTTTATAGGGCCGGCGATACGGTGCATCTATCCGCCCGAATCATCGATGCATCATCGCGAGAGGTGGTCGGGACCGTGCCCGATGCGTCCGCCGCCATTTCGGCACCCATGCCGGCGATCGACGCAGTGCGACGCCGGATTCTGGGCGCGCTCGCCTCGACTGTGGATCCGACGATCAATCAATTCGCGCGCATCGCGAGCCAGCCACCGAGCTTCGAGGCATATCGGGAGTACGTCGAGGCACGGTCTGCAATCTTCAGGGGCGACCCGCGGCTTGCGCTGCGGCACGCACGCCGGGCGCTGGCACTCGACTCGACGTTCACACTGCCCTATGTCGTGGCGACGTTCGCGCACGCCAACCTTGGTGAATGCCATGTGACCGATTCGCTCGTGCGCGCGCTCGAGCCGCGGCGGAACAGCATGCCGACGTTCGATCGCCTACAGATCGACCGGATCTCGGCGTCGTGCAGCGGCGATCGTCAGGCCGCTTATCGCGCAGCGGTTGCACTGCGCCGGTTCGCGCCGAGGTCTGCTCAAACAGCGGAGCACGCTGCGTTCGAAGCTCTGCGTGTTGGACGCTTTCGCGAATCCGTCGCGACATACGACAGCGTGTCGTTCGACCACCCGTCGATTCGAGAGAGTCCGTTCATTCTGGCCAACTATGCGGCCGCGCTGCACTGGACCGGGAATTTCGAGCGTGCGCTCGAGCGGGGCAGGGAAGGGCAAGGACGATTCCCGGCGGAGGCATCGATGGTGATAGCGCAGCTGGCTGCACTGGCGGGGCTTGGTCGAACCGATGAGGTCCTCAGGCGGCTGCGCGAGGTTCAAGACGCCTCGAGTCTCTCCGATAGTGCTCTCGGCGACGTGTTTCAGGACGTGGCAGCAGAGCTGGAAGTACACGGGCACGACTCCGAGTCCCGAACGGCGTGCGAGATGGCATTCTCATGGTACAGTGCCAGAGCGGAAGCAGCGTGGGCGCGGGATGGACCGGTTTCGTGTGACGTCGTTGCCGGGCGATGGGAGGAAGTGTACGAGCTCTGTACGAGGATCGTTAGGCGCGAGCCCCAAAGCGCCTGGGGCCGATATGCAATGGGCGCGCGCGGGGTTGCTGCGGTGCGCCTGAAGCTGACCACCGAGGCGGATAGCATCGAGGCGGCGCTGACGCAACGCGCGGACGGCGGAGCCCGTTACTGGCTCGCGCTCATGTCGGCGCACGCCGGGGATAAGGCCACCGCCGTGACGCGACTGCGCGACGCGCTGACACACGGCTTCACTTACGATCTCTGGCAACTCCACGCCGAACCGATGCTTGGCCCGTTGCGCGGGTACCTGGCGTTCGAAGCGCTGGTGGCCGCTAGGAACTGAGCGGATTAGTCGCACGGGCGGTTTCAGCGCTTCATCTACGCTTCGCGCAGCACCCGCCCGCTGTACGTTCGGAGATCAATGACGAGCGGCTCGGGAACTGATCCGGTTGCCACGCGAGTACTTCGGTAGTGTCTCGGGCGACGCATCGTCCGATCGAGATGCTCCCGCCGCCTAACGCCTCAGCCACGCTATAAAATGCAGGATCCGCGTCACGGCAGTTAGAAATAGTGGTGGAGATCGAAGGAGGCGACCCACACGTAACCTCCATGAGGTTTGCGGGACGGCATTCCGAGATCAACGCGGCGCTTCGATTGTGAGCTGCAAGGTCAGGCTACGCACCACGGTGCCGGGGACAAGACCGGAGCGATTCCGGACCTCCGACACCAGCCTCAACGGCGCGAGCACACCTTCCGGGCGGTGGGCGACCGACAGAGCGGTGCCCTGGAGCCGGACGAGGTCCGAGGGAAGCTCGCTCGCCGGCTGCATGGGTGGTGACATGGACGACGCGCGTCGCGGCGGTCACCAGCTGTCATTGGCGACCGCTCGCGTAAATGCGCCGTCCGTTCAGCGATGTCGTGTCGCGTCAGGCTGCCGACGACAACCATTGAGGACAGTGAACGACAGGAAGTAACCCAGGACCGTCCTGCGTTGCAGCCCGCGACGAAGGACGGCCCTGGGGAGATCTGCTCCGCCTAACGGCAATCCCCGATCGTCATCCCGGATGGTACACCTGCTTCTCGTTGTTGACGAACCAGCCTCCGTGCACCGACCCGCCACTCGTGACGTCCAGCGTGCGGCACGGCGGGTTGGCGAGATACCGGTCTGGCGGCGCCTGTGTCTGGCAGAGCGTGTACACCGCCGCCTTCGGCAGCTTCACCAGGAAGAACCCGACCTTCGGATCGAGATCGTTGATTCCGTTGTCCACCACGGGGATCGAGATGAACTCTCGCGGTATGGACACCGTGAACGACGACGGCCCGATCAGGGCGCCGAACGGATCCTGCACGCCCCACACCGCGCTCGGCGTTGGGTTGAGCGTGAAGTTGCCCGCAAAATGGATGCTTCCGTTCTTCGCGATGACACCCAGACATTGAGCGGCACCGGGCGGCAGGGCGTAGCCGGCCGGAGGCGTCGCCGCGCAGATGACGAACTTCCCGGCCGAGGGCAGCATGACGGCGAAGAAGCCGCTCACCTTCGAAACGTCGAGCGGTCCGTTGTCGGCGACGAGCGTGATCGGCGTGCCGACCGAGTCCTTCACGATCATGATGCCGCCGCCGACGTACTTGCCAAGGCGGTCAACGTAGCCCGCCTGAACGTACGGCAGGCGCAGGCTGACGAATGCCTCGAGTCCCTCCGTTTCACCGGCAGCGAGCGATGTCGTGCGGCAAGGCCAGGTCGGGAGCGCATATCCGGCCGGCGCCACGACCTCGCAGACCTTGTAGTTCCCGAGCGGGAGGTCGGGTAGATAGATCTTGCCGAACGTGGGGTCCATGTCGGTTGCCCCGTTGTCGGTGACGTACCCGACGAGATTCGGCCCGTTGATCTGGAACTTGGCGCCGCCGATCAGGTTCTGCTGAACGTCAACGGCCTTGATGACGAACCCTCCGAGATTACTCGACGTGAGCGCGGCAGCAGCCGTCTCGGCGCTCGAGGCTGGGGTGGAAGAGGTTTTCGGTGAGAGGGTGGTATCGCTGTCGCACGCGGCGACCAGTACAGTGCACAACACGGCGACGGACGCACGTCGGGTCGCGACGCCAGAAGAAAGCGGGATGGTACGCATGGAAGGAAATCCTCGCATATCGGTCAGCCGAGTCCGGCGGCTCGAGCACTGTTGCTCGGCGGGCTCGAAATCGGCGACCCGAGGATACGAGGCGTGCTCACGCGGGCATCACGCGACCACCACGTGGGCGGCGGCGACGTCACGCCGATATCACGAACGCCCCAGATGCTGTAGGGATATGCTGCCAGCCGTGGAGGGCGTGCAGCGCGCCGTATCCGAGCGAACGGAGGATTCGTCCGGGCCGGCTGGCAGTCGACGACGCGCGTCGTGCCGGTAATTGCAGAAGCGGTCGCCAACTGTCGTTGGCGACCGCTCTGCAACTGCGCCATCCATCGGCGCAACGAGATGTCGTTAGGCTACAGCGGCATGCTGTCGAAGATCCCCGCCAACGCCGGTAAGTCGGACTGCACATTGACCTGCCGGCACGCCGGTTCGGCGAGCTGCCCACCTTTCGGCGCCACGATCTGACACACCGTGTACAGCCCCGTCGCCGGGACCGTCACGTACACTGACGCGGAGTTCTGGAACATGTCCTCCGCACCGTCGTCCGCGATCTTCACCTGGACACCCGTCGCCGCCGACGTGATGGTATACACGGACCCCTTCGTGTATACGCCCGCGACCTTCGCGTGCCAGTAGACGGTCGGCGTACGGTAGACCCAGAAGGGCGCCAACAGCGGCGTCGTCCCGCCGACGACCGTCGTCGCGGTCTTACATGGGGCAGGATCCGGGACGAAGTAGAAGACATACCCCGCGGGCGCGGTCTTCCCGCACACCGTGACCGCGCCGATTCCAACCTTCGCCTTGAACTTCCCCGGGCGGCGGTCGAGGTCGAGCGCGGAGTTGTCGGCAATCGTGGTGAGCCGACCGGTGCCGTTGTCGATCGTGAACTCGCTGGTAGCGAGGTCCACGTCGATCATCCCGTCTTCCACGGTCCACGTCACGTAGGCCGTGGCCGTGGTGAACGAGCCTCGGGCCATCGACGCCTCCGCGGGAGCGGCGACACGAGTCGGACCAACGGGCGAGTCGGTGTCGCAGGCGGCGAGCGCCGCGACGGCGGTCAGGGCAAGCGTCGACCGAAGGATCGAGCGCCGGGCGAAAGAAAGAATCGAGCTCATTGTCGGAATCCTCAGTGTATGTAGTTCAGCCGGATTGGCGGCTCGAGCGTCATTGCTCGGCGGGCTCGGATCGGCGACGCGAAAGAAACGAATCGCGCTCACGGGATTTCCACGAGAATCTCACCCGACACATCTGCTTGCGGGGCGTACGCTTACGACCGCTTAACGACGACGGCGGTCGTCAGCCACGGACTCCCGGAAGAACAGAGGCGCTTCGCGAGACGATCGCGAGGCGCCCCTGACTTCGGACTTACTTTCGGCCTCGATAGAGCTTGACCATCGACGTCGCCGTGGCGGGAATGATCCACGCTCCCGCTTCGGTCTTCGTCGTGACCACGGCGCTCCCGATCGCGAACTCCCCGCTCGATGGCGCGAGCGAGATTCCCCACGGCTGCGCGCTCGTGGAGCATGCCACGGTGACCTTCCCCGATGCCTTGGCGGCCTGCGAGCCCCGGCCGGCCTTCGGCTCCTGCGTGATCTCGACCGCGAGGTCGAACGTCTCGTTGGTCGAGCACGTGACCGAGCCGGCAACGAACACCCATCCTGTCGCCGGATCGATGGGGAGACTGGCACTGTTGGTGACCGTGACGGTCGTGAAATCCTTGAACTCGTAGGCGCCGAGGTCGCACTTCGTGTCGCGCACGACGTAGCGCTGGTCGGCCGTGACCGTGCAATCCGTCCCGGCGTCGATCGCCGGGCTCGGCCCGAGGAGCGCATGCGTCTTGCCCGGCCCGCCGTTGTCGCGGAGACTGTCGAGCTTCGCGGGCGCAATCATCATGACGGTCGAGTCACCGCAGCTCGTGTCGTCCGTGAGGTTCTTGCCGTATCGCTCGAAGACGGGGACGTACTGGCAGTTCGCACTGGCCCCGTTGTTCGCGATGATCGAGTTGCGCATAACGAGCGCCCCTCGCACGTCGACACCACCTTTGGTGTTGCCGGCGATCGTGGTGTTCACGAGCGTGAGCTTCTTCGCGACATAGACGGCGGCGTAGCTCGCCGAGGTGTTGCTGCTGATCGTGGTGTTGATGAGCGTGGCGTTCCCGGTAACGAACATCGCGGCGTATACCATCCCGTTGTGGTTCGAGAGCGTGACGTTCTCGAGCACGACGTCGGAGTTGGCCAGGATGCCTCCGCCACCAGCGCTGCCCGAGCCCTCGCCGTTCACGAGCGCGAGATTCCGGAACGTCACCGCCGAAGCCAGCGAGTCGGGGAGAGCGAAGATGTGCCGCGCTTTCCCACCGCTGATCGTGATGCCCTTGTCAGCAGGGCCTTCGATCAGGATCGGGTGGCGCACAGCGACTGACGAATCGACGACGATCGTCGCGCCGGCGAGGGCGGGAGCGAAGCGGATGACCTCACCGCCGAGCGTCTGGGCGACGGCCCAGCGGAGCGAACCAGCCTCCGTGCCGCCGCTGGTGGTCGTCACCGTAATGTTGTCGCCGAGGTTGGCGTTAGGTGCGGACAGCGATGGAATCCCGGGGGCCGTCGACTCCTCGGCACAGGCGCCGAGGCCGAAAAGTATGAGCGCGAGCGGCCAGCGGCCGGCGCGCGAAGTCGGTCGATGCATTGAAGCGTCCTCTGATGGTTTATGGGTCTACGCCCCAATAGGCGAAATCCGCCGAGGCATCGAGCCACGCCGGTTCCATACCTCGACAGATGTCCGCTCTCCCCGGTCGCATGCGTTAATGAGGGACCACAAGTCCACATCACTCACGCTACCTCCCGACGTCGAGACGCGCCGCACGCCTTGCGTCGGTTTACCAGGAGACACATCAGATGAAGTGCTCATTCCGCCGCCTGCTGGCGGTCGGCATCACACTCGCAGCGATTGTCGCGTGCGGGGACGATTACGGGTCCGATCCGGATCCGGTGGTTACACCACCACCGACACCAACCGCACCGACGACGATTTCCGCGACGGGAGACATCGCCGCGAAAGTCCAGGAGTTTCGCACCCTGCTCGGCGATCCCTCGAACGGAGGCACCGCGGGAGAGCAGCCCGCCGGCCGCCGCGAGATCTCGTGGGACGGCGCGGCCGCCAACCCGTTCAACAACAAGAACGACTTTCCTGCCTCCTTCTTCAACACGAACGTCAAGTCCGGGGCAATCTTCACCACGCCCGGAATCGGATTCCGGAACGACAGCCTCGACTTCGGCGAAGTGAACCCGGGCTACGCGACCGAGTTCAGCGCGTTCAGCCCGACCAAGACGTTCTCGCCGATCGGCAGCAACGTCATGGACGTGCTGTTCCAGGTTGCCGGACAGCCGACTCCCGCGCAGGTGACGGGGTTCGGCGTCGTGTTCAGCGACGTCGACGTCGAGGGTTCAACCACGATCGCGTTCTTCGATGCCAACGGAGCGCAGCTCGCGACCGTCGCTGCTCCGCGAAGGTCGGATGCCGGCGGCCTGTCCTTCGTCGGTGCGAAGTTCGCGGAAGCAGTCGTGGCGCGAGTCCGCATCACGCTTGGCACGGGCATCCTGAGCGCGACGGTCAACGACATCTCGGCGGGCGGGACGACGGACGTTGTCGTCACTGACAACTTCATCTACGGCGAGCCGAAGCGAATTCCATAGTACGCCGACTCACGTCACACAGACGGACCGCGAGGCACGCGGTCCGTCTCGCCGGCGAATCAGGTCACGCAGATCGCGAAGTAGCGCGGCAGGTCTATGACGAGGGCGGGAGTGGCCGGGTCAGGTTGCCATTCCAGCGCGTCGGCGAGAATCGACGGACCGCGATCACCCGGACGCCACCGCTCGATTGCTCGCGCGTCGGTATCGACGATCCAGTACTCCGGGACGCCCTTCTCGAGGTAGAGGTCGCGCTTGCGACTTCGATCGGTTCGCGCCGTTGATGGCGAGATTACCTCCACGGCAACCAGCAATCGACCAACCTCGACCCACGAGCTCGGTGGCGCGTTGTCGACGAACGGTAGAACGAACAGGTCGGGCTGGACGAATTTGCGCGGTCCAAAGACGACGACGTCTGCGGGCGCGAAGATCGTCTCACCCAGCGCGTGCTCGCGAACGTAGGGCTCGATCAGCAGCATGAGCTCGCGCACCGCTCGTTGATGCACACGACTCGGCGCCGGCGTCACGAACAGCTCGCCGTCGATGACCTCGTAGCGGTTCCCATCGTCGGGGAGCGCCCGAACCATGTCGACGGTCCATTCCGTTGGCTGTGCGGGCATGGCCATACGATAGATCCCTCGGCGCGCAGGAGACAAGCGAACATGGGCCGAGGATACGCGACGAGTTGCCAGCGCCACCATCACTTCAGTCCAGGTGACATCAAAGGACCTCGCGACACACTCGCTCTCCGAGCGTTGCCAGCCCGACCCGAACACGTAGATCGCATCGTCACTGGCCACGTCGCTCGCGGCACGAATGGCGTGCTCCAGTTCCTCTCGGGTCACGTCGAGCTATCCTCGGCACTCCGGTGGGCGATGTCGC
>Ga0075420_100005225_pt1 | contig 11389 bp, 10 predicted proteins | sample SoiMetdeltSBSDD4_FD_75296 | JGI IMG/M metagenome (GOLD analysis project Ga0075420, IMG submission 75296) | Bulk soil microbial communities from a Populus tree surrounding site in Tennessee, USA - Soil MetaG P. deltoides SBSDD4 | ecosystem: Environmental > Terrestrial > Soil > Tree plantation... | reverse complement strand
TGATCGTGTGCAACAACCGCTCGTTCTACAACGACGAGCGACACCAGGGACGCATGGCCGAACAGCGCGGGCGCCCGGTCGAGAACCGCTGGATCGGTCAGCGCATCGACGATCCCGATATCGATATTGCGGGCATGGCGCGGATGCAAGGCGCGGTCGGCATCGGCCCCGTCACGGATCCAGCGAAGGTTCAGTCGGCGATCGAAGAAGGCGTCGCTGCCGTGCAGGGCGGTCGCCCGTGCGTCGTCGATGCGCGTGTGCTGCCGGGATACGACAACCGTGGGTAGAACCGCGTCTTTCGCGTTGGTCGCACTTTGCTGCGCGATGCACGTCGCAGCGACGCACGCACAGGCGCCTGCAGCTTTCCCGACGAAGCCCGTGCGCATCATCGTGGCGTTCCCGCCCGGCGGCGGCACCGACATCGTGGCACGGGTCATGGCGCCCAAGCTCGCGGAGGTGTGGGGCGGACAGCAGGCGATCGTGGAGAATCGCGCGGGCGCTTCGGGCGTGATCGGCACGGAAGCGGCTGCGCGCGCAGCGCCGGATGGCCACACCTGGCTTCTCGGCACGATGGGCAATCTCACCGTGAATCAGCATCTGTACGCGAAAATGCCGGTGGATCCTCAGCGCGATCTCACCGCGCTCACTCAGGTGGTCGCGGTTCACTTCGTGATGGTTGCGCATCCGTCGTTGCCGGCGAGAAACGTCAAGGAGCTCATCGCGCTCGCACGCGCGCGTCCCGGCCAGATCAATTATTCGTCGTCGGGTCCCGGCGGTGCGCCGCATCTCGGCGGCGAGCTCCTGAAAAGCATGGCCGGAATCGACCTCGCACACATTCCCTACAAGGGCAGCGGGCCAAGCTTCACGGATCTTCTCGGTGGCCAGGTATCGCTCACGTTCGACAGCCTCCTGCAGGCGCTGCCGTACATCAAAGTCGGCAAGTTGAACGCGCTGGCGGTGCTAGGCCCGAAACGCTCGACGCTGCTGCCGCAGACGCCGACGGTTGCCGAATCAGGCGTGCCGGGTTACGAGCTCACAAACTGGTTCGGTCTCGTGGTGCCTGCGTCGACGCCGCGTGAGCTGATCGCGCGGCTCTATGGCGATCTGTCCAAGGTCCTCGCGCAGTCCGATGTGCGCGACCGCATTCAGAGCATGGGTGCCGACGTGGTCGGCAGCAGCCCCGAGCAGTTCGCGGCGTTCATGCGCGCCGAGACCGCCAAGTGGGCGAAAGTCATCAAGCAGGCGAATATACGCGCGGAGTGAACTTTCCCTCCGCGGGATGCTCTCCCCATGCGGGAGATCTTCATGGCGAGTGCTCAGCAAGCCCAACTCTTCGACGCAGCATCGCGGCTGCCCGAAGGTTTCATATACCAGCGCGATTTTCTAACGGCTGAAGAAGAAGCCGCACTGCTCACCGAAGTTCGTGCGCTGCCGCTCGCGGAAGCAAAATACAAGGAATACACCGCGAGGCGGCGCACGGCGAGCTACGGCGGCCAGTACGACTACACGCTGCACAAGCTCGAGGCGGCACCGACATTTCCCGAATTTCTCTTGCGGTTGCGCGAGAAGGTCGGGGGTTGGGTTGGCATTCCCGCAGAAAAGTTCGTCCATGGCCTGGTGAGCGAATATCGGGCTGGAACGCCGCTCGGGTGGCATCGCGACGTGCCAAACTTTGAAACGATCGTGGGCATTTCGCTGGCGGGCAACGCACGCATGCGGCTGCGGCCGTATCGGCCTGGAGAAAAGCAGCGGCGCGAAGACGTCATCGCGCTCGAGCTCGAGCCGCGGTCCGCATACATCATTCGCGGCAGCGCGCGCTGGGGCTGGCAGCACAGCGTCTCGCCGACGAAGGAGCTTCGCTACTCGATTACTTTCCGCACAGCACGCGGAAATGCATAAGCTTCCCCGCGACTTCTACGACCGCGACACGGTCGTCGTCGCGCAGGAGCTTCTCGGCAAATGCCTCGTTCACGTTTCCGGCGGCGTCCAACGCATCGGACGCATCGTCGAAGTCGAGGCTTACCTGGGCCCCCACGATCTCGCGGCGCATTCGGCCAAAGGGCTGACGCCGCGGACGAAGACGATGTTCGGGCCGCCGGGACATGCATACGTCTATCTCATCTACGGCATGTATCACTGCATGAACGTGGTCACGCAGCCCGAAGGCACGGCTTCCGCGGTGCTGCTGCGCGCGCTCGAACCCGTGCAGCACGTCGAAGGCCGCACGCAAGGGCCGGGTCTGCTGTGTCGGGCCATGCACATCGACAAACGCCTGAACGGGCACGACCTCCTGAGCGACGACTTCTACATCGCCGACGACGGCTACCCGCGCAAGTTCAGCATCGTAAAGCGCCCGCGCATCGGTGTGGATTACGCGGGCCACTGGGCGAAGCGCCTGCTGAGGTTCTATATCAAGGGCACGCCTTACGTGTCGCGGCGTTGATATGAAAGACGCGGCGCCAGCCGATCAAAGGTGCATTTGCGCCCGATGAGCGGCGTAGCTTTATCTCAGCTTGATACCCTCCGCCGCAAGCGCCGAGGTCACCGCCACCGCGACTTCGCTTCGCGCTTTCATCCATTCTTCGATGTGGTCGGTCGAGAACCGCAACTCGAAACCCATCCAGTCCGGTCCGAGCCTCACCAGCAGCGCTTCGGGAGCCGGAGTCTTGCGCACCATGGGATGCTCACTTGCGATGCGCTCGAGGACCGCAATGACGTGCGCAGGCTCGCTGCCGAGCATCACCGAGATCGGCAGCTCCACGCCGCGCTGACGGGCGGAAAACGTCCAGTTCACGACCCTGTCGGAGATGAGCTTGCCGTTAGGTACGATGACTTCGGAGCCGTTCGAGGTGCGAACGATGCTCGCGCGGATGCCGATCCGCTGCACTACACCCGTCGCATCGTCCATCTGGATCACGTCGCCCACCTGAACCGGCCGCTCGAATAGCAGGATCAGGCCCGAGACGAAGTTGTTGAATATGGTCTGCAGCCCGAAGCCGACACCTACCGTGAAAGCGCCTGCGAGTATCGTGAACTTCGTCATGTCCACGCCGATGATGCCCATCGCGATGAAGAACCCGGCGACGAGAATCGCGTAATGCACGGTTCTCGAGATCGCGTACGGCAGGCCCCGTTTCAATTTCGCGTGCGGAAAGACTTCTTCGTCCAGCACGAACTGCACGACTCTCGAAACGAGAAACGAGGCCCAGACGGCGAGCACGAATGAAAGCACGTCCGCAGAGGAGATGCTGATTGCACCGATCTCGAGCTCAGCGTTGAGCGCGGCTCGTACGGCGTAGATCACGCGGTCGCGCAAGGCGAGCCTGTCGAGCAGGACGAGTCCCCACCAGACGAGGGCCCATGCATTGAGCAGCCACCGCATTCTGTGGCGGAGAAGCTCGCGGTGTCGCCGCACCATGCCGAAAAGCGTGAGCGGGCGGGCACGCAGCGCCATTGCGAGCAGCGCATCGAGGATCTCCAGCACCGTGTAGAGCAGCAGTCCGAAGTACATCGCGCGCAGGAGCGCGTTGCCTGCCAGGTTCGCGAGACCCACATAGCCGTAGACGTTCATGAGTGCCGTGGCCGCAAACACGACCGACGCGACGCGCAGACCCACGCTCAACAACCGCGAGTGCCGGTGCGCTGGTTGCGGCCCGTTTTCGGGAGCCGAGTGTCGCAGGAACCAGAAGAGGAACGCCGAGGCGCCGAGCATTTCCGTCACGAAAATCGCGCGCGGCACGAGCTCGATCGACGCGGTGACGAACCGCACCTGGTCGATGAAGAAGAGAACGAGCACGCCGTAGAGCAGCGGCCGCAGATAGGGTGCCGCGAGTCGTCTCAGCACGACGACCGCCGGTATCAGCGCCGCAGCACCGATGAATGCCCAGAGTAAGCGCGGCGCCTGTGGATAGATCCAGCGGCTCGCCATGAACGCGAGGACGAGCGCTGTCGCGATTGGGTAAGCCACCACATTCGATGCGTGCTGAAGCTCGGGCTCCGTCTTGACCCAGGCACCCAGCCGCAGCCTCGCCCAGTACAGCAGTGCGGCGAGCGCGACGAAAAGCGCGAAGTGAAACAGCAGGCGGTCGGCACGACGTTCCACGTATGTCTGGAGCGTTGTCCATTGCGCTTCGCGAGCTTCCTGGCTGTCGACGGGGATACGCTGGCCCGCCTGCGCCAGCGCTTCGCCGTCCCAGAGCGCCGGGCTGTCGCGGCTGAACATACGGGCGAGCGTCACATCGCGCGCCTGCCTGATCATCTCGATCGCTTCATCGATCCTCAACGCCTGTGCTGCGATGCGGCTTTCCAGTTTCAGCGCGAGCGCGCGCTGCGCTTCCGATGTGCTGCGCGTTCGTGTGATCGAGGTACGCAAAGACTCGATGCGGCTGGTGACCTCTGTCGGGGCGTTTTCCTTCTGTGCGAGCGCAAGGGTCTCGTTCCAGCGTTCGCCGAGTTCCGTCACGCGCGCGAAATTTCGCTCGAGCAGCGCGATGCGCTGCTCGAGCTCGCGGGTCCAGATCGCGAGTGGCGCCCGCGCGGTTTGCCATCCGCGCTCGAGGTTTCGCAGGAGCTCGAGCGAAGGCATGCGCGAGACGATGCGCGTGGTTTCCTTCGAGCGCGCGTCGATCTCGCGAGCAAGCGCCGGGAGCTCTTTTTCGATTTGCGCGAGGCGGTCGTCGGCGGCCGTGGCGGTCGTGATCTCCCGCAGCGCGGCGGTCGCGAGCTCCAATTGCGCGCTGATTTCCGCGAGCGGCACGGGTTCGGGCACCGGGCGCGGCTTTTCCTCGGCGCCGGTCCTGGTATCGGCGGGAACGTCCGCTGCCGCAGCCGGGCGCGGGCAGGGGACGATGCAAACGAGCAGCCACAGGCAGCCGAGCATGCTCGCCGTGGCGAGATGTCGCCGCAAGCAGACGGTTCGGTGGTCCTCGGGAAGAATCATCGGGGCAGGGTTCCTTGAGCGCGGCAAGCGCAGATCGCGTCGCGGATGAAAAGCAATAGCCGGTCCGGGACGGGCGACGTCGCATCGCGAGAAATTGCTAGAATCGCGGCATGAAAATCCTGCGACGTGTGCACATCGCGTTCGCGTTCTTCGCCGCGCTGGTCGCGGTGCTCGCGTATGCGCAAACCGGCGAAAACGTTCTCTACGAGAAGCCGTCGGCCTACAACAACATCATCGTGACGGAGGATGCCGCCGGTTACCGGGTCCTGCGTTTCGAGCGCGGGGGCGCGCGGCAGAGCATCGGAAAACCGGGGGAGCCCGAATATCTGGGCTTTGCGTACACCAAGGTCGCGTTCGTGGGCCTCGCGCTCGTGCCCGAGCCCGCGCGTATTCTCGTCGTGGGCGTCGGGGGCGGCACGATGCCGATGTTCCTGCGAGCCTACTATCCAAACGCCAGCATCGACGCGGTCGACATCGATCCCGACGTCGTGCACGTAGCCAGGGAGTATTTTGGATTTCGCGAAGACGAGCGCATGAAAGCCCACGTGGGTGACGGGCGCGCATTCGTCGAAAGTGCACGTGAGCCGTACGACATCATCTTTCTGGACGCGTTCGGTACTCGCAACGTGCCGCCGCATCTCACGACGGCCGAGTTCATGCGAGCGGTGCGCCGCGCGGTAAAACCCGGAGGCGTCGTCGTCGGGAACATCTGGGGTCGCGGCGCGAATCCGCTGTTCGATTCGATGGTACGCACCTACCAGGAAGTCTTCGACGAGCTCTACATGCTCGATGTGCCCGGCACGACGAACAGGATCCTGCTCGCGCTACCCCGCAAACGGGGGCTGGACCGCGGGGCGCTGATGCAGCTTGCACGGACTACGGGCACGGCCAAACGCTTCCAGTTCGACCTCGGCGCAATCGACGAGAGCCAGTTCCATGTACTCGGTCAGAAAAACAAGACCGGCCGCGTTCTTCGCGACTCCGAGATAGCGCGACCGGCCGCGGCGGCGACTCAATAGGATGCGTATGCCCAAGGCGCTCGAAAGCTTGCTCGGTTGTCCACGTGGCGTGTGGGAGCGCTTCCATGGATTTCTCGAAAATTGTGCCGAGCGCCACGTCGCGCATGGCTTTGGGCGCTCCAGTACAAGCGCCGCTACACGAACCCCGATCTCATCGAGAAGTATCGGCAGAAGCGCTGACGCGGCCCGCAGTCGGTGCGATCGCGCGTGCGGTCGCGGTGCTCGTGCATTTCTGGTAGGGTTAACCGGCCTTCCCGAAACAACCGATAGCCTGGAGCTCACATGGATCGCAGAACGTTTCTGAAAGCCGGCCCGGCGCTGCCCACGGCCGCTGTCATTGCGGGCCTGCCGCGGCTAGCGGGCGCGAATACGGGCAGCGCATGGCGTGCCTATGAAGTGGTTACGCGAGTGCAAGTGCTCGATGCAGAAGGTGTGACCCGGGTGTGGCTCCCGGCGCCGCTCACGGTCGACACCGATTACTTCAAGAATCTCGGCAGCACGTGGCGCGTGGAAGGCGGAAAGGTCGCATACGTTGAGGAGCCGAAGCATCGCGCCGGCATCCTTTCGGCGCAGTTCGAGAGCACGACGCAAAATCCCGTGCTCGTCATGACGAGCCGCTTCGCAACGCGCGACCGCGCGGTCGATCTGAAGACCGCGCCGCGCGGGGGCGTGCGCGAGGAGCGCGCCGAGCTCAGGACGGCGCTCGAAGCGACGGAGCTCATCCCGACCGACGGTATCGTGCGCGAGACGGCAACCCAGATCACGCGCGGGCAGCGCACCGACGTAGACAAGGCTCGCGCGATATACGAGTGGATCGTCGAGAACACGTTTCGCGATCCGAAGGTGAAAGGCTGCGGCTGGGGCGACATCAAGAGCATGCTCGAGACGGGGAACCTGGGCGGCAAGTGCGGCGATCTGAACGCACTCTTCGTCGGGCTGGCGCGCTCGGTCGGGGTGCCTGCGCGCGATATTTATGGCGTGCGCGTCGCGAAATCCGAGCACGGTTACGTGAGCCTCGGCGCTAACACCGAATCGATCACGCGCGCGCAACACTGCCGGGCAGAGTTCTGGTCGCAGGCCCATGGGTGGGTGCCCGTTGATCCCGCAGACGTGCGCAAAGTGGCTCTCGAAGAGCCGCCGGGGAATCTGCCGCTGAACCACGAGAAGGTGCGCGTCGCACGCGAGCGGCTGTTCGGCTACTGGGAAATGAATTGGCTTGCCTACAACCGCGCGCATGATCTGCAGCTTCCCGGCGCCTCCGACTGGAAAGTCCCGTATTTCATGTATCCGGACGGACAAACCTCGCGTGGACGGCTCGATCCGCTCGAACCCGATCGCTTCCAGTACACGATGACGGCGAAAGAGCTGAAAGCCTGACGAAGCGGCAGCAGACAGCGCTAGCGCGACGTAGGCAGGTTTCGAAGAACAGCGGCAGCCATGCCGCTGTTTTTTTGCGTCAGCTCATCTGCGACTGCAGGTAATTCTGCAGCCCGATGAAGTCGATGAGGTCGAGCTGCGTCTCGAGCCAGTCGATGTGCTCTTCTTCGTTCTCCAGGATTTCTTCGAGCAGCTCGCGGCTGACGTAGTCCTGTACCGATTCGCAGTGCGCGATCGCTTCGAGATACATCGGCCGCGCCGCGCGCTCGAGATCGAGATCACACTTCAGCATCTCGGGTACTGTTTGCCCTATCAAAAGTTTTCCGAGGTCCTGGAGATTCGGCAGGCCTTCGAGGAACAGTATGCGTTCGATGAGCTTGTCGGCGTGTTTCATCTCATCGATCGACTCCTTGCGCTCATGCTCGTAGAGCTTGCCGAGCCCGAGGTTCTGGAACATTTTCGCGTGGAGGAAGTACTGGTTGATCGCCGTGAGCTCCTGTTTGAGCGCGGCATTGAGGTGCGAGACGACCTTGGGATCACCTTTCATCGTTCTTTCTCCGGGAGAGCCGCATGCACACGTTCTTGCTCGGCGGCGGGCGCGCGAACGTGCGCCGACCCTGGAGTATAGGTCGTGCTGGACGAAGCGGTCAGGCTGCGGCGGTAACCCCTGCAGGGCACGAGGCAGCAGCGGTCGCTTTTCGCGTCTCTTCGGCAAGGATTGCGAGCGCGGCGGAAGCACACATGCCGCACTGCGAGGCGATGCCGAGCTCCATCTTGAGATCCGAAAGGGTTGCGGCGCCGTTGCGGATGCAGCGCCGCACTTCGGTGTCGGAGACAGGGTTGCAGATGCAGACGTACATGTCAGGAAACCCAGCTTGTTTAATGCGAATAATTATCACTAATATGGTCAGACTTTGCAACCCATCAACGTGGAAATGACCGTGATATGTATCACGATCAAAGGCTTATACACGACCTAGCGCGCACGCCCGACCATCTTGCGGCTGTTAATGAGAATAGTTATCATCGTTACCATGTCCGATGATGGAGCTATGCATGCATGATCCAGAGACTCGCCCCGAGTTGCTGCTCGCCGCCTTGTTGCACCTCATCACGGCGTACCGTCGCCGGGCCTGCCCGGCGCTGGCTTCATGTATCGCGCGCCACTTCGCATGCCTTGCTGCACACCCGCGTGCGCACCGGCTGATTCGTGACGTGGCTGCTGGCGCGGCGCCGGAGTGGGAACGCGCTGCTGATGTGTCTTGCGAGGCGGCCGACGTAGAGCGGCGTCGACGGGATGACGAAAAGCTCGAACGTGTTCGCTACGACGCGAATGCCGGCTCGGCGGGCAGTCGGAACTCGGCGCGGATGCTGCTCTCGAACTGCTTTGCCGTGAGCGGGCGGCTCTTGAAAGCGCCCTGATACGCGTCACAGCCGAGCGATCGCAGAATCTGCAGCTGCTCGGCCGTCTCGACGCCTTCCGCCACGACTTTCAATCGGAGGTTGTGCGCGAGCCCGATCGTCGCCTTGACGATCGCCGCGTCGTCGAGATCCGACGACACCTCACGAATGAACGAGCGGTCGATCTTCAGCTTGTCGATCGGCAATCGCTTGAGATAGCTCAGGCTCGAATAGCTCGTCCCGAAATCGTCGATGGCGACCTGCACGCCGATCTGACTGAGCTTTTCGAGCGCGACGATCGCCTCCGCGGGATTGTGCATGACGACGCTTTCGTTGACTTCGATCTCCAGGCATTCCGCAGCGAGACGGCTCGCTGCCAGCGCGTGGCGGATCGTCTCGAAGAGCTCGCTCTGGCGAAACTGCGCGCCGGAGATGTTGACGGCCATGCGCAGATCGGGGAGTCCCGTCTCCTGCCACGCCCTGTTCTGTGCGCATGCGTGTTCGATCACCCACTTGTCGATCGCGACGATGAGGCCGGTGTCCTCCGCGAGCGGTATGAAGTCGGGCGGCAGGAGCAGGCCTTTCTGCGGGTGACGCCAGCGCACGAGCGCTTCCATCCCGATAATGGCGCCATCGGCTACGTTTACCGTGGGCTGGTAGTGAAGCTCGAAGTCTCCCTGACTCACGGCGCGCCGCAGATCGTTTTCCAGCATGAGCCGCTCCGGGAAGAACGTGGCCATGTCCGGCGCAAACACCTGAAACGTGTTGCGACCTGCCTGCTTCGCGCTGTACATCGCAGCATCGGCCCGGGTAATCAGCATCTGTGCCGTGTCGCCATGCATCGGGAAGACGCTGATGCCGATACTTGACGTGACGAAGAGCTCCTGTTCATGGACGCGCAACGGTTCGCGCAGCGCATCCAGAACCTTCGCGGCAATGTTCGTCGCGTCTTCTACATTCGCGACTTCCCGCAGCAGCAGCACGAACTCGTCGCCGCCCGGTCGCGACACCGTGTCTTCGGCGCGAACCAGGGCCTGGAGCTTCGCGGCTATCGCGCGCAACAGCTCGTCACCCACGAAATGCCCGAGCGAATCGTTGACGACCTTGAATCGGTCCAGATCGACGAAGAGCACGGCGCAGCGCAGCTTGCCTCGATCGGCATGCACGATCGCCTGCTGGATGCGGTCTTCGAGGAGCAGGCGATTGGGAAGCTTCGTCAAAGGATCTTGCAGCGCGAGCCTCTGCAGCTCGTCATTCGCGCGCTTCAGCGATTCGGCGATCGCTGCGGTTCTCGAGGCAAGCCGTGCATCCCCGGTCGACAACGCCAGCGTTACGCAGAGAACCGCCGCCGTCGTGCCTGCCAGAGTACCGGCCAGCCACGAATTATCGACTACAGGACCGGTGAGACAGATCGTATCGGGGTGGAATTGCGCTGCAGCCATCCCGGTGTAATGCATGCCCGCGATTGCGCAGCCCATCACGACAGCGCTGCCGAACTTCGCGTATTTGAACAAGTCGGAAGCCTCACGCAGCGTGAAAGCGATCCACAGGGCCGCGAAGCTGGCTGCCACTGCAATGGCGATCGAAGCGAAGAAGAGAACGGGATCGTACGTAACCGGCGGGTGTGTCTGCATCCCCGCCATTCCCATGTAGTGCATGGCGGAGATGCCCGCGCCCATGATCACGGCGCCGAGGACGAGTTTGCGTACGGTGAGCGTGTCGCTGCTCACCACATGCAGCGCGAAGCCCGAGACGACGACGGCGATCAGCATCGAGGACAGCGTGATCGGAACGTCGTATCCGACCGGGATCGGCAAGTGGAACGCGAGCATGCCGACAAAGTGCATCGACCAGATCCCAAGCCCCATCGAGCACGCGCCGCCGAAGAGCCATGCTCTTGCAGGCTTGCCTTGAGAGACGGTGATCCGACCGGCGAGATCGAGGGCGGTATACGACGCGAGTATCGCGACGAGCAGCGACACGAATACGAGAGAATAGTTGTAGGTCGCCGTCATGGATGCGTTCTGTGGGACCTGCGGGTCGCCGATAACCGTCGATATTAATGTCATCGGTGGCGGCAGTGGCAATCGCTGCACGCGTTTATGTGCGATGTGTCACATCGTGCGCGAGCGTTGTATCGCGCGCGAGAATCAGATGCCGCCGACGTGAAATGCTTTGTGAGCGCCTGCGCACGGCACAAATACGCAATCGGATGGATTGCCGCGCGCGTCGAATGAGCAGCGATTTCAGGCGAAGCGCAGACCGATGTCGAACGTACCCTCGTAACCGCGCTCACTCTGGTTCAGCGCGAGCATGAGTTGTCTCCCGCCCCGGAGAAACAATCCGTCCTGTTCGTTGTATCTGTCGCGCCGGCCGCGCGCGGCGTACGGCGGCTGCCCCAGCGCGCGGTCCGTCACCGCGTCGTCGAAATAGATTTGCGACGTGAATTCGTAGCCGCGCGTTCGCGATTCACGCGTGCGGATCTTGAAGTGAAGATGCACGGCTCGTCCGCGATACCAGCCCGGATAGATCGTGGTGAACGTCACGCGACCGTTCCTGTCCGTCAGCTGATATCCGCGCAGAAATTTTTGACCAGCGGTCGATCCGAACGCGTCGTGCACGCCGGAGTACGCACCTGCAGCATCGCATTGCC
>Ga0075420_100005222_pt1 | contig 11395 bp, 9 predicted proteins | sample SoiMetdeltSBSDD4_FD_75296 | JGI IMG/M metagenome (GOLD analysis project Ga0075420, IMG submission 75296) | Bulk soil microbial communities from a Populus tree surrounding site in Tennessee, USA - Soil MetaG P. deltoides SBSDD4 | ecosystem: Environmental > Terrestrial > Soil > Tree plantation... | reverse complement strand
ACCCGTACTCTAGGCCGTCGACCCACCGCGATGCACTCGCCCTCCTCTGGTCAGTCGTTCATTCACGCTACTTGGCGAAAACTAGAGTGAAAGCGAGAGATCACAATGTTCGCCCATCGTATCCGCACCGCCGCCCTGGCCCTGGCCGGCGCCGCCTTCGCAGCATCGATCCTGTTCGTGCCCGTCGGCACGGCCGCGGCCGCGACGCCGGACTCGGCCGACGGCGTCGTCCTGGCGACGTCGTCTAGCCCGCAGCCGGCCAAGCCGGACTCGACGTCCGAGTGGACGATTCCGGCGACCGCGGACGCCGCGGTCACGTTCGTCGGTAGCTGGACCAGCTCCGACGGTTCCAAGACGTATGCGTTCCACGTGGTCAACAACGGCCCGACCACGGATTCGATCCACATCACCAAGACGCTCGACAGGTCCGACTGCCAGTACAAGAACGATGCCCCGAGCTGTCACGTAGGGCAGGACGTGACCGCACAGACGATGTATCTGCACGCGGGCGGCAGCTACGAGGCCGTGATCAACTGCAAGTACAGGTTCTGCGTTGCGAAGGTCGAGGTGAAGCCCGACCACGCCTACGACCCCAAGAAGGTGAACAACACCGCCGTGAGTTACCCGGCATAGGGGGCACGCGGACGGAATCGGGAGCGCCGGGGCCATTGGCCCCGGCGCTTGGGGGCGCGGCGATCCGGTTGGCCAGTCGGATTCCGCCGCTTCATCGCGGCCCGGTCCCGGTCGCGACGCCCGGTTGACGCGCTGGTCGCCGGCTGCGCTACCCTACCCTCGTTGCGACAGCTCGCGGCGGCGAGGTGAGCCGTTGACCCGGGGCGATCGGACTGGCGGTCGGCACCACCCTGAGACCCCGCCCTTGCCGACCCGGCTGATCGGGCGGCGGTCCGAGATTGCCAGCGCGCGCGAGCTGCTGGTCGGCGACGCTCGCCTGGTGACCCTGACCGGGCCGCCCGGGGTCGGCAAGACCAGCCTGGCGCTCGCCCTGGCAGCCGACCTGGGCGACCGATTTGCCGACGGCGACTGCTTCGTCGACCTGTCGGCCGTCGAGGATGCCGAGCTCGTCGCGGCCACGATCGCCGACGCGCTCGGCTTCGGCGGTCGGCGCCAGCCGATCGGGCGGCTGATCGCGGCGCTGCGCCGGCGCGACCTGCTGCTGATGCTGGACAATTTCGAGCAGGTCGTGACAGCGGCGCCCGTGGTGGCCGAGCTGCTGGCCGCCTGCCCGCGACTGGCGATCGTCGTCACCAGCCGGGTTCCGCTGCGGCTGCGCTGGGAGCACGAGCTGCCGGTCCCGCCGCTCCAGCTCCCCGATCCGGCCTGGCCGCTCGCGGCCGAGGCGGTCGCCGGCGTGCCGGCCGTGCGGCTGTTCGTCGAGCGGGCCCGGGCCGTCAACCCCGCCTTCGCGTTGACCGACGAGAACGTCTCGGCCGTGGCACAGGTCTGCGCCCGGCTGGACGGCCTGCCATTGGCGATCGAGCTGGCGGCGGCCCGCGCCCGCCTGTTCACGCCCGAGGCGCTGCTGCGCCAGCTCCTCGTTCCTGACGGGCTCAGTGGCGCCGGACCTGCCGGCCGGAGCGCGCTCGGCCTGTTGACCGGTGGCCCGCGCGACCTGCCGCCCCGCCAGCAGACGCTGCGTGACGCGATCGCCTGGAGCCACGCCCTGCTCACGGAGGAGGAGCGGCGGCTGTTCCGGCGGCTGGCCGTCTTCGCCGGTGGCTGCACGCTCGCGGCGATCGAGTCGGTCTGCGAGGCCGCCTGGTCGGACGTCGCCTCGCTGGTCGAGAAGAGCCTGCTCCGCCAGGACGTCGCGCCGGCCGGCGCGGCGTCCCCGGCCGGGCACGAGCCGCGCGTCCGGCTGCTGGAGATGCTGCGCGAGTACGCCCTGGAGCAGCTCGAGGCGAGCGGCGAAGCCGACGCGATCCGGCGGCGCCACGTGAGCTACTACCTCGGCCTGGCCGAGGAGGCTGAGCCCCGGCTGGTCGGTCCCGAGCAGGACGTCTGGCTCAGAGACCTGAGCCAGGAGCGCGACAACCTCCGATCGGCCGGCCGCTGGGCGCTGGAGGCTGGCGACGTCGAGAGCGTGCTGCGCCTTGGTGCGGCCCTGTTCCGCTTCTGGCGAGTCCGTGGCTTCGAGGCGGCCGTCCAGGAATGCATCGACGGCATCCTGGCGGTCGCCCCCACCGCTCCACCGCACCCAGCCGGCGTCCGCGCCTTGAGCACCGCGGCCGAGCTGGCCAGGGTGCGCGCGAGCTACGACTCTGCCCGGTCGCTGTACGAGCAGAGCCTCGAAGTCGCGCGACAGCTCGGCGACCACGGCGGCGTGGCCGCGGCGCTCCGCGGGCTCGGCGTCCTGGCCGGCATGCGGGGCCAGGACGCCGAGCTCCACCGGCTGCGCGCGGAGTGCCTGGCCATGTTCGACGATCGCGGGGATCGTGCGCCGACGTCAAAGGCGCTGCGCGAGCTCGGCATGATCAGCCACTACGCCGGCGATCAGGCTGACGCGCGAAGCCTGTTGGAGCGGAGTCTGGCGCTGGCTCGACGGCTCGGCGACCAGCGCGAGATCGCCGACTCCTCCTTCAATCTGGCGATTGCCCATCACGTCATGGGGGCGCGCGACATCGCCTGGCAACTGTACGAGGTCTGCCTGGCGACCGATCGTGCCCACGGATACCGGGCGAACGAGGCGGCGGTGCTCAACAACCTGGGGCAGCTCGCGGTCGCGCGCGGCGACCTCCGCCAGGCCCGGTCGTTGATCCGCGAGAGCGTGCTGACCAATCGTGAGAGTGGCGACCGGCGACGGCTCGGCTTCAACCTGTCGGTGCTCGCCGGGCTCGTCGCCGCCGAAGGCGAGCCCGAGCGGGCGATCCACCTCGACGCGGCCGGCCGGGCGGCGCTCGAGGCGATCGGGGCGCGCCTGGCGCCGGCCATGCGCGCGCGGTACGACGAGCACCTCGCACCCGCGGGCGCCGCGCTCGGCGCCGCCGGCGCGAGCGCTGCCGAGGCGGCCGGTCGGGCGCTGACGCTCGATCAGGCGGTCGACGAGGCGCTGGCCTGGCTAGGCGAGCCGGCCGCGGGCAGCGAAGGCGACGAGTCGACCGCCGGCGACGATGGGCCGGCCGCCCCGGCGGCGACGTCGCGGCCGGCTCGCCTCAGCTCGATCAGCGGCCGGAGGATGCTGAGGCGAGGCCCCGACCGGCTGGCTGATGTGACGCCGTCCGGGCCGATCCCGTTGACCCAGCGCGAGCGCGAGGTCGCCGGGCTGATCGCGCGCGGCTACAGCAACCAGCAGATCGCCGAGGCGCTGGTCGTGTCGAAGGGGACAGCGGCGAACTACGTCCAGCGCGTGCTGCACCGGCTCGGGCTCGAGAACCGGGTCCAGGTCGCCGCCTGGGCCGTCGAACACGGCCTCCGCGGGCAGGGGTCCGCGCTCGACACGGAGCGCTGACGCGCCCGGTACGCCGCGCCGTGCATCCCTGAGGCCGTGCCCGGAGCCGGGCGCTCCCCACCGGGAGGGCCGGAGCGAGCGCAACCGCGCCCCCCGGATGCGAACGATGTGCTCTGTGGAACAGTCCGGTCGTACCCGGCGGACCTAGAGTGATGGTGGATCAGCGCTGATGACCGACCTTCGCGGGGCGCCGATATGCCGGTGGTCGTTCACTCGATGGGGAAGTGACCGCGATGTCCGCTCATTGTCGTCGCAATTCCCCGCCAGACCTGGCCGTCCTGCCGCTCCATCGTCTCCAGGCATCCGGGGCGTCCACCGGTCGGTTGAACGCCCCCGTGGACGCCCCCGGCCGGGTGTCGGCGGCGCTCGGACCGTCTTGGCGGGCGGACCATCCGCCGCGCTACCCTTCGCCGGACGGTCGGTCGCGACGAGGTGACGCGATGGCGCAGGGCGGTCGGACGGGCGGGCGCTACCACCTGGATGTCCCGCTCCTGCCGGCCCCGTTGATCGGCCGGACCGCCGAGATCGCCGCCGCCCGCGAACTCGTGCGGGATGGGGCCCGGCTCGTGACGCTGACCGGCCCGCCTGGGGTCGGCAAGACGAGCCTGGCGCTGGCCCTCGGGGCGGAGCAGGCCGACCGCTTCGACGACGGGGCCGCCTTCGTCGACCTGTCGGCGGTCGCGGACGCCGACCAGGTCGGCGCGACCATCGCCGATACGCTCGGGGCCGGCGGCCGGCGACGCCCGGTCGACCGGCTGATGGCGATGCTGCGGCGCCGCGAACTGCTGCTGATCCTGGACAACTTCGAGCAGGTGGTCGCGGCCGGGACCGTGGTCTCGGAGCTGCTGTCGGCGTGCCCGCGCCTGGTGGTGATCGTGACCAGCCGGATCCCGTTGCGGCTGCGCTGGGAGCACGAGCTGCCGGTCCAGCCGCTGCGGCTGCCAGACCCGGACGGGCCGCGGACGGCGGCGGCCGTGCTCGGCGTGCCGGCCGTGCGGCTGTTCGTGGAGCGGGCCCGGGCGGTCAGTCCGGCGTTCGCGATCGGCGACGAGAACGCGGCGGCCGTCGCCGAGGTCTGCGCCCGGCTGGACGGCCTGCCGCTGGCGATCGAGCTGGCGGCGGCCCGGGTCCGGATGCTGACCCCGGCGACGATGCTGCGCCAGATCGCCCGGTCCGGCGAGCAGCCCGACGCCGGGCAGCCTGGCACGGGCGGCGCGCTGGGGCTCCTGACCGGCGGTGCGAGAGACCTGCCGGCCCGCCTGCAGACCCTCCGCGACGCCATCGCCTGGAGTCACGCCCTGCTGGCGCCGGCCGAGCAGCGCCTGTTCCGGCGGCTCGCCGTCTTCGCCGGCAGCTGCACGATCGAGGCGGCCGAGCGCGTCTGCGAGGCTACCTGGGCGGAGCTCGGCTCGCTGGTGGAGAAGAGCCTGCTGCGGCAGGATGGCGGCCTGGACCAGCGCGCCGCCCGCGATGTGGAGCCGAGGGTCCGGATGCTGGAGATGGTCCGCGAGTACGCGCTGGAGCAGCTCGCGGCCAGCGGAGAAGAGGAGGCGATCAGGCGGCGACACCTGGCCTACCACGTCACGCTGGCCGAGGAGGCAGAGCCCCGGTTGTTCGGTTCGGACCAGGCCGCCTGGCTCGATCGCCTCGGCCTGGAGCGCGACAACCTCGGCGCCGCCACGCGGTGGGCCGCCCAGAGCGCCGACGTCGAGAGCGTCGTTCGCCTGGGCGGCGCCCTGATGCGCTTCTGGCGGACCCGATCCGATGAAGCCATCGCACGCGAGCGCGTCGAGACGCTGCTGGCCCTCGCCGACCTGGCCCCGCCGATCCCGGCCACGATCAAGGCGTTCGACGGCGCCGGCGAGCTGGCGATGCTGATCGGCGATTACGCCGCCGCGCAATCGTCGTTCGAGTGGAGCCGCGACGTAGCCCTCCGGATGGGCGACCAACTGGGCGCCGCCACCGCGCTCCGGCAGCTCTGCAAGCTGGCCGGGCAACGGGGGGCGTACGCTGAGGCCGAGCTGTTCGGCGACGAGTGCCTCGCGATGTTCGAGGAGCTGGGGGATCTCTGGGGCCTGGCGAGCACCCTGCGCGAGGTCGGGATGATTGTCTACTTCGTCGGGGATCTCCCGCGCGCTCGCCAGATCCTCGAACGTGGCCTCGTGACGGCGCGACAGGTCGGCGACCAGCGCGTCATCGCGAACGCGGCGTTCAGCCTGGCCCTCACGCTCCACGCGATGGGTGAGCTGGACGCGGCCTGGCCGCTCTACCACGAGTGCCTGGCCACGGACCGCGCGCAAGGCCATCGTACGAGCGAGGGCTCCGTGCTCAACAATCTCGGCCACATCGCGACCGTCCGTGGCGACCGGCCCGCGGCCCGGATGCTCCTGCGTGACAGCCTGCTGGCGAGTCGCGATGGCGGCGACCGACGGCGATTGGCGTTCACGCTGTCGGCGGTGGCCGGCCTGCTTGTCGAGGAGCGTGCGCCGGACTGCGCCGTCCGGCTCGACGCCGCCGCCCGCGCCGAGCTCGACGTCATCGGTGCCAGGCTGGAGCCGCCGATGCGAGCGCTCTACGACCAGTTCCTGGCACCGGCCCGGAACGCCCTCGGCGAGGGTGGCGTCGCGGCGGCCCAGGCGGCGGGCCGGGCGATGACGCTGGATCGGGCCGTCGACGAGGCCCTCGCCTGGCTCGACCATCCCGTGGCGGCGCCCGGGCCGGAGCTTGACGGTCCGGCTGGGACGGCCCGATCGTCGACCGGGCCGGCCTTGACTCGGCGGGAGCGCGAGGTGGCCGCCCTGATCGCGCAAGGCCTGACGAATCGCCAGATCGCCAAGGCGCTCGTCGTGTCAGAGGGCACCGCCGCCAACCACGTCTTCCGACTGATGGGCCGCCTCGGCTTGCACAATCGGGCGCAGGTCGCGGCCTGGGCCGTCAAGCATCGCCTCCACGCGGAGCCGTCGCATCCGCGCTGACCGGGGAGCCCTCCAGTCCCGGCGAGGCCGTCGGGCCACGAACCGTCGTCTCGCCGTCGTCCGAAACGTCCCCAGGAGGACAGTCGATCACGCGCTCCGGCCCTATGGTGATCGCAGATGCACCGTTCCGGAGGTGCAGACGTCGGCGAGCTGGGGGCTCTGCGAACCCGCCGCCGACGGAAGCTCAGCGCGCTGGCTATCGATATCCGCATCGGCACCAGATGCCTGGCGCCCGCTCATCGTCAATGGAGATACCGCTATGTTTCGCGTGCAGTGCCGCCGACTTCACCGCACCGGGCTGGCCCTGGCCGCCCTTGCCCTCAGTGCCACCGTGCTCACCGCCTCGAGTGCCTCAACCGCCGCGGCGGCACCCGCCGAGCGCCTGTCGCCAGCGGCCGGTTCAGACGTGGTCATGGTCGACCCGATTGTCAACCTGCCGATAGCGAACGTCGCCGTCTCGAAGAAGTCCAAGACCGGCGACCCGTATGTCGGGCAGGAGTACACGTTCGAAGTGAAGAACTTCGGACCCGCCGCCGCGAGTGTAAAGCTTCGTAGGGAGTTCACCAGGTTCTACCCGGACGGCAGCTTCACCCATCATCCTGCCGAGACCACCGAGAGCTTCGGCGTCGGTGAGACCCGGCTCGTGACCGTGAAGTGCATCCTCGGCAGCGGCGCACACTACTGCTTCGCCGGAAGCGTCACGGCGACCGTCGTCGGGCTCGATCCAAACGACAGCAACAACAGCGCGGTGTACCACAACCCGCTGCCGTAACCACGCCCGGGCGAGCACGAAGCGCCGGAGCGTGCAGCTCCGGCGCTTCGGATCGTGCGGTTGGGGCGCCGCGACGTACCATCCTCCTGATCTCGTGACAGGAGGCGTCGACATGGAGCTCCGACCGATTCAGACCGGCCGCGCGCCGATCCCCCGCGGCCCCTACAGCCAGGCGATCCGGGCCGGCGAGACCGTCTACGTGGCCGGCCAGATCCCCGTCGACCCCGCCACGAATCGGCTCGTGGACGGTGATGCCGCCGCGCAGGCCCGCCAGGTCTTCGAGAACATCAAGGCGATCCTCGAAGCGGCCGGCGCCTCGCTGGACCGGGTGGTTAAGACGACCATCTTCCTCGCGGACGTCGACGACTTCGCGGCCGTCAACGCCGTCTACGCCGAGTACTTCACCTCGATGCCGGCCCGCTCGACGGTGGCGGTCGCGGCCCTGCCGGGCGGCGGCGCGAAGCTCCAGGTGGACGCCATCGCCGTCGCGTAGGTTGTGGGTTTCGGGTGTTGGATGTTGGATGAAGGGCATGCCGTATGTCGTGATCCTCGCCGGCCCGAACGGCGCCGGGAAGTCATCGTCTGCCCCAGGAGTCATCACCGAGCTCCTGGCCACCGGCGCATTTGTGAATGCAGACGTCATCGCTCGCGGCCTGTCCGGTTTCGATCCGGACAGCGTGGCCTTTCAGGCCGGGCGAATCATGCTGGAGCGGCTGGAGGAGCCTGCCGCGCAGCGCGCAGACTTCGCGTTTGAAACGATCCTGTCGAGCCGGACGTTTGTGCCGTTCATCCGTCAGCTTCGGGATTCCGGCTATCGGGTCGATCTGGTGTATGTCTGGCTGAACAGTGCGGACCTGTGCATTCAGCGAGTCACGCGTCGATTTGAGAGCGGCGGTCACTTCGTTGAAGAGCAGATTGTGAGGAGGCGCTACGAGCGATGTCTCAAAAATCTGTTCGGTCTGTACGTAGAGTTGGCGGACGACTGGCGTGTGTACGACAATTCAAGCCGCAGTGGATCGCGGCTTGTCGCGGAAGGCCGCGGCCTTGCCGTAACTGAGGTACACGATCAACAGACCTGGGATGAGATGCGACGGAGGGCTGGGGCATGAGTGTGGATCGCCAGCACGACCGACAGGACGGCCTCCACGAGCCTGACGTACTAGGACCGCGAGCGACGGCGAAGCAGATCGAGGCTGCCATGAACAGGTCGATTCGTCAGGAGTTGCGGCGACATAAGCTGCTCGGCGAGTCGGTCGCGATCTCCCAGGACGGCAAGGTCGTGATCCTGTCGCCTGACGAGATCCCGGATTTCCCCGAGGAAGAGTTGCCCGCTCGCTAGAGTGCTGGACGAAGGCGCGTCGCACTGATATCCTGACGTGCCGGCCAGGGATGCACGATCCGGCCGGGCGAGGGGCACGATGCGCGTCCGGGTCATCCCCGTCGCCGAGCTGAAGCGCCAACTGCTGCCGCACGGTGGCACGTCGCTCTTCCTCGACCTGCCCGACGGGACGACCATCGGCGACGTCATCCGTCAACTGGACGTCAAGGTCACCGACCGGCTGATCGTCGGCCTGGACGGGGCGTACGCTCCACTGGATACTGCCCTCCACGACAATGCCGAGCTGACCCTGGTCACGCCAATGGAGGGTGGCTGACGGCCGATCACTCCAGCAGCGGGTCGTGGGCGGGCCGCAGCCGGCCGACCAGGTCCCGCAGCGAGCTGAGGACCGAGCGGCGCTCCCGCACGAGATCGCCGCTCCGGTTGTCTCGGCATTCGTTGCCGTCGATCTGCGCTCGGACACCCGCCTCGGCGCGAATCCCGATCCCGTTCCGCTCGCAGCGGTTCTCGCGCACCGTCCCGCCTGCCCGCTCAGACAGGTCGATCCCGGCGCCGGAGTTGGCCCGACAGACGTTGCCAGTGAGCTCCGGCGCGGCCGTCTCGCCGACGGCGATCCCGTGCTCCTGATTGTCCTGGCAGACGTTCTCGCGCGCCGCTCCACGGGCCTCCCCGAAGTAGTCGATGCCCGAGAGGGCGTTCGCGCGGCACGTGTTCCCTCTCAGCTCCGGCCCGGCCGACTCGCCGACCGCGATGCCGCTGCCGTGGTTCGCCCGACAGGTGTTCTCCCGGGCCGCCCCGCCTGCCTCGTCCGAGTAGTCGATCCCAGCGCCGAGATTCGCGTGGCAGACGTTCCCGACCAGCTCCGGATCGGCCGACTCGACCACCGCGATGCCGTTGTCGCCGTTCCCCTGGCAGGTGTTCTCGCGGGCGGTCCCGCCGGCCCGCCCGAAGAACGCGATGCCGGACAGGAGATTGCCGTGGCAGGTGTTCCCGATCACCGCCGCCTCGGATGACCCGCCGACGGCGATGCCGTGCCGGTTGTCCTGGCAGCGGCTCCCCCGCACGCTCCCCCCACCGTCCCCGAGGAACGCGATGCCGTGCCAGTCGTTGCCGACGATCTCGCACTCGCTGCTGTCGAGCCGCGCTCGCCCCCGGACCACGACGCCGTGGCCACCATCCGAGTCCGCCGATACGCGACGCCCGCCGGTCAGCCGACACGCCTCCAACAGCAGATGCCCGGCGTCGACCTGCACGACGTCTGAGCGGGCATCGCCGACGTGGGCCAGGGCGAGCCCCCGGAGCGTCACGGCACCATTGGCGGTCACGGCGACCACGCAGCCGTCGGCAGCGCACTCCAGGCGCGTCGCGTCCGAGCCGGCGCCGGTAATAGTCATCGGCCGGTCGAGCACGAGCGGCGCCCCGAGCGTGAACGTACCGGCCGGCAGGACGATCTCCGCGCCCGGAGGCGCCTCCGCGAGGATCGCAAGCAGCGTTGCGCTGTCGGCAGCCGGGACCGCGATGCGAGCCATCGAATCTCCATCTTCAGATCGCGACCCGGCTCGCGCGTCAGGGCCAGCGTAACCGGAGCCGTCGCCCGGTGGCAATTGGCCTGTTCCGGCTCGTTGTCATACTTGTCATCAAACAAACGAACACTGGATGCATTCTGGCCGGCTCCGGCGCGCGGTGCTATCCTCGTCCGCAACCGAGTAATCGTCGGCCTGGACGGGGCCTACGCACCAGCGGGCACGCCGCTCCACGACGACGCGGAGCTGACGCTGGTCACACCGATGGAGGGTGGTTGAAATGGCGAACGGTTTCTGGAACCGCGTCCTGCGCGTGGACCTCTCGACCGGCAAGACCTGGGAGGAGCACCCCACCGACGAGTTCTACCGCCAGCACGTCGGCGGACGGTCGTTCATCGCCCACTACCTCCTGAAGGAGGTCGACGGCGACACCGATCCGCTCGGCCCGAACAACCGCCTGATCTTCATGGCCGGTCCGGTCACCGGCACGCCGCTGCCGGGCGCCGGTCGCCACAGCGTCGGCGGGAAGTCGCCGCTCACGGGCGGCTTCGGCGAGGCCGAGGCCGGCGGCTTTTGGGGCGCCGAGCTGAAGCACGCCGGCTACGACGGCATCGTCATCCAGGGCATGGCCGAGAAGCCGGTCTACCTCTGGATCGACGAGACGACTGTCGAGATCCGCGACGCCTCGCACCTCTGGGGCAAGAAGACCGGCGACGTCGAAGACGCCATCCGCGCCGATCACGGCGACCGCCTGATCCGGATCGCCCAGACCGGCATCGCTGGCGAGAACCTGGTCAAGTACGCCCTGGTGGTGAACGACCTGAACGAGTGCGCCGGCCGGACTGGCATGGGCGCCGTGATGGGCTCGAAGAACCTCAAGGCGATCGCCGTCCGGGGCAAGAAGCAGGTGCCGATGGCGGACCCCAAGAAGATCCGCGAGGTCGCGATGTGGGTCCGCGATACGATGGACGAGAACCACTACAACTTCCACCACTATGGTACCGGCGCCGCGATGGTTGGCAAGCACCTCGAAGGCCACCTGCCGGTCCGCAACTGGCAGCTCGGCACGATGGACACCGTCGAGCTGATCGACGCCAAGACGCTGAAGGCCGAGTTCGGCGAGAAGATGGACGGCTGCTACGCCTGCTCCGTCCGCTGCAAGAAGCGCGCGCGGGTCGACGCCACCCTGACCGGCGGCGTCGCCGTCGAGCCGAGGTACGGCGGCGCCGAGTACGAGACCCTGGGCGCGGTCGGCACCAACCTCGGCGTCGACAACCTGGCGATGCTCTGCCGGGCGAACCAGGAGCTCAACTGGTACGG
>Ga0075420_100005218_pt1 | contig 11401 bp, 11 predicted proteins | sample SoiMetdeltSBSDD4_FD_75296 | JGI IMG/M metagenome (GOLD analysis project Ga0075420, IMG submission 75296) | Bulk soil microbial communities from a Populus tree surrounding site in Tennessee, USA - Soil MetaG P. deltoides SBSDD4 | ecosystem: Environmental > Terrestrial > Soil > Tree plantation... | reverse complement strand
CGACGCTATCTCGCGACGCGCCGCGAAGACGGCCGCATGGAGAAGCTCGAGATGTTCGAGCGCGAAGAGGACGCTCGTGAGTGGCTGACCGCGTTCGAAAAACTTCCGCTTTTCAGCAGCGCCGGGCTCGAGGGCAACTCCGAGTACTACCTGCGCGTCCGCGCCCACACGATGCCACGAAACGCCTCCTTCGTGTGGCCGTGGGAAGGCGGGATTGCCGGGCTCGCCAAGTTCACGTTTCTTCGATAACCCCGTGCCCTGGGCCAGAGCCCTGAGCCTTGAGAATGTCCACCATCCGCGAGGCCTCCCGGCCGACGCTTCCTGCCCGTTCCGGCCCCGCGCGCGCGACGCCCGAGCGCCGGCCATTCCGCGATAATCCGCGGCTGATCCTGCTCGGCATCTTCGTGCTGATCGTGGCGCTCGTGGCCATGGTCCGTCTGGCCGATCAGTCCACCGAGCTCAACCCGGACTTCCTGAGCGAGGTCGTCCTCTACGCGCTCTCCGCGGCCGACCTCACGATGCTCGTCGCGCTGGTGTTCGTCCTCGCCCGCAACATTGTCAAGCTTGTCGTCGAACGGCGGCGCGGCCTGCCGTTCTCGAGGTTTCGCGCCAAGCTTGTGCTCGCCATGCTCGGCCTTACGGTGGTCCCCTCCGTCCTCGTCTTGATCGTCGGCAGCGAATTGATTCGGAGCAGCACCGAGAAGTGGTTCAGCCAGCCGTACGACGACGTCCTTTCTGCGGCCACGAGGATCGCGCAGGACTACTACCGCGAGCGCGAGGCCACCGTCGCGGGGCATGCGGCGCGGATCGCGCGCGAGATTCCGGTTGCTGCGGTCGAATCGGGGAACCTCGAAGCGGTCCGTCGCGCGATCGAAGAGGAAGTGACGCAAGGCCGCGTCGGCCTGGTGGAGGTTTATCGGATCCGCACCAAGGGTGGCTCTCCGGCGGACGTCCTCCCGCTCCTGGCGGTCGAAGCGCCGGGCCTGCCGCGGCGGCCGGTGCGCGCTTCCGCGGATCGACTGGCTTCGGTGATTGCGTCAGGGGCTAACGGCACGTACTCGCCGGAACCGCTCGAGGGCGGCGGCGAACTCGTCCGCGGCGGTGCCCCGGTGCTCGACGCCAGCGGCCGAATCGCGGGCGTCGTTCTGGCGAGCGACTACCTCTCAGGTGAGTCCGCCACGCACGCGCGGCAGGTCATTCAGGCCTATCAGAATCGCAGCCAGCTCCAGGCGCTGCGCCGGCCCATTCGCGGTATCTACCTGACGCTCTTCGTGATGATGACGCTGATGATTCTCGTCAGCGCCACGTGGACGGGGTTGTACCTCGCCAAGCGCATCACGCGCCCGGTACAACGGCTCGCAGCCGGCGCCCGCGAGATTGGGGCTGGGCATCTCGATCATCGCATCGAGCCGGAAACTCGCGACGAGTTCGGACATCTAGTCGAGGCGTTCAACACCATGGCAGGGGAGCTCGCCACGAGCCAGCGCAAGCTGGAGCACTCGCGCCGCGATCTGGAGCGCAAGAACCTTCAGCTCGACGAGCGCCGCCAGTACATCGAGACCGTGCTCGAGCGGATCGCGACCGGCGTCGTCTCGCTGGGGCCGGAAGGTCAGATCGAAACGATCAACAATGCCGCCCTCCGTCTGCTTGAAGTCGATCGCACGGTGGTGGGATCGCGTGCCGAGGACGTCTGTCAGCGCGAGGACCTCAGGCCGTTGCAGGCCTTGCTCCGGCAGGGCCGGGGTCCCGCTGCCGCGCCCGCTCCACAGGAGATTGCCCTGCTCAGGGATGGCCGTGAGCTGCACCTTGCCGCCGCCGCCACGCCGCTCCTTCGAGATGACGGCGCCATCGGCGGTGCTGTGCTCGTGTTCGACGATGTGACGCCGCTGATTCGGACGCAGCGCGTCGCGGCGTGGCGCGATGTGGCTCGCCGCCTGGCACACGAGATCAAGAATCCGCTCACACCAATTCAGCTGTGCGCCGAACGAATGCGCCGGCATTTCAGCGCGGCGCAAGAGCCCGCGCGCGCGCTCGTCGACGAGTGCACGTCGACGATTGTCGGCGAGGTTGAGTCGCTGAAGGATCTGGTCGACGAGTTTGCGCAGTTCGCAAGGATGCCCGCGCCGCGCGCGGTGCCGTCCGATCTGAACGCCGTCCTGGCAGAGACGCTGGCGCTCTACAACGGGCTGTTCCAGGAGATCCGCCTCGAGCGCACGTTTGCGGCGGAACTGCCGGCCGTGCGTGTGGACCTCGAGCAGATCAGGCGCGTGGTGATCAACCTCGTCGACAATGCGGTCGAGGTGCTCGGGGGCAGCGCCGCACAGGCACGGCCCGACGGCAGCGCCCCCACAATCGTGGTCGAAACCCGCCACGATCCAAGCAACGGCGTGGCTCGGATCCTGGTGTCCGACAACGGTCCGGGTATTCCGCCCGCAGATCGCGACAAGCTGTTCATGCCCTACTACTCGACCAAGCGCCGCGGCAGCGGGCTCGGCCTCGCCATCGTGCGCCGAATCATTGCCGAGCACGGCGGTTCGATCGAGGTCGCCGACAACGTTCCCACCGGCACCGTGTTTACAATTGACTTACCGGTGTAGCTCCCAGCTGCCAGCTTCCAGCGAAACCGGCCCGCGGATGGCGGCCCGTGGATAGCGGCCAGCGGACAGCGAGATGAAAACCACCGTCCTCATCGTTGACGACGAAGCCGGCGTGCGCAGCGCGCTCAGCGGCGTGCTCCGCGACGAGGGCTACGTCGTCGACGCGGTGGACAGCGGCGAAGCCTGTCTCGACCGCGTGGTGCGGGCGCCGTACGACGTCATCGTGCTCGACATCTGGCTGCCGGGGATGGACGGCCTGGCAACGCTTGCAAAGCTGCGTGAGCGGCGTGTCGACGCGCCGGTCGTCATGATTTCGGGCCACGGCAACATCGAGTCGGCCGTGAAGGCGATCAAGCTTGGCGCGTTCGACTTCGTGGAAAAGCCGTTGTCGCTCGAGAAGACCGTGCTGGTCATTGGCAACGCGGTCAGGCAGAGCCGGTTGGAGGCGGAGAATCGCGCGCTGCGCGCGCACGTCGACAAGCGCCTTACGATGGTGGGCGAGAGCTACGTCATGGTTCAGCTGCGCGAGCAGGTGGCCATGGCGGCGCCGACCAACGGCCGTGTGCTGATCTACGGCGAAAACGGCACCGGCAAGGAGCTCGTGGCGCGAACCGTCCACGCGCTCAGCCGCCGCCGCGGGGGACCGTTCGTCGAGGTGAATTGCGCGGCCATTCCCGAAGAACTCATCGAGAGCGAGCTGTTCGGGCACGTCAAGGGGGCGTTTACCGGCGCGCTGCTCGATCGTCGAGGCAAGTTCGAGCTCGCCGACGGCGGCACCTTGTTCCTGGACGAAATCGGCGACATGAGCCTGAAGACGCAAGCCAAGGTGCTGCGTGCGCTCCAGGAGCAGGTCGTGGAACCTGTGGGCGGGGCGAGCGGCGTTCGCGTGGACGTGCGCGTGCTGGCCGCGACGAACAAGGACCTGCCGACCGAAATCAAAGCGGCTCGCTTTCGTGAAGACTTGTATTTCCGGCTGAACGTCATCCCTATTTTCGTTCCTCCCTTGCGCGATCGCGTGGATGATGTGCCGCGGTTGGCCGAGCATTTCATGGCGGAGCTGGCCCACGAGTACGGCCGGCGGCGGAAGACGTTCGATCCGGCGGCGGCGAGCGTCCTGCAGCGGTACCGCTGGCCGGGGAACGTCCGCGAGATGCGGAACGTGCTCGAGCGATTGATGATCATGGTGCCGGGCGACACCATTGCCGCGTCCGACCTGTCGTTTCTCGACGGCGCGCCGCCTCCGGACGACTCGAGCGGCGGCATCACGATGCCGCTGCACGAGGCGCGCGATCGATTCGAGCGGGACTACATCCTTCGGGCGCTCGCCGGGCAGCAGGGCAACATCTCGCGCACGGCGGATGCGTTGGGCGTGGAGCGCAGCAACTTGTACAGGAAAATGCGCTCGTTCGGCATCGCGCCTTCACGGAAGGCGGAAGAAGACGAGGAAGTCCCCTAGCCTTCGCCGCGGATTTTCTTCTCGAGAACCTGGTCTTCGCGAAATCCCTCGATTTGCAGGTAGAACTCGGCAGAGCGCGTGAGCGCCGCCGATGGGATGAGGCCGACGATCTCGCTCTCCAGGATCGACACGCCGTAGCGCTCCGCTTCGCGCTTCACCATTTCGAACACGCGAAACACCGGAGTCTTCTCGTAGTTCGTAAGGTTCATCGAGACCTGCGCCAGATTGCGATCCTCGAGCTTGACGCCCATCGCCTTGACGTAACGGAGCCCGCCGCTGCTGTGGCGAATCGCGGCCGCAATCTTTCGTGCCACATCGAGCCGGTCGGTGGCGAGATTGATGTTGTAAGCGATGAGCGGCATCCGGGCACCAACGACCGTGGCGCCGGCGCTCGGATGCGGAGTCCCTGGTCCGAAGTCGGGCCGCCAGTCGGCGGAGGACATCTTGGCCGGCAGCCCTTCGAACTCGCCGCGACGAATGTCTTCGAGGTTCTTTCGCGCGGCGTTGCTCGACGCCTCTTCGTAAAGATAGACCGGCAGTGCGAACTGTTCCGCGGCCGCCGCGCCGACGTCTTTGGCGAGCTGAACGCAGTCGGCCATTGACACATCCTCGATGGGAACGAACGGCACGACGTCGACGGCGCCCAGCCGCGGATGTTCGCCGCGGTGTTCCCGCAAGTCGATCCGACGGATGGCAACATCGATGAGCGAGAGGATCGCCGCCTTCAGCGAAGCGGCGTCTCCCACGAGCGTGAAGACCGACCGGTTGTGCGAGGTGTCCGATGACTGGTCGAGCAGCCGCACGCCAGGCGTGGCGCGGAGAGCGCCCGCCAGCTCCGCGATAACCTCTGGCCGACGGCCTTCGCTGAGGTTCGGAATCGATTCGATGATCGGCATCGTATCTGTTGTAGCACAAGCATTTCCAACCCGCGGCGCCGCCTTTTTGTTTGACGTCCCCCCTCCGCCGGTTCCATAATCCAGCGAACTTCTCTCTAGAACGCTAGATGACAGACCCGCTTCGCTCCGACCCACACCCTGAAGCGGGAGCAGTGCCGGACCCCGAGCGCGATCGAGAAGCGCGCATCGAAAGCCTCCTGCTCGCCGGCCTCGACCACTATTTCAACGGACAGCACGAGCTGGCTATTAGTGTCTGGACGAGAGTCTTGTTCCTCGACCGTGGGCACGCTCGTGCCAAGGCCTATATCGATCGCGCCAGAAGCGCCATTGCCGAGCGACTGCGCGAGGGTGATGAGTTGCTGCATACCGGGGCCGCTGCCGTCGATCGTGGCGATGCGGGTGCGGCTCGCAGCCTGCTGAATTCCGCGGTCGAGCGCGGCGCCGCCAGCGAAGATGCGCTGGTCCTGCTCGAGCGACTCAACCGCCTCGAACACGCCAACGCGCCGGCCCGAACCATCGCGTCCCGGCCGCTGACCGATACGGCCGACTATTCGCCGTTGCCGGGGGTCGACCGTCCCAGCTCGTCGCGCGTCGTCTGGGTGGCGACCGGCGTGTTCGCCGGGCTCGCCGTTGCCGGAGTGATCGCGTGGATCGCTCTTACTCGCCCCGAATGGCTGCCGATGCCGCCCGCAGCGAGCGGTCCGGGCGCGGTGCAGGCCGCCGAGCCGCTGCCCGTACCGGCGTCCGCTGAGGTCTGGCTCTCGCGCGCGAGAAGGTACTCCGAGGACGGCCGCCTGCGCGACGCGCTGACTGCGTTGCAAGCGATCGCACCTACCGATGCTCGTAACAATGAGGCCGACGAGTTGAGAGCGGCCATCCAAAGCCGGCTGCTGGAAGCGGCACGCAAATCTCCCGCGTCCCCGCCCCTGCCCCAACAATGAGGTGTCCCAAGTGCCACTACATCAGTTTCGGCAGCGTCGATCGCTGTCGAAACTGCGGCTATGAGTTCTCGTTGACGCCTGAAGTCGAACCTCTGGATCTGCCAATTCAGGATGACGCACCGATCGGTCCGATGACCGATCTGCAGCTTCGCGCACCGGCGTCGCGTCTCGACCTGCCTCTGTTCTCCGATGGAGCGTCCGCCGACGATACACCGCTGATAACTGCCGCGGGCGCGCCACGCCAGCCGCTGTCCGTTCGTCGCGCGCAGCCGAGTATCCCCAAGCCTCGACCGGAACCAACGCTCCCAAACATTGCGGACGAGGAAGACGGGCAGGCGGATCGCGTTGACGTTGACGAGGGCGATAGTGGGAAGGATGCCAGGGAAGCTGCTGCCGACGCGCCGCGCGCATCTGTCCCGCATCGCGCGGAAGTTGAGTTGACCGCTGCGCCGGTGTTTGCGCGACTGGTGGCCGGACTGATCGATGTCACGCTCCTCGCCGGGATTGATGCGGCGATTTTGTACTTCACCCTGCAGGTGCTCGAACTCCCGATGAACGAGGTCCGGAGCCTGCCTCCCGTTCCACTGGCGGTGTTTCTTCTGCTGCTGAACGGCGGGTACCTCGCCATCTTTACGGCGGCTGGAGGCCAGACCATCGGCAAAATGCTCGCGCGCATACGTGTTGTCGCGACGCCGCCGGACGATGACGAGGGGTTCGATCGATTCACGCGACGCGTGTCGCTGGGCGCCGCGGTGCTCCGTGCGGCCGCCTATCTTGCCTCGCTGCTGCCCGCCGGTTTGGGCTTTATCGCCATCCTCTTCGATGCGGAGGGTCGAGCGCTCCACGATCGCCTGGCGGAAACCCGCGTCATAAAAGCGTGACCCGGCTCGCCGTCTTTCTCGCAACGGCCGCCTACACCGGCTACTTTCCGATTGCTCCGGGCACCGTCGGATCCGCCGTCGGGTTGGCCGTCTATGCCCTGGTCTGGTGGAGCGGATCGCCGCTCGTCGAGATCTCAGTCATCCTTCTGCTGTTCGCCGCCGGCGTGTGGGCAGGCACGGCTGCCGAACGGTACTTTGGCGGTATCGATCCCGGTCCGATTGTGCTCGACGAGGTTGTCGGCATGCTCATCACGCTGGCCTTCATTCCGGTCGGATGGACTGGTGCGGTCGCTGGATTCGTGCTCTTTCGACTATTCGACGTCATCAAGCCGTTTCCCGCGGGACGGCTGGAGAAGCTCCACGGCGGCCTCGGCGTAATGGCGGACGATGCGATGGCGGCGGTGTACGCGAATGTTTCGCTGCGGCTGCTGATGACCGTGTTCCCGGGCTGGCTTGGATGACGGAGCGGACCCCATCCGGCCTTCGTCCGCTCGCGACCGCCGAGGTCATTGCCGTCGGGAGCGAGCTTCTCGGCACCACTCGTCTCGACACGAATTCGCTGTTCCTTTCTGAAATCCTCTCGACACTCGGCATCGTGCTTCGCATCAAGACGGTCGTGGGCGACAGCAGGCGCGAGATTGCTGCGGTCCTTCGCGGCGCGCTCGAGCGAGCGGACTTGATCATCCTGACCGGTGGATTGGGACCAACCGATGACGACCTGACGCGCGAAGCGGTATCTGATGTTCTAGACGTTCCACTTGTCGAGCATCCCGATATCGTCGAGCGATTGGCGCTGCGCTTTGCACGCCGTGGGCTCAAGATGCCGGACGTCAATCGTCGTCAAGCGCAGATTCTGCGTGGCGGCGTCGTCGTCGAGAACCCGAATGGCACCGCGCCCGGACAACTGTTCGAGCGTGGGCATCAGCTGATTCTGCTCCTGCCCGGTCCGCCGCGCGAACTCAAGGCCATGATGGGAGAGCTGGCCAAGACGGCGCTCGCCCAACGCTCCGGCATCGAGCGTCTCTTTCGCACCTCGCTCTTCGTCGTCGGGCGCGGCGAGTCGCACGTCGAGGAGGTGGCACAACCGGTGTACTCGACGTGGCTTCGGCAAACGCCGCCGATCGAAACGACGATTCTCGCAGCACCAGGGCAGATCGAATTGCACCTCGTCGTACGGTCCGCGGATGCAGCGGCCGCCGAACGCGCGCTGGGCGACGCGCGTGAGCAACTCATCGCGGTGCTGGGCGCCGACGTTTTCAGTACCGACGGACGATCCATGGAAGAGATTGTCGGCGGGCTTCTACTCGAGCGGAAGCTGACGATTTCGGCTGCGGAGTCTTGTACCGGCGGCTTGATGATGTCACGCCTCACCGACGTGCCAGGCAGCTCTGCATACGTCGCGGGTGGGGTAGTCGCCTATAGCAACGACCTCAAGACTTCTCTGGCAGGCGTCGATCCTGCGCTCATCGCTTCGCATGGTGCGGTCAGCGAGCCGGTGGCGATGGCTCTTGCCGAGGGAATTCGCGCGCGCACAGGCGCGTCTATTGGCGTAGGCATCACTGGCATCGCCGGGCCAACCGGCGGCACGCCCGAGAAGCCGGTAGGTACGGTGTGCGTTGCCGTTGTGGGTCCCGAGGGTGCATCAGCGGTGCGAACGTTCGCACTGTTCGGCACACGAACGATGATCAAGTTCTGGTCCGCGCAGTATGCAATGAATCTAGTGCGGCGGATGCTGGTTGAATGAAGAACGTGAACCTGCTCGACGGCGGTCCCAAAGTTCAGTTGTCTCTCGACCTGCAGACGATGGCCGATGCGTTGCCGACGGCTGACATCGCCGTGAGGGCGGGCGTCGACTGGTTGGAGGTTGGCACGCCGCTGATTCTTGGCGAAGGACTGCACGCTGTCGCGGCGCTTCACGCGAAGTATCCCAATCATCCAATCGTCGCCGACTTGAAGACGATGGACGCGGGCTACCTCGAAGCCGAAATGATGTACCGCAACGGTGCGTCGTTCGTGGTCGTCATGGGGCAGGCCCACGAGCACACCATCCGCGAGGCCGTGCGAGCGGCGCGAGCGTTCGGCCGGTACGTCATGGGCGACATCATGCTGTGTCCGGACAAGGTGGGGATGGCCCGGAAGATGGAGTCGATGGGCGTCGACGTCGTCATCGTGCACACCGGACTCGACGAGCGTCATGCGGAGTTAGGCAAATCACCGCTCGACGACTTGACGCCGGTGCGGTCAGCCGTGTCGATCCCGCTTCAGGCCGTTGGTGGGCTGTCGATCGACCAGGCTGCACGGTGCCCGGCGCTTGGCGCGTCGATCGTCGTGATCGGCGCGCCGCTGGCGGTGGCCGACTATGAGTTGAAACCAGGCGCCGACGCGGACACGCTCTTTACGACGATCAAGAACTTCGTGGATCGCGTCAAGGGTCGTCCCGGCTAGTTACCGCCCGAAGACGCCGGTGGACTCGATGATCTTCAGGCAGAGCGCATACCCAGCGGCAATGCCGCCGACGAGGCCGACCGTTCTTTTGGCGTCGACTGACTCGTGCTGGAGTTTTACGATCTCACTGCGGGGGTAGCGTCGGCCGACGTCCGACACCAGCGCCTCGCCTTCGATCCCTCTCACTTCGAATCGATGCTCGGTGCCGTCCCGCATTTCGACGGCCACGAGATCCCCGATCTCAATGTCGGCGAAAACCTTCGGCGCGGCAGGTCCTGAAAGCTCGATTGGACGCATGGTTCTGCAGCCCGCCAAGGCGAGTGCGATCGCGAGAATCGCGGTTGTAGCCAGGTAGTGCCGGCGCATGGCTGTTGTCCTCCTGTCTTGAAAGGCGTAAGCCAGGCGCGAAGGGGCTCACCGATATCCCGCGCCGCTGACGCTGGCATTGCGCTTCTGCAGCCGCTATGAAGTCCTCTTCGTCGATCCTCGACTGACAGAGTCCGGGCTCGCTGATCTTCGCCGGCGAAACGCCAGTTCGCATTCGGCATCGCTGAACACGGGCCGCGAGACCGTGGTCTGGGGCGGAAAAATGCCGAGCGCAGGCCGGACCGAGCAGCTTCGCATCACCGCAATCTGGATGAACCAAGCCGGCCGATGGCAGCAGGTTGCGCGGCACGCCAATGTTGTACCTGAGCGGAGCAGCCCGTAGGACCCCCGTGGCCGCAGGCTCCGTGCCATGATCGCCACGAGTGCGCCTCTTCATCGGTATCGAGCTCCCCGATAACGTCCAGGCTGCGGCGGCTGACGCAGCAGCGCGACTGCGCGCCCGTCTCAACCGCGACGCGGCAGGACTGCGCGTGCGGTGGGTTGAGCCAGACAACCTGCACATCACGCTCTGGTTCCTCGGCGAGGTGTCCGAGTCGGACGGTGAGGCACTGGTGACCGCGCTGGAGGAACCACTCGGTGCCACCGCATTCATGCTGCGCATCGCAGGCGCCGGCGCATTTCCCGAGCACGGCCTGCCGCGGGCACTCTGGCTCGGGTTGACCGCCGGTCGCAACGGGCTCCTCACCATTCACGATCGGCTGGTGGAGACGCTGCGGCCGCTAGGCTACGAACCGGAAAAACGTCCGTTTGCGCCCCACCTGACGATTGCTCGGGTCAAGGACGCACGCAGGTCGGACGTGGCCGCGGTTCGCGGCATCCTGCGCGAAATGAACACTGAAGTGGGGGCACACGAGGTTCGCCACGTGACGCTGTTCCGCAGCCACCTCTCGCCAAAGGGCTCACAGTACGAGCGCGTGTTGCGAGTACCATTGGACTGATGGGCAGCCTCAGCATCCTCATGGGGTACCTGGCGGGCTCGGTGCCATTTGCCTTTCTGCTGGCGCGGCGGGCGGGCATCGACGTCCGGATGGCCGGTAGTGGCAACGTCGGCGCCGCCAATGTCCTCCGCACGACCGGTCTCGGACGTGCAATTGCCGTCATGGCCCTGGACGTTGCCAAAGGCGCCGCCGCTGTGGCGATAGCCTACGCGGCCAGCAGCGGCAACGCCGTCGTTGCGCTTACGGGCACGGCGGCAGTGGTGGGCCATATCTATCCCGTCTGGTTGCGTTTTCACGGCGGCAAGGGCGTCGCGGTTGCTGCGGGTGTGTTCGCCATGTTGACGCCGGCCGCAACGGCGATCGCCATCACCATGTTTCTTCTCATCGTGTGGGCGACGCGGTACGTCTCGCTTGGTTCCGTCGCCGCGACGCTTGCGCTGCCGCCGGCGGCCTGGTTGACCGGTGCTCCGGGCGCAGTGGTCGCGGCGGCCGCCGGAAGCTCCGGACTGATCCTGTTTCGTCACCGCGCCAACCTGAGACGATTGCGCAGCGGCACCGAACGTCGGTTCCTGGAGAGAACGTGAAAGCACCGGACACCATTGCGATCCTTGGCGCGGGCAGTTGGGGTACTGCGCTGGCGGTCCATCTCGCACGAGTGGGACACGACGTCCGTCTGTGGGCGCGCGATCCGGAGCTCGTTGACGTGATGACGGAGACTCGCGTCAATCCCCGCTACTTGCCCGACGTGCCCCTCCCGGCGCGGGTAACGCCGGTAGCGAGACATCAGGCCGCGTTGAGCGGTGCCAAGGTCGCGGTATTCGCGGTTCCCTCGCACGGCTTCCGCGCGGTCGCGCGCGCGG
>Ga0075420_100005217_pt1 | contig 11401 bp, 9 predicted proteins | sample SoiMetdeltSBSDD4_FD_75296 | JGI IMG/M metagenome (GOLD analysis project Ga0075420, IMG submission 75296) | Bulk soil microbial communities from a Populus tree surrounding site in Tennessee, USA - Soil MetaG P. deltoides SBSDD4 | ecosystem: Environmental > Terrestrial > Soil > Tree plantation... | reverse complement strand
TGGCTGCCGACGAAACCGCTAGCGCCGATCACCAAGTTCTTCGCACCTGCCATGGGGTGAAATGTAACGGGCTGACGATCTGAAAGGACGATCGAGTGACCGAGGTCAATCCGCAACCGCACAATGTGGCGCCCGTCCATCGCATCCGGTCGATGTCTGGCCGCGATCCGTACGAGGAGCATCGGGTGGCGACGCCGCTGGAACTGCTCTTCGATCTGACGTTCGTCATAGCGTTCGGCATCTCCGCCAACGAGTTCGCACACATGCTCGCCGAGAACCACGTCGGCGCGGGACTGCTCGGGTTTTCGTTTGCGACGTTCGCTGTCTGCTGGGCGTGGATCAACTTCAGCTGGTTCGCGTCCGCGTACGACACGGACGACTGGATCTACCGCCTGCTGACCATGCTGCAGATGGTCGGCGTCATCATCATGGCGCTGGGCTTCCCACCGATGTTCGAGTCGATCGAGCACGGCCACAACGTGGACAACAGGGTGATGGTGGCCGGCTACGTGGTGATGCGAATTGCGTTGGTGGCGCAGTGGTTACGCGCTGCCAGACAGGATCCGGAGCACCGCTCGGCGTGCCTCACCTACGCCACCGCTGTGACCATCGCGCAGGCCGGTTGGATCGCCACGATCTTCCTGCACACGACGGTCCCCGTCACCCTCGTGATAGTGGCGCTGCTGATCGGCGTGGAGTTCCTTGGACCAGTTATCGCGGAGACCCGCAAGGGCGGCACGCCGTGGCACGCCCATCACATCACCGAACGCTACGGGCTGCTGACGATCATCGCGCTCGGCGAGAGCGTGGTCGGCACGGTCGCATCGTTGTCCGCAGTGGTCGGCGCGGAGGGCTGGTCATTCGACGCCGTGTTCGTGGTGGTGGCGGGCGTCGGGCTCACCTTCGGAATGTGGTGGACGTATTTCATCGTCCCGCAGGCGGTGCTGCTGCACGCACGCCGGGAACGGTCGTTCCTGTTCGGCTATCTGCCCGTCGTGACGTTGGGCGCGATCGTCGCGACCGGCGCGGGTCTGCACGCCGCCGCGTACGACATCGACCACCATTCCAAGCTGAGTTCGGTTGAGACGGTGTTGTCGGTGGCCGTGCCCGTAGCGACGTATATCGCATCCATCTACCTGCTGTACGCGCTTCTGGTCCGCACGGTGGACGCCTTCCATGTGCTGCTCCTCGTGCTGACCGCGGGCGTGGTGGTCGCCGCGGTCTGGATGGCTGACGCCGGGATCTCGATGGCCAACTGCCTGTTGGTCGTCACCCTGGCGCCGGTGGTGACGGTCGTCGGCTACGAATTACTCGGGCATCGGCATGCCGCGGAGGCCGTCGCGAAGATCCTGGCGGACGGGGGAGAAGGCACCCTTGCTTAGCGCGTTTAGCGGCATCGTGTTCGGGTACGCCAGTTGTAGCCGTTCGGGGCTGGGCACCACGTGCGCAGCGGGTCAAGAAAGCGGCACGCGTGCACGATGATGCCGGCTTCGGCGGCTACCAACTCCTTTTCGATGGAGGTGCGTGACGATGCCGAAGACGACGAACGGCGGCCAGCCCAAGAAAAGTGAGTTGCCTAGCACCCTGCGCAAATCGCCACCCAAGGCACAGCGGACGTTCGCCAAGGCACACGATTCTGCGGTCAAGCAGTTCGGCGAAGGTGAACGTGCGCACCGGGTCGCCTACGACGCGCTCAAGCACAGCTTCGAAAAGGTCGGTGATCATTGGGAGCCCAAATCCCAAAAAGGGCCGTCCGATTCCCGGGCGCGCAGCGGCGGACCCAACCCGAAGGGCAACTCTGCTGAAGGCGTCGACGCCAACGCTTCGAAGAGGCACCTTGTGGAAGTCGCCCGGCGCCTGGATATTTCGGGGCGCTCGACCATGAGGAAGGACGAACTGGTCTCGGCCATCAAGAAGGCCAATCGGCGGGTATCGGCGCGTGGCCGGTAGGGCTAGCGCGCCGCCGGGTGGGCGTCGAAGCCCTCCAGCAGCATCCTTTCGTTTTCCAGCTTCATCAGACGTCGCGCCTTGCGGCGGGTGATCAGGATGCCGACCACTGCCAAGGCCCAGATCGCGTACTGCACCGTCCAGGCGAGCCGGAATGATTCGAACGAGAAGTCGCCTGCGGCATCCAGAATCAGGCCCATCGCCTGCATGACCAACAGCGAGGCGACGAAGCCACCCATGTTGACCATGCCCTGGGCGGTGCCGAGGGTGGCGCTCGGATTGAACGTGCGCGCGAAGTCGAAGCCGACCATCGAGCCTGGGCCGCCGACCGAGATGACCACGATCAGCACGACCAGCAGCCAGAGCGGTGCCTGGCCGGGCAGCGCCAGCACCACCGTCCAGGCCACGGCGTTGCTGCCGATGATGGCCAGCACCAGGCGTGACCGCCGGTGCGGATGGCGGCCAGTCAAGATGCCGACGACGATGCCCGACGAGATGGCGGCGACGACCGAGATCGTCAGCAGGCCGCCCGCCGCGCCCGGCGAAAGGCCCTGGGCCACTGTCAGATACGGAACGCCCCACATCAATGCGAACACCGTGACGGAGAACTGGGTGCCCATGTGGGTGAAGAAGCCGAGCCGCGTCCCCGGGCGCAGCCACACTGTCTTGACGCTGGCCAGCGTCTCCCGCATCGACGTGGTCTGCGTCGGCACCGTACGACCGTTTGGTGTGTTCTTGATTAACGCCAGGGTCAGCACCATCGACAGCACCCCGATCGCGGCGACCGACACGTAGGCGACGGTCCAGCCTGCGTCTGTGAGCAGGCCAAAAAACGGAACGGCCGAGAGCACCTGGCCCAGCTGCCCGCAGATGCCGGTCAGCTGTGTCACCAGGGGAACCTGCCGAGACGAGAACCAGTGAGGCACCAGTCGGAGGACGGAGATGAACGTCAACGCGTCCCCGAGGCCGAGCACCGCGCGTGCCGCAATCGCCGCGGGCAGGGACTCGGTGAACGCGAGCACCAGCTGGCCCGACGCCATCAGGGCGGCGCCCACGACGATCAGTGCCTTGGAGCCGAATCGGTCGAGTAGCAGACCCGCAGGCACCTGTGCGCAGGCATACACGATGACCTGAAGGACCACGAACGTGGACAGCACACCAGGGCTTGCGCCGAAGCGGTCGGCGGCATCCAGACCTGAAACGCCGAGGGTGGTGCGGTCGAGAACGGCGACGATGTATGCGAGTAGTCCGGTGGCCCAGACGATCCAGGGACGCACACCGAACCTTTCACTACGGAAAACTTTGTCCTGACGTCTTACAAGACGCGTTGCGACTCCATCATCGCGCATCGGGTTGCGCCGTTGCCAATTGCGCGACGGTGAAATCACTCACCGGAGGGGCGCCGCAACCGACCAGATCGAGTTGGCTGAAGTTGCACCCTGGCGTTGGAGTATTGAGCAACTTCCCATCATATTCCCAGATAGCCGCGTATATGACGGATAGCTAGCAAACAGCGAGCTAGCGATCCTCGACTTCGCTCGCAAACGACATCCTGCGGCTAAAGTAGTCGCATGAATTGTCGCGGTGCAAAGCCGACGCGCACCCCGAACCGGATCGGGGTGCGTCGCGTTGGCTGAGTACCGGTTGGATGATTTGGCGCGAATCTCGGGTGTGAGTGCCCGCAATATCCGCGCCTATCGGGAGCGCGGCCTGCTCGACCCGCCGCGGCGGGTCGGGCGGTCGGCGTACTACAACGACTTCCACGTCTCCCAGTTGAAGACCATCAATCGACTTCTCCGCAGGGGGTTCAACTCGGCCCACATCGCGGAGTTCTTCGCGAGCATGCGCCAAGGCGCCGATCTGGCCGACATCTTGGGCATTCAGCAAGCCGTCCTTGGCCCGCGGACCGATGAGGGCGACGAGGGGCCGGTGGCGTCGAGCGACAGGCCGGCCGCCGGCATCGACCCGGATTGCGACGAGGCGCACACGCTGATCGATTACGGCCTGGCCGAGCTCGTCGACGGCGAGGTGGTGCTGGTCGACAGGGCGATGGGTGCTATCGTCGCGCGCACAGGGGATCCGGTGCTGTGCCTGCGTGCGATGTTGCGGATGTTCGACGCGACGCGGGAGTCGATCGACAACTTGGCGGCCGATTTCGTCCGCGCGTTGGAGGAGCTGTACTCGGCGCGGTTCGGGGCGAAGCATGTGCCCAAGCCCGAGGAGATGGCCGAACTGAGTCGAATTGTGCTTGATTACCGCGATTTGGGTAGCAAGGTGGTTGCCAACCGTCTTGACGATGCCATACGGGAGCAGATGGTGACGGCGGTGTCGGAGTTCACCGCCGGAATTCTGTTGAGTGGGGACTGGGACCCGAAGGCGCAACGCGCGGCCGAGCCACGCAATCGGCCGTAACGGCTACACCCGCGTCGTGGCCGGATCGCCACCGAAGCGCTGCGCGAGCCATACCGGGATGATCGCGACCAGCGTGAGCGCGACGGCAACTACGTTGATCACCGGAGCCTGGTTGGGGCGGAACAGGTTTCCGAAGATCCAGATCGGCAGCGTCTGCACGGTCGGGCCCGCGGTGAATGTCGTGACGACGATCTCGTCGAACGAAAGGGCGAACGCCAAGATGGCGCCCGCCACCAGTGCGCCGCGCATCATCGGAAAGGTCACGTACCTGAACGTCTGCCACGGTGACGCGCCGAGGTCGGCCGACACGTCATCGAGGCTGGTGCCCAGTCGGCGTAACCGGGCCTGAGTGTTGTTGAACACGACCACGATGCAGAACGTCGCGTGACCGACGATTACGGTTGCCAGCCCGAGCGTGACTCCAAGCGCGGAGGTGAACGTCGCGTTCAAGGCGATTCCTGTGACGATGCCGGGCAGCGTAATCGGCAGCACCACAAGGAAGCTCACCGCGTGCTTACCGAAAAAGTCATACCGCTGCACGGCGAACGCCGCCATCGTGCCCAGCACTAGCGCGATGGCCGTCGCGCCGAGGCCCACCACCGCCGAATTGGCCAGTGACCGCCACATGCCCGTGCTGTTGGCGGCGTCCACCCACCATTCCAAGGTGAAGCCCGTGGGTGGGAACGCAAACGTGCGCGACGCGTTGAAGGCGTTGATCACCACCAAGAGCAGTGGGGCGTAGAGGAATACCATCACCAACACCGTCCAGGCCCGTACTGCCCGCCGGGCTCCGGTCGAGAGCATCAGACGTTCTCCAGCGCGCCGGTGCGGCGCATCGCCAGCAGGTACGCGATGATCGCGACCAACGGAATGATCGACAGCGCCGCCGCCAGCGGCTGATTGTTGGCGGTGACGAGTTGGCCGTAGATGATGTTGCCGAGCATCTGGGTTTTACCGCCGACGATCGTCACCGCGATGTAGTCGCCAAGCGACAGCGAGAAGGTGAAGATCGAACCGGCCGCGATGCCAGGGAACACCAGCGGCGCCACGACCATGCGCAGCGTCGCGAAATCGGAGGCACCCAGATCCGAGCTCGCGTCGACCAGCGAATCGGGGACGCGTTCGAATGCCGCGAACACCGGAATCACCATGTAGGGCAACCACAGATACGTCAGCGTCACGACGGTGGCGGTCAGCCCGTAGCCCGGGCTGTAGCCCGTCGCCCACGACATCGGCCCCTCCGGCGACAGGAGCATCCGCCAGGCGTATGCCTTGACCAGATAGCTCGCCCACAGCGGTGTGGTCACCGCCACCACCAATGCCAGTCGTACCCGGGGCGAGGCGACCTTGGCCATGTAGAAGGCCAACGGCACCGCCAGCACCATGCACAAAACCGTCACGATCAACGCGACGGAGACGGTGCGCACGGTCGCCGTCCGGAACACTGGCTCGGTGAGCACCCGGACGATGTTGTCGCTGGTGAAGGTGTGTACCACCGCACCGGTGAACGCATTGGTGGTCCAGAATGCCGAAACCAGCAGCACGGCAAGCGAACCCAGATACGCCACCACGAGCCAGGCCAGCGGCGGGATGAGCAACAGCGCGAGGCTGATACGGCGGCCCAACCATATCGGCGTCGTCGGGCCCCGGAGCCGGTTGGCCGGCGACATCCCAGGCCGGTGTGTCAGCCCTTGATCTGCTGCCATTTGTCGACCCACTCGTTGTAGGCCGTGCAGCCATCACCGCTGCCGTCGACGCACTGTTTCTGCGGCGTGGTCCAGTAGTGGATTTCGGCGGCGTACTTCTCGTCGGTCGCGTGGTAGATGTCGCAGAAGTCCTTCTGGCTGGTGTGTTCGCACGCCTTGGTCTGTGCTGGCGCCTCACCGAAGTATTCGGCGACTTGGGCATTGACCTCCGGCGAGGTGATCCAGTCCATCCACTTGTACATGCAGTTCGGATGCGCCGCCTTGGCCGAGACCATCCAGGTATCCGACCATCCGGTGGACCCTTCCTTGGGCAGCACTGTGTTGATCTGAACCTTGTTTTCTGTGCCGATGGTGTTGGCGATCACCTGCCAGGTGGTGCCGATGACCGATGTGCCGGATTCAAACGCCTGCACCTCCTTGGTGTAGTCCGACCAGTACTCGCTTATGTTCTCGCGCTGCTTCTTGAGCAATTCGACTGCGGCGTCGAGTTGTTCGGGTGTCAGCGAGTACGGGTCCTTGATGCCGAGGTCCGGCTTGGTCTTGGACAGATACAGCGCGGCGTCGGCGATGTAGATGGGGGAGTCGTAGGCAGTGACCTTGCCCTTGTACTTGCCCGCGTCGTCGAACACGGCACTCCAGGAGTCCGGCGCGTCGCGCACCACGTCGAGGTTGTACATCAGCAGATTGGCACCCCAGCCGTGCGGAATCCCGTACATCTGCCCGTTCACCGAATTCCACGACTTGTCCTTGAGGAACGACGAAATCGTCGCGTAGTTCGGCACCAGCGAGGTGTTCACCGGCGCCACATCACCCGCGTAGATCATTCGCAGCGTGGCATCCCCGGACGCCGAGACGCCGTCGTATTGGCCGGTACGCATCAACTGCACCATTTCGTCGGAGGTGTTGCCGATCTTCACATTGGTCTGGCACCCCGTCTTCTGCTCGAACGGCGTCACCCAGTCGATGGTCTTGTCGTTGGAGCCGTCCTCGGCATAGCCCGCCCACGCGATGAGGTTCAGCTGGCCCTCGCCGTTGCCAACCGCCGAGAGCGGTTCGAGCTTCGGCGGTGTCTCGCCGGTGCCGCCGGGCTTCTCCGAGCTCGAACATGCGACGACAAGGGCGGCGCATGCGGCGAGCGTAAGACCGATTCGCATGGCGGTGGATGTCATGGCTACTCCTCGAATTTCAATTGGTGGACGGCCTTTTCGGGCCAAGCCAAGGTGATCTGTGTTCCGTGGCGCAGGTCTGGTGGTAGCCAGGTGCTGGCGGTGAGAATCGTGGCGGTCAGCGTGACGTCGGGCGCGGCGACGGCAGCGATGCGCGTGGTGGGCCCGGCGTAGATGATTTCGGACACGGTGGCTTCGACCGTGCGCACCCCTGCCACGGGGTCGGTACCGGGCCGGAACACGCCGATGCGTTCGGGCCGGATGACGAACATCCCCGGCCGGCCCATCAACACCTCGGCCGCGGTGCCGTCGAGAACGTTGGAGGTGCCGACGAAATCGGCGACGAAGCGGTTGGCCGGGTTCTCATAGACGTCGCGGGCATTGCCGACTTGCTCGACGCGCCCGTCGTTGAATACGGCGAGCCGGTCGCACAGGGTCAACGCCTCGTCCTGGTCGTGGGTGACGATGATGAACGTGATGCCGACCTCGCGCTGGATGGCTTTCAGTTCTATCTGCATCTGCTCACGCAGCTTGAGATCCAGCGCGCCCAGCGGCTCATCGAGCAGCAGCACCCGCGGCCGTCCGACCAATGCCCGCGCCAGCGCGACGCGTTGACGCTGTCCGCCCGATAGTTGCGCAGGTCGCCGCGGCGCCAGGTCGGTTAGCCGCACCATGTCGAGCGCGTCGGCGGTCCGGCGCCGGCGTTCGGCCTTGGGCACGCCCTTGACCTTCAGCCCATACTCGACGTTCTGCGCCACCGTCATGTGCGGGAACAGCGCGTACTCCTGGAAGACGGTGTTGACGTCGCGGTGGCGTGCCGGCAACGACGTCACGTCGACGCCGCCAAGTCTGATCACCCCCGCGGTGGGCTGCTCGAACCCCGCGATCATCCGCAACACCGTCGTCTTACCCGAACCCGACGGGCCGAGGATCGCGAACAGTTCGCCGTCGCCGACGGTGAGGTCGGCACCCTCGACGGCTACCACATCGCCGAACACCTTACGTACACCGACCAGCTCGATCTGTGGATCATCAACCGGCGCAGCGACGTTCGTGTCCGACTGCGTGCTGACCGTCCCAGAGGGCATGGCTCATCGTAGGAATTCCGCGGTGATGGCGCAGCTTCATCGCGGATATCGTGACCACGGGTCGATTCGACCACTGGTTTCGCACATGGCTGCGCGTCAGCGGGCGACATGATGAACTTCTTTTCGCGACGTGCGGCGGTACCACATCGGCGGACGGCCAGGTATTCGCGCAAGTGAGCGAATCTTGATACAGATGTGACCAGTGGCGTTAGCGTGAAAACTGATGCGTTTGTCGTACCCTGTGGCACGTGGGAATTTCCCGGCGCGACGTGCTCAAATACGCCGCCGTCGCGCCCGCCGTGCTCGGTCTCGGTGCCGGCCTTCAGGCGGTGTCGTCGGCGCTGGCTGCACCGCGGGCGGCCGCCGCGCCACTGGGGATCCTGCTCGACTATGCGGCCGGGGTCATCACGGCAGGCGATCTGCGGGCATCGGGCGCGCAGGGCGCGATCCGGTACGTCTCTGATCGGCGACCCGGTGGTGCCTGGATGCTGGGTAAGCCGATCCAGCTCCCCGAGGCGCGCGACCTCTACCACAACGGACTGAAGATCGTGTCCTGCTACCAGTACGGCAAGCAGGACAGCGCGGACTGGCTGGGCGGGCAGAACGCGGGCGTCGCGCACGCCAAGCGGGGCTGGCAGTTACACGTCGCGGCCGGCGGATCGTACGGTGCACCGATCTACGCGTCGATCGACGACAACCCCAGCTACGAGCAGTACAAGAGCCAGGCGGCGCCCTATCTGCGAGGGTGGGAGGCGGTGCTCGGCCACCAGCGCGTTGGCGTTTATGCCAACGCCAGGACCATCGACTGGGCCCTGCAGGATGGGCTCGGTACATACTTCTGGCAGCACAACTGGGGCTCGCCGCAGGGGTTCACACATCCGGCCGCACACCTGCATCAGGTCGAGATCGACAAGCGCAGTGTCGGGGGGGTCGGGGTCGATATCAATAACATTCTCAAGCCCCGGTTTGGACAGTGGGACTAAACCTTACCGATCAGTAATAAGCCACAGCAAACTATTGTTCGTGGCCGGTGGTCGCGACAAGACAAATCGGGTCAAGTTGTCGACTTTGAGCGCCCCGTCGTGCCTGGTGAGACGAGCCGAAATTTTTACATAACGATTACATAACAATACTGCCTTGATCAGCACTGTTATGGCTACTCGACCGTAACCACCATCATGCAGGACGTTTGTCCCGGATGCGTTCAACCCGCGAACAAGCGAGTGTTATCGAACATGCGGTTACCCATGCGTAGAACTCGCCAGTAACCATTTAGGGCGCGAAAATGGTGCTGTCTCTTATGACACTCTTAGTACGGCTGGAGTGTCCGCTGGGCCGTCTACGAGGACGCCCGTGCGCAGGACGCGCCTGAACCAGTCGGGATTCGACGCCGAATCGCATGGTCTCCGCAGGGGAGCGCAGGCCATCACAGCTTCAGACGAAACAGCCCACAGACGACGAGCTAGACGCGTGAAACGCATACCGAGGGAGATAACACGACGTGACGATCAACGAACAGAGCAGGGTGACCAACGGCCGCAAGAACGAGCCTTCGGAGACATTGGCAGGTACACACGCCCTGGTCGATCGTTTGAACGCCGGTGAGCCGTATGCGGTCGCGTTCGGCGGCCAGGGCGGCGCCTGGCTGGAGAACCTGGAAGAGCTCGTGAGCTCGGCCGGTATCGAATCGGAGCTGAACGAGATCGTCGGTGAGGCCCAGTTGCTGCTCGAGCCGGTAGCCCGCGAAATGGTCGTCGTGCGGCCCATCGGCTTTGAGCCCATGCAGTGGGTCCGGGCGCTGGCCGCCGACGAACCGCTGCCCTCGACCAAGCAACTGACCACCGCCGCGATCTCCGGCCCGGGCATCCTGCTCGCCCAGATGGCCGCAATCCGCGCGCTGACGAGGCAGGGACTCGACCTGCACGGCACTCCGCCGGTGGCGATGGCCGGCCATTCACAGGGCATCATGGCCTGCGAGTCGCTTAGGGCCAACGGCACCAGGGACGCCGAACTGCTGGCGTTGCTGCAGCTGATCGGCGCGGCCGGCTCACTGGTGTCGCGCCGTCGCGGCATGGTCGGGCGGGGCGACAAATCGCCGATGGTGTCGGTGACCAACGTCGACCACGACCGCATCGTCGAGCTCCTCGAGGATTTCTCCACCGACGTGCGCACCGTGCTGCCGCCGGTGCTGTCGATCCGCAACGGTCGGCGTTCGGTCGTCATCACCGGCACTCCGGAGCAGCTGGGCCGCTTCGAGCTCTATTGCACGAAGATCACCGAGAAGGAAGAGGCCGAGCGCAAGAACAAGATCCGCGGCGGTGCGGTTTTCAGCCCGGTGTTCCACGGCGTGCAGGTCGAGGTCGGCTTCCACACCCCACGGCTGGCCGACGCCGTCGACGTCGTCGACGGCTGGGCCGCAAAGTGCGGCATCGACGCCGAAATGGCCCATGAGATGGCCGAGGCCATTTTCGTGCGCCCGATCGACTGGGTGTCGGAGATCGAGCGGCTCCACGCCGCCGGAGCGAAGTGGATCATCGACCTCGGGCCGAGCGACACCGTGACCCGCCTGACCGCCCCGGTAATCCGGGGCCTGGGCGTCGGCATTGTTCCGGCGGCCACCCGTGCGGGGCAGCGCAACCTGTTCACCGTCGGCGCCGAGCCCGAGGTGGCTCCCGCATGGTCGAGCTACGCGCCGACGGCGCTCACGCTGCCCGACGGCTCGGTCAAGCTGTCGACCAAGTTCACCCGGCTGACCGGGCGCTCGCCGATCCTGCTCGCGGGCATGACCCCGACGACCGTCGACGCCAAGATCGTGGCCGCAGCCGCCAACGCCGGCCACTGGGCCGAGTTGGCCGGTGGCGGTCAGGTCACCGAGGAGATCTTCGAGAACCGCATCGCCGAACTCACCGGCCTGCTGGAGCCCGGCCGTGCCGTCCAGTTCAACACGCTGTTCCTCGACCCGTACCTGTGGAAGCTGCAGGTGGGCGGAAAGCGGTTGGTGCAGAGGGCCCGTCAGTCCGGCGCGCCGATCGACGGCGTCGTTGTCAGCGCTGGCATCCCCGATCTCGAGGAAGCCGTCGAA
>Ga0075420_100005216_pt1 | contig 11403 bp, 10 predicted proteins | sample SoiMetdeltSBSDD4_FD_75296 | JGI IMG/M metagenome (GOLD analysis project Ga0075420, IMG submission 75296) | Bulk soil microbial communities from a Populus tree surrounding site in Tennessee, USA - Soil MetaG P. deltoides SBSDD4 | ecosystem: Environmental > Terrestrial > Soil > Tree plantation... | reverse complement strand
CAGGACCTGGCCAATCGCCATAACCAGTTGAAAGATCAGGCGCAACAGGCGGCGCAGCAGGCGGAGCAACTGGAACAGTTGGCCAAGGGGGTTCAGAATTCTGACCTTGCCGAGCGCGCCAACGCCGCCGAGAACTTGTTACGTGACGCGGGGGCGGCGGAGGGGAGGGCGGCGGAATCAGAAAACGCCGCGGCCCAGGCGCAACAGCAGGCGGAATCAGCACTTGGACAAGCCGGCCAGGCGGAACAGCAGGCCGCGCAACTCGGAAACCAGGCGGCCGGTTCGCAGGACCAGGCGACCCACCACGAGCAGATTGCTCAGTCCCACCAGCGGCAGGCGGCGTCCGGGCAGGCGCGCAACGACGCGGGCGCCGCCCAAGCCGCTAAGCAGCAGTCCGACCAGCACTTGCAACAGGCGTCGCAGCACAAGCGGCAGGCCGGGGAGTTCGCAAAACAGGCCGCCGCCGCTGAAAAGCGTGCCGCGGACGCCACCAAACAAGCCGACGCCGCCCAACAGAAAGCCGCCGAATCGCAGAAACGAGCGGCTGAACAGCAGGCCAGGGCGACCGAGGCACTCGCCAAGGCCGAATTGGCACTGCGCGACCTCGACCGCCTCGCGACACAGGCGGTGGCGCGGCGTAACCCCGGGGAACCAGCGAAGTTAGCTCAGCAGGACGACGGCGCGCAGCCCGCCGCCGACGCGCAACCTGGCGCGCCGACCGCTGATAACGAAGCCGTTGCCGGCAATCAACCTCCCCCGCTCACTCCCGAGCAGGCGATGCGGCAGGCCGCCCAAGGTGCACAGGAAGCCGCGCAAGCGCAAGCCCAGTCGATACATAACGACAACGCCGCCGTCGAGGCCAGCCAGCAGGCCGCCGCCGCCCTCCAGCAGGCCGCCGCCGCGATGGCCGCCCGGGTCGCCTCCAACGGTCAGTCCGAGTCCGCAATGGCCGGCGCCGAGGAACTGCCCGGCATCGAAGGTGAAGGCGACGCTCAACAGTCCGCGGCGCGCCCCGGCCAGTCCGCTGACCCGAAGCAGGGCATCGCCGTCGCCTCGGGCGGCTCCGATGACCGCCCTAAGTCCGTGCAGGAACTGGGGATCAGCGCCGGCGACTGGGCGCGGCTGGGCCCCCTCGTGCAGCGCGAATTGCTCAACGCCGCCCAGCAGAGTGGCCCGCCCGCCTACCGGGAGATGATCAAGAACTATTACATCCGCATCGCCCGCCTCCAGCGCGACGGCGGCGGCAGCACGGGGTCACGCAATGGCAGGCGGTAACTCCATCGCACGAAACGTGTTCCGCCGGATCCTTGCCCTGATCGCGGTCATTGTGGCCGTGGCGCTGCCGTTCCAGTCGAAGGCGCAACCGAGTTCACAGGACGAACCCGTCCCCCCCCACGTCGAAGCCGCGATCGACAAAGCACTTGTGTGGCTCGCCAAGACCCAGCGCCCCGACGGCACCTGGCCCACCGGCGGCGGCTCCACCACCGCCGTCCCCTCATTGGCCGTCATGGCCTTCCTCGCCCGCGGCCACGTCCCCGGCCAGGGGCCCTACGGCGAGATGCTCTACCGCAGCATCAACCACGTCCTGAGCGTCCAGAAGGACACCGGCGTCCTCTCCGCCACCACCAATAACGCGATGATGTACGAGCACGGCATCAGCACGGCAATGCTGTGCGAGGTGTACGGCATGGTGGACGACGCCACCCGCGAGCGGATCGACCGGGCGCTGGCCCGGAGCGTGAAGTTGATCCTCGACGCCCAGAAGCTCCCCGACGGCCGACCCAAGCCGATGCCCAACACCGGCGGCTGGCGCTACCACCCCACCGCCAACGACGCCGACATCTCCGTCACCGGCTGGCAGCTCATGGCGCTCCGCGGCGCTGCCAACTGCGGCGCCGCCGTGCCGAAGAGCGCCCTCGACGACGGCCTCGCCTACGTCCGCCGCAGCGCCGTCCAGGGCGAGGGCGGGTTCTCCTACCAGGCGGGCGGCGGGTCGCCCAACCAGGCCCGCACCGGCACCGGCATCCTCTCCATGGAAATGCTCGGCCAGCACCTCTCGGCCGAGGCGCTGGCCGGCGGCGAGTACCTGGTCAAGAACCCGCCCGACAACCCGAACCAGGAGTTCTACTACTACAGCGTCTACTACTGCAGCCAGGCCCTGAACCAGCTCGGCGGCAAGTACTGGGAGACCGTCTACCCCAAGCTCCGCGACCCGCTGCTGAAGCTCCAGCGCGCCGACGGCCACTGGGCCGGCGGCAACGGCCAGGAGTCCGAGGCCGGCGAGGCGTACCGCACGAGCATGGCCGTCCTCGCCCTCTGCGTGCCGTACCGGTATTTGCCGCTGTACCAGAAGTAGGAAAAGCCAAACCAGTTTGAGATTCTCCCGATTTGAGATTTCCGATCGGAAGACACTGACCGGTTCCGCCGCGTCGTTAAACTCACCTTCATGCGCCGCCTGGTGCTTCTCTTCGACGGCACGTGGAACACCCGCGAGACCCGCACCAACGTGCAGGTCTTCGACGAACTCCTCGCCAAAGTGGGGCCGGACGGGACCGAGCAGAAACCCTGCTACATCCAAGGCGTCGGCACGTCCTGGGATTCGCGCCTGACCGGTGGCGCGTTCGGGCGGGGGCTGTCGCAGAACATCTGGCAGGGATACGAGTGGCTCTGCGAGAACCACCGGCAGGACGACGAGGTCTTCGTCTTCGGCTTCAGCCGAGGCGCCTACTCGGCCCGCAGCCTCGTCGGCTTCGTCCGCAAGTGCGGCCTGCTGCGCGAGTGCGACCCGAAGATGGTCCGCCACGCCTACAGGACCCTCTACCGCGACCGCGTGATCGACCCGAAAAACTGGGTCGCCGAGGAGTTCCGCCGCAAGCACGCGCGGGCCGACGAGACGCCGTTCCACTTCGTCGGCGTGTGGGACACCGTCGGCGCCCTCGGCGTCCCGGTGACGGGGGTGCCGGTGCCGTTCGGGCAGGACGCGTACCAGTGGCACGACACGCAGCTCAGCCGGATCGTACGCCACGCCTTCCACGCGGTCGCGATCGACGAGCACCGCAAGGATTACAACGCCACCCTCTGGACCGGCTACACGCCGGCCAAGACGGACACGGTCGAGCAGCGGTGGTTCGTCGGCGCCCACGCCAACGTCGGCGGCGGGTACAAGGACGACCCGCTCCGCGACGTCCCCCTCCGGTGGATGCAGCAGAAGGCCGCGGGCTGCGGCCTGGCGTTCAAGTCGCTGGCGGAAGTCCGGGCAAGGCCGCGCAAGGAAGACGTCCGGGATTCATACCGGGAGTTCATGAAGGGCATTTACCGGTGGTGGAAGGGCGGCGAGGAAGGCCGCCACTACCGCACGTTCGGCGTCGGCGTGTGCGAGACCGTGGACGAATCCGTGTGGGAGCTGTACCGGTCCGACCCGTCCTACCGCCCGCGCGCCCTGCGACACCTGACGCCGCCGGCATAGACGGATGCGGACCCGTCGGTGGTCGCACTGCAAAGTTTCGGAAAACCTTGACAGCCCCGGCCACCCGGCTAGGCTCCTGACGGCATGTCCCGCCGGGCAATCAACTGGTCCGTGGTCCTGTTCGCGCTGGCGTGGTTCGGCGTCCTGGTGCCGGTCCACAACCGCGGGCAGATCGCGCCGCTCGGCACCGAACATTGTGCCAATGACCACGCCTGTTGCGCGTCGAAGGCGAAGCACGGGGAAGGCCCGGGCAAGGAATCGCGGCCGCAGCCGGCCCGCGCATGCGCCGTTTGTTTCTTTATCGCCGCGCTGCACACCCCCCCGCCGCCGACACTCGTCAACAATCATTTCACCCTCGCGGGCAGCTTCCGGGTCGCGCCCCACGCCGAGCCGGACGCCGCCGGGCCCGCCCTGACCACCCACAGCCGCGCCCCGCCGACCGCCTGACACCCCCCGCCGTGAGTCAGGGACGTCGTCCGCGCCGAGAATGTTCTTGCGCCGGACACCACCCCTGTACGCCTCGTCAGACCAGGCCCGCTTCCGTCGGCGCTCCGCCGCCATGGGTGTCAAAATGATCGTTCCAAGTCTCCAGCGCCGCGCCGCCTCCGGCTTCACGCTGGTGGAGCTGCTGGTCGTCATCGGCATCATTGCGCTGCTCATCAGCATCCTGATGCCCGCACTGGCCTCGGCCAACGCGCAGGCGCGCGTCGTGTCGTGCATGTCCAACGTCCGCCAGATCTCGATGGCGGCACAGATGTACGTCAACGACTACAAGCGTTACGTCGCCTTCCTCGCCGCGACGCCGACCGAGCCGGCGAAGGACCGCAAGGAGCTGCTGTACCCCTACCTCAGCCAGGGGAAGAACAACGACGACAACGCGGGCAACCAGGTGTGGCACTGCCCGACCAACACGCGGCCGGACCAGGAGGCGAGCTACGGGTTCAACGTCAACCTGAACCACGTGCGGATCACCAAGATCCGCCGCTGGAGCGAGACGGTGGCCCTGTGCGACGCCGGCATGGCCGACACGCCGCCCGGCGGGCCTTCGCTGGCGACGCACTGCTGGCCGCCCAGCCGCCCCGCCACCGCCAGCTCCTGCCGGCCCAACCACGTGCGCCACCCGAAGCAGGCGGTGTGCGTGGGCTTCACCGACGGGCACGCCGAGCGGATGGAGATGAAGCCGCCGTTCTACCCCGGCACCGTCCACACGTGGGTGCCCAACGGCGTGACCGACCCGAACGACCCGGAATTCAAGGACCAGTTGTGGGATTTGGAATGACTCGATCAACGTTCAACGCGGGTCTCGCGGCGCTCGCGCTCCTTGTGACGTTCGCCGGCCTCACCGGTTGCTCCGAGGCGGATGCCGATTCCGCACAGGACGGTTCAACCCCGGCGACGACAAGCAGCTCGGCCGGGCAAGCCGCCGTCAGACCGCTGGATGTGCCGGGTGTGCCCGCGTTCGACGTCACGGAGGCCGACGGGGTCGTCCACGTGTTGTACGCCAAGCCGCTCGACTCCGACTCGAAGGCGTTCCAGCTTTACCACGTCCGCTCCGACGACGCCGGCGCGACGTGGTCGCAGCCTGTGGCGGTTTCCGTCGCCCACGCGCCGCCCGCCCGCGCCCACCGCGGGGACGACCCGCAGGTCGCCGCCCGCGGCGACAGGGTGATGGCCCTCTGGACGGCCCAGGGCGAAGGCCCCTTCGGCAGCGGCCCCGTCGCCTGCGCCCTGTCCGACGACGGCGGCCGCACCTGGCGCGCGGGGCCCGTGGCGCCCAACGCCGAGCCGCTGCCGCCATCAGCCATCCCCGCGAAACCGGCGGCCCCTAAACCGGCCGCGTCGAAGGAGCCCGCGGCCGCAGGCCCGCAGGCGCCCGGCGCCGGCAAATCGCACGGCCACGGCGGAATGAAGGGTTCCGCGAAAGGCACCGGCCCCGGCTACCGCTTCCCCGCAGCCGCCGCCGGCAACGACGCGTTCCACGTCGTGTGGATCCACGCGATCGGCGAGGAGCGGAGCCTGCGCCATTCGCGGCTCTCGTTTGGTTCGACCCGGTGGTCCGAACCGAATCTCGTGGACCCCGAGATCTGCGCCTGTTGCTGGAACGAGCTGAAGGTCGCGCCGGACGGCGGCCTGATCACGCTGTACCGCGACGTGAAGCCCAGCGACATGGTGCTCGCAAGGTCCGGCGACGGCGGAAAGACCTGGCACGGCGCCGGCCGCGCGGGGGAATTCGACTGGCAATTCGACGGCTGCCCCCACGTCGGCGGCGGCATCGCGACGACTGGAACTGGGTCGGACTCTGACGCCGGCGCAATCTTCGCCAGCGTCTGGACCGGCGATTCGAGCGACACGGGCGCGTACTGCGTTTCGCTCGACCCGTCCGGATCCTGGTCGCGGCCGATCCCGCTCACCTTCGCCGACGGCCGGGGGAGGAACACCGACGTGGCCGCCCTGGGCGGCGCGCGGTGCGCCACCGTCTGGGACCAGGTAATGCCGGAGGGCAGCCAGGGGGTGTTCGCCGCGTACTCCACAGACGCCGGCAGGACGTGGTCGACGCCGCGACGGGTTTCGGCGGACGGTGTCAACGCCGGATACCCCCGCGTCGTGCCGGCGGGCGATCAATACCTCGTACTGTGGACGACGTACGGGGCGGACGGGGGGACGGCGCTCGGGTCGGCCCTTGCGAAGCCGTAGCCGTTCCTTTCGGAACCCGCCGCGGCGCTACGCGGTCGCGGGTTGGCGCTTCGGCCTCGGCTGCCTCGGATTCAGCGCGCGTTCCAGGTTCCCCATCGCCTGCCGAAGCCGCTGGTCATTTTCCACCAGAGCGATGCGGACATATTCTTCGCCGTGCTCGCCGAAGGCGCGGCCGGGGGCGAGCGCGACTTCCGCCTCGTCCATCATCCGCAGGCAGAAGTCGATCGTGCCCTCGCCGGGCTTGAAGTGGGCCGGGTTGATCTTCGCCCAGACAAACATGCTCGCCCGCGGCTTCGCGTACGTCCAACCGAGCTTCTCTAGGCCTCGGCACACGACGTCCCGCCGCTCCTCGTAAAACCTGCTCTGCTGCTCCGGCGTCTGGCCGCACTCGCGCATGGCGATCACGCTGGCGATCTGGATCGGCGCGAAGTGGCCGTAGTCGTAGTAGCCCTTGATCGTCGCCAGCGCCTTGACCATCTCGGCATTGCCGCAGCAGAACCCCACGCGCCAGCCGGCCATGTTGTAGCTCTTGGACATCGTGGTGAACTCGACGCCTAGTTCTTTAGCCCCTGCGGCGGCGAGGAAGCTGGGGGCCTTGTAGCCGTCGAAGTTGATCTCCCCGTAGGCGAAGTCGGAGATGATCATCACGCCGTGCCGGCGGCACAGCTCGATGGCCTTGTCCCAGAACCACGGTTCGACGGTGATGGCCGTCGGGTTGTGCGGGTAGTTGAGGATGAGCAGCTTGGGCTTGGGGTACAGCTCGCAGAAGACGCGCTCGATGCGGTCGAGGAAGGCCTGGTCGTTGCCCAGCGGCACGCGGATGACGTTCGCCCCCGCCATCGCCGGGGCGTAGACGTGGATCGGGAATGCGGGGTCGCCCACGACGATCGTGTCGCCGGGCCCGAGCATCGCCAGGCACAGGTGGCTGAAGCCTTCCTTGGAGCCGATGGTGGCGATGACTTCGGTCTCCGGGTCCAGCTCGACGCCGTATTTGTCCGCGTACTTCTTCGCCACTTCTTTTCGCAGGCCGGCGATGCCGTTGCTGACGCTGTAGCGGTGGTTCCGCGGGTCCTTGGACGCCTCGGCCAGTTTCTCGACGACGCAGTCGGGAGTGGGGTCGGTGGGGTTGCCCATCCCCAGGTCGATGATGTCCACCCCCGCCACCCGCTTCTCGTACTTCATCTTGTTGATGCGCCCGAACAGATAGGGCGGCAGGCGCTGGATGCGCGGCGAGACGTCAATCTTGAACGGTGGTTTCGTGTCGCTCATGTTGCTTTCGAAGTTGTGCCACGCGGTGGCGCGCGGGCCTCTGCCGAGATGATTTTAGCCGGTGGTCAGCGACCGCGGTCCCCGCGCTACTTCGCCGACGGATTACCGTCGGCAGGCTGCGCCGGCTGCGGCACCGGCAGCACCTTCGACGGATCGACCGGCACCTGGCCCGGCTGGCCCGGAAGTTGTGCCGGGGGCTGCTGCGGCACGCCCGGCTGTGGCGGGCTGCCGAGTGGCGCCGGCGGCGCCGCCTGCCGCTCCATCCGCTCCCGCAACTGCTGCGCCTCGATCTTCTCCATCTCCTGGATCTGCTTGTCGCGATCGTCGAGCCGCCTGGCGAACTGCTCGCGCAGCACCGGGTCGTCGATCTTCAGGTGGTTGCGCGTCTGCTCGGCGAGTTGCTCCCGCAGGTGCGTGATCGCCCCCTGCACGAGCTGCTCCCGCACGCGCTGGAGGAGCGAGTCCTTCACGCTCTCGAACTTCACCGCCCGCGGCGCAAACTTCTGCTCGAGCTTGATGAGGTGGTACGCGTCCTCACACGCCACCACGTCGCTCACCTCCCCCTCCTTGAGGGCGAAGGCGACCTCTTTGAAGTTGTCCGGGATGTTCGGCGTTGCCAGGCTGAACCGCGGCAGCTCCCCGCCCAGCGGCCCGGTGCGCGCGTTGCGGCTCACCTGCTTGGCGACCTTCTCGAACGGCTCGCCCGCCGTCACCCGCGCCTTGGCCTTCTGAAGCTCGGCGGCGCTGCTCCCCTGGATGTGCTTGACGCGCACGGAGGCGCCGTACTCCGTCTCGAAGCGCTTACGGAGCACGTCGTCGGTGATCGGCTTGTCCTTCAGCTCGCGCTCGGCGAGCTTGCGCAGGTGGGCGTTGGTCCGCAGCACCAGCTCGAACTCCGGCCGGCTCACCTTCTGCTGCGCCAGCAACTGGTCGAGCATCAGCTCCTGGTCGCGCTCCAGCTCCTGCCGCAGCTTCTGGGCCGTTGCCTGGTCATTCTTGGCGACGGCGTCGTCGATCTGCTGGCGCAGCTTCTGTGCGACGTCGTCGTTGAAGGCCTGCGATAGCGTGACCTTACGCTCTGCGGCGACGTCGGCGTCAGTCACGGTGACGCCGGCGCGTTGCGCGTTCTGCTTCGCCAGTTCGAGCTGCACCACGTTGATGAGCACCGGGAGCCCGTGCGCCTCGATGAGCGGGGCGAGGACCTGCTCACGGGCGATGTCCAGACCCGGCAGCCGGGCAATCACCGCGCTCCCGCCAGTGGCGGGCCGGGGTTCGCCGCGGCCCCTCTGCCCGTCGGCGGCCAGGGCGCCGCGCGGGAATGGGCCCCCTGAACCGAACAGAAAAAACAACCCGGCCAAACCGGCCAGGGCGATGCCGAGGATACGTTTCACGGCGACAACTCCCGTGGGAAGCGAGTCGGAAACCGGGCCCGGCGGGCGGGCTCGGCGGCGAATCCCGCAGTATCTTACCCCCCCGCCACGGGGTCAAGCCGCTGCTGTGCGCCCGCTTCTGCAAACGAATGGCGGCCGGAATCGTATCATGGATGGGGGGCCGTCGGGCCTTCTTGTCCGGCCGGCGGGGGGACAGTACAAAGCGCAAGTCGTAGGGAGAGCCATGTTCGGACGTTCCGTATCCGCCACATTTTTACTGCTACTCGTCGCCGCGCTGCCCCGGCAGGCCGCATGCGCCGCCGAGGCCGCCTCGCAATCCGATGGACAGCCGGCCGTGCAGAGGCCCGTGCAGGAGATCCGCCGCGCGGTCATCATTTCCGTGGACGGCCTGAGGCCCGACCTGTTGCTCCGCGCCCGCACGCCGGTCATCCGCCGGCTCATGGACTCCGGCAGCTTCAGCCTCTGGGCACGCACGGTGAAGCAGGCGATCACGCTCCCGTCCCACACCAGTATGCTCACCGGCGTCTCCCCGGAGAAGCACGGCGTCCTGTGGAATGGCGACAAGGACGAGGAGGCGTATCCGAAGGTGCCGACCATCTTCGAAGTGGCCAAGAAGGGCGGCCTCACGACCGCCATGGTCACCGGCAAGAGCAAGTTCGACGCGCTGGCCCGGCCGGGAACGATCGACTGGTTGAGCGTCTCCAAGGCAACCGACGATGAAGTGGGCAGCCGGGCGGCGGCGGTGCTGGCGACCCACCGGCCGCAGTTGCTCGTCGTCCACTTCCCCGGCTGCGACGGCGCGGGCCACTCCAAGGGCTGGGGCTCGCCGGAGCAGATGGCGGCGATCGAGTCGATCGACCGCTCGCTGGGCGTGCTGATGTCGGCACTCGAAGAGACGGGGCTGGACCGTGAGACGCTCGTCATCCTCTCGGCCGACCACGGCGGCGCCGGCAAGGGCCACGGCCCCGACGACCCCCGCTGCCGACACATCCCCTGGATCGCGGTGGGACCGGGCGTGCGGCGGAACTACGACCTGACCCGTGACGGGACGCTCGTCATCAACACCGAGGACACGTTCGCGACCGCGTGCTACTTCCTCGGCATCCGCCCCGAAGGCCCCATCGACGGCAAGCCGGTCGAGCAGATCCTCGCCGGCGAGCGCGAGCTGCTGCGCGACGTGAAGAACTGACGATTGACACCGCATGAGCGACCTGGCGGTCATCATCCCAGCGGCCGGGTCGTCGAGCCGGTTCGGCGGCGCCGACAAACTCGTGGCGCCGCTGCAGGGAGACCAGCCGGTTATCGCCCTCACGTTGAGAACCTTTCTGAAGCATGCCTCCGTTGGACTGGTCGTCCTGGCGACGCGGGAGTCGGTCCCGTGGAGCGACCCACGTGTGGCGGTATGTAAGGGCGGCGCCTCGCGGGCGGAAACGGTGCGGAACGCGCTGGCCATTGTCCCGCGCGAGTTTGAGTGGGTCGCCGTACACGACGCGGCGCGGCCGCTGGTGTCGCAGCGGTTAATTGACGACGTGCTCGCCGCGGCACAGCGGTACGGGGCCGCCATCCCGGCGGTGCCGGTGGTGCCGTCCATCAAACAGGCGGATGGGCCGCTGCCGGCGAAGGTGCAGCGTACGGTGCCGCGCAGGACGCTCTGGGCCGTGCAGACGCCGCAGGTGATGCGGCGGGCGGCGCTGGAGGCCGCCTACGCGGCGTGCGGGCTGCCGCTGGAGCAGGTGACCGACGAGGCGCAGCTCCTGGAGCTGGCGGGGCAGGATGTGTGGCTCGTGCCGGGCGAGGAGCGCAACTTGAAGATCACGACTCCCGACGACCTGCGGCTGGCGCGGGCGCTGCTCGCGGAGGACGGCCGCCGATGATCCCCCTGTTCATCGGACTGACGGCGGCGAACCTACTGGTGCTCGGTGCCGCGACGGGATTGGGGTACGCCGTGCAGGCGGGCTACCCGGTGAGCCCCTGGCACATCCTGGTGGGCGCGCTGGCGGCGCTGCTGTGCTGTGCGGTGCACTGTGTCGTCTTTACCTACTTCGCCGCCACCGCCAAGTGGGTGCAGCATGCGATTGCGGTGAAGCACCTGGACCCGGCGCTGGCGGCGCCAACGAGGTCGTTCAAGGCTCATGCCTTCCCCGCCGCCGTGCTGGCGATGGCGGTCGTGTTCGTCACCGCTGTCTTCGGCGCCGCCGCCGACAACTTCCACGGCCGCTGGCCCGCATGGCACCACGCGTTGGCGGTCACGTCACTGGCGGTCAACGCGATGGTCGCCATCGTCGAATATCGGGCCATCGAGCGCAACGGCCGGCTTATCGACGGTATCCTGGAAAAGGTCGGCGTCCAGCAAGCCTGAGTAAAAGGAATCACCCCGGGCACAGAACCCGGGGTGATGTGTGCTTTTCGACTACCGTTACTTTCGCAGCGTTAGTTGCGCGACGGGATCAGCCGGCGGACCTTCTTGCCCACGATCAGGCCCATCACGGGGATCGCGGCCCAGAAAGCGGCGGGCAGCGGGATGACCGCCTGCTCGACGGTCTGCTGCACGGCGCCGATGCCGACCGAGGCGCCGCCGGCGCG
>Ga0075420_100005215_pt1 | contig 11405 bp, 11 predicted proteins | sample SoiMetdeltSBSDD4_FD_75296 | JGI IMG/M metagenome (GOLD analysis project Ga0075420, IMG submission 75296) | Bulk soil microbial communities from a Populus tree surrounding site in Tennessee, USA - Soil MetaG P. deltoides SBSDD4 | ecosystem: Environmental > Terrestrial > Soil > Tree plantation... | reverse complement strand
GGCATGGGAGCGCATGTCACCATCATTGACCGCAACCTGAACCGCCTCCGTGAACTCGACGACATCTTCAACTCGAACGTCGTCACGCTCGCTTCCAATACGTGGACCATCCACGAAGCCATCAAGCATGCCGACCTCGTCATCGGTGGCGTGCTCATCCCCGGCGCTTCGGCTCCGCGTCTTATCCGCAAGGACTGGCTGCGCGAAATGCGCGCCGGCTCCGTCCTCGTCGATGTCGCCATCGACCAGGGCGGCTGCTTTGAAACGTCGCGCCCAACCACGCACACCGACCCCGTCTACTTCGTCGACGAAGTGCTGCACTACTGCGTCTCCAACATGCCCGCCGCCGTACCCCACACCTCCACGCTCGCCCTCACCAACGCCACGTTCCCCTATGTGCACTCGCTCGCCAAGAAGGGCCTCGTCCGCGCCTGTCAGGACAGCCCCGCCATTTACGAAGGCGTCAATACTTATCACGGCCACATAACCTACGCCGCCGTCGCCGAAAGCCAAGGCCTCGAGCACAGCGAGTTGAAGACACTGCTCTAGCCAGCCTCTACAGCGTCCGCAAAAACGCCACCAGCGCCCGCCGCTCCCGATCGTTCAGTTTAAGCCCGAACTCGTGCCCTTTCACGCGCGACAACCGAGCTGGACTTAACCACGCTTCTAGCGACTGTACCGCGCCCTGATGCCCCAGCGCCCCCCGATACCACACCCCTTTCAGCGATGGCACTTTGTAGTAGCCCGTCCCCTTGCGCGTCTGCAGTGCATAGCGCGGATCGGTGCCCACCCTCCGCTCCATCACATCGAGCCGCGCACGATCCGCCGCCGTCGGCTCGAACCCGTCTACCGCTACCAGCTTGTTATTGGTGTAAAGCGGAGCCGTGTGGCACCCGCTGCAACCTTCTTGCTCAAAGATCTTCCCGCCTTCCCTCGACAAGGAATCAGTCCGGTTCGGATTCGGTGGCGGCTTCAGAGAGTACAGGTATCGTGCCAGCGCGTACAGTTGCTCGTCACTGTACCGTGAGCCTGGCTTACCCATCGGCGCGGAATCCGCGTAGCGCGCCAGCACGCTCGTGTCCTGCACCAGGCTCACGTACCGCATCAGGTCGCCGATTCCGTTGTGCCGCACAATCCCCGTGTGGTCGAGGAATCGCCGCTCCTGCACGCCGATCAAGTCTGGAATCTGAGGCGCCAGAATCAGGCTTGTGTGGCTTCTCGCCGTCACGCCCGGCGGAATCGCCTCGCCCGCCCCAATAAATGCCTCGAGCGTCCACGTCCGCAGCTCGCGGTTCGGATCGTTCTCAACCCAAGGCGCCTCGAACTGCCGCGCAAACAGCCGCAGGCGCTTCAGCACCTCGTCAGGACCCGCCACCTCCGCCATGCGCTTCATCGACCGCGCGCCTTGCCGGTCGCCTGGATTGTTTCCTTGCGCTCCGGGTACAACCGTCCCGTCCGGCAACACTCGCGTGTGGCAGGTGTTGCACCCCATCGACCCCAACTCGACCTTCCCTTTTTGCCGGATCACCCACCGCGCAAACGCAATCGTGCCGTCCTTCGCCACCGGCATCCCAGTCGACTCAAAGAATGCCGGGTCCCTCAAATCATCGGCACCGAAGAACACCGGACCGAATGACAACGGGTTCTGAAACACGAACTCGCCCGCGCGAATCCAATCCGCTTCGCTCTTCAACGTCGAAATATCGAAGACGATCTGCGGCTCCTGCTCAGCCAGCCACTGCTGATACCCACGTGGCTCGCGCGCCGGATGGTAGACCGGATAGCTGCGGTATATCTTCCGCTCCGGCATTGCATAGTAGTCGGCCTCGCTGATATGCACCGGCGTAGCCTTCACGTTCGCTAGCGGCACTTCCAGCTTCGCCACTGCTTCGGCGTCCCACGTGCGCGGAATCTCCGCGGCGAACGCTCCAGCGGCCAACAACAATAAGAACGTGAGCAGCATCTTTCATTCTCATCATCGCGCAGCGCGGTAACATAAGCTCATGGCAGCCGGTACGGCTACATTGACGGTTGAACAATTCTTGGCGTTGCCCGAAGAGCAGCAGTTTCGAAAAGAACTGCTTGGCGGTGAGGTGGTGGAAATGGGCAACGCGAAGGCGATTCACGAGATTATGAAAGGCCTCATTTGTGAGGCTCTTACGATTTTTGCGGCAACGAATCGCGCTTACTTCGTCCTTTCCGAATCTATGTTTCGCGTGACGGATCGCGATGCATGTGTCCCTGATGTTTCGCTTGTCGACCGACAGTGGCTCGCAACCGTCGATCCCGAAATGCGGTTCCCCGGTGCACCGATCCTTGCGGTGGAAGTCGTCTCCTCGGAGTCCGCTTCCCGAATCGCCCAAAAGATCGAAATCTATCTCAGCGGCGGAGCAAAAGTGGTGTGGGTCGTCTACCCGGAGCGGAAGCTCGTCGACGTCCATTACCCAGGTGGCCGCAGCCGCAGACTCCATGCCACGGATACCCTCACCGAACCCGAACTGCTCGACGGCTTTTCGCTCCTGCTGAAGGACCTCTTCGCTTTCTAGCAATGTCACTGTTGGACGACTTCAAGGCTCAACTGACTCCATTTCTAGCTGCTCTGGCGCCTCGATAGCCAGTTTAGCGAGTGAAGTCTGAATAAAGTCCTACCTAAACGGTCGATCATACCGCCGCACCCACTCATCATCCATCGCACCCATATGCGCCGTGATCTTCCCATCCATCTCCGCCATCAGCGCCCTGTGCGCCCGCTCGTCCGCCAGATTCTTCAATTCGAATGGATCCTTCTCCAGGTCATACAACACCCATGGCTTGTCCTCGTGCCGCGCGTACTTCCACTTCTTTCCGCGAATCCCGCGCCACGGCCCGTGCTCGTCCAACTCCGTCGACGTATAGATCATCATGTGCGCCTCGCCCGGCGCCTTGTCCGACGTGCCCATCAAATAGCCCGACAGATCCGTGCCGGGCATCGAGGGCAACTGCTTCACACCGCATAATCCAAGCAAGGTCGGCACTACATCTATGTGCGAAAGCATCGCATCGCTCCGCCGCCCCGCCTTGATCTTTCCCGGCCAACGGAAAATGCTCGGTACCACGGCCGACTCCTCCCATGGTTTCCGCTTCAGAAACGTCTGCTGGCTGCCTAGCATGTCACCGTGGTCGCTCAGGAAATAGACGACCGTATTGTCCGATAAGCCCATCGACTCCAGTTTCCCCAGCAGCCGCCCGATTTCGTCATCCAGGCACGTGATCGCCGAATAATAACCCGCAATGTGCTTCGCCTCGCCGCCGCGCTTTGCGCCCGACTTCCAATTCGGACGCAGCTTGATTTTTTCCGGCTCATACATGCCCTCGTACCCCTTGGGCACGATGTACGGATCGTGGGGTGGCCCGTACCAGACGTTTAAATAGAAAGGCTGCTGCTTCTCCTTGGCCTTGCCCAAAAACTCGATCGCCAGATCGGTCCACGTGAACACCTCATAGCCCGGAATGGGAATCGGCGTCGAGTCGTCGCGGAAATACCAGGTCTTCAAGTAATTGTGGTTGCAGATATTGGCCGCCCAAAAATCGAATCCCTGCCGCCAATCGCCCGGAGGCACGAACCCCGGATCGCGTAGCCCGCCATGCAAATGCCACTTCCCGATGAAGCCCGTGAAGTATCCCGCGCGCTGCAGCAACTCTGCGATGGAAACCTCCTTCACAGCCAACGGAACGTCGTTCACCGCCATCTTCACTTGATGCGGATAACGCCCGGTTAACAGACACGCGCGCGCTGGCGTGCATACCGGACAATTCGCCACCGCATTCGTGAACTGTGTTCCTTCACGCGCCAGTCGGTCCAGTACGGGCGTCTTCACCTGCTCGTTGCCCATTGAACCCAAATCCTGTCCGCGCCACTGGTCGGGCATCAGCACAAGCACGTTGGGCCGCGAACTTTCTGCCGCCGCGGCGGGTATTGCCGCGCTCAGCGCACCAAGAAACTCTCGCCGTTGCATGTGGGTGACTTTATCATGCAGACTGATGGGGCATGCCGCGCGTCCTCATGGTCTCCAGCGAAGCAGTTCCCTTTGCTAAAACTGGAGGGCTTGGCGATGTGCTCGGCGCTCTGCCGCAAGCCCTGCGCGCCCGCGGCGAAGACGTCGCCGTCATCCTCCCGCGCTACCGGTCCATCTCGCTCGACGATGCCGCGCGCGTGGCCACCAACATTTCGCTCCACCCTGGCTGGATGGTGTTCAAGGCTGACCTCTGGGTGAAGCAGTTGAAGGGCGTGCCCTACTACTTCGTCGATTGCCCCGCGTTATACGACCGCGATGGTCTCTATGGCAGCCACGGCATCGACTTCGGCGACAACCACATTCGCTTCAGCCTTCTCTCGCACGCCGCCATCGCCCTCGCGCGCCAGGTCTTCCAACCGCAGATCATCAATATCCACGACTGGCAGGCTGCGCTCGTCGCGCCTTACTTCCGCCACTACTACGCGCACGACCCCACGTTCTTCGGCGTCAAGATTGTCGCCACTATTCACAATCTCGGTTATCAAGGCCGCTTCGGTCCACACCTTCTACCCGACATCGGCTTGACTCCCGCGCACATGCGCCCCGACCTGATGGAGTTCTACGGCGACATCAACCTCCTCAAAGGCGCCATCGTCTATTCGGACTGGATCACCACGGTGAGCCCCACATACGCCCGCGAAATTCAAACGCCCCAATTTGGCGAAGGGCTCGAAGGATTGCTTAGTGCCCGGGCCAATTCGCTGAGCGGCATCCTTAACGGCGTCGACTACGCTGAGTGGAATCCCGAATCCGACCGCTTCCTCGCTCAGCGCTACTCCGCCGATGCACTTGAAGGCAAGGGCGCTTGCAAACTCGACGTCCTGCGCGAATTCGGACTTCCAGCGGCCGATCCCACACGCCCGCTGATCGGCATCGTCTCGCGATTTGCCAAACAAAAGGGCTTCGACCTCATCGCGCAAGTGGCCGAACCATTGATGGCCACCGGCGCGCAGTTCGTAGTGCTCGGCACCGGAGAACGTGAATACGAGGATCTCTTCCGCTCCCTTGCCCTGGCTCATCCCGGCCAACTCGCCGTGCGGGTGGAATACTCAAATGCGCTGGCCCACAAGATCGAAGCCGGGGCCGACTTCTTCCTCATGCCGAGCCGCTACGAACCCTGCGGTTTGAATCAGATCTACTCGCTCCGGTATGGAACTCTCCCCATCGTCCGCGCCACCGGCGGCCTCGAAGATACGGTCGATAACGAAACCGGCTTCAAGTTCTGGGGCTATACCGGAGCGGAGTTGCTGGGTGCGGTTCATGCCGCGCTCGATGTCTACTCGAAGCGTCCCGCACACTATCGCCAGATGCAGCGCGCGGCCATCCATCGCGATTTCAGTTGGGATTCAAGCGCAGCCCAATACAGCGAACTCTTCGCACGGCTACTCGCCTAAAGGTTTCAACAACCGTTCCCAGCGCGCCCGCGTGTACATGCTGAAGGCAGGGAACTGTCCTGTCTTCAGCTCGTCGGGAGTCACCTCGAACGACCACACAATCCGCCGTGCGCGTTGCCCCAGTGCAGCCTTCCTGGCTGCTTCGTCCTTGGGCGCCTCCTCGCGCGTCGGTTCGAGTAAAACTACGTCGCCCGCCAGAATCCCCCGCACTGGAATATCCTCCGGCATCAGGTATAGGTTTCCGGCGACGAACACAAAGAACCCGAGCACAGCCAGGCTCAGTGGAATCCACAATAGGAATCCCGGCGCGAGCGACGTCCGCCGCTTCTCCCCGGCCTCGTCGCGAAACTGCTCGGCCATTCTCAGCGCTCGAAAACTGATGAACGGGAAATAGGCAATCAGCATGCACTGGATCAGCCCGCTCATCAGGTACGTCGCCCAGTTCGGACCACGATTCAGAAGCAGCATGATAATCGGCGAAACCGCCACCAGCATCCCCGCCGCGGCTGCCGTTGCATGCCCCAAGCGAATCCCCAATGCGAGCAGCAAAAAAGCCACGCCCACCAGCAACGATTGCGGAGGAGCGCCGCCCAACAAGGTCAGCGCGCCGATGATTCCCAGCCCCCACACTCCGCGCCGCGAAACACGCATCGCTTCCGAATGGGTCTTGGGGCCGGGCCACAGCCAACTGCCCTGAACAGGTGTCGCGCTCAAATCCACTCCATCATGGCACGCAGCACCGCCCGCCCTCTCCTTCCCGATCATGAACTGTTCGGGCATGTTTCAGCGATCTAGCCGAGCCGCTTCAGGTCTGCACGGTCAATGTGTCGCGCTACCGCTCGCTTGTTGCGCTTGAGTGACTCGCGGTCTATGTACCAGACCCGAATCCCGTCAAGCTCGGCCTCCTGTCGGCTTGCCCAAACCGCCTCGGTTTCAACTCCGCTAATGGAGGTGGCGATATCAATTCGCTCAGGCGGGTGACCGAGTTGAATGATCTGGTCTTCTTTTTCGAAGTCGGATGCGCCTAGTCCGAGACTCGCGAACCCAAACTCGCGAATCACGAATTCCATCCTCCTTGCGTTCTCAACGGTTGGCCGGATGAGGAAATCGATATCGTCAGTGAAGCGCGGTTTTGTGTAGTGTGACACCGCGTATCCGCCGACGATCATGTACTCAACGCCGTTTGAGTTTAACAATTCGATAAACTCGCGTGAGTCCTTGGTTAGGACCAAGGATTGCTCGCCCGCGCCGGAGGACTTCCGCGAAGATTCTTTGCCTTTCCTCATGGGAAATGCTCCGATAGTACTCGATGTCGGCTTCTTCGGCTTCACGATGGGACCGAAACCTGCGCACGACCTTTTCCATACTTCAATTGTACCGCCCGCCGCGTTTTCCCCCGAATGATTTCCTTCAGGTTCCCCGCCAGTGCATACTGCCTTCGATCACTTGCTAGCGCCATCACATCTTGAGTGTGATCTGCCTTACAAATAGGCGCATTGGAGGGAAATCAATTGATGCGATTCGTACTCGTCCTCTCGTTCACTTCAATTCTCGCTTTCGGCCAAGACGCCTTCGTTGTTCCTATTCCGCCGAAGGCAAACTCGATAGTGGGCTCCTACGTGTCCGGCACCGACTCCACGAAGGCAAGCAATGACGGGCATCCCGTGCTGGTTCAGACTTCGGATCAAATCTTCCCACACATCGCTACCGGCAGCGGATGGGAGACCGTGATTGTAATCGTCAACATGAGTGCTCAACCTATCGATTTTGTGCAGCGATTTTATGCTCAATCAGGGCAGCCAATGACCGTAACATTCCGAAACTATCCGCAAGGAGAACTCACAACAACAGCTGCGTCGCAGGGACGCTTACCGCCTGGAGCGAGTTTCAATTTCGCTCTATTTGACTCAGGGCAGCCGCTTCAGGTTGGTTGGGCAACCCTTACATACGACTCGTCACAGGGACGACTCGGCGGCTATGCGATTTTCCGTCAAAGAGTTCCTGGTAGGCCGGATTTCGAGGCCCTTGTGCCCTTGAGTGCCTATGACGACTACAAGTTTTTTATGCCGTTCGACAACATTCAAGGCTTCACAACAGCCATCGCGATTGCCAATCCGGCATCGAATTTGAGCAATCGAATCACTTTTCGATTTCTTGCGCTCGACGGAAGCACGATTTTAACGGATGTGCTCGATCTGCCTCCGAATGGCCAAACGGCGTTCGTATTGTCTGAACGGTTTCCAGCCATCGCGGGGAGACTGGGGACGCTTTATGTCCAAAGTTCGGTTAATCGCCTCTCAGCTATGGGATTGAGATTCAATACAGGGGGCGGCAACGCGCAGCTTCCACTAATCCCACGGCGAAGATTCGCCGTACACTGTTTTTAAGCCGCCCTTCGTCTTTTTTTGCCGGCGGCGCGTCTCCTATATGACGGCCGGAGATACCGATTGATCTTTAGAGAGGTCGAGGATCGGGACCTGGTGGAAAAAGCCCGCCAGGGTAACGTCGACGCCTACAACAACTTGGTGTCGCGTTGGGAGAAACGTGTCTACAACTACATCCTGAGGCTTGTGGGCAACAGGGAGGATGCGCTGGACCTGGCGCAAGATGTCTTCCTGAAGGCCTATCAAAACCTCAGGAAACTCGATGACGACACGCGCTTCGCCCCCTGGCTGTTCCGCATTGCGCACAACGAATCCTTCTCCATGTTGCGCAAGAATAGGCCCGACTCGGAGGAGCTGACTGAGCCCGGCTCCCCGAGCCGGGGTCGCGGAATGTTGCCCGTGGAAACCACGGTCGCCGTGGCCGCCGCGCTCGATCGCCTTACCGGCGAACAGCGCGAAGCCGTGGTGTTGAAGATTTACGAAGGGTTCAAGTTTGAGGAGATGGCCGAAATTCTCGGCTGTCCCGTATCGACCGTCAAGTCGAGGCTGTATACCGCGCTCGACCTGCTAAAGGACACGCTCGCGCCCGTGGCTCCGAAACCCGCCGGCTGAGCAAGTGGGAGGGACGAATGACTGAACACGAATCGGAATTTGCAGCTTACTTACAGGACGAACGCGCCGCCGCCACCGTGGCTGCGCTCCGTTCGCTGCCCTATGAAGAACCGCCGCGCCGCATTGCCTTCGTCTCCGACAAGGTCTTCGAGCCCACCTGGTGGCAACGCTTCTGGGCCGCTCCCAAATGGGGCTTTGCCTCGGCTGCCATGCTGAGCGGCGCCATCCTCTTCCACGCCGTCACGCGCCCCATTCCCGTCGTTCAAACCGCGCCCCCGGTCACTGTCCAGCAGACCGCTGCCGCTGGCGAAGCCAACGTCGACGTCCTCGTGCAAGCCGCCGTCGCCAAAGCCACCGCCGATCTCGAACAACGCTATCAGGCCCACACGGCAAAGATGGTCAAGGCCGCCGAAGAGCGTCTCCTCATCGAACATCGCCAGGACATGGTCGCCATGGACGCAAGCAACCAGATGATGCTCCGCAAACTGAACACCTACATGCGCGCCAGTAACGACCTCGGAGCCGGACAATGAAATCCGCCATCCGCCGTACTTTCTTGCTCTGCGCCGCCACGCTCGCCCTCGGCGCTGCCAGCCGGGTCTCCTACCGCGAGCTACACGACCTTGAAAAATCCTTCGACCAGCGCATCGTCGATTACAACAGGGACCAGCCGATGGACCTCATCGGTTTCACCCGCGGCGTCTACCTGGAAGACTACGGTGCTGTCTTCACCACCGAGGTGAACTTGCTCCTCAGCGCCGGTATAACGCCGTTCCGCCCCAAGTTCACTTCCGAGGAACTCACTCGCCTGCGCCAGAGGAAGCTTGATCGCGTGCCTGAGTTGAAGCGCCTCATGCGCGACATGATGGTTTCCACCGGCACGCGGCTGAAACAGGTGCCGGTCACGCAGCAGGTCGTCGTCGGCGTGTCGCTGTTTTACCACTCTTTCGAGAATACCGAGGGTCTCCCCGCGCAAATCGTCATGCAGGCTCCGCGCAAGACACTTGTCGATTTCGAATCCGGCAAGATGTCCGCCGACGCCCTCGCCAGTGCCATCCAGGTCCAGGAGTTCTAGCGCCGATGCGTCTCGGCGAAATGCTCATTGAGCGCAAGCTCATCACCGTGGAGGAACTCGACCAGGCTCTTGAAATTCAGAAAGAACGTACAGCCGACAAGGTCGGGAAAATACTGGTCGATCTCGGCTTCATCGCCCAGCGCGATGTGCTCGCCGCGCTGTCGGCGCAGTGGTCCCTGCCGCTGGTCACCTTCGACGGTCCGCCGCCTGCCGCGCCCGAGCTCGAAAAACTTAGCGGCCGCTTTCTGCGGCAATTCAAATGCGTCCCGGCCACATTCGACGACTCCACGCTTGTTATGGCCATGGCCGATCCGCTCGACTTTGAGACGCTCGCCACGGTTCGCCAGGTCACCGGCCTGCGCGTCAAACAGGCCCTTGCCGCCGAAGGTGAAATTCTCGACCAGATCGACCGCCACTACGGCCAGCAGAAGACCTCCGACCTGGTCGGCTTCGAAGACGCCGACGCCAACGAAGACCTCGAACACCTGCGCGACATGGCGAGCGAAGCGCCCGTCATCCGTCTCGTCAACGCCATGGTCGCCTCCGCCGTCGAAAAGCGCGCCAGTGACATCCACATCGAGCCCTTCGAAAAAGACTTCCGCGTCCGATTTCGCATCGACGGAATTCTCCACCCGCAGGAAGCCCCGCAACGCGAGCTCAAGGCCGCTATCATCTCGCGCGTCAAGCTGATGGCTAAGCTCAACATCGCCGAACGCCGCCTGCCGCAGGACGGCCGCATTAAGATCCGCACCCTCGGCCGCGAAGTCGACCTTCGCGTGTCGACGCTCCCCACCCTTTACGGCGAGAGCGTCGTTATGCGCCTCCTCGACCGTTCCGCCGGCGATTTCTTCGACCTCCAAAGCCTCGGCTTCACCGACTGGATGCTCGCCCGCATGACCCACTTCACCGGCCTGCCCCACGGCATCTTCCTCGTCACTGGGCCCACCGGCTCCGGCAAGTCCACCACGCTCTACTCGGCCCTCAAGCGCATCAATCTCACCGACCGCAAGATCATCACCATCGAAGACCCGGTCGAATATCAGATGGACGGCATCAACCAGATCCACGTCAATCCGCAAATTGGACTCACCTTCGCCGCCGGTCTCCGCCACATCGTCCGCCAGGACCCCGATGTCATCATGGTCGGCGAAATCCGCGACCGCGAAACCGCCGACATCGCCATCCGCGCCGCCCTCACCGGCCACCTCGTCTTCTCCACGCTCCACACCAACGACGCCCCCAGCGCCATCACGCGCCTCACCGACATGGGCATCGAGAACTACCTCATCACCTCGTCGGTGGTTGCAGTTCTCGCGCAACGCCTCGTGCGCGTCATCTGCCCGCACTGTAAAACGAGCGCCGGCCCGCACATGACACCCACTGGCGACATGATTGAAACCTTTCGCGGCGCCGGATGCGAACATTGCTTCGGCACCGGCTATGTAGGCCGCTTGGGCATCTTCGAGATGATGCAGTTGAGCGACGAGCTCCGCCGCTCCATCATGAAAAACGAGGACGCCGGCATCCTCACCGGCATCTCCCGCCGCGAAGGCATGACCACGCTCCGCGAAGACGGCTGGCATAAGGTCGCCATGGTCGTCACCACCGTCGACGAAGTTCTGCGCGTCACACAAGAGATCTAGCATGCCCTCAGTGCCGCTCCCCAACGGCCCCGCCATTACCGAAGCGGCCGTCTGGGAGCGCCTCGGCACCGATCCCATTCCACTGCTCCACACCGCCGAAGGCCGTGCCCGCCTCAACGCGATCTACTCGGAGTACACCGCCGTCGCCCACCGCAACCGCGTACCCATCTTCCTCTGTGCCCCCACTTGGCGCGCCAATCGCAACAACGCCCAACCCGGCGACAACGCCCGTGCCCTCGAAT
>Ga0075420_100005213_pt1 | contig 11411 bp, 12 predicted proteins | sample SoiMetdeltSBSDD4_FD_75296 | JGI IMG/M metagenome (GOLD analysis project Ga0075420, IMG submission 75296) | Bulk soil microbial communities from a Populus tree surrounding site in Tennessee, USA - Soil MetaG P. deltoides SBSDD4 | ecosystem: Environmental > Terrestrial > Soil > Tree plantation... | reverse complement strand
GAAGGCTGGCTCGCCGACAACGCCAATCCCCAGCAGAACGGCTACACGCTGTATTTCATCAACTGGTATGGCCGCGACGATTTCGCGTTCCACGCGTATACCAAGCTCGGCGCGCCGGATCCCGATACGGGCGTGGACTTCGGCAGTCTCCAGACCAGCGCGCTCAACGCGTGGGGCGGCACTCGCTCGCGCAGCTGGTTCTATGACTTCTCGGCCGGACCGGAGTGGAACACGGCGAACTGGATCGTCGACGTCCGTGATCTCGATGGCGATGACGTCGAGGAATACCGGATGCCGCCGATCTGGGAATACACTTCCGGAGGGTATCGTGCGCCCGACGCGCTCGGCTACGACATGGGGCTGCTGGCGCGCTACGTGGCGATCGATCTGCTGTTCACGCCGTCGCCGCTCTACGACCCGCTCGTCAGCGCACCGGGCGCGCTGGGCCGCAAGATCGCCAACATCACGATGTTCGAGGACGACCCGGCCAGCAGCGGTCTCGACTTCATCGACACGAGGATCGCGCACAATTCGTGGCAGCGCTTCCAGCCGTACTATCACTGGCGAACGACGCTGCGTGCGGTCGAACCGATCGATCCGCGCGCGAAGCAGTCACTCGACATCTTCGCCCTGAACCGAAACGAGGAAGGATGCCGGGTGCCGTTCGGCGACCCCTTCGCCCAGTTGTTCTGCTTCTTCAGTGAGCGCCTCTCCGACTACGTGCCGGCCGCTGCGCCGCGCGACTCCGTCGCGCCGGTCTTCGCCTTCAATACCACCGAAACGGACCTCGGCAAACGGTTCGGGCTGCTCGGATTCGCTGATGACAACTGGGTTGACGGCACGCAGAGCGTCGCCGTCGCGCTCGATGCCGATGTGTATCGCCGTTTGGGCTACGGCTTCACCAGCACGATCATCCACGAGGTTGGTCATCACATCGGGATGGCGCATCCGCACGACGGCTTCGACCCGGAAACCGGCGTCGATTTCGATGCCGCCGGCGAATTCTTCTTCGCCTGGGCCGGCGATGAGAGCGAAACCGTCATGCACAACATGGCGCTCTCGAACGAGTTCGGTGAGCACAATCGCGACAACATGTACCGCTGGGAAACCGCCGGTTACCTGAACCTGGCGAACGCGTTGGCCGGCGAGATTCTCGACCACTCTCGCGCACAGGGCGTGTTCGTCAAGCTGATCGCCGCGGACGCGCAGGCGGCGATTGCCAAGGCCAAAATGGATCGATGGGAGTATCTCGAGGCTGTTGAGCAGGCTCGCTCGTCGTATCTGACGCTGGTATCAGCCGCTGACGACCTGGGCGTGCGCCTCGCAGCCGCGCGACGCCTGCTGCCGCAAGCGGCCATCCGCAAGTACGTCTGCCGACCTCGCCAACTTGTAGAACGGCTATCGCCGGAAAAGATCTGAGCGAGGTCAGGGCAAAAGGCAAAGGCGAGGACCCAAGCCCAGGTGCCTCGCCTTTGGCCCCTTGACGTGTGACCTTTGCCCTCGACTACGCTGCAGTCGTGTCGCCGCCTTCTTTGACGACGCGCACTTTCAAGGGAACCGTGACCTCGCGGTGCAGTTTGAGGGGCACGGTGTGCTCGCCGATGGCCTTGATTGGCTCGGGCAGTATCAGCTTGCGCCGATCGATCTCGAAACCCTGGGTCTTCAGATAGTCGGCGATGTCGACTGCCGTCACCGAGCCGTAGAGCTGCTCGGTGTCGCCGACGCGGCGCTCGATGGCGATGTCGATGCCGCTCAGTCGCGCGGCGATTGTCTCGGCCTGCGACTTCTCCGACGCCTCGCGCGCCTCGACGATCTTCCGCTCGCGCTCAACGTGCCGCTTGTTGCCCTCGGTTGCCGGCAGCGCCAGCTTCCGCGGCAGCAGATAGTTCCGCGCGTAGCCATCGGCCACCTTGACGATCTCGCCGCGCTTGCCGACGTTGTCGACGTGTGTTCTCAGGATGACTTCCATGTCCTACTCCGTCGTGTACGGGATCAACGCCAGCTGGCGCGCGCGCATGATCGCCGTCCGCAGCTTGCGCTGGTGCAGCGCGCAGGTCCCTGAAATGCGCCGCGGCAAGACCTTCGCGCGCTCGGGGACGAACGGCATCAGCAGCTTCACATCCTTGTAGTTGATGTCGTCGATCTTGTCCGAGCAGAACTTGCAGACCTTGCGGCGCCGGAACATCGGACGGCGCTGCGCGTCCTTGCCCTGCTGCTGCGTGCCGCTCGATTTACCGCGGCCACCGCCGCCGAATCCCTTCCTGCCGTTCATCGCATCTCCTCCCCGCCCATGTCGAACCGATCATCGCGGTCGTCATCCGGTTCGCCGCGCTGGCCTTCACCGGGCTGGCGCTCTGGCGGCAGGCCGCGCGCGACGCGGCGGCGGCGCGACGTGTCGGTGCGCCGATTCTTCGTCCGCTCGACGACCGCCTGTTCCTCGTCGACGCGAACGACGAGATGGCGAATGATCAGATCGGTCACCTTCAGGCGGCGGTCGATCTCTTTCATCAGCTCGCCGTCGCCGTTGATGATCTCGAGGACGTAGGTGCCTTCTTTGTGCCGGCCGATTTCGTAGGCGAGCTTGCGACGGCCCCAGTTATCGGTCTTCTCCAGCTGGCCGTTCATTCGCTGGACGATGGACTCGACCTGCGTGTGCAGCTCGGCCACCTGGTCGTCCGTCGCGTCTGGCGACACGACGTACACGAGTTCGTACTTCCTGCTCATACGAGTCTCCTTCTGGACTACGGCCGCCCGTCTCCTGGTCCGCCTGAAGGCGGACACTACGCGGGAGGCAAGGAGTCAATCAACATCGGACGCCGGGGCGTCCGGGTTGTACACGTTCATCACTTTCGAGATGCCTTCCGCGGCAAACATCTCGGCGGCATCGGCCGCCCGTGTGATGAGCGCTTCGAGCTCGGCCTGTTCGCCGCGCTCGAATCTCGCGAGCACGTGATCGGCCAGATCTCGCCGGCCGTCTCCGCGCCCGACTCCCAGCCGAAGCCGGGAGAATTCCGTGGTCCCAAGCCGCTCGATCACCGACTTGAGACCGTTGTGCCCACCCGCCGATCCGCGGGGCCGAGCACGCAACTTGCCGAACGGCAACGCCGCTTCGTCGACGACCACCAGCAGGTCCTCGTGCGCGACGTCGAAGTACCGCGTCAGACCGGCTACCGCGTCGCCGCTGTTGTTCATGTAGGTCAGCGGCTTCGCCAGCATCAACGGATCGGCGCCGAACCGCTTGCCGATCAGCGTCTCGACGATCTGCGACGGAGCGGACGCCCAGTCGATGCCATGCCGCCGCGCGATTTCCTCGACGACCATGAATCCGACATTGTGGCGCGTGTCGCGATACTCGCGCCCGGGATTGCCCAATCCGACAATGAGCTTCACGTCGTTCAGGCGGACAGACTCGCCTTTCCGAAGGCGGGTCTGAAGACCCGCCTCTACTTTTTGTCCTTGCCAGCTTCCTCTTTTTCCTCGGTCTTGCCCTTCTTGATAACTTCGGGCTCGGCCGGTGCCGCCGCGGCCGCAGCCGCATCGGCGGTCGCCGCTGCCGGCTCCTCTTCGACCTTCGGCATCACGATGTGCACGAGCATCGTCTCGCTGTCGCTGATCGCCTTCCACTTCGGATCCACTGGCAAGTCGCGCACGCGGATCGACTCGTGCAGCATCAGCTCGGTCACATCAACGGTGATGTTCTCGGGAATGTCGGTCGGCAAGCACTCGACATCGATCTCGCGCGTCACGAAATCGAGGAGACCGCCCTGCTGCTTCACGCCCTTGGCCTCGCCCTTCACCACGACCGGCACGGTGACGACGATAGCCTTGTCCATGGCCAGCTGGTAGAAGTCGGCGTGCAGCAAGCCGTGGGTGATCGGATCGAGCTGGTACTCGCGCACCATGACCCGCGCCTCCAGGCCGTCCAACTTGAGGTTGATCAGCGTGTTCGCGCCAGTATCGGAGTGCAGGATGCGCAGCACCGCCTTCGGATCCACGGACACGGCGACGCCCTCCGGCGCCTTGCCGTTCTTGCCAGGACCATAGAACACCGCGGGGATCTTGCCGCTGGCGCGGAGCCGATTCGCTTCGTTCTTGCCCCGACCGTCTCTCTTTACTGCTTCAAGCGTCGCGTCCATATCTGTTCCTAGTCTTCAGTCTACGGTCCCCGGTCTACAGTCTTTGGTCTTCGGTCAACCAGGGACCGTAGACCGTAGACCGTAAACTGCAGACCTTCACACAAACAACGAAGAGACCGACGTCTCTTCGTGGATATTCCGAATCGCCTGGCCCAGCAGCCGCGCCACCGAGAGCACCACGATTTTGCGGCACTGCTGTGCCTGCCCGCGGAGCGGAGTCGTGTTGGTCACGATCAGCTGCTCGATCGGCGAATCCTCGATGCGCTCGATCGCCGGCCCCGAGAGGACCCCGTGCACCGCGCACGCCAGCACGCGTTCGGCACCGGCCTTCTTCAGGCCGATCGCCGCCTTCTGGATCGTGCCGGCGGTGTCGACGATGTCGTCCTGCAAGATACAGGTGCGGCCTTCGACGTCGCCGATCACGTTCATCACCTCGGCCGTGCCTTCCTCGTTGCGGCGCTTGTCGACGATAGCGAGCTCGGCGCCGAGCCGTTTCGCATATGCGCGGGCCCGTTCGGCACCCCCGGCATCTGGCGACACGATCGTGAGATTCGACGAATTCAGCCGCGAGCAGTAATCGATGATCACGGGCGCGGCAAACAGGTGGTCGACCGGGATGTCGAAGAATCCCTGGATCTGCGCCTTGTGCAGATCCATCGTCAGCACCCGATTCGTCCCGGCGGCGCTGAGCAGGTTCGCGACCAGCTTGGCCGAGATCGGCACACGCGGCTTGTCCTTGCGATCCTGCCGCGCGTAACCGTAGTACGGCACCACTGCGGTGATCCTCGCCGCCGACGAGCGGCGGAAGGCGTCGATCATCACCAGCAGTTCCATCAAGTGCGCATCGACCGGCGTCGACGTCGGCTGGACGATGAAGACGTCGGCGCCGCGGATGTTTTCGTCGATCTGGAACGAGACCTCGCTGTCCGGGAACCGCCGCAAGCTGCTTTTGCCCAGCGCGATCCCGAGACAGTCGGCAATCTCCTTCGCAAGCTGCGGATGAGCGCTGCCGGAAAAGACTTTCAGATCGCCGAACCCGGTCGACAACAGACCTTCACCGCTGAGGGGTCGTTTCATCGTCTGACGTTATGCTGGTTGGGGCGGGAGGATTCGAACCTCCGAATACGGGATCCAAAGTCCCGCGCCTTACCGCTTGGCCACGCCCCATTGCGTAGGAGCCGCTCGCCTACGGCGGCGCAAACCCTTAGTGTAGTCGAGACTTGGCGTTTCCGGCAAGGCTGAGAGGACGCGGCTGGCTTCGTCGCCCATACTCGCCGCGACCAAGTGATTCGGTCATCAGGACTCGCCAGGCCGAGCCGGAGAGTTTCGCCACCGCCGCTTTGGCCTCGGACCGTTGCTGAAACAGGCCAAATACGGTCGATCCGCTGCCCGACATCGCGGCGGCCAACGCTCCGGCGCGGCGCAGGGCGGTCTTCATCTGGTCGATTTCAGGGTGATGACGCGCGATAGGCGCCTCGAGGTCATTGATCATCTGCGCAGCGCGCGACGGCCATGGCCCGGGGACGTGCTGCGCCTCGTGGACGATCGGGCCACGACCCTGGCTGCGCTCGGCGTCGTACCAGCCGTAGGCGTCCGGCGTGGACACCCCGAACCCGGGCACGAGCAGCACGATCCAGTGCCGGGGAAGGTCGGCGAGCGGATAGATCTCGTCGCCCCGGCCGAGCCCGAGCGCCGTCCCGCCCGACAGGAAAAACGCGACATCGGCACCGAGCGTCGCGGCCACGTCGACCAACTGATTCGGACGGACCGGCACCCGCCAGGCATGTGTCAGCCCCAACAGAGTCGCCGCTGCATTTGTACTCCCGCCACCGAGACCGCCCTGGAGCGGAATCCGCTTCTGGATCCGAACCAGCACGTCGCGCACCGGACCGTCGCGCCGCAGTGAACGCCACAACGCATCGGCAGCGCGCCACACGAGGTTCGATCGATCGAGCGGAACGCCGGCGGCGTCGCATTCGATGGCAAACGGCCCCTCACGCGGAATGCACTCGATAGTGTCGTGCAGCGCCAATGCCTGAAACACGGTGCGCAGCTCGTGAAAGCCGTCTGGCCTGGTGCCGAGCACACGGAGGTCGAGATTGATTTTGGCGTGGGCGCGCACGGTCATCGGCCGGCCGGACGTGCCGTTGAATCTGCTCATGAACGCGTGATCCGGATCTCGAACAGACGCGACCACAATTTCCCCGTCACGAACAGCCGGTCGCGCGCCGCATCATACGCAATCCCGTTGAGCACGTCGTCGGTCCCCGATCGCACGGGACCGCGGATGCCGGCCAGATTCAGCCACGCCGTCACTCGTCCGGATTCGGGTGAGATGATCGCAATGCGGTCGGTCAGCCAGACGTTGGCGAACACTTCGCCTTTCACCCACTCGAGCTCGTTCAGGTTCTCGATCGGCTTGTCGCCGTCCTTGACGAGCACTCGGCCAGTCTCACGGAGAGTGTCGGGGTCGAGGAACCGAAGCGCCGGCGTGCCGTCGCTCATGATCAACCGGCGCGAGTCGTGCGTCAGTCCCCATCCTTGGCCGGTGTAATCGAACGTGCGCTGCAACGCCAAGGTAGAGATGTCGTACACGAAACCGATCTTCGTTGTGTACGTCAGCTGAATGAGCCGGTTCCCCCAGTCGGTCATCCCTTCAGCGAAGTAGCGCGCATCGACGTTGATTCGCTGGAGCACTTCTCCAGTCTCGAGGCGCACTTTCCGAAGGCTCGATCGACCGTTGATTCCCGTGCTCTCATACAACACGCCGTCGCGGAAAATCAGGCCCTGCGTGAACGCCTCCGGATCGTGAGGATAGGAGTTCACGACCGTATAGCCGTACACCGGCGTCGCCGCCACCTTCGCGCGCTGCGCTACGGCGGCCACGGGCTGCGCCTTGGTCGGGAACAAGAGCCCCGCGACAACTCCAAGCACCACGATGATGACGAGGCGATTCATTGGGCTCGCAGCGGTCCGGACTGGCGCAGCTCGTCGAGCGTCAGCGGCTTCGCATCGGGCGGCACGTCGACGCGGAACGCCACCGCGTCGAGATCGACATTTGCCTCGAGCTGGGAGATGCCTGTCGTCAAGTCGACGGGCACCTTCTGCGAGTCCGAGGCGAGCCGCACGGACTCAGGAAAGCGCGACTGTCCCATCGTGTATTCGAGCTGCCAGCCATCGCGCTGCGCGGCCCGGAGTTCCCACTGCGACGTCGCGCGCGCGGGCGCGCGGCGCAGATAGAGCTTGGCCCCATCCTGCAGATCCAGTGAGGCCCAGCCGTTGGCATGCAGCCGCCCTGCGCTCGCCATGGGGTTCGGCACGACACAGCCGGTGAGAATGGCCTGCACGTCCGCAGGCGCGAGGTTGACACCGATCAGCGCGTCCAGGATCGCCTCTGCGGGCTGACCGCGAAGGACGCGATTGTCGCGCGGCAGCAGCAGCACGCCGTTACTGCCCTGCGCAACCAGGTGAAACACGGGCTGGCCGATCGGTGCGAGCCCCTCGAGCCGCATCGAGGCTGGGCGCTCGAAGCCGGCGATCACCCGCCCGCTGAGACGCTGGCCGCCGGCACGCCCGCGCAGGCTCAATTCAGCGGTGAGTGTACGAACGCCGCGGCAGGCCGCAGAGATCTGCTCATGAACTTTGGCGAAATCCGGAAACGGCGAGCCGGTGTCAGTGGGGAGTGCGACGCGACGAGGACCACACGCGATGGCGGCAATGCAAAATGCAAAATTCAAAATGCAAAAAAGACGACGCCATGCTTTCATCGGCTACCGTCGTTGTGTCTTTCATTTTGCATTTTGCATTTTGACTTTTGCATTACTGATTTTCTTTTCGATCGCGTCTCGCTGAATGTCGGACCCGTCGCCCTTGAGTGCGCGTGTCCACGCCTCGATGGCCTCCGACAGCCGGCCTTTGCGCGCATGGAGGTCGCCGAGATGATCCTGAACCTCCGAGTTCTCGGGGAGCTTCGCCGCCGCGGCCGCGAGATACTTCTCCGCTTCGTCCAGATCGCCCCGACGGAAGTGTGCCCAGCCAAGGCTGTCGAGATACGCGCCGTTGTCGGGCTCGGCATCGAGCGCGCGGCGCACGAGACGAATCGCTTCATCGAGCTGCTCGCCACGGATGGCCAGCAGGTATCCGAGATAGTTCAGCGCGTTGGCGTTGCCGGGCTCGGTAGCCAGCAGCTGGCGCAGCATGCGCTCGGCATCCATGCTCCGTCCAGCGTCGGCGTAGACGTCGGCCAGCGCAAACAGCGTGGCCGTGTCCTTCGGAAAGGTCTTCACCGCTGATTCGAGGACCGAGATGCCGCCCGTTCGGTCGCCGGAGTCGAAGAGCGCCCGGCCCTGAAGCCGTGGGAACACCGGCTCGTTCGGATGCTGCTTACGAGCATCGCCGGCAAACCCTGCGGCGCGGCCGTACTCCTTCGCCTCCATCAGCACCGCAATGCGGCGAATCTTCAGCTCGCGATTCGCGGGCTGCACGGCCAGCGCCAACGTGTAGCTGGCCGCCGCTTCCATGAGCTGACCGGCGTCTTCCTGATACTGCGCCAGCGCCGATGCCACACGCGGCTCGTCTTCAATGATCTCCTGCAGCGTGTTGATCGCGCTCTTCAGATCCTTCGCCGCTGCGTACGCCTGTGCCATCGCGAGGCGTCCCTGAACCGAGTTCGGGTTCTGACTGAGTACACGCGCCAGCGACTGAACGGCTTTGTCCGGAGTACCGTTGCGGATATAGAGCCGGCCCAGCGTGTAGTAGAGCGTCGCATCGGCGGTGACCGTCGTGCCTTCCGCAGCGCGCTCGAGATAGGTGATCGCATCGCGGACGTTGGTCGCCACCTGCGGACTGCTCCGTTCGCCGGCCGCGTCGGCAGCCGCTGCATAGAGCAACCCCAGCACACGGTTGCCTTCGACGTTCTTCTCATCAAGGGCCAGCGCGGCCTTCGCCGCCTTCTCGGCCTCGCTCCGTTCGTTGCGGCGGAGATGAAGCGCGGCAATCTCGGCGCGGATCTCGGCCGACTTCGGATCGGCTGCCGCCGCACGGTCGAGCGCGGCGCGAGCGCCTTTCACGTCACCGTCGGCTTCGAGCCGTCGAGCCAGCAGGAACTCGTAGTAGGTGTCGGCCTGCGCTTGAGCCAGGACCGACAGCGGTGTCCCGATGAACAGGGCGGTCAACACCGCCAACGCCGACCGGCGCGTAAACAGCATCACACGATGATCTTAGCCCAAGATGCTATATTTCCCAGTTCGGAGATGACGATGCCCGTGGACGCCGAGCTGCTCGAAATTCTGGCCTGTCCCAACTGCAAGACGCCGGTCACGCTGGTCAAGAACGGCACCGGTCTCAAGTGCGCGACATGCCACCGTGTCTATCCGATCAAGGACGACATCCCGGTGATGTTGATTGACGAGGCCACGATCGAACCGTAGCGCGGGTCCCGTTCGACGGACCTGCCGGTGAGGATTCTCCTTGTTCGCCTGCGCCTGATCGGCGACGTCGTCTTCACGACGCCGATCATCCGCGCGTTGCGCCGCCATCATGCCGGCGCTCACATCGCCTATCTCGTCGAGCCTTCTGCGGCCGCGCTGCTCCGCGGCAACCCGCATCTCAACGACGTCATCGTGGCCCCTCGACGGGGCGGCGCCCGTCGGCTCCTTGACGATCTCGCCCTCGCGAGACGGTTGCGCCGTGAACGATTCGATCTCGCCATCGACCTCCATGGCGGCCCGCGCGCGGCCTGGCTGACGAGGGCGAGCGGCGCGCCGATGCGCATCGGCTACGACATGGGCTGGCGGTCGCGTATCTATACGCACCGGGTCCCACGCTCACCGGACCTCTTCCCACGCCACTCGGTGCTCAATCAATGGGACCTGCTCGCGCCGCTCGGCATCGGCCATTGCACGCCCGAGCACGACCCGGTCGAGATGACCGAGGATCCCGCCGCTGCTGTCCGCGTCACCGAGCGTCTCCACGCGGCGGGAGTCCATAGCGGACATCGTCTCGTGGTGGTGCATGTGAGCGCCGGCAACGAGTTCCGGCGCTGGCCTGAGGACGCCTTCTGCGCGATGATCGCCGCGCTCGTCGAGCGCGATCCGCAGTGCCGCGTGATCGTGGCCTCAGGACCGTCGGACGCCGAGGCTGCGACCCGTGTCACCGAGACCGCCCGGTCGAGGCTGACACGGCCGGAATCCCTGCCGCCGCTCCTCGAGTGGGACCTGAACGAGCTTCACGCCCTCGTCGCCCGCGCGGCGGTGTACATTGGGGGCGATAGCGGACCACTGCACGTGGCGGCGACGACCGAGACGCCGATCGTCGCGCTGCTCGGACCAACACTGGCCGAGCGATCCCGCCCGTGGCGGGACTCGCGGCTGCCGTCCGCCATGGTGGACGCCGGACCGCTGCCGTGCCGGCCATGTGATCAGCGCCGCTGCATACCTGGTGACTTCCGGTGCCTGACGAGGATCACGCCGGAGCAGGTGATTGCAGCTGTGGAGCACCTACTGAGATGAACGCCACGACCCTGAGCTTGTCACACGCCCCGACGACGCCGTGGCTGGATCGGCTGACGATTGCGTTGCTGCTGGCGTTCGTCGCGACGGTGCAGATCTCGATCGTCGCCGCCCAGGCGTTCTTCGTCCTGCTGCTCGTCGCCTGGATGGCCACGCTGGTGCGCGACAAGACGCGGCCGACTGCGCCGCAGTTCTTCTGGGCGCTGCTCGGCTACGCGGCGGTCACGCTGGTGTCCTCTACGTTCTCGCTCGATCCGATCGAGAGCTTGATCGACAGTCGGCAGCTTTACCTGTTCCTCATTGTCCCCGTCGTGTACGACCTGGCCCGCGGCTCGCGCACCAAGAACATCGTTGACGTCATCATCACGATCGGCGCGCTGGCCGCCGCCTACGGAATCATTCAGTACGGCATGCTGCACTTCGACAGCCTTCGCCTGCGGCCGCGCGGCACGATGGGCCACTACATGACCTATTCGGGAACGCTGATGCTGGTCATCGGCATGGCGGCGGCGCGGATCGTGTTCGGCGCCCGCGAGCGACTCTGGCCGGCGCTCGTCATGCCGGCGCTCATCGTGGCGCTGACGTTGACGTTCACCCGAAGCGCGTGGGTCGGCGTCTGTGTGGGCGTCAGCCTGCTGTTCATCCTCAAGGACTTCCGCCTCACCGGGCTCATCCCGGTCGTCATCGCGTTGTTGTTCGCGCTCGCGCCAGACCGGATCACCGATCGCATCATGTCGGTGTTCGATCTGCGGGATCCGAGCAGCCG
>Ga0075420_100005212_pt1 | contig 11412 bp, 4 predicted proteins | sample SoiMetdeltSBSDD4_FD_75296 | JGI IMG/M metagenome (GOLD analysis project Ga0075420, IMG submission 75296) | Bulk soil microbial communities from a Populus tree surrounding site in Tennessee, USA - Soil MetaG P. deltoides SBSDD4 | ecosystem: Environmental > Terrestrial > Soil > Tree plantation... | reverse complement strand
TCCCGCGCAGACGGACTAGGCGCAGATTCCTTCCTTGGAGGGCCAGGCGTTGAACGGGACCGCCACCGAGTTGGAACATGTCGGCGATGGTGATCGAGTTCTGAAGCCAGGGAACGTAGGTGCGGCTGTTGTTGGCATGGGTCACCAGCAGCGCTTGTTCGTTGCGTAGACCGAAGAGCACCTTCCTCGCAAAACGAGCGGCCTCGGCTTGTTGCTGCGGCCGCGTCTTGAGGTCGGCGCCACGGATCCGGCCCGTGAGCGAGCGCAGCAGATCGGGGTATGGCACCCAGGAGTCCATGTCGGCGGTTCGGCCAAGGATGCTGTTCTGGTTGGGCCGGATGAGCACGGCGACTGGCGTGAACTGCGGCTTGAACCACGGGCCGTCTGAACGGCGTTTGATCATCCAGAAGGCGAGTTGGTTCAGCGGATCGGGGATCGTCTCTCCGAGGGTATGCACTGGCACGAAGCGGACTCCGAGCTGCCTGAGGCCGTCGGCCCACGCCGCATCGGCGCGATGTGGACCGCTGTCATCCTGCTCGTCGTCGACGGCTTCCTCCGCCGACTCGGCGGCTTCTACCGGGTTTGGCTTGCGGAACGGCGTGAGGAATTGGCTCACGCGGCCCGCGTCAGCGCAGCCGAGCCGGATCGCGAACTTCGGGTCGCCGCTACGGACCTTGAAGGCTTTGCGTCCGTCGAGTTCCACGAAGACGACTTGGGCGGTACCGGAGACCTCGTTGACCCGGTCACGGACCGCTGTGCGTCGTTCGGCGATGGCATCGTCGATCTGCTGCCGGCTTCGGGGTGGGGTAGCGCCGCCCAACGCTCCCCCTAGCGGGCCCAACGCGCTTGTACTGAGCGTCACGTGTAGTCCGTCGGGGGCCTTCCAGGCCCACGTGCCCGCCGGGGCCGGAATCCGGAAGGTGTACAGGCCGAGGCTGTCCTCGGCCGCCCGGATCAGCTCGTCCCGGCACTCGTCGGTCTGATAGAGCAGGTGACACCGGAGGTGATTCGTCAGCGCGTCGGAGACCAGGGTGCGTCGGGTCAACGCGTTGTCTGCTGCGATCTCGACGTTACCTGCGGTCGCTTTGGCGGTCCTGTCGCCGGTCGGGTCGTTCTTTGGGAGCGGGATGGGTAGGTTCCTGCGCAGGACTCTGGACGGCGTTGCCCTCAGGTGGCTGCGTTCGAGGTCGCCGGCACGGCGGAAGTCCGGTTCCAGGGCGGCGGCGGCCCACTCTGTCAGGCGGCGCCGCTCGGAGGGCATCAGGCCGGCGCCGACGCCGTGGAATCCCATCATCGTCTGGTAGGTGACGGCGGCTCTGACGCCGTCGATCCGGTCGAGCCATTCCTCCGGCTTCTTGGCCAGCACGTCGGCCTGGGGGAAGTCGGTATCGACCGACAGCCGGCGCAGTATTCCTTCGGGTCCGGCCGCCTTCCATACGACCTTGCGTTCGTTGCGGCTCCAGACCATTTTGCCGACGGCGAACCGGTTGGACTGTGGCGCCTCCAGCAGCCAGGGACTGTCGGCGAGCAGGTACACGCTGACGCTGCGGTCGGCGGGCATCCACACAGGCCCGCGGAGCCATCGCCGGATCCTGGTCTCGATGTGGATACGCGGCACCGGGCTGAAGGGGACGGTCTGGACGGTGAGACGGATGACGGCGGAGTAGCTCCAGGTGCGGGTGCCGTGCTCCTTGGATGTGGTGGTCCGTTCGAGCGGAGGCCAGGAGATTAGTTCGGCGCCCGGCTGGTCAGTGGCCACCCGCCGAAACGCCAGCCTCTGGCCGTTGTGCTCGTACGGGTCGAGCGCGGCGATCCGGTCGGCCAGGATGTCGGGCAGCAGGTCGTACAGGTGCGGGGCGGGCAGCGCAGTGCCGCCGTCGGAGATCCGCTGCTCCAACATGTCGACGGCGACCAGGTCCCAATCCAGGTTTCCGGGAGCCAGTTGCTGTTCGGCATCGCGGACCAGAGAGAAGTTCTCGGGCTTGGGCTGCAGGTCATGTAGCCAGCTCAAGATCAGCGATTTGATGATGCTCGCCGGATAGGGACGGGTGGTGTAGAGCCATGGCCTGGTGTCGTCGAATGTGGCGCGTTTTGCAACCGATAGCAGGTCTGGGGCGAACGCCTCGATGACGCCGTTGAGCCGGCGGATGGGGATCTGCTTGAGGCGTTCGGGGTTGGACTTGCCGTGCCGGTAGAGGTCGAGGACAACCTCCCGCCAGCGTGGAGGAAAGGTCAATGCGTATGGGGTTTCCAGGTATGCGTTCTGGCGGGGGGCTGGCACGAACGCTGCGGTGGTGATGGCGTCGTAGGTCATCGGTCGTGCTCCTGTCGGTGATTCATGAGTCGATGTTGTCCAGCGCGTTGTAGAGCGGCTCGTAGAGCGCCTGGACCAATGACCGGTCCATGGGTTCCAGATGCGAGTCGGCTGCGAAGTAGGGGCGCAGTGCCTCACGCATGCTCAGCAGCAGGCTGGTGTCGGGAGTGTCCACGGCCTCGAGTCCGGCCTCTCTGGGTGCGAACGCGGCATCGACGAAGACGACACGTGCGGGCACTCCGCCGCGCACCAACCGGCCGATGACCTGCCACATGACGACCATCTGGTCCCAGGTGAACGCCTGCTTCTCGTCTTCGGGCAGGCTCGTCCAGGACAGACGCCGGGTGAGGAAGCGTTGCCATTTCTTGCGCGCCAGGCGGCGGAACTCCACCCCGGCCGCGTCCGGTGTCCCCGCTGCCAGGGCGGCCAGCCGGAACCCGCCGCTGCGGACGTAGCGCACGGCCCAGTCGTTGACGGCCTGGATGGCCAATGCGATGTCGTCGGGCCGGGGATGCGGCCGGGCGAGGAAGTAGACGCTGCCGATGGCTGCCTTGCCTCCGGGTACGACGACGTTGTGACCCCGCTCGACCGCAAGCAGCGGCGCGATGAGGATCTCTCCGCCGGCCGCGGCGAACGACGCCACATCACCGCGCCGCAGGGTCCGCACCGTCGTATCCCTGGGCAGGGTGTGCCACACGTCGTCGAGATCGGCATCGTCGGACACGAGCACCGACACGCGTCCGTTCCACTCGGGAATCGCGTTGAGGTAGGAGCCTGCGCGTCGGGCTTCGGCGTAGCTGCCGACAAGCAGCAGGATGCGCCGCCGGTCGGGGTCGGCGATGTCGGCCAGCTCGTCGGCCAGCTTGCTGGTCGCGCCGGCCAGCACCGCGTCGGGTTCTGCGAGCTGTTTGAGCATCTGTGCGAGCACGTGTGGACGCAGGTGCGGCTCGGTTCCGGACAGTCGAAGCGCAGGACCGTCGGCGTAGAGGAACTCCTTACGGAAGGTGGTGCCGAGCACGGCCTTGACCTCGTCTCGGTGTGGGCGTAGCACCGCGGCGACGGGATGGTCGATGTGGTAACGGCTGGAGGTGCCGGCCCAGCTGGTCGCCGACATGAGCAGCACGTTCGGCCCGGCCCGGCCGTCGATGCGGGGTATGTCGTGAAGGTTGAGCAGGAGATCTCGCCCCAGCCCGCTGCAGCGGAAGAACCGCAGCGCTCCGCTCTGTCCGCCGTCGAACTGCTGATCGTCGAGCTGGAACTGGAAGCCCAGCACATTGCCCATCGGGGACTCGGGAATGATCGGTTCGTAGTCCTTGGGCGGTCGCCGTGACAGCACGTTGGAGGTGGCTTCGAGATTGAGGGCAGCCTCCACGCGAGGCCAGAGCATCGTGATGAAGTCCAGGCGATGGTGTAGGGCAGCCAGGAGGAGGCTGAACTCGAACTGTAGAGCGTGGCGATCGAGGCTGGCCTCAACGCGTGGGTCGCGGTCGACCAGAGCGAGGAGCGTCTCGCGCAGCCGTTCGTGGGTTCCGGCGCTCTGATGCGAGTGCAGCAGTTCCAAGGTTAGGGCGACGAGTTCGTTGGCCCGCGAGGTTGTGGCATCGTCCTGGTCCTCGACGGTGTTCGGCTGCAATGGCTGGTCTCGGAAGGTGTCGAGGATGGCGCTGACCGCATCGCGCCGCCTCACGCGGTCGGAGACCGGCAGGGTGTCGTCGGGCTTCTCGGCGGCCTCGTCCTTGAGATCCGGGAACCAGGCATTGAGCAGCCAGTGGTGCAGCGTGTAGGCGCTGAAGTAGTCGGCCACGATCCAGTCCCGCAGTGGCTTGCTGCGGGTGAGCATTCCGTAGAGCCGGTCGGCCGCCGTTGACACGGTGTTGAAGGCGTTGATCCAGTCGTCGATGAACTGCTGAGACAGTTGCAGCCGTCCCAGCCGAGCCAGCTCGGTGATCTTGTGGCCATGCACCTCATCGAGCCAGGACTCTGATCCACGTCCGACCAAGGTCGTCGCCGGTGCGAAGGCGGTGTCCAGCTGCATCTGCACCCGGTCGGCTTCATCAACTATGACCAGGTGGGACTGTCGGCACGCCAGCTCCAGATACCGCATTTGTTCCCCGACCTGGTGGGCGGGCACGCTGCTGTGGATGAGGCTGGCCGGAGTGGCTACCCAGATAGCGGCCTCGACCAGCTCACGGGCTCCATGGTGACGTGGGCATCGCGACCACAATGGGCAGCCATGTCGTTCGGGCCGCCGGGTTGCAGCACTCCTTCCAGCCGCGTGGTCCTCCTCTTCGGGCAGGTCCGCGGGTGGCGGGGTGCGTTTCTCGGCTGGGTACAACTGGGTGCAGGGCGCCTCCCCGATGCGCAGCGGCCTGTCGGCTTCCAGGCCACGAAGCGCGTCAACGGGGCAGGCGCTGTTGACATAGGCGAACCCTTGGTGCTCGTGACTGAGCATCGTTGGTGCGCCGCCGGTGGCCAGCCGCCGGTGCAGGCGCTGGATGTGACGTTCCCGGGTGGAGTGGCCCAGGATCGGCGCGGCTTGAATGTTCAGGTTGTTGAAGATTCCCACGATGGTCAGGGCCTCGGCGACGTCGCCGACCACGATGGTGATCCTCATGCGGTTCCGGGCACACCAGTAGGCCAGAATGTCCCGCAGGGTGCTCTTGCCGGCGCCGACCATCCCCACCATGTGGAGGACGCGATCAACGGTCAGAGCCTGCCCACCGGTGAACTCCTGGCCGTCGCCTCGGCGTACGAGTAGTTCCACCCGCGCCAGGCGCTGGGCCCAATGGTTGGAGACGATACGAGGGTCGGCGGCCTCGATGGCGTCCATCTCTGCGGCGGCTTCGTTGAGCTCGGTCAGGCTGACCGTGATGGGATCGCCGATGTGCTCGGTACGCAGTGCCAGGTCATGCCTGTCGGGGGCCGGTAGGATGAGATCTTCGGTGAACACCACGGAGTAGCGGCGATCGCGGACGGGGAACCAGTATTCGCCAGTGTGCGCGATGGGTAGCGGTTTGCGTTCGTGCGCGGGAGGTGTGTTCAGTAGGGCGTCGTACTGGGTGAAGCGCTCCGACGCGCGGGACGGTGCGCGACGTTCCGGGACCGCGTCGATGTCTTTGAGATCGTATCCGCGTAGCTCCTGCGGTACGGCTTGGTAGTCCCGTAGCTGGGTGTGCCACACCCGGCGACGGCGCAGCGGCCACAGGTAGTGACGGGCACGGCGCACCATCAGGCGTTCGGCGTCGGTGCGGATGTCGCCGAACGCCTCGCCGTACGGGTAGCCGCCGAACAGCGTCCACGCGTCGGCCGCCGTCCGTCCCGGCATGACCCGCTCAAGCAGATAGAGGCCCAACTCGACGTTGAGCAGATCACCGGGGGTGAACGACACCATTCGCCGCGGCCAGGTCGCCGTGAGCTCGTCGGTAATGCCACGGTGCCAGAGACTTCGGCTACGCACGTTCGTCTCCTTGGCCGCTGGTGGCACCGTCGCGCCGGGCACGCGCGAGTTCAGTGCGGGCCTTGGCCAGGATCGCCTTGTCGGACCGCAGGACCACCCGTCCGCGCAGGTCATCAGGCAGGTTCCGGGCGAAGACCCGCTTGTAGTCCTCCCGGTCAGTGAGCCGGTAGGCGGGCACGACCAGAAACGCATTGGTGTAGGCGGGGGTGCTCCGAAACGCGGTCGTGGTCCGTCCCAGGAGCGCAGGGTTCGCCCGATCCTTAACGTCGATCGCCCAGACCTGCCCATTCGGCAGACCGACGCGCAGGTCGTAGGCGTCGTAGTTCGGCCACATCTCCGGCCGCAGGCCGAGTTTGATCAGGCCCCGTTCCAGGTCGATCTCGGCGAGCCCAGGACCGGTCACGAACACCCGCAGCGGTCGGCGTAGGTGATGGATTCCCCCGCCGGTGTGCGGGTCGAGGAGGGCGCTCACGAGATTGGCGCCGTCGCGCTTGCACCGGTCAAGTTCGCACCTGAGTCTCTGCCCGGTGACCGGGACGAGCAGGCACCCGCAGCGGGCGCAGGTCGCGTACCGCCGATCACGTAGGTAGGACGCCTGGGCCGGTTCGTAACACTTCTTCACGAGCTCAAGGACCGGGTGCAGATCGGTCTCCGCCGCCAGTTCGGCCAGCTGCGCAGTACTCAATACCGGCCGTTCGATGAGCAGCCGCCGCAGTGCGGTGTAGGACTCCGGTGATTGAGCAGCCCGGCAGGTGCCGATCGCGTCATGCATCACCAGGTTTTCGAACTGCTCGGCCGTCGGGTCGGAGGTGGACAGCGCCCACTCCAGACATGCCTGGGTAGGGGTGCCGGTCAGCGCGTCGACGAGGAAGTCCACATCGGTCACCTCGGCGCCAGACAGGTCCAGCGGCCACCGGCTCAGCGGTAGAGTACGGGCCCAACGGCTCATTTCGGGAACGCTGCCGGGCGGCGGCAACCTGCGGCGCATACACAACAGCACCAGCTGATCGAACGCACGCTGGACGACCGCATCGTAGACAGGTTCGCCAGGTGTCCGGCGGCGGGACAGGACCATCACCGCGGTGGCGATCGTCCGCAACAGCGGCTCACCGTCGAAGACAGATCCGGGGCGGAGCCTCGTCGCGGTCGTCATCACGTCGTCGCCTTCCCTCGCGCTGGTTGTGGATCCGGGTTAGGACACCGGGCCAGGGCCGGGATAGGCGGGGCACCACCGGCGCACGGGGCACTCGTGACAGTGGGGGCCGGGCTGGGCGACCGCAACGTCGTCGCGGTGCCACGGTTCGGCCAACGCGCGGACGATGGCCCGCGCGTGCACCACGATCGCCGGGTCGCTGGCGTCGAAGGGCTCGATGTCCGCATCGTCTGGGGTCAGCGTTTCCAACTCGACGCGATGACCGGACGGGTCTCCGCCAAGCAGGTTCGCCGACAAGATGAGCACGCCCAACGCCAGCTGCGGAAACCGTTGGAGGACATCGGTATCCATCCTCCGGTGGCGTCGCACGGTCTTGATCTCACGCCACACCCAGCCATTGTTCTCCAGGTAGAGCATGTCGGGTTTCGCGAGGATGATCAGGTTCGTGGCGTCGTCGAAATAGCACAGCGACGGCTCCAGCCGGACCTCGGTGATGTGGTCGGCATGCTGGAAGGCGCACACCGTGGCATGTTGGGCGATCATCCGAGCCCCCAACATCGCCTCCTCGCCGGTGACGTGCCAGCGTCCAGCCGTCCAGTCATCGGCGCGCAGCGGGGTATCGCCCATTCGACACGGCACGCGCGGCATTCCGCCATGGGTTTCTTCCAGCCACGCGTGGACGGCGTGCCCCCTGATCGCGTCCGGGTCGTACTCGTCGATCTTAGGAAGCTTGATCCTGCGCAGGTGCTCCTGGGCCGGGCACGTGGCGTAGTACCGGCCGTCGCTGACCGACCACGTCCGCAGGGCCCGCCGCTGGGACGCGATCCCCAGGAGATTGGGTGCACGTCGGACCGCCGGGCAGGTCGACAGCAGCTTGCAGTCCGCGCAGTCGGCGCTCGCCCGGGGCGGCCCACCGACGGCGATCTGTCGGACCCGTTCCCGACCATGTTCGGCGTACAGCGCCTCTGCTTCCTCCACGGTCCCCTCGAACAGCACGTCCTGGGATCCGTCGAGCAACCGGACCTCCACGACCCTTACCCACGACACCGGGCACCCGGCAGCCGGTCGGAACGGCTCCCTCCATGGCCGTGGCCAGTCCGCGGGCGAGCCGAACGCGGTCGTGTACGCGGCGATCGCGACCTGGGTGCGTGCAAGCGGGCCCTGCCGAGCGTGGCCGTTGCGCAGGAACCGGAACTCACGACGCAGACCATCCGCCGACTGGTAGCGACGCCCCCACGCGTATAGCTCCCACGTGCGCTGGTTGACGTGCTGGGTCACCCAGTACCGCCGGACCGCGTCGAGCGGTTCCGGACCGCCGTGAACGCCGCTCGCCACGTAGGTCTCGACAGCGTGCCGGATCCACTGCCGAGCCCCCTCGTGCAGCGCGTCATCCTTGGTCAGCTCGGCAAGTGCGTGAGCCACGGGTACGCCGTCGAACTCGTAGCGGTCGAGCACCGCGTGGATGCGGCCCGGCATCATCTCGTCATAGCGAGACTCTGGGCTGTCCGGCCAGACCGCCGGCCGTACCCCAGGGCGCGCCTTCGCCGCGATTCGAGCTGCGCAGGTCGCCTGGTCATCTCCGGCCGACGCACCGATGCGAACGATCTGCGCGCTGCCGGTCATGCCGGACGGCATCCGCCATGGTTGTGTCACGTGCCTGCCTCGCTGAACGAACCGAGGCCCGCAGGGCCTGTGCCCCACGTCAGGGCGACTCCGCTATTAGACTCGCTCGTGTGAACAGAGTCAACCATTCTTGTGATCTCTAGCGTCTGATCTTGTGAATGTTACGCATTAGTAGGTACGCTGCGATGATCGACCTGACGGCAAAGGGGGTGAACGATGACGGCCGAGCCCGTCGCGGTGACCTCCGCCGACATTGCACGCCTGGCCGGGGTCCGGCCCAGCGCGGTTAGCAACTGGCGACGTCGCCACGGCGACTTCCCCGCCGCCATCGGTGGAACGGACAAGAGTCCGACCTTCGACCTCGCGAAGGTCACTCGCTGGCTAGCTCAACAGGGCAGGAGGATCGAGATCCCGCCCGACGAGCGACTGTGGCAAGCGTTCGACTCCGTACGTGGAATCATGTCGATCACCGAGGCCCTCGTCATGGTCGGCGTCTTCCTGCTGTACCTGCACCGCAGCCCCGCACGGCCGGCGCCCCAGGATCGCGACGGCCTCCAGCGGGCGATGACCGAGGCGGAGCATGCGATCCGTTTCGGCAATGACCGGCTCGTGGCGGGCCTCAGCGACCTCCTCCCAGGCCTCGACCTCAGCTCCCGGCAGGTCAACCTGCTGCAGGCCGCAGCACAAGCCGCTGAGCAGAACGATCCTCACACCACCTTCGACTACCTGATCTCGCGCTTCCTCGACGGCGCCGGACCGGCCGGCTTCACGGCCACCCCGCCAGAACTCGCCGATCTGATGCTTGACCTGGCCGAACCCGCCAGAGGTGTCCTGCTCGATCCGGCATGCGGCACCGGCGGGTTCCTGCTCGCTGCCATGACCCGCGGATATCAGCGCGTGCTCGGCCAGGAACTTCACACCTCGCTCGCCCAACTCGCCGCGCTTCGGCTCACCTTCGCCTCGAAGGGCACGACCCATCCGCAGTTCGACATCCACGACGGCGACTCGCTACGCCATGACGCCTACCCGCCGCGATCGGCCCACGCCGTGATCTGTAACCCTCCGTTTGCAGATCGCAATTGGGGCCATGACGAGCTGTCGCTGGACGGCCGGTGGGAGTATGGAGTCCCTCCCCGTCTCGAGTCCGAGCTCGCGTGGGTTCAACACGCACTCGCACACACGGCACCGACCGGTACGGCGATCATGCTGATGCCCCCTGCCGCCGCAGCCCGACCAAGTGGGCGGCGCATCCGCGCGGCGCTCGTGCAGCGCCAGGCTCTCCGGGCCGTGATCACGTTGCCGCCCCGGATTGCCGCACAGCATGCGCTGCCACTTCAGCTATGGATCCTGCAACGGCCAAACGGGCGTCAGCCCGCCAACTTCGTCCTCTTTGTTGACGCCAGCCATCCTGCACCAGAGTCAGCAGAGGACGGAACCGCGTCGGTCTGGCAGCCGATCCGGGACCTGGTTGTGCGAGCGTGGTCCCAGTTCCGAGCGGGCCCTGAAGAATTCACCGACAACACGGGCACCGCGCGCGCGGTACCGTCGGCGACCGTCCTCAACGACGAGGTCGATCTCACGCCCAGGCGCTACCTTCCAATGCCCTTGTCCGGTGGGGCGTCCCGCGACGACCTCGCGACCGTGCGGACGAACATGGAACGCCTCATCTCGGATCTCGCATCAGCGTTACCGCCAATCCCTCTTAAGGCACCCGCAGCCCACGGCCCCACCCGTGTCGTCTCACTGCACGAGCTGAGCCAGATGGGGGTGGTGTTCATCCGGCGTGCCCGCGAGCTCGACTCCACAGACGGGCCGACAGTCCAGGCCAGATTCGTCCGGGCCAGCGATGTCGTACATGGCCGGACACCGCCGGAACAAGACTCCGTGCCCCAAGACCCTCTACGGCTCGTCCGTGAAGGGGACGTACTAGTGCCCGCCGTCGCACGGCGCCTCACGGCCCGCGTGGCGACCCGCGACTACGCCGGGGCATACCTGACGGCCACCGTATTTCTCATCCGAGTGGATCAAACGATCATCGACCCTTGGTTCCTGGCCGCGTATCTCTCCAGCAGCGACGGCGAGTACCAGGCCACCCACATGAACAGTCCAGCCGGAGACCGCACGCGCTTTGACCCCCGACGCGTACGGATCCCCCTACTTCCCATCGCGGCCCAGCAGCACTACGGCAAGACGTTCCGCGCCATAGCTGACTTCGAAGACGTCCTACGAGAGGTCCACCTGCACGGCCAGGCGATGGTTCACGACCTGACCAACGTTATTGCGAGCGACCTTCCAAACACCAGCGCCGGCGGCGTCGACCAAGGCGGGTTCGCTCCTGGCGTCGCCAGCGACGAAGCACGAACATCCCCGGGCCGATAAGCCTCGGGTCGCCAGCCGAGATCGCCGGGACCGGGCTCCCCGCGGCGACGAGTGCGACCGTGCCTGGCCGGCACAGCTGATCCCAGGCGCGCCCATCTCGGCAGGCAAGCGATCCAACATCCGCAGTTGTCAGCCGCGGTCCCATGATGGGCCCGGCAGAGTAGTTGATCTCTGGGTGCTCCGATGGTGCTCGGATGTTCGGCACCGGAACGGACGCGCCGCGCGATTCCAGTACGCTGTCCTTGCGTACCGCGTGCAGCCCGATCCGCCGGCGCCGTTCAAGCCTTGGACCAGCGGATACGCACCGCTGCCGCAGCGGACCGCGCGCCGCGAACCAGCATGCGTTGAAGCCGTCGGCGAAGGGTCGCTCAACGGATAGAGCATCTGACTACGGATCAGAAGGTTAGGGGTTCGAGTCCCTTCGGGCGCGCAACATCAACAGGCTTCCGACGTGCCGAAACAGCGTCCGGTCGACGATCTTCTACC
>Ga0075420_100005209_pt1 | contig 11414 bp, 7 predicted proteins | sample SoiMetdeltSBSDD4_FD_75296 | JGI IMG/M metagenome (GOLD analysis project Ga0075420, IMG submission 75296) | Bulk soil microbial communities from a Populus tree surrounding site in Tennessee, USA - Soil MetaG P. deltoides SBSDD4 | ecosystem: Environmental > Terrestrial > Soil > Tree plantation... | reverse complement strand
CGGCACTGGGCGATGCCGATCATGTCACCGACAAGCATCCATTGAATTTCGAAGCCGCCGGATTGATCGCGCAGCTGTTCCCGTCCGCCATCATCATCCATGTCCGCCGCGATCCCATGGAAGCCTGCCTGTCGATCTACCGGCAGGAGTTCAACAAGCACTGGACCTTCGTGCATCGCTTCGCCGACATCGCTCACTACTACGGTTGCTATTCGCGCTTGGTAGCGCACTGGGAACAAACGCTGGGAGCGCGCTTCGTCACCGTTCACTACGAAGACCTGGCCATGAATTTCCGCTCGGCCGCACCGCAGCTGGTACAGGCCTGCAGCCTGGAGTGGGAGGACCGATGCCTGAACTTCCAGGAATCGCCGCGCCCCATCGCGACGTTCAGCACCGTCCAGGCTCGCGATCCAGTGCGGTCCGGCAATGGCCGTGCAGAGAAATATGCGAAGCACCTCGCGCCGCTGCGTGAAGCGCTTGAAACATTCGCACAGAGTTGAGCCTCGGGGACACACATGGTCGCTGCGCAACGAGGAAAGAGCAAGGCGACGAAACGGCGATCGACGAAGAGAGCTGCGTAGTCCCCACTCTCCGTCCGGCTTTCCTACCTTCCTGCCACTGCCAGCAGTCCCCGGGCATCGATGCCGAGACGTTCCTTGTACGCTGCCAGGGCCTGAGCCTTGGCATCTGCCGACAGCGCAGTAGCCTTTGACAAAACAACGGCTGGCGCTTCGTCTTGCGTGGAGGCGTCGGACCCGGCGGCACCGCTGCGGCAGCCCACCGCCGACTTGATAGCCCGGGCATCGGCCATCACCTCCTGCATCTTCGCTGCGAGCTTCTTGTTGTAGGACAGCAGCCCGCCCTGGAAGATCACGGCCGAAAGTACCGCACACGTGCCCTTGAGGTCCGACCGCTGGTAGTAGCGCTGCGCCAGCCGGACGGAACTCTCGAGAATTCTTCCTGGAGCGGCAGTGGCCTTGACCTCGAGCCGGGTGAACAGCAGGGTAATCGGCGTCGCCAGGAAACTGCGATAGAAATAGGGCTCGAACGGATCGCCTGTCAGCAATTGATATTGCCCGACCACCTGGCCCGCGGCATTGATCGCCCTGCCGATGCCATGCACGCCGTTCTGCGGAATGCCAAGGTCGATCATCGCGCCATTCGAATACACGAATGGGTGGTACTCGACATCCACTGTGAGCGCCTGGCCGGTCACCTGCCCCGCTTCGTTGATTGCGGTCGCATTGCTGTACGTACCGCCCAACGTTCCCAGGTCAGTCAGCTCTCCTGCAGACCAGCGATATGCGTGCGACTCGCCCGCAACCTCGGTCGAATCGCCGACCACCTGGTCGGTGTCGTTGAGCGCAGTAGCATTGCTGAAATCGCCGCCAAGCGTTCCCAGGTCCAGGAACTCTCCGTCGCGCCAGAGGAACGAGCGCGTGGTCTCGATTCGGTACGAGCCCGAGACGTGACCGGCGGCGTTGATCATCACTGCAGTAGGCGACACATACGACAAAGTGCCAGGCACCAGGTCGATCATGGAACCCTGCGTGTACAGGTAAGCATGCGTCTGGAATTCGAGTTGATAGATACCGGCCACCTGACCCGCATCGTTGAGACGATCGCCCGTGCTGTACGAATCGCCCAGCGTGCCCAGGTCGGTCATGCCGGCCCGGCCGTGGAGAAACCCGTGATAATCGCTGCTGCCCGGCTGGAAACTGGATATTCCCGACACCTGGCCCGCTTCGTTGATGGCATTGGCGCTGCTGTAGATTCCGCCGAGCGTACCCAGATCGGTGAGCGCTCCGTTCGAATAGCGGAATGCGTGCGAGAAGCCGTCCTGCGTGTCCGAGACGCCGGCGACTTCGCCTCGCTCGTTGATGTCGGCACCTTGGCTGTTGCCCATGCCATAGCGGTCGGCTTTCAGCATGCCGAGGTCGACCATCAGGCCGTCTTTGTAGATGAAAGCATGACTCGCTGCGGCTGCCGTCGCCGCCGAGCCAGTCACTTCGCCGCGATCGTTGATGTCGACGGCGCTCGCCGAGTTGCCGCCCAGTGTCCCGATGTCGAGCAGTTGATAAGTCGGCAACGGCGCTTGCGGCAGCGCGGAGATCGAAGTGAGCATCGCGGTGGATGCACACACTGCAACGCCGATGAGACGCAGATCCTGTTTACGACACATGGCACTTTCCCTGTGAGAGTATCGACTTCATATCCATCGAACGACTCTAGGCGAGACGCTGCATCAACACAAGCTGTGGAAAGCGGCAACTCGAGCGCTGCATCCTGCAGTGCCGCGCAGCTGTTTAGAAGGAGGGTCGTTGCAGATGGAGGAGTTTATTTCAGATTGATGGCAATGAGGTCGGTGGTGTTGTGAATGTAAAGCACACCATTCGCGGACAACGATAGTTTGCCGGAAGCGGGATAACTGAACACCGCACGATGCGTAGCGAGATCGATGGCATAGGTCGCCTTGTCGGTGCTCACGAAAGCGAGGTTGTCGGTGAGCAGCACTTCGCTCACGAATACCTTATCGCCTTGAGTCGACGCCGGCGTCCATGACCACAGCAGCTGGCCATCGCTTTCCGCTCGCGCTTCCAAGCCGAGTGGCAGATTGTTCACAGCGTACAGCACGGCCGCTTTATATCCCGGCGTCGCTGGATATGCGCCGCTCACTTGCCAGCCGATGGAGTTGGTGGCGACGCGAAAATTGAGCAGCGTATTGCCGATCAAGCCGCCGTTGAGAGCAGCGTTCGCATAGTTGGCCATGAACACCGAGCCTGCGGCTCCCAGGACCGGCGCTCCACCAATTTCGTACACGTAATTCTGGAACGAAGGATCGTTGATCACGTGAGCCACCACGCCGGTGAGTGGATCGCGCACGCGCAACTTGCCACCCGTGTAGGAGTAGACGGCAGTGGCGTCCACAGCCGGCGTCCAACCGGACGTCTGTGCCTCGTTGCCGAAGAACAGCTGAGCACCCGCCGGATTGAACGCGTACATGCCGCCATACATGCCGCCATCCGCGTACAGCATGCCGTTCGGACCCACGGTCGGAGCGTAGTAGTGCTCCCATTGCGAACTCATCGGTGCTTGATACCGGACTGCACCGCTGGACGCATCGAACGCGAACATGAACGTCGCACCCTGATTCCCAGCTGCGGCATAGACGACACCGCTGCTCACTGCAGCAGGATTCGCCGTTGGATAGAGCAGTCCGGCGAAATCATGGCGCCAGACTTCGGTGCCATCCGATTCGCGCTTCGCGAACAGCACGCCCGAATTGCTGAAGCCGGTCGACATCACGTACAGCAATCCGTTGGCTGTCGTCAGGTTGGGCTTGTATGGCGTCCATGCATTCCAGTAGGTGTTGCCGGGCACCTTCCAGCGCGTCGTCGCCTTGTCGAGATCCACCTTGGCTGGCACGTAGCCGGTGTGTGCGGCGTTGCCCTGCACAGTGCCCCAATCGCCAACGCCGTCCCATGCGGTCAACGGTGTCTGATGATCGCCGGGCCAAGTGCTCGTGGGTCCGAGCACGTCGATCGCGAACGCTGCCGAGGCCGACGGTTCTTCGAGCGGCGTGGCGCAGTTGGCGTCTCGGCACAGACTCAACGTCACTGCACCCGAAAACAGGTTCGGTGACACGCTGGGATTGGTCGTCAGCTGCAAGGTGAAGCTCTTGTCGTCGCGTGCGGTGACTTCGACCGCGGGAAGGATCAGGCCAGTGGCATCCTGCGCCTTCGCATAGAGAGCCGGGACATCGAAATTCACCGGGCGCACCACGACCGTCGGATAGATGGACACGCCACTGGCGGTCATACGCGAAATGCTCTTGGTCTCGACGTTGAGCGTGAAGACCTTCAACGACAGCACGAAACTGGTCGAACCCGAACCGTTCGATGCCGTGACCGTGTAGTCGGTCGCCGGCGCGGGCTGCGTCGGCGTACCGGAAATCGCTCCGGTCGTCGTGTCGAACTTCAGTCCTTCCGGCAGCACCGGCGCGATGCTGTACGACGTCACCGTGCCGGTGACCGTGGGAACGATCGAAGCTACCGCCGCTGTCATCCGCAAATTCTGCGGCGTGGCATAGCTCAGGCCGGCCGGCGCCGGCGGCCTGTTGTCGTCATTGCTGTCGCCACCCCCGCCGCCGCAACCGGCGACGAAAGCAATCACGAGAACACAGCAGACATGCAGGATCGAACGAGCGGAGATGCGCATCGCGGAGAATCTTCCCAGTTGACATTGTTATCGGGGCATCTGACATAACCGCGGCCAGCGTCATGCCCCATGCTTTCCTGCGGCAATCTTAGCGCATCGAAGGCTGCAGCTACTGGATCTTCCCGCCGCCGATGCGGCCGAGCCTGGTGTAGTAGCCGCTGGTGTCGAGGATGATGGTCACCGGCGCATCACTCAAGTTGCGCCAATACCAGCCGTGCTGGCCGGTGAACGGTGCGACGAACGAACCGTGCGCGGCGCCGGCGCGTTCGACGATCTCATAGCTTTGATAGAAGTCCTTGGGAAAATCGCCTTCGGTGGGTTCGCCGTGGAATTCGAAATAGACTTCGCCGCCCGCCACCGTCCACGAATACAGCAGCGGCTCGCCGGCAGCCAGCAGGGCCTTGTATTCGAGTTCTTCGCGGCCCTTCACTTCGATTTCGATATGGGCATTGCGATACTTCAACGGATGCGCATGCATCACGCCGGTATCCGCCGGCGTCGCTTCGCCCGCGGTTATCGCATCTTTGTTTTCCGACATGGCCGACAGCCCCAGCAATCGGCCGGTGTGCAGCGGATCCAATCCGTATTCAGCCGGCAGGACGATGGCGATCAATGTCAATGCGGCGACAGCCGCCGCAATAGCAGTGCCGATCAACAGTTGCCGCGAAGAACGCACAGGCTGGTCATTCATGATGAGATTCATGACGGCTGCCCCGCTGCGAGCCAGTAACCCGTCAGCTGGAAGCCGAGCAACACGAAGCCGGCTGTCATCAGCACTACGTTCGCCGCGTAGGCCTGTCGCTCGAACACGCGGGTGGAGCGCCAGAAATTCATCGCCAGCAGGATGGCGCTCAACGCCAGTACCTGCCCGATCTCCACGCCGACGTTGAAGGCGACGATGTTCGGCACGAGTCCTTCCTTGGACAGCGAGAAGTCCTGCAGCTTGGTCGCAAGGCCGAAGCCATGGAAGAATCCGAAGATCAGCACCGCCGCTCTCGCATCCGGCTGCACGCCGAACCATTGCTTGAACGCGCCGAGATTGTCGAGCGCCTTGTAGACCACCGAGAAGCCGATGATGGCGTCGATCAGGTAGGGATTGACGTGAGTCCCGCTCAACACGCCGTAGAGCAGCGTGACGCTGTGGCCGATCGCGAACAGGGTGACGTAGCCGGCGACGTCGCGCAGCCGATATAGAAAGAAGATCACTCCCACCAGGAACAGCAGGTGATCGTAGCCGGTCACCATGTGCTTGGCGCCAAGATAGATGTACGGAACGATCTGCATGCCGGTCGACCGTTCCAGGAACGACTTGTCGGCAGCCGCCACGCCGTGCGCAAAGGCTTCTGTAAAAAAGAAGAGCAGCGGGACTGCGAGGCAAGCAGCCTGAACGGCGCAGGATTTCAATCTACCTGTCAATGAATGCATCGGAACGTCTCTTGGATGCCGGCGGTGAGGATAACAGCAGATGCATCGTATGCTCTCCCCCGATCGCCGGAGGAGAGCCAGGGTGGGGGTGTCCGGAAGATCTGAAGAATCCAATGCTTCGCGACCTTCCGATGCCCCTCCTCGGTCCTCCCCGGCGACCGGCGGAGGAAGCATGAAAGTCGCAGAGGTTCTGCTACTCTACGCATCCCATGCATCTGCATCGCCGCACCGTTGCCTGCCTGATCCTGCTGCTCGGCGTGACGCTCCTCATCACGCGGATTGCCGGTACGCACCTGCATTTGTGCTTCGATGGCATGGAGCCGCCGGTGTCCATGCATCTGCTGGATGTGGATTCGCACGACACCGACGAAGGGGCGCACAACGACCGCAACGTCGAGTTGCCGGGAGCCACCCTGGCGAAAGCCTCCTCGTCGCTGGCGGACGCGGTGTTCCTGGTCGGCGCCGTTCTTTGCCTGCTGTTCCTGTCGGACGCCCAGCGTCACGCCAAGCCGTTCTCGCGGCTGGCACTGTTCCTCGAAAGCAAGAAGCTTCTCCGTCCGCCGCTGCGCGGACCGCCCGCACTCCTGCCGCTTTAGAACCTCGCTTCGCGCCATCGGCGCGACGTCCTGTGTTTACTGGTGGGAGGCTTCCATGCCCTTGCGTTATTCGCGTGCACTGCTTGCACGCTGCGTGGCTGTCGCCGCTTTGGCGGGCAGCCCGAGTGCCGCTCACGTGGCGGAGTCGTCGTCGGATGCATTGACGTTGCGCGAAGCCGTTCGCGCCACGTTGGCCAGCAATCCGGACCTGAACTCTTTCATCTACACGTTGCGGGCGCAGGACGCGCGAATCAGAAGTGCCGGGCAACGGCCAGCACTGGAAATGCAGCTTGAAATCGAGAACGCGCTCGGCACGGGAGAAGCCCGGGGACTGACCGCGGCCGAGACGACGTTTGCCTTGTCGCAGGTCATCGAGCTAGGCGACAAACGCCGGTTGCGTATCGATGCAGCCCAGGCAGAGCGCGACAGCTTGGCCATCGATCGCCAGGCCGCGCAACTCGATCAACTCGCCGAAGTGACGCGGCGCTTCGTGCACGTCGCATCGGATCAGAAACAGCTCGAACTCACGGCGGAAGCGGTGCGGCTCGCCAGCGGCACGGTCGAGGCAGTGAAGCGGCGCGTCGATGCGGCCAAGTCCCCGGAAGTCGAATGGCATCGCGCCAACGTCGACTTGATTCGTGCCGAGGTACAACTCGAACACGCGCAGCACGAATACGCCAGTTCGAAAGTCCTGCTGGCCGCGATGTGGGGCGAAACGCAGCCGCGATTCGACGCGGTGGATGCCGATCTCTATGCGCTCCCCGCGCCGGAATCGTTCGATCAGTTCGCTTCCCGGCTGCAACGCAATCCCGATTTCACGCGATTTGCTTCGCTGGCCCGGCTGCGCGACGCCGAACTGCGGCTGGCGCAATCGCAGCGCCGTGCGGGTTTCACGGTCTCCGCCGGCGTGCGTCGGTTGGAGGCCAGTGACGATCACGCGTTCGTCGCTGGCTTCAGCATTCCGTTCGGATCACGCAGCCGCGCTCAACCGGCGATCGACGAAGCGACCGCCCTCGCCGGTGCCGTCGAATCGCAGAAGACTGCGGCGAGCGTGCAGGTCCGTGCGCAACTCTTCGCGATCTACCAGGAATTGCGGCACGAGATCTCGGAGGCAGTCACGTTGCGCGACCGGGTGCTGCCGCAGATGCAGGAGGCGTTGCACGAAACCGAGTACGCCTATGAACGCGGCCGCTACGGCTATCTGGAACTGGTCGATGCACAGCGCGCCTACCTCGAAGTACAGCGAGCGCTGATCGAAGCATCGGCCAACGCCCATACCTTCCGCGCGGAACTCGAACGGCTCACTGCCGAGCCGTTGTCGAATACAGGAGACCTGCCATGAATCTGGCCATGAAGCTGTCCTGGCTATCGCTGGTCGTGGTTGCAATGCTCGTGGGCTGCGGCAAACCGGCGCGCGACCATGCCGAAACGGCCGAGCAGCACGGGAACGAAGAGAAGACCGGCGTCATCGGCTTCTCCGATGCGGAAATCGCAGCGTCCGGCATCGAAGTCCTCACCGTGAGTCCGGCGAATATCGGCGAGCTGCTGACTCTGTACGGCACTGTTCAACCCAACGCCGAGCGTACTCGCACCGTGTCGGCACGCTTTGCCGGCGTGATCCAGACAGTCACCGCCGTCGTGGGCGACACAGTGCGTGAAGGCCAGGTGCTGGCGACCGTGGAGTCGAACGAAAGCCTGCGCAACTACAACGTCATCGCTCCCCTGTCGGGTGTCGTCACCGCACGCAATGCGAATCCCGGTGAGGCAGCCGGAGAATCTTCGCTGTTCACGGTCGCGGACCTGTCTACGGTCTGGATCGAGCTTGCCCTGTTTCCCCGGGATTTTCCGCGAGTGCGGATCGGACAGGATGTCCGCGTGCGGACGGTGGATGGCGGACTCGAGGGTACGGGCAAGATCGTCTATATCGCGCCGGTGAGCCAGGGCGGCAATCAGACGCTGATCGCTCGCGTGCTGCTTGCGAATCGCGAACGGCTTTGGGCACCCGGATTGTATGTGTCCGCGGAGGTGGTGCTTGCCGAACGCAGCGTTCCGCTGGCGGTCCGCAACAGCGCTTTGCAACGGCTGAGCGACGACGCCGTCGTGTTCGTTCGCATCGGCGACGGCTTCGCTGCCCGCAAGGTAGCCACTGGCATCAGCGATGGCGACTGGACACAGATCCAGTCGGGCCTGCAACTCGACGAGCGCTATGCAGCGGCGAACAGCTTCGTCGTGAAATCGGACCTCGGCGCGGCGGAGGCGGATCATGACCACTGAACCGCGGCCCGGACAGGGAGTCGCAAAATGATCGACACCTTTATTCGATTCTCCATCGAGCGTCGCTGGATCGTCATGCTGCTGGTGCTGTTCGGCGCGGCACTGGGAATCTACAACTATCAGCGGCTGCCCATCGATGCCGTGCCGGACATCACCAACGTCCAGGTGCAGATCAACACGCAAGCCGAGGGCTATTCGCCGCTAGAGGTGGAGCAACGCATCACCATTCCGGTGGAGATGTCCATTGCCGGCCTGCCGCACCTCGAATACACACGGTCGCTGTCGCGCTACGGACTTTCGCAGGTCACCGTCGTGTTCGAAGAAGGCACCGATCTCTTCTTCGCACGCAACCTGGTGAACGAAGGGCTGCAGCAAGTGCGCTCGCAACTGCCGGCGGGAATCGATGCGGAGTTGGGCCCCATCGCCACGGGCCTCGGGGAAATCTTTCTGTACACAGTGCACGCCGACAAGGATGCGAAGCAACGCGACGGCGCTGCCTACGATGCGACGGCGCTGCGAACCTTGCAGGACTGGATCATCCGGCCGCAATTGCGTTCGGTTCGCGGCGTGACCGAGGTCAACACCATCGGCGGCTACGAGAAGCAATATCACGTGACGCCCGATCCAGCGCGGCTGCTGGCGTTCGGCGTCAGCATGGAAGATGTCGTGACGGCACTCGAGCGCAGCAATGCCACGGTGGGTGCCGGCTATCTCGAACGCAATGGCGAGCAATACCTGGTCCGCGCGCCGGGACAGCTGGCCTCGCTCGACGACATCGCAAGCGTGGTCGTTGCCGAACGAGCCGGCGTGCCCGTCACCATTCGCAATCTCGCCGAAGTGGCGCTGGGCAAGCAGTTGCGCACGGGCGCCGCGACTCGCGATGGCGAAGAGACCGTGCTCGGCACAGTCGTGATGCTCGTCGGCGAAAACAGCCGCACGGTAGCGGAGGCCGTGGCGGCGAAGCTCGAAGAGATCAATCGCACCTTGCCCGCAGGAGTCCGCGCCGAAGCCGTCTACGACCGCACCGATCTCGTCAACCGCACCATCGCCACCGTTCGGACCAACCTGGTCGAGGGCGCCGTACTGGTGGTCGCCGTCCTCTTGCTGATGCTGGGAAACGTTCGCGCAGCATTGCTTGCCGCTGCGGTGATTCCATTGTCGGTGCTGTTGCTGATCACGGGCATGGTCGAGAACCATGTGAGCGCCAACCTGATGTCGCTGGGCGCGCTGGATTTCGGCCTGATCGTCGACGGCGCGGTCATCATCGTCGAAAACTGCATCGTCAGGCTGGCACGGCGCCAGCACGAAACCGGCAGGCTGCTGACCACCCGAGAGCGCTTCGAAGCAGTGTTCACCGCGACTCGCGAAGTGTTCACGCCCAGCCTCATCAGCGTAGTGGTCGTGATCCTGGTCAACCTGCCCATCCTGGCGCTCGCCGGCATCGAAGGAAAAATGTTCCGGCCGATGGCGTTCACCGTGATCGTCGCCCTGCTCGGCGCACTGCTCTTGTCCGTGACGTTCGTGCCGGCAGCAGCAGCGTTGTTGCTGCGTGGAAAGATCTCGGAGCGCGACAACCGGCTGATGCAGTGGGCGCGCCAAGCCTATAGTCCTGCGCTCGCACTGGCATTGCGACATCGCGGCATCACGATCGCCTGCGCCGTGATGCTCGTGGCAGGTGCCGGCATCGCCGCATCGAGGATGGGCTCGGAATTCATTCCGAACCTGGATGAGGGCGACCTTGCCGTGCAGGCGCTGCGTATTCCCGGTACCAGCCTCACCCAATCGCTCGACATGCAGCGGAAGCTCGAAAAGGCATTGCTCGCGATGCCCGAGATCGAGACGGTCTTTGCTCGCACCGGAACTGCCGAAGTCGCGACCGATCCGATGCCGCCGAACATCGCCGACGGTTACGTCATGCTGCGGGCACGGGAGGAGTGGCCCGACAAGAGCAAATCGCACGCCATCTTGCTGGACGAACTACAGCAAGTGCTCGCCAAGCAACGAGGCAGCGCGTATGAGATCTCGCAGCCCATTCAATTGCGCTTCAACGAACTGATTTCCGGCGTGCGCTCGGATGTCGGCATCAAAGTGTATGGGGATGACCTGGAGCAGTTGCTGGCATCGGGCACCCGCATCGCGAATGTGGTGAGCCGCATTCGCGGCGCGGAAGGAGTCAAAGTCGAACAGGTTGCCGGGTTGCCGGTGGTCTCGATCGAAGTGAATCGCGCCGCGATCAGCCGCTATGGGGTCAGCCTCGCCAGCCTGCAGGACTTGCTGGCCGCGGCATTGGGCGGCGAGGAAGCCGGGACGATCTTCGAAGGCGATCGCCGCTTCGCCATCGTCGTGCGCTTGCCTGAATCGCAGCGGGAAAACCTCGCGGCACTCGAACGCTTGCCGGTACCTTTGCCGCACGGTGGCTTCGTGCCCTTGAGCGAAGTCGCCAAGCTGAATCTCACGTCCGGGCCCAACCAGATCAGCCGAGAGAACGGCAAGCGCCGGCTCGTCGTCAGTGCCAACGTGCGTGACCGAGATCTTGGTTCGTTCGTCAGTGAAGTCCAGGAGCGGCTGGCGTCGCAGATCGAACTGCCGGCCGGCTACTGGCTCGACTACGGCGGCACGTTCGAACAACTCCAGTCGGCCGCCTCGCGATTGCAATTGCTCGTGCCGCTGACGCTGCTGTCGATCTTCGGATTGCTGATCATGACGTTCGGCTCGGCGAAGGACGCCCTGCTCGTCTTCAGCAGCGTGCCGCTTGCATTGACGGGCGGCATCGCGGCGCTGTGGTTACGTGATATTCCACTATCGATTTCAGCGGGCGTCGGCTTCATCACGCTCTGCGGCGTCGCTGTGCTCACCGGTGTAGTCATGGTCTCCGCTTTCCGCGACGTCCCCACCCGCGAC
>Ga0075420_100005207_pt1 | contig 11416 bp, 8 predicted proteins | sample SoiMetdeltSBSDD4_FD_75296 | JGI IMG/M metagenome (GOLD analysis project Ga0075420, IMG submission 75296) | Bulk soil microbial communities from a Populus tree surrounding site in Tennessee, USA - Soil MetaG P. deltoides SBSDD4 | ecosystem: Environmental > Terrestrial > Soil > Tree plantation... | reverse complement strand
GCGCGCGCGTACGGCGACAGCTCGCCTTGAATGTCGACACCGTAGGTTGAGCGAAACTTCGGGCGCAAGCTCGCGGGAACCAGGTTCAGCGGCGACTCGTGCAGCGGTGAGCCTTGCAACGCATACAGCGCGCCGTCGTCGGTATGGCTGTACTCCTCGAGACCGCGCTTGAGCAGGATCACGAGCGAAGACTTGCCGCCCGACGGCGGTCCGAGCAGCAGCAGCAGCCTGCGACCGACGTCGGAGCCCGCGGCTGCCGCCTTGAAGTAATCGATGACGCGCTCGAGAGCGCTGTCGATACCGAACAGCTCGCCGGCGAACAACGCCGTAGCGGTCGGTTCGGGGTCCCCCGTTCCCCGCGCAACCCTAGGCGCGTCGCGATACGCGCACAACATGTCGTAAACGTACTGATGCGACGAGCGCGTCAGCTTGGAAGGATCTTTGGGGAGGATGTCGTGAAGGAATTCGGCGAAGGTGCCACGCCAGTGCTGTGCTTGATGTTGCGTGGCGAAGGCGGTCAAGTCATCGATGAACGAGCCTCGAGGGTTTGACGTTTTCATGCCCAAGATTTCTCGATGGACTGCGTTCTCGGATAGCGTCGTCGTCATCAACACTCCCTATTTTGATGTATGCGATGCCATGGCGCGTGGCTCGGTTTTTTTTGTTATTGGATCGTCAGACTTTCCTCCACGTAACCGATACAAGAAGTTAGACGAAGTAACCTAATCGGCGTTCCGTTAAATCGTCGTAGGGTCAGGCTCGAACTTTCCAAGCGGCCTGTCTGTGAGTACAGTCACAATTATAGGATCGGTTGAACATAAGTTCGACAAGACCGCGACGACGCGCACGCGCCGCGCACGGGCCGGTCGCCCTCACGGTTTTCGCGTTTTGGGAAATTGCTGCCGCCGTTTGTGAGCGGGCAGCTCGAGCTAGCGCGCGGTCGGCGCTATTTCTCGGCTTGGCCGCCGGAGCGGCGCGCTTCCAGCAACGACCGACGCATGTCGATCGCGATCGTCGATTCCTGTTTCACGCCGCCAGCCTTCTTCTCGATTTGCTCGATAACGCGCACATCCGTGTCGGAGAGCGCGGGGATGTCCACCGAGGTCGACGCGGTCGAGCTTTCGCCTTTCACGGCCATGTACTTGCCCTTCCACGACTCGACGTTGCGCCGGAGCTCGGCGATCGTGCTCGAGTGCCTGTTCATGGCGCCCTCGAGCTGGGCAATGATCTCTTGCTTCTCTTGCAAGCTCGCCTGCAACGGCTCGAGGCGTTCCTGATCGGAGCGCAGGCTCTTGATGAGGGACTTCCGCGCCTCGAGGTCCGCGCGCAGCTCTTCGAGCTCCGTGTGCTCTTCGTTGTTCTTGCTGTCGGTCGCTTCGCGTAGCACGGCCAATTCCTGCGAGGCTTTCACCACTTGGGCCTCTGCGCGCTGCAGCTTGCCCTTGAGCTCCTCGACCTCGCGCCGGGACTCCGTCCTCACGCGATCGACGCCGTCGGTGTCGCGGCGCAGCGCCCGCACGAGCTCCTTCTTGCTCTCGAGCTCCGAGCTGACGCGCTCGAACTCCAAATCCCGGGTACGCAGCTCGGCACGCAGTCTCGATGCGTCTTCCGAGTCGGAGCGCAACGCCTCGATCAGCGTGTCCTGCCCCTCGATGCGCTGCTTGAGCTGCTCGACCTCGTCGCTGCGACCGGCCGCGCCGCCTTCAAGCTCGGCTACTCGCTTGCGCTTTTCTTCGAGCTCCCGGAGGACCTCCACGAGCTCGGCGCCCCAGTCGGCCAACAGGCCGGTTAGGCGGTCGCGTAAACCCTGGATTGACTGCGAGTCCTTCATGACTGAGCACCACAAGTCTTGTAGCGCTCGCTACGCTGCCGGATGGAGCGGCAGATTACGGTGAATTACGTCACAGGGGACGGATTTTAAATCCGTCCCCTACCGGAACCGCTTTTGCAGTGCGAGGAGCGCGTCACGTCCCGGGCATAGCTCCTCGTAGGGCAGCCGGTTCAAAGGCGCCGCCACGGTGGCGTTGACGCCGTGCATGTCGGGCTCGGACTCGTCGATATAGAGTAGCCCTGTGACGATCTCGCCGTTGCGCTGCCGCGCGCGGATGTACTCGAGGGCGGAGCCTCGCGTGCCGGGGTTGTAGTCCTTCGCGACCTTGCGCAGCAGCACGCGGCTGCCGTCGTGCATGTCTACGGGAAGCACCTCGCCCTCGTCGTAGGCGGCCTTGATCTCGACAGCCGGGGGCACGAAGTCGGCGTGGATCGCGCGGTGATTGAACTCGCGCGCGTAAGCGTAGCTCTTCGTCGAGTCCTCGTGATCGTTGAACGTCACGCACGGCGAGATGACGTCGATCAGCGCGAAGCCGCGGTGGCGAACGCCCGCCTTGATCAGCGGCACGAGCTGATCCTTGTCGCCGGAGAAGCTGCGCGCGACGAACGAGCCTCCGAGCGCAAGCGCGATCTGCACCGGGTCGATCGGCGGCTGCTTGTTGACCTCGCCGCGTTTCGCCTTGGAGCCGACGTCGGCCGACGCCGAGAACTGCCCTTTCGTGAGGCCGTACACGCCGTTGTTCTCGATGATGTACACCATGTCGAGATTGCGGCGCAGCGCGTGCGTGAATTGCCCGATACCGATCGACAGCGAGTCGCCGTCGCCGGAAACACCGAAGAGATGCAGATCGCGATTCGCGGCGCTCGCGCCCGTCGCAATCGACGGCATGCGGCCGTGCACGGAGTTGAACCCGTGCGACGCGCTCAAGAAGTAAGCCGGAGTCTTCGAGGAGCAGCCGATGCCGCTCATCTTCGCGACGCTGTGCGGCGGGATGTCGAGCTCGAAGAACGCCTGAACAATAGCGGCCGTGATGGAGTCGTGGCCGCAGCCGGCGCATAAAGTCGACATTCCGCCTTCGTAGTCGCGCACCGTGAGCCCGAGCGCGTTGCGCTTGAGACCCTCGTGAACGATCTTCGGTTTTGCGATCGACGTCATGCGGCCACTCCTTGCGCCGCGTACTGCTCCAGAGCTTCGGTAACGCAGCGGTGATCCATGGGTAAGCCGCCGTAGTGCAGGATCGAAGTGAGGCGCGCCGGGGGATATTGGGTTTCGGCGAGCAACAGCGTCTTGAGCTGCGCGTCGCGGTTTTGCTCGACGACGAACACGCGCTCGTGCTGCTCGAGGAACTGCCGCACTTTCTTGCCGAATGGGAACGCGCGAACGCGGCAATAGTCCACTTGAATCCCTTTCGCGGCCAGCCGGTCCAGCGCTTCCTCGATGGCGGAGTCGCAGCTGCCGATAGAGACGATGCCGACCGCGGCGCCTTTGCGCGAGCGCCGAATCACGGGGTCCGGGACCAGCTTCGCCGCGGTCTCCCACTTCTTCGCGAGCCGATCGACGACTTGCTGGTACTCGGCTGAGTCTTCCGTGTAGCCGCCGTACTGGTTGTGACCGGAGCCGCGCACGAAGTACGCGCCGCGCGGGCTCACGCCCGGCAGCGTGCGCTGCGGGATGCCGTCGCCGTCGACGTCGACGTAACGATGAAACGCCTTCGCAGACTCGAGCTCTTCGGCCGTCAGCACTTTGCCGCGGTCGGGGCGGTAGTTGGGATCCCAGTCGAGATCGCGGCACATCCAATCGTTCATGCCGATGTCGAGGTCCGACATCACGATGACCGGCGTCTGCAGCCGATCCGCGAGATCGAACGCCGCGACGGCGAGCTCGAAGCACTCGCGCGGATCGGCCGGGAACAACAGCACGTGCTTCGTGTCGCCGTGCGACGCATACGCCGCCGACAGCAAATCCGCTTGCTGTGTGCGCGTCGGCATTCCGGTCGACGGGCCGACGCGCTGCACGTCGAACAGCACGGCCGGCAGCTCCGCGTAATAGGCGTAGCCCAGGAACTCGCTCATCAACGACAAGCCGGGACCGCTGGTTGGCGTGAACGCGCGGGCGCCGTTCCAAGTCGCGCCGAGCACGATGCCGATCGCCGCGAGCTCGTCCTCGGCCTGCACGACGCAGTAGCGCCGCTCGCCGGTCTTCGGGTCTTTGCGATAGCGCTCGCAGAACGACTTGAAGCCGTCCATCAGCGACGTCGACGGCGTGATCGGATACCAGGCGCCGACCGTCGCGCCGGCATAGACACAGCCGAGCCCGGCCGCGGTGTTGCCGTCGATCATGATATGGCCGGCCGTCTTGCCGAGCGGCTTCACGCGCAGCGGCAGCGGGCACGGCAGGTTCGCACGCGCGTACTCGAAACCGAGATCGATGGCCTGCTGGTTCGACTCGATGAGCGCCGGCTTCTTCGCGAACGTTTCCTTGACGAGCTCGACGATGACGGCCCGGTCGAGCTCGAGCAGCGCGGCAAGCACGCCGACGTACGCCATGTTCTTCATGAGGATGCGCGTGCGCACGTTCGTGAACCGCTCGTTGCACATGCGCGCGAGCGGCACACCGATGATCTCGATGTCGGGCCGCGAAAGCAGACGATCGCGCGGCCAGGTCGAGTCGTAGATCAGAACGCCGCCCGGCGCCACTTCCTGCATGTCGCGCGCATACGTTTGCGCGTTCATCGCAACCATGATGTCGACGGCTCCCGAGCGCGCGAGGTAGCCGTCCTTGCTGACGCGGATCTCGTACCACGTCGGCAGCCCCTGGATGTTCGACGGGAAGAAGTTCTTGCCGCTGACGGGCACGCCCATGCGAAAGACCGTCTTCATGAGCAACGCGTTGGCGCTCGCGGAGCCCGTGCCGTTGACGTTCGCAATCTTCAGGACGAAGTCGTTTACCCGGCTTTTCTGCTGCTTTCCCACTCTTTCTCTTCCAGCCGTGCTTCGTCGCGCGCGTACGGAATCGTCACGGTCGATTTCTGCATGTCCCAAGCACCCGTCGGGCAGCGTTCGGCACACAGTCCGCAGTGCACGCACAGGTTTTCGTCTTTGAGCATCACGCGCGCAGTCTGTTTGAGCGGCGCGGACACGAAGAGTTGCTGATCGGTCGTCAGGCGCGCCGCCTTGAGCCGCGCGCCGAGCTCCTCCTCCGTACCGTTGGGTGCGATCGCGAGGCAGTCGACGGGGCAGATGTCGATGCACGCGTCACACTCGATGCAAAGATCGGTCGTGAACACCGTCTGCAGGTCGCAGTTCAGGCAGCGCTCGACTTCCGTCGCAACCTGCTCCGCGGTGAACCCGAGCTCGACTTCGATGTTCAGCTTCTTGAAGCGCCGCTTGAGGTCGACGTGCGGCATGATCCGCCGCGCGGCCGGCTCGTAGGCATTGCTGTAGCTCCACTCGTGGATGCCCATCTTCGCGGTCGTCAGCGTGACACCGCGCTTCAGGCGCTCGGTGAGGCTCGTGCCCTCGCAATGTTTGTGGATCGAGATCGCCGCCTGGTGGCCGTGCTCGACGGCCCAGATGATGTTCTTCGGTCCGAACGCGGCGTCGCCGCCGAAGAACACGCCGGGCCGCGTCGACTGGTACGTCACAGGATCGACGACGGGCACGTCATAGCGATCGAACGTGAGCCCAAGGTCGCGCTCGATCCACGGGAACGCGTTCTCCTGGCCGATCGCGAGCACGACGTCGTCGCACGGCAAGAACACTTCGCGGACGACTTTTGTCGAGGTGATCTCGCCGCTGCCGTCGAGCTCGTACTCGAGCTCGTCGAAGCGCATGCCGACGAGCTTGCCGTCCTCGATGACGAATTCTTTCGGGCTATAGTTGACGACGATCTCGACGCGCTCCTCCTCGGCATCCTCGAGCTCCCAATCGGAAGCTTTGAAGAACTGCCGCGGCTTGCGCGCGATGACCTTGACGTCCTTGGCACCGAGCCGCAGCGAGCTGCGGCAGCAATCCATCGCCGTGTTACCGACGCCGATGATGAGCACGCGCTCGCCGACCGACTCCGTGTGCCCGAAGGCGATCGAGCCGAGCCAATCGATGCCGATGTGAATGCGATCGCTCACGTCGCGACCGGGCAATCGCAAGTTCTTGCCCTTCGGCGCGCCGCTGCCGACGAACACGGCGTCGTAACCTTCGTCGAGCAGCGCGCGCAGGCTCGCGACCGGCGAATCGAATTTGAGCTCGACGCCGAGCTGCGTGATGTAGCCGATCTCTTCGTCGAGCACCTCGGCCGGCAAACGGAACGCCGGGATGTTCGTGCGCATGAGCCCGCCCGGGCGATCCATGGCTTCGAAGATCACGCACTCGTAGCCAAGCGGCGCGAGATCGTTCGCGACCGTCAGCGATGCGCATCCAGCACCGATCAACGCAACCCGCCGGCCGTTCTTGCGTTGCGGAGGACCCGGCAGACGGCTCTCGATGTCGCCGCGATAATCGGCTGCGACGCGCTTCAAGCGGCAGATCGCGACCGGTTTCTCCTCGACGCGCCCGCGCCGGCAGGCGGGCTCGCAGGGCCGGTCGCAAACGCGGCCGAGAATTCCAGGAAAAACGTTCGATTGCCGATTAAGTAAATAGGCGTCGCCGAAACGGCCCTGTGCCACGAGTCGAATGTATTCCGGCACGTCGGTGTGCGCCGGGCACGCCCATTGGCAATCAACTACGCGGTGAAAGTATTCGGAGCCGTGGGTATCGGAGGGATCCATCAGGCAACGTCAGAAAACTTCAGCAGCGGTAAACCTCGAACGGGGCAACGCATCGCAGAGCGCGTCATTATAGGCACTTGCGCACGACCGCACACACTGAACGTTCCCGTTTTCGGTCGGGACTAAAGATTGATGCCGCAACGGTTTGGGCGGGTCGGTTTGCGGCTGCGGGTTGTTATTGGGGATAGAATGCCAGCGATGAGGTCCGCCACGCCCACGATTTCTTGGTGCAGCCGCGGCCGCACGCGCCTGCTCGCGTGGCTCGTTGGCGGCGTTTTCGGCTGCACGGCCTTCGCCCAACCTGACGGGGCCTCGACCGACGCTGCGGCGCAGCCGCCCGCGAACACCGGCGTCGAGAGCGTCGTCGTTCCGCCGCAAGGCGACGACGCGCGTGACCTAATCCCCGCCGAGCCCGTCGATCCCGTCAAGGCCGGCGAGCAACTACTAAGGAGCAATACCGCGGAGTACGGCGCCCGCAGCCTGCAAGTCGCAGAAGCGCATCTCGACCTCGCCAGCGCGCAACGCGAGGCGAAGGATTTCGACAAAGCGGCCGAGAGCTATCTCGCGGCCGTCGAGGTCTATCGCTCGGTCGACGGGCCGTTCACGCCCCTCGCGATCGGACCGTTGACGAGCCTCGGCGACAATTACCACGAGGCCAACGACGACACGAACGCCGTCGCGGCGTATTCCGAAGCCCGCACCGTGAGCCGGCGCGCTTACGGCTTGCACAACACCGAGCAAATCGTGCTGCTCGACCGCATGTCGCGCTCGCTGCTCGATCTGAACCAGTTGAGCGAGGCCGAGGCGCAGCAGGTCGAAGCGCTGCGGCTCGTGCAGCGCGCCCATGAGCCTGCCTCCGAGGAAGTGCTCGAGGCCATCTACAAGTACGCCGAGTGGCTCGGCGATCGGTTGTACTTCCAGCTGCAGCGCGATCAGTACGCTCGCGCGCTGCGCTTGATCCGCCAGACGTACGGCGACGACGACGTCCGGCAGGTCAAAGCGCTGCTCGGCATCGGCAACACCTATCGCGAGGAGCGCAATCCCGCGAGCATGGGCATCTCGGCGCTCGAAGAAGCGGTCAAATTGATGGAGGCGCAGCCGGAACGCGACCCCGTCGCGATGGCCATGGCGCTGCGCGACATCGGCGACTGGGCCGTCGCGTTCGGCAAAATGGGCTACTCGGGCACCGAATACCAGCGCTCGTGGCAGATCCTCGGCTCGGCTGCGAACGGCGACGAGCTGCGGCGCCAGTGGTTCACGGGCGCCAACTACGTGCTGTACGAGCCGATCAGCCCCCGCGGCCTGAGCACCGATCCCGACGCTTTGAGCGGACACGTTACGGTCAGCTTCGACATCGACAGGGCCGGCAACACCAACAACGTGATGTTGGTCGAGTCGCAACCTCCCGGCCTCAAGGACGAAGCCGTGCTGCGGCACATCCGCCGTTCACGGTTCCGCCCGGTGCTCGACGAAGGCGCCGTCGTCGTCGGCAGGAGCTTGGCGATTCAAGTGAAGTTCCGGTACTTGACGGAGACGGCCGCGGGCGGCGACGAAGATGCGCGCTAGCGAAGCCGTCGTTGCCGCGCTCGCGCTTGCCGTGTGGGCCGCGCCGAGCGCGGTCGACGCGCAGGAGCCCTCCGCGCAAGCGCAGACGCAGGCAGCCGAACAATCCCCGCTGACAGGGTTGCGGCGCGGCCGCGACGCGTTCATCGGCGCGCGCGACTTCAGCGCGGCGCTCGGGCCCGCCGAAAGCATCGTCGATGCGCAACGCAGCGAGCGCGAGCAGCAGTACCCTGCGGACCTCGCGGCGCTCGGGTTGATCCGCGGCGAGCTTCGCGACCTCGACGCGGCGCTCGACAACCTCATCGAAGCGGCCGACATCGTCATGAAGGCCGAGGGCGAATACTCGCCGACGCTGATCGAGTACTACCGAGGCCTCGGGCGCACGTACATCAAAGCTGGCCAGTACCAGCAGGCGATCGTGACGCTCGAGCAAGCTCAGCACATCACCCAGCGCCATCTCGGTCTCTTCAACGTCGAGCAGGCCGGGCTGCTCGACGACATCACGACGGCGTACCTCGGGCTCGGCAATACCGTCGACGCAAGCAAGACGCAGGTCGAACGGCTCGACAACGCGATCCGCCGGTTCGGGCCGACCGATCCGCGCGTGATCCCGTTCCGCTATACGCTCGCGAGATACTACGAGCGGTCGCGCTTGCCCGAGAGCGCCCGCGAGCAATACGAAGAGGTGTTGAGCTCGCAGGAAAGTCGGCTCGGCGGCGCCGACGCCGGACTGTTGGCGCCGCTGCGCGAGCTCGTGCAGCTCGACCTCCTCGTCGCTCAGGGTGCAGAAACCGCACAGCGCGACCGGCTGGCCGCCGTGCTCGAGCAGAGCCAGAACGCCACGCCCGTCGACCGAGGGCTGTCGCTCGCTCTACTCGGCGACTGGGCCACCGTGACGGGCGACACCGCAGCCGCCGCCGACTATTACCGCGAGTCCTGGCGCACGCTGAGCGGGCAGCCCGACGTCGACGTCGCCGAGTATTTTCGCAAGCCGACGATGATCGATTTCGTTCCGCCGCTCTCCCCCGTCGATCGCAACGAGCGGTCGAAGCCGTACACGTGGTCCGAGATCGTGCTCCAGTTCGACGTCACGGCACAGGGCCTGCCGTCCGACGTTCGTGTCATGACGCGCGACGCACGATTGGCGTCGCTACAAACGCGCTACAACCGCCGGATGCGCGAGACGCACTTCCGGCCGAGACTCGTTGCCGGCGAGCCCGTCGCCACGACGAACGTGAAGTCGACGCATTACGTTCGTCGCTACGTCGAGAACGACGAGGAAGAGCAGCAACAATAGGACGGTGTCGGTGTTACGGTTTCGGCTCGTGCCGAAACGACAGCACTCGACCGTTGCTTCCGCCGAACCGAAACCGTAACACCGGCACCTCTTGGATCAAACGCGATGAGCGGCGCGGCGGTCCATACGCCGCTCGACGTGCTGCCCACGACGATCGAGCGTGCGGTCGATCGTCTCGCCGCGCCGATCGAGACGACGGTCGACGCGGTCGCCGCGCGTATCGAGCCGCTCGGCGGCCAGGTCCCGGCCGTTAGCTTCAGCGCGGCGCGAGGCGCGGTCGAGGCGCGTATCGATGCGGTCGCCGCGCACATCGAGCCGGTTCTCGGCGCGATCGCCGCGCTGATCGAGCCGCTGCTCGATACGGTAGCCTCGGCTGTACGCGCGCTCGGCGGGGTCCGCCGAGACCTGCGTCGTGCACGCGAGCAACGCCAAACTGAGCCATACTGCACTGCGTTTCATTGTCGGCCTCCCTAGCCAAAGAGCGGTTATTCGCAGCTAACAACGGGCCTCGCGCCAGCGCAGTTGACGGAGCAAGATCGACACATCGAGCTTATGTAACGACGAGCCTGTGTAACTGATGGACGGGAAGATCAAAGGGCGCGGCGCGTTATCGAATCGTGACGGCCGATTCGCACGCTTCGAGCACGAGCCCGACCTCGAGGCGCTGGCCGCCGCGGCAACTGCCGACGAAGCGCCGGAGAGCTCGAAGCCGCCGACTCATCTACATATCGATCACGCGCGCACGATCATTGCGCGCAACCAGTCGCCCGACATCCCGTTCGACCAGTCGATCAATCCGTACAAGGGCTGCGAGCACGGCTGCATCTACTGTTACGCGCGCGCCACGCATTCGTATCTCGACCTTTCGCCGGGGCGAGACTTCGAGACGGAGATTTTCTACAAGCCAAACGCAGCGGAGTTGTTGCGGGCCGAGCTCGCGAAGCCCGGCTACGTGGTGCGCCCGATCGCGTTCGGCACGAACACCGATCCTTATCAACCCGTCGAGCGGCAGCTCAATGTCACGCGCGGACTTATCGAGCTGCTGCTCGAGATGAAGCACCCGCTGACGATCGTGACGAAGGGCGCGCTGATCCTGCGCGATCTCGAATTGCTGCGCGCTCTCGCCGAGCAAGAGCTCGTCGCGGTGCACGTCAGCGTGACGACGCTCGACGACGAGTTGAAGCGCCGCATGGAGCCGCGCACGGCGGGGCCGAAGCAGCGGCTCGCAATGATCAGGCAGCTTTCGGCCGCCGGCATACCGACGGGCGTCATGGCCGCACCCATGATCCCGGCACTGAACGACCACGAGCTCGAGAGCATCCTCGAGGCCGCCGCGCAGAACGGCGCGGGCAACGCGGGTTACGTGTTGCTGCGCTTGCCGCACGAGGTCGCGCCGTTGTTCGTCGAGTGGCTGCGCGCGCACTATCCCGATCGCGCCGAGCACGTATTGAGCCTGCTACGGCAATTGCGCGGCGGCGAGCTTTACGATTCGCAATTCGGCAGTCGGCAGCGCGGTTTCGGCCCGTTCGCAGCGCTTTTGAAAGCCCGGTTTCAGAAGGCCCGCCGGAAGCTCGGCCTCGACCGCGACGTCACGCTGCGCCGCGACAAATTCCTGGCCCCGCGGCCTTCTCGGCCCCAACTCGACCTTGGCTTTTAGTCTCAATATTTCTCGTCCCGCCAGGCCCTTGGCTAGGGGTTGAAGCGGAATCTATGGTGGACTTTGCAACCGTAATGGGGTGTTAACCGTGCCCGACCATCGCCTTCTCATCATCGACGACGACGTTCGCTTGGCCGAGATGCTCACCGAGTACCTCGCGCCCGAGGGCATCGAGCTCACGAGCGTGGCCTCGGGAATCCAAGGCCTGCGCAGCGCGCAGCGCGAGAATTACGACCTCATCATTCTCGACGTCATGCTGCCGGGGCTGTCCGGCTTCGACGTGCTGAAGCAGCTGCGCGAAGCCGG
>Ga0075420_100005204_pt1 | contig 11421 bp, 10 predicted proteins | sample SoiMetdeltSBSDD4_FD_75296 | JGI IMG/M metagenome (GOLD analysis project Ga0075420, IMG submission 75296) | Bulk soil microbial communities from a Populus tree surrounding site in Tennessee, USA - Soil MetaG P. deltoides SBSDD4 | ecosystem: Environmental > Terrestrial > Soil > Tree plantation... | reverse complement strand
CGCGGCGGCGAAACTCGGATCGGGCGGCAGGCGAATCGTCGTTCTGTTTCAACCGCACCGCTACTCGCGCACGAACGATCTGATGCAGGAGTTTGCGCGTTCGTTCAACAACGCCGACGTGCTGTTCATCACCGACATCTACGCCGCCAGCGAGGATCCGATCGAAGGCGTGACCGCCGAAGCGTTGACGAACGCGATCAAGCGCTTCGGTCACAAAGACGTCAACTACATCGGCGAGCTCGAAAACGCCGCGCCGGCGTTGCGTGAATGCGTTCAGGCCGGCGATCTCGTTTTGACGTTGGGCGCCGGAACCGTCAATCGCGTCGCCGATCAATTATTGAATCTATTGCGAGAGTCTTAATTGAACGATTTAGAAAACAACCTGGCGGAACGCGACGCGGTGCTCGAAGAGATCGCCGCGCGGCTCGGCGTGCGCGCTGAACGCGGGCGTCGCTTCGCGGAGTTGACGAGCCTCCGCGTCGGCGGCGCGATCGATTGGGTCATCTCGCCCGAGACTGAAGAGCAAGCGGCGGCGATCGTTTACGAGTTGGACGAGGCGGGTATCGGCTGGCGCGCCCTCGGCTCCGGCAGCAACGTTCTCGCCGACGATCACGATCATCATTACGTCGTGCTGAACATGAGCGAGCTGAAAGGCGACGTGCGCATTGAAGGCGATCGGGTCTGGGTCAGCGCCGGGTATTCGCTGCCGCGTTTGTGTGTGGACGTCGCTCGCGCCGGGCTTTCAGGAATCGAAGGGCTCGGCGGCATTCCGGGAACTGTCGGCGGCGCGCTCTGGATGAACGCCGGCGCGTTCGATCACGAGATCGGGACGGTGACGGAAACTGTGCGCGTGGCGCGCGACGGTAAAGTCGTAGACGTCCCCGGCGAAACCGTCGAGTGGAACTATCGTCACACGTCGTTCAAAGACGGCGAATTGTTGCTCGGCGCGACGCTGCGTCTCACGCCGGACGATCCCGAACAGATCAAGGCCCGAATGGACGACGCAAAAAAACGCCGTCTCTCGACGCAGCCGCACGGCGCTCGTTCCGCTGGTTGTTTCTTCAAGAACCCGCCGGCCAGCACGATCGGCACCGGCAAGATCATCGACGACATGGGAATGAAAGGACAGCGTCGGGGCAGCGCGATCGTCTCGCCGGTCCACGCTAATTTCATCGTCACGGAGGGCGAGAACGCGCGCGCCGAAGATGCGCTCGCGCTGGCGGAAGAGATTCGCGAGCGCGTGAAACGCGAACAGGGGATCGACCTGGAGTACGAAGTCGAGCTCTGGCGCGCCAATCCCGAACCACCACCGACTGAGAAGAAGGAGTAGCGCAGTGAAAGATCAAGTCATCGCTCAGAAAGTGGGTAATCGCACCGGCATCGGTAAAGCGAAATCCGGCACAGGCCAACGGCCCGCGCGCCGCGATCGCGAGCCGGGTGTGAACATCGCGACGCGTTTGCGATCTCTCGTCGGTTACGTTCCGCTCGCGCTTCGCATCGGGCTGGTGGCGGTACTCGGTTTGGTCGCGCTGGTCGGTTATCGAGCCGCGGCGTCGGCAGATTTCTTCCAGGTGAAGAAGGTCGAGACGCGCGGAGCGGTGCGTGCCTCGAACGACGACATCAAGGCGTCGGTGCTGCGAGACGTCGGCGAGACAGGCGTGTGGCGCGCGGATCTCGAATCGGTCAGCAAGCATCTCGAGCGCTTGCCGTGGGTCCGTACCGCGATCGTCACCCGCGTGTTGCCTGACGGCATTCGCGTCCGCATCACTGAACGCCAGCCGCAGGCCGTTGTCCGCACCTCGTCAGGCCGCTTCATCTGGGTAGACGACGACGCGGTTTATCTCGGCGAGATGTCGCCGACGGATCAGATGCCGGCGTTCTTTCTGCGCGGTTGGAACGAAGAAGACTCGGCTGCGGCGCAAACAGAGAACCGCGCACGCATCAAGAGATTTCTCGAATTGCAGCGCGAGTGGGAAGCGCAATCGCTTTCCGAACGAATCAGCGAAGTGAACTTACTCGACCTGCGCGACGTGCGCGTGCAGCTCGCGGGCGACGATTCGCAGATCGAAGTTCGCCTCGGCTCGCAGGACCAGGGCACGCGTCTTCAGAAAGCGCTGAACGTTCTCGACGCGCAGCGCCAGACGACTCGTGGTCCACTCATCAGTTACATCGATCTATCACAGGGAAAGAGAGCAATCGTCGGTTTGGTTACCGGCAATCAGACCATCGCTGACGGATCTGAGTCGGTTCGACGGTAGACGAATCTGAGATCTCGGATTTGAGACCTGAGATCGCAAACGGAGCACACCCCCATGGCCAAGCGTACGCAACACACAATCGGTCTCGACATAGGGACAAGCAAAGTGACGTGTATCGCAGGTGAGCCGGGTGAAGGTGGATTGCTCGAAGTCGTAGGAATCGGAGAAGCGGAAGCGCGCGGTCTGCGCAAAGGCGTGATCGTCAACCCCGACGCGGCGGTCGACGCGATCAAGAAAGCAGTTGAAGACGCGGAACGCATGAGCGGGCTCGAAGCAGAAGAGGTAACGATCAACCTGGCGGGATCACACATCCTCGGTTTCAACGGGCAGGCGATCGTCGCAGTCTCCGGACGCGATCGCGAGATCGTCGCCGAGGACGTGCGCCGCGCCATCGACTCCGCCTGCGCGATTCAACTTCCGGCAGGACGCGAGATCGTCGATCGCTTGCCGCAGGAGTTCATCGTCGACGATCAGGACGGCATCAACGATCCCGTCGGCATGATCGGCGCGCGCCTCGCGGTGAAGGTCCACATCGTGACGAGCCCGGTCACCGCGCGACAGAACGCAATCAACGCCGTCAATCGCGCCGGACTCGTCGTCGCGGACATGGTCCTCGAACAGTTGGCGGCCGCCGAAGCGTCGCTAACTGAAGATGACAAAGAGTTTGGCGCCGCGCTGGTGGACGTCGGCGCGGAGACGACCGGGTTGATTATTTACCAGCGCGGCGCGGTCCAGCACACGGCCGTGTTCCCACTTGGCGGCTCGCATTTCACCAACGACATCGCCTTCGGTCTGCGCACCCCGATCCCGGAAGCCGAGAAGATCAAACGCACGGTGGGCTGCGCGTGCAGCAGTTCGTTGAGCGACATGGAGCGCGGCGAGCTGGTCGACGTGCCTTCGGTCGGTGGACGCCCGCCTCGCCAACTCTCGCGACAGATCCTTTGCGACATTCTTCAGCCTCGTGCTGAAGAGGTGTTGATGCACGTCGCCGACGAGATCAAAGACGCGGGTTGGGAACGTCAACTCTCGAGTGGCGTCGTGCTCACCGGCGGCGGTGCGCTGCTGCACGGCATGACGGAGATCGCGGAACAGGTATTCGACGCGCCGGTGCGGCTCGGCTATCCCGAACGCGATCGTTTTGGCGGGTTGATTGAAGACATTCAGAGCCCGGCGTGGGCGGCAGCCGCGGGACTCGCGCTGCTTGCTCATCGCACGCAGGCAGCGGAGATTCGCACCGGCGTCGGCAGGCGCGGATCAACGGGCAAACTAACGCATTTCGTATCCCGATTTAAAAATCGTTTCGGTAGTATTTTCTGACAAGTTGTTGTATGCTTGCGCCCCGGTTGCACAAGATATTGTCCGCAAGATATCGATGCCGATGGCTCAAGAGACGCAACATAGAAGGAAGCGGCCTTGGACGCCATCCCGTTTTGGGAGAGAGGGACTAACTATGACACCGGACACTCGTCAACCCGGAACCGGCATTAATATTTTCATTGATGATGATCCGCCACTCACCGGAGCGCGGATAAAAGTAATCGGCATCGGCGGTGGCGGCAGCAACGCAGTCAACCGCATGATCGAAGCCGGCATCGAGGGGATCGAGTTCCTCGTCGCCAACACCGATCTTCAAGCACTCAAACGTTCACGCGCTCCAATCAAGATCCAGCTCGGCAGCCGTTTGACTAAAGGACTCGGCGCGGGCGCTGATCCGGGAGTCGGGCGCGAAGCCGCACTCGAAGACACTGACAAGATCATCGAAGTGCTCGAAGGCGCTGACATGGTATTCGTGACCACCGGTCTCGGCGGCGGCACGGGCACTGGCGGCGCGCCGATCATCGCGTCACTCGCAACTGAGCTCGACGCGTTGACCGTCGCCGTCGTCACGAAGCCGTTTCACTTCGAAGGACGCCGGCGCATGCAGCAAGCGGATCAAGGTCTGAGAGAGTTGCGCGAGTGCGTCGACACTGTGATCACGATCCCGAACGAGCGTTTGCTGCACACGGTCGAGCGCGGTGTATCGCTCTCCGACTCGTTCCGCGTCGCCGACGACGTGTTGCGCCAGGCAGTGCAGGGCATCAGCGATCTGATCACCGTTCCCGGTTTGATTAATCTCGACTTTGCCGACGTGAAGTCGATCATGCAGGGAATGGGAATGGCTCTGATGGGCGCAGGACGAGCGACCGGCGAGAACCGTGCGATCGAAGCGACTCAACAGGCGATCTCGTCGCCGTTGCTCGAGGAAGCGACGATCCAGGGCGCGAAAGGCGTTTTGATCAACATCACGGGCGGGCCTGATCTGACGTTGTTTGAAGTCAACGCAGCGTCGTCAATCATTCGCGAGTCGGCTGACGACGATGCGAATATCATCTTCGGCGCAGTCATCGACGAGAACATGCGCGACGAGATGAAGATCACAGTCATCGCCACGGGGTTTGACAAAGAAGCGGCGTCCGTTGCGTCGGCTGCATCGACGACGGCGATGCCGGTTGCACCTCCTCGTTTCGTGAGTCGTCCCGCGGATGATCTGCCTCGGCCGATGATGACAAATCCGCGCGTGGACGATCTCGACGTTCCTACTTTCATCCGCAAGAAGGCCGACTAAGGTCGACTGAAACGTCGACTAACCTCGACCAAAACGTCGACTAAGGCGATCGATTTTCCGTGTCATCTGCGGGCTGCAACACAGATGACACGGATGCATCATTTCTTGCAAGAAACTTCGTAAAACTAATTGATTGGTTTGAGTTTTTCCCCTTTGCTTTTTCTTCTTTTGTTGTGTAGCATGTCGCTCATTCCTTGCAGGAAACTCCATTACGGGTAAAGTTCGTTCCTCTCCTCGGATGGGCCGCAGCCTGCGAGAGTTTTAGCTGATCTGTACAACTAAGCCCTGTGTCCTATGCATATAAGGTTGTTGACGGGTGCGACACCCGTCCTAGATTTTTGGAGGTAATAATCACGTGAATCGTAAACTCATCAGAACCACACTCGCGGAAGTGAAAGGCAAAGCCCGAGAAGTTCCGCAGCCCAGAGAGCGTTCGAATGGGAGTTCCCGCGCCTCAAACGACGGCGGCCAGGCTCGCGTCGCGCAGCAGCAACATGCTTCTTCAGTGCAAGTCAAGAAGAGAGTTCCACCTCCCACTGAAACGAATGCGGAAATTTTCTACTACAAGAAACAGATCGACGCTCACACCTTGATGGTGATCGTTCTGCTTGACGGCGAAGAGATCGAAGGAACGATCGAGTGGTACGATCGTGGCGCGCTGAAGGTCAATCGCAAAGGAGCGCCAAACCTTCTCGTGCTCAAACGGAACGTCAAGTACATGTTCAAGGCTGACGAGCGGGTTGAAAGCGCCAGCGCGTAGGAAGACTTAAGCAGCAGCCCTCGCCCCTGTTTTTTCTTTGCCTGGACAACAAGTGCGTCGCCTCAAGCAATGCGACACTCAGACCATAGCTCAACAAGCGGGGGTCCTCGACCCCGGCGAGTTTTGCCGCGTATCGGCATCACCATGGGAGACCCGGCCGGCATCGGCCCGGAGGTGGTGCTCAAAGCAGTTGCTGAAGAAGAGATCAGACGCATCTGCGTCCCTGTGATCATCGGCGACGCGCAGTTGTTGGCCCATACCGCACGTACTCTCGATCTCCAGTCCGGCTACGACATCATTCGCAAAGATGAAGAGTTTCCGGAACACTTCTCGGAACCGATCATCTATCACCTCGACAACATCACCGGCTCCATCGAGCCCGGCATCGAATCAGGCGCCGCGGGTAAAGCCGCGGCCGAGTACATCGAAGCCGCCGTCGAGTTGTGCGCCGCCGGCAACGTCGACGCCATCGCTACAGCGCCGATCAACAAGCGCGCGTTGTTTCTCGGCGGCTACAGTTTTCCCGGTCACACTGAGTTTCTTGCACATCTCACCGGCGCCGAGGAGTGCGCCATGGCGTTCGTCGCCGCCAACCTGCGCATCGTCCTGTTGTCCACTCACGTGCCGCTCGCGGAAGCGATTCGCATGGTCGAACGCGATCGAATTATTAAGATCGTCAACCTGACGAACCGCGAGCTTCAGCGGTGGGGAATGGAACGGCCGCGGCTCGCGATCGCGGCGTTGAATCCTCACGGCGCAGAGGGCGGCTTGTTCGGCGTCGAAGAAGCTTCGGAGATCATGCCGGCCATCGAGGCCAGCCGGCGGCTCGAAGATATTAATGTACAAGGACCCTACTCGGCTGATACCGTTTTCCTGCGCGCCTCGCGCGGCGAGTTCGACGCGGTGATTGCCTGTTATCATGATCAGGCCATGATCCCCGTCAAGTGTTTGTCGTTTGGCGAGGCGGTCAACGTAACTCTGGGTCTGCCTTTTATTCGGACCTCAGTGGACCACGGCACTGCCTTTGACATCGCGGGCAAGGGCGTCGCCGAGCACTCGAGCATGGTGGCCGCGATCAAGCTTGCCGCGGAGCTGTCGATGAAGTCGGGCGAGAGTTGCCGCGCAGTTGAGATTTAACGACTCTGTCTCACTGTTTAGAGGGAACACACTCACATGGACAACAACGACAACGTCACAGGTGGGAGCGACGACCAGAAGACGCGGCGGATGTTGGTGGCCGACGACGATCCGGCCATCCTGAAGCTAATCGCCACGATTCTCGAGAAGGAAAACTTCACTGTCGTGACGGCTCGCGACGGACGCGAGGCCTACAAGACACTACAGGCCGATGCCGACTTCACGGCGGCGATCCTCGACGTCGTGATGCCGCACATTACCGGACCGGAGTTGGTTCGCTTTATGAAAGCGGAAGAGCGGTTGAAAAACATTCCCGTGATGATGATGACCGCGGAACAGGATCCGAAGCTGTCGTCTGACAGTTTTTCGGCGGGCGCGGTTGTCTTCCTGCCCAAGCCGTTCACCACGGCGCAACTGCAAATCATGTTGCAGATGTTGATAGGCAAACAGCCGGCCGAATGATGTTGAATCCGCGCCATTTTCTTTATCTCTGTTTGTTTCTGACGGTTGCTTACCAGAACCTGAGTTCAAGTCAGGCTCGAAAAGCCATTCAAACAGCGGCCGGTATGTCTTTACCGAGCGACTCGGTGCGCGTGCAGCGGATTGACGGCACGGAGGCGACTGCGGAGTTGCACCTGGTGTTTCGCGTGACGCAGCACGATGGCCGCTGGCGATTAAGTGAAGTCAGAACCGGGCAGGATCGGTGGGAACGGCTGGATCTGATCGCGCGGGCGATGAATGTCGAAATCGCGGATGACGAATGTGATGCGCCGTCGCAGTTTGCGCGCACCGCGGACGCGGCGGAGTTGACGACGAAGCGCGCCCGTTGTCTGGTGGCGGGACTGTTTGGCGTCACGCTTCCTTCCGACGACGTTCGCATACGAGACGTCTCGCCTTTCGGATTGTCGTTGGGGTCCTCGGACGCGACAGCGTTGATCGACGCGCTGGTTCAACTCGATTTCCGCTTTGCGCGCGAACGGCGCGGTTGGGAAGTCGTGGCGATCAAGAGCCGGAATCGCGATTGGACCGACGTGCGAGGAATCGTTGCGTCGATGGATCAACTCAAACGCTCGATGGCGACTGAGGAGTTGTCGCTGATCGCCCAGGCGCTGGATTCGTATCGCCGCGACCGCGGGATCTTCGTAGTTTCCGATAAAGGATCGGTCCTGATTGACCACTTGAGCCCGAAATACCTCAGCCGTGTAATCCGTCTGGATCCGTGGTCCCGGCCCTACCAGTACCAGGGTGAGCAAACCGCCTATTCCCTCAGCTCGCTCGGGCCGGACGGCAAACCCAACACCCCCGACGACATAGTGGTGAAAAACTAAACTCTTGACTGCCCGTAACGGCGGGTGTTAGGTTTCCTACTGAGGTCTGTTCCAAGGCCCGCTGCGTGACGACTTGCCCGCGCCATCCGTGCAAACCGCACTAGGCCCCGCCGATGGTGCAATTCAGCTAAAGGGACTGGCATTGCTAGCTGGACGCAAACTCCTACTTGCCGATGATTCGGCCACCATTCAGAAAGTTATTGACCTGACGTTTGCTGACGAAGGTGTGCGAGTCCTGGCTGTCGGCAATGGCCGGGAGGCAATCGATCAACTCTCGGATTTTGCCCCGGATATAGTGCTCGCGGACATTCACATGCCGTCTCCCGGCGGTTACGAGGTCTGCGAATACGTCAAAACAAACGAGCACTTCAAGCACATTCCCGTGATGCTGCTCGTTGGCTCGTTTGAGCCGTTCGACGAAGTGGAGGCGCGCAGAGTTGGCGCGGATGACATCTTGACGAAACCATTTTCATCGATACGACGACTGATCGACAGAGTGGGAGCGCTCGTAAGCAGCCCGCCTGTCGAGAAGCCTCTCGAGCAGGCCGCGACGGCGGAGCTTCCGAAGGTGGAAGAGCCGGCCGAGGAACCGCGGTTGAGCACAGAGGAATTGGAGATCACGACGGCGGATACGCTGCCGCTTGAAGGCCATCCGATGGCCGACACTCTGCCCAGAGTCGAGCAACCCGTCGTTAGTGAGTCGCCGGCGAACGTTACACCGTCAGCGCGGCTGGAAGCTGTGCTTAGCGACATGCAGTCGTCAAAAACAGAGGGAACGTTAGAACACGAGGGCAGAATGGAACCTGGAATCCCGGAAACCAAGAGCGAGACTCGAGGTGAGTCAGCGGACGTGTTATTGGACCTTGGCGAGTTGGAGCCTGCGCGCGGAGCGGCGAGCGATGATTTCGTACTCGAGCTCGACGACGATCGCGAGTCATCGGCGTATGAGCCGGCGCCGTCGTGGGGATCCGCATACGAAGCCGCGCCGATGCGCGCGTTTGTCGAGCCCGAAGTGAAGGAAGCTGCTGCTCCGGGCGCGTACGAATCAAATTACGAAACGGGTTATCAGTCGGCTTATCAGGAAGTCGAGCCGCGGGAAGTTGAGGCTCATGGAGTAGCGGCTCATGGAGTAGAGGCACGCGAAGTTGAGGCACGCGAAGTTGAGACACTGGAGCCGGAGACTTACTCGGTGCCGCCTGAGCTCACACCCGACCCCGTCCCTGTGTTTGGTGAAACCGAATTCCCCACCACGGACACGCCGCCGGCCGCTGCGGTCGCAAGCGATCGCTCGGTTAACCTCGATCAACTCTCACCCGAGATGATCGACGCCATCGCCCGCCGGGCCGTCGAGTTGATGTCCGACAAAGTCATCCGCGAAATCGCCTGGGAAGTCGTCCCCGAGCTGGCCGAGCTCCTAATCAAGCGCCAACTCGAAGAGCGCTCAGCCAAATAGTTTCTTGGCCAAACAACTGGTTTGCGACTCAGTCTGCCATCGGCGAGATGTGACGCAGATATCTCCGCGGTACGAAGTACCACAACGAGTAAAGGCGTATGGCCCACACGATGACTGCCCTCAGATGATGCGCAATGCTTTGATAAGTATCGAGGAAGTCCAGATAAGCGCCGGCGGCCCATGGTACACAACTAAGCGGTAGCGGTTCGTATCTCTCACAGTTCTCTTCGTTGTACGGATCTATCCGTGCCGGAACCGGGTCGATTGGGAAAACCACCAGTCTCATTCGGTGGTTCTGGTAATAGCGAGGAATCGTTTCCAGAAAACGATAACAGTCAGACCGACACGACACCAGACAGTTCACCAGATCAGTTTGCCAACGTTCCTTTCGCTGTAAGTGCGTGGCAACCAGCAGACCCAACATAAGTCTCTCGAGCTCCTTCGTCATGTGAAGGATCTCTGTTTTTCCCGTCGGCGTGAACGACGAGAACGGAACTTCAGTTATGTAGTAATAGAGATTACCAAGGGCCCGATTTATGGAAGTCAGGTGGTTGTGGATCGCGACGAAGATTGGAAGTGTCTCCCCGAGGAACTGTTCATACGTGTAAACAGATTCCTCGCCACTCGCAGCAATAAGTCCAAAGCCGCCTTTCATTCTGCAGGGATGGCGCGGCGGGTTCTCCAACGCACTCTCGTCGTGGATCGTCCCCTTTTTCGAGCACTCCACGGCCCATTGGGCTCGTTGCAAATAAAACTCAAGGCTCAGATTGTCGAGATCCGTATTTATGTAGCGGCGAAAACTTCTGACTTCCTCCGGCGACATGCGCGCAAACTGCTTATCGTCTTCAAAACCCGGGCGACCCGCCAGATGCGAGATACTCTGATTGATGCATTGGTAGTACCAGATCATCGGCTCGAGACATTCAAGTCGAGTCGGGTACATCTCGCCCATGATTTGTTGCAGGTTTATTTTGAGACCCGTATTCGGAAGTCTCTTCTTCGATTTCATATTGAGCTCCGTCGTCCGGCACTATTCGCGGACTGCTAAGACGCTGGATATCATCCCACGTTTTTCGGTCGTGAATTTGACGATAGGTTCCACCGTAAACCTTACGAAGCTGCACCCAGTCGTCAACCTCATTTCGGAAGATCGCCCCTTTCATCCGCTCGTTAATCGCGGCCCTTACCTCTGCTTCCGATCGCCGGCCGTCATTCCTTCTCTTCCATAGACCAGCAAGGTCGTTCATCGCCTTGATGCCGTTATCCCTGAGTTCGACGTGATAGAGATGCTGAATCGGGATCAGTCCTACAGAGCGGATCTCCATCTGGTACCGCGACCAAATGATGATTTCCAGTGCCTTGTCGCGCAGGAAGATCAAGAGGTCGCCAATTGTTGTCGCATGATTTGTCTCTTCTTTTCCTTGTTGATGTTCCCACGCCAATTCCCAAACGTTGGACCTTACACTCTCGAAGGGAAACACAAGATCAATCTTCTGGAAGCGCGGAAATCTAACCTTGCTGTTTGCAAAGTAGCTGGGATACAGCAATCCTTCGGGTTCATCTTCAAGCGGCATGTCATCTTTGATTTTGTGCAGAGGCGTTGATGACGGGTATTTGTGGGCTAGCCTCCGAGCTATGGCCATTAAGGCTTCGAAGAGCCGTTCATAATCGGCCAGGCGAAACTTAGCGGCATTGAACCAGTTGATCAGAACGAAATACTTCTTCGCCCTGTTCTCTGGCGTATCAGTACTTCCATCGACAATGACCTGCCGCCCGAATAGATCTCGGCCCGTGATCACAGATCGCCAGAAGAGCATATGAAAGACCGAACCAGCGAAAGCCGGTGGCGGCGCCCAGAACCGCAGCGGCGAAGACTTGTT
>Ga0075420_100005202_pt1 | contig 11424 bp, 8 predicted proteins | sample SoiMetdeltSBSDD4_FD_75296 | JGI IMG/M metagenome (GOLD analysis project Ga0075420, IMG submission 75296) | Bulk soil microbial communities from a Populus tree surrounding site in Tennessee, USA - Soil MetaG P. deltoides SBSDD4 | ecosystem: Environmental > Terrestrial > Soil > Tree plantation... | reverse complement strand
GGGGCTCAGCTGATCGAGAGCAGCATGCCGGCCGACGCCCTGCTGGCCCGCGAGCTGGGTGAGCGGCCGCAGTTGACCGGTACCGTGCCGGTCGCCGGCCAGGACTGGCAGCGGTACTCCGCCCGCGAAGGCGAGACCGCACTGGTGCACACGGAGTCGAATCGCACGATCATCGTGATCGGCCGCGCCCCCGACGCGGAACTGGTCACGCTCGCCAGCTCACTCGGTTGAGCGAGTGGCCCGCGCCTCCTCCAGCCGTTGCCGGGCACCGTCGAGCCAGCGCTGGCAGATGTCGGCGAGCTGCTCACCGCGTTCCCACAACGCCAGCGACTCCTCCAGCGTCACGCCGCCGGCCTCCAGTCGCTCGACCACGCTGGCCAGCTCGGCACGTGCCTGTTCGTAGTTCAAGTCGCTGATCCGGCTACTGTAGCGGCCAGCTCGCCCTCGGCGAGGCGTACCCGCAGCGCGTCGCCCACCTCGACGGCGGCCGGCGTGCGGACGACCTGGCCGTCGGCGGCGCGTTGCACCACCGCGTAGCCGCGCTCGAGCGTCGCCGCGGGCGACAGCGCTCGAAGCCGGGCCAGCGTGTGGTGCAGCTCGGTGTCCGCGCGATCGAGCCGGTGCCGCAGGCACCGTTCGGCGCGATTCAGGAGCCCCGCGACCTCCGCGCCGCGCGCGTCCAGCGCCGCTTCGGGTCGGGCCAGAGCAGGCCGGGTACGCAGTGACTGCAGCACCTGTCGTTCGCGGTCCAGCAGGTGCGTGACGGCCCGGTCCAGCCGTTGCCGAGCGAGGTGGACAGTCCGTTGCTCCTCGGCGAAGTCGGGCACGATGCGCTTGGCGGCATCCGTCGGTGTCGATGCACGAATGTCGGCGACGAAGTCGACGAGCGGTACGTCGGTCTCGTGCCCGATCGCACTCACCACCGCGGTGCGGCAGGCGAACACCGCCCGGCACAAGGCCTCGTCCGAAAACGGCAGAAGGTCCTCTGTGGACCCACCACCGCGGGTCAGGACGATGACGTCGACCTCCGGGTCCGCGTCCAACACCTTCAGGGCATCGACGATCTGCGGTACCGCGGACGGCCCTTGCACGGCCACGTTGACGATGCGGAAGTCCACGGCGGGCCAGCGGCGCCTGGCGTTGGTGAGCACGTCCCGTTCCGCGGCGCTGGCCCGCCCGGTCACCAGGCCGATCCGGCGGGGGAGGAACGGCGGGCGGCGCTTGCGCGCGGGATCGAAGAGGCCCTCCGCGGCGAGCAGCTTCTTCAGCCGCTCGAGCCGGGCGAGCAGTTCGCCGAGCCCGACCTGGCGTACCTCGTCCGCGCGGAGGCTGAGCGTGCCGCGGCCGGCGTAGAAGTCCGGCTTGGCGTGCAGCACGATCCGGGCGCCCTCGGTGAGGTTCGGCGCCCCGGCATCGAGGACGTCACGGTTCGTGGTGACCGTGAGGCTGATGTCCGCGGACGGGTCGCGCAGCGTGAGGAAAACCGTGGTGTTGCCGGGCCGGCGGGTGATCTGCGCCACCTGACCGTCGACCCAGACCCAGCCCAGCCTGGCGATCCACGAACCGATTTTCTGGCTCACCACGCGTACCGGCCACGGCTGCTCGGGTGAGCTGGCGACATCGGTCACACGGTCAGCCTAAGGTCCGCCTCGTAGGATGGTCGGGTGACCAAGCGTGTCCTGCTCGCGAAGCCCCGCGGCTATTGTGCCGGCGTCGACCGTGCCGTGCAGACCGTGGAGGAGGCGCTGCGGCTCTACGGTCCGCCGATCTACGTGCGCAAGGAGATCGTGCACAACCGGCACGTGGTCGAGACGCTCCGGGCCAAGGGCGCGATCTTCGTGGCGGAGAACGACGAGGTACCCGAGGGTTCGATCGTGATCTTCTCGGCGCACGGGGTGGCGCCGGAGGTGTACGACCAGGCTCGGGAGCGCTCGTTGAAAGCCATCGACGCGACCTGCCCGCTGGTGACGAAGGTGCACCAGGAGGCGAAGCGGTTCGCGGCGGAAGGCTACGACATCCTGCTCATCGGCCACGAGGGTCACGAGGAGGTCGTCGGTACGGCCGGCGAAGCTCCGGAGCACGTCCAGCTCGTCGACGGTCCGGACGCGGTCGACGACGTGACCGTACGCGACCCGTCGAAGGTGGTCTGGCTGTCACAGACCACGCTGTCGGTCGACGAGACGATGGAGACCGTTGCGCGGTTGAAGACCCGGCTGCCGCTGCTGCAGGCCCCGCCCAGCGACGACATCTGCTACGCCACGCAGAACCGCCAGCAGGTGGTGAAGGAGATCGCGCCCGAATGCGACGTGGTGATCGTCGTCGGCTCGCGGAACTCGTCGAACTCGCTGCGGCTGCGTGAGGTCGCGGTCGAGGCCGGGGCGCGGGCGGGGTACCTGGTGGACTTCGCCCACGAGATCGACCCGGCGTGGGTCGAGGACGCGACCACGGTCGGCGTGACGTCCGGCGCGAGCGTGCCGGACGAGCTGGTGATGGAGGTCCTCGACTGGCTCGCCGAGCGCGGGTTCGACGAGGTCGCCGAGGTCACCACGGCGCAGGAGAAGCTGGTGTTCTCGCTGCCGCAGGAGCTCAAGCGCGACATGAAGGCTGCCGCTGCGGCCCGAGCTTCCGATGCGGCCGCGCTCGCCGCGCGTTATACGAGCTCGGGCGCCTGAGGCTGCCGCGCGGTCAGCTCCACCTGGGCAGGGGGCGGTAGTTCCTCGTCCGAGACACCCAGCTCTGCCAGCTTGCGGGCGCTGACCAGCACCCGCGACTCCAGCGAGCCGACCGCCTTGTTGTACGCCGACACCGCCCCGTTCAGCGCCAGGCCGAGCTTGCCGACGTGGTCGCCGAGCGTCGTCAGCCGGTTGTACAGCTCGCGTCCGGTCAAGTGAACTGCCAGAGCGTTGCGGGTCAGCGCCTCCTGGCGCCAGGCGTACGCCACTGTGCGCAGCAGCGCCACCAGGGTCGCCGGGGTCGCCAGCACGATGTTGCGGGTGAACGCGTACTCGAGCAACGTCGGATCGCGCTGCAGGGCCGCGTCGAGGAACGGGTCGGCCGGCACGAACAGCACCACGAACTCTGGCGCCGGCTCGAACGCCCGCCAGTACCCCTTCGCGCTCAACGTGTCCACATGGGACCGCAGTGCCCTGGCGTGCGCGTCGAGGTGCGTGTTACGGCCGCGCTCGTCACGCGCCTCCATCGCCGACAGGTACGCGTCGAACGGCGCCTTGGCGTCGACCACCACCGACCGTCCACCGTGGAGCTTGACGACCAGGTCGGGCCGGACGCCGCTGTCGTCGGTAGTGCCGGCGGCCTGCTCGACGAAGTCGCAGTGCTCGAGCATGCCGGCCGCCTCGACGATCCGGCGCAGCTGGTGCTCGCCCCACCTGCCCCGGACCTGGGGTGCCCGCAGGGCGGCGACGAGCTGGCCGGTCTCGGTGCGCAGCGCGTCGGAGGCGTCGTGCACGGCCCGCACCTCGGTACGCAGCTGCGCGTACGCGTCGACCCGGTCACGTTCCAGCTCCGTGACGCGCAGTTCGTACCGCCGGAGGGTCTCGTGCAGCGGCGCGACCGCCCGGGCAACCGCCTCCTGGGACTGCGCCGTCGCCTCGAACGACAGCGCGCGCAGGGACTGGGTCAGCCGCTCCTCACCATCTTTCGTGGCGCGGAGGGTCGCCTCGAGTCGCGCGACCTCCGTCGCCGCCCGGCTGCGCGCGGCCAGCCAGCCGAACGCCGCTCCGGCGGCGAGACAGACAACGACCACGATTACCGTCGAAAGCCCCACGACGTTTTAGGTTAGGCGGTCGGCGCTACCGTCGTACCCATGGAGTGGGTCTTTCTCGGTGTGTTCTTGGTCGTGATAGTCGGCGCCGCCCTCTGGCTCAACAACCTCGCGAAGACGCGGCGGGCGCGGGCCCTCGCGGACGCGCGGGAGGAGGCGCTGCGGTGGTACGAGCGCCTCGGTGGGCAGGTCATGAACCTGCACGGGGGCGAGCCGGCGGTACGCCAGGCGCTGGCGGACGCGAGTGAGCGGTACACCGCGGCCGGCGCTCAGCTGGATCGGGCCACGACCGAGCGGCAGTACGAGTTGGCCCGCGAGACCGCCCTGGAGGGGCTCGCGTACGTGCGGGCGGCGCGGACGGCACTCGGCATCGACCCGGGACCGGAGCTGCCCGTGCTCGCCAGCCAGCGGGCCGCCGGTGCGATCACCAAGGACCGCGAGGTCGATGTGCAGGGCCACATGTACAAGGCTTCTCCGCATCCCGGCAACGAGACCCCGTACTACTACCCCGGCGGGTCGATCCACGGCCGGCGGGTGCCGGGCGGGTGGTACTCCGAACCGTGGTGGAAGACGGCGCTCGTCGCGGGCGCCTGGGGCATCGGCTCGGTGCTCGTATTCGACGCGCTGTTCTCGCCGTCGTGGGGGGACTCGGGTTACGACTCCGGCTACCAAGAGGGCTACCAGGACGCGACGGAATCCGACACGGGCGACGCCGGCGGAGACTACGACTCCGGTGGCGATTACGGCGGTGGCGACTACGGTGGCGGTGACTTCGGCGGTGGCGATTTCGGCGGTGGCGACTTCTGACCCACATTGATCAGGGGAGTGGGGTGGCTGCTGACGTAGCCACCCCACTCCCCTGATCACAAGGCGCACACCACGGTCAGCGGGCCACTGTCCGGCACCAGGTCGAGCTTGCCGACGTGACCGGCGGCGCGCAGGTCGTCCGCGCCGAACGCGAGCAGGTCCAGCGCCTCGGCCGGCCCGCGCACCTCGGCGCTCGGCACCTCCGCCCGCATCGACAGCCGGCGCTCGGACTTGGCCCGCCGCACCTGACCGAGCGCATCGCCGGCGAGCGCGAACAGCCGCGGATCGCCGTCGCCGGCCTGTGCAGCGGGCCACGGCGCACGGTGTACCGAGCCGCTGCGCCACCACGACCAGATCTCCTCCGTGACGAACGGCAGCACCGGGGCGAACAGGCGCAGCTGGACGTCGAGCGCGTGGGCGAGTGCGGCGCACGCGGAACCCGGGCCACCGTACGCGCGGTTCTTGACGAGCTCGATGTAGTCGTCGCAGAACCGCCAGAAGAAACTCTCGGCGGTCTGCAGGGCGGTGGTGTAGTCGTTCGAGTCGAACGCTGCCGTCGCCTCACTAACCACAGTGGACAGTGTGGTGAGCAGCGAGCGATCCAGCGGCTCAGTTACCGGGCCGTCGAGCGCCGCGCCGAGGCCGAGCACGAAACGCGAGGCGTTGAGCAGCTTCACCGCCAGCCGACGGCCCACCCTCATCTGCTGCTCGTCGAGGGCCAGATCGGTACCGGGGCGGCCGGATGCGGCCCAGTAGCGGACCGCGTCCGAGCCGTGCCGGTCGATCAGGTCGTCCGGCGTAACGGCGTTGCCCTTGGACTTCGACATCTTCTTGCGGTCCGGGTCGAGGATCCAACCGTTGAGTACCGCCTTCCGCCACGGCAACGCGCCCAGCTCGAGGTGCGCCCGCACGACGGACGAGAACAGCCAGGTACGGATGATCTCCGGCCCCTGCGGGCGCAGGTCCATCGGGTACACCCGCGCGAACAGGTCGGGATCGCGCTCCCAGCCGCTAACGATCTGCGGCGTCAGCGACGAGGTTGCCCACGTGTCGAAGACGTCCGGGTCGCCGACGAACCCGCCGGGCCGACCGCGGTCGTCCTCGGTGTAACCATCCGGTGGCTCGCTGGACGGGTCGACGGGCAGCCGTGACTCGTCTGGAGCGATCACGTGCGAGTAGTCGACCGTGCCGTCGGACCGCACCGCGTACCACACCGGAATCGGCACCCCGAAGAACCGCTGGCGCGACACGAGCCAGTCACCGATGAGGCCGCCGACCCAGTGCTCGTACCGGTGCCGCATGTGCTCCGGCACCCAATGCAGCTCGCGGCCTCGGGCCAGCAGCTCTTCGCGCAGCGACGGGTCGCGGCCGCCGTTGCGGAGGTACCACTGCCGGGTCGCCACGATTTCGAGCGGCGCGTCGCCGTTCTCGTAGAACTTCACCGGGTGGGTGATCGGCTTCGGCTCGCCCCTCGAGGCGCCGGCCGAAGCGAGGGCAGCCACGACCGCGCGGCGCGCCTCCGGCACGGTCAGCCCGGCCAGTGCCGCGTAGGGCTTACCCGGCACTCCGGGCGGCGGGTCGGGCAGGAGTCGCCCGTCCCGACCGATCACCACCCGGGTCGGCAGCGACAGCTCGCGCCACCAGGTCACGTCGGTCAGGTCGCCGAACGTGCACACCATCGCGATGCCGGTACCCTTCTCCGGATCGGCGAGCGGGTGTGCGTACACCGGAACCTCCACATCGAACAGTGGAGTGTGGACGGTCTGACCCACGAGTGCGGAGAAGCGGGGGTCGGAGGGATGGCAGACGAGCCCCACGCACGCGGGCAGCAGTTCCGGCCGGGTGGTCTCCACGTCGACCGCACCCAACGGGCCGGCGAACGACAGGACATGCGTGAACCCCGGCCGTTCCCGGTCCTCCAGCTCGGCCTGCGCGACCGCGGTCTGGAATCCGACATCCCAGAGCGTAGGTGCCTCGGCTTGGTACGCCTCCCCGCGCGCCAGGTTGCGCAAGAACGCGCGTTGCGACGTTGCCCGCGCGACATCGCCGATCGTCGTGTACGTGTACGTCCAGTCCACCGACAGGCCGAGGCGCCGCCACAGCTGCTCGAAGCGCTGCTCGTCGGCGGCCGTCAACTCGGTACACAGCTCGATGAAGTTGCGCCGGGAGATGGCCCGCGGCTCGCCTTCCGAACCGGCTGGGGACAGCGCGAACGACGGGTCGTACGGCAGGCTCGGGTCGCAGCGCACGCCATACACATACTGCGCCCGGCGCTCGGTCGGCAGTCCGTTGTCGTCCCAGCCCATGGGGTAGAACACGACCATGCCGCGCATGCGCCGGAACCGGGCCATGGTGTCGGTCTGCACGTAGCCGTAGACGCTGCCCATGTGCAGCTCACCGGATACGGTGGGCGGCGGAGTGTCGATGGCGTATACGGCTACCCGGCCCGCCGACCGGTCGAACGTATACGTACCCTCCTCCTGCCAGCGGCTCGACCATTTGTCGGCCAAGCCCTCCAACCGCACCGATTCAGTCATGTCCGCGATGCTACGGACGGTGTCGGACCCACCGCGACCGACTTATACGAGGCTGTCCCGCCACTGCTGGTGCAGTGCGGCGTACCGGCCACCGCCGGCGATCAGCTCCTCCGGCGGCCCGTCCTCGACGATGCGACCTTGCTCCATCACCAGGACCCGGTCGGCGATCTCCACTGTGGACAGCCGGTGGGCGATCACGATCGCCGTCCGGTCGGCGAGGATCGTCCGCAGCGCCCGCTGGACGAGCCGCTCGGACGGAATGTCCAATGAGGACGTTGCCTCGTCCAGGATCAGAACCGCCGGGTCGGCGAGGAACGCGCGGGCGAACGCCACGAGCTGGCGCTGGCCGGAAGAGAGCCGACCGCCGCGCTTGTGTACCTCGGTGTCGTACCCGTCCGGCAGCGCCTCGATGAACTCGTGCGCCCCGATCGCGCGTGCCGCGTCCGCGATCTCCGCAGCGGTGGCGCCCGGCCGGCCGAACCCGATGTTCTCGGCGACCGTGCCGGAGAACAGGTAGTTCTCCTGGGTCACCATCACCACGGCCCGGCGCAGATCGTGGTCGGCCAGGTCGCGCAGGTCGATGCCGTCGAGGGTGACGTTACCCGTGACGGGGTCGTAGAACCGGGCTACGAGCTTGGCTACCGTCGACTTGCCGGCGCCTGTGGCACCGACGAGCGCCAGCGTCTGACCGGCCGGGATGAACAGGTCGAGTTCGGGTAGCACGACACGGTCGTCGCGGTAGCTGAACGAGACGTCCGTGAAGTGCAGTTCGCCCCGCGCGCCGTCGGCCGGCAACGGGTGCGGCCGGATCGGCTCCGGTACCGCCGGCTCCTCGGCCAGGACGCCGGACAGCTTCTCCAGCGCGGCCGTCGCGGACTGCAGGGAGTTGTAGAACTGGCTCAGCTCCTGCATCGGCTCGAAGAACCGGCGCAGGTACAGCAGGAACGCGGCGAGCACGCCCACCTCGATATGCCCGCCCAGCACGCGGTAGCCCCCGTACGCCAGCACCACCGCGATCGTCACGTTGCCGATCACCTTGATGCTCGGCGCGAAGATGGCGATCAGCCGGAAGGCGCGCAGGTTGGCCAGCCGGTAGTTGTCGTTGACCGCGTCGAAGATCTCCTGGTTGCGCGGCTCGCGACGGAACGCCTGGACCGCGCGGATGCCGCCCAGCGACTCGACAAAGTGGACGATCACGAGAGCGACCGCCTCACGGGTCTTGCGGTAGGCCACGGACGACGCCAGGGCGAACCATCGCGACAGCACGAGCAGGAACGGGAACGCCAGCAGCGTCACCAGGGCCAGCGGCGGGTCCAGCCAGAGCAGGATGCCCGCCACCGATACGACGGACAGGCCGGCCAGGACGAGGTCGTCGATGCCGCCGTCGACCAGTTCGGCGATCGAGTCCATGTCCGACGTCAGGCGGGAGACCATCCGGCCGGACGTGTACCGCTCGTGGAAGCCGATCGACAGCCGCTGGAAGTGGTCGTACACGCGACGGCGCAGGTCGAGCAGGACCGCTTGGCCGATCTGGCCGGACATGGTCAGGAAGCCGCGCTTGCCGACGTACTCCACGATCGCGGCGAACAGGAACGCGAAGCCCACTCCGAACAGGACCGCGGCGTCACCGGACGTGGCCAGCGGCGGGATGCCGCGGTCGATGCCGAGCTTCACCAGGTACGGCCCGGCCATGCCGGCCGCGTTCTGCGCCATCAGCAGACCGATCACCAGCCAGATGCGCCGCCGGTGCGGGCGTAGCAGCGATCCGAGCAACTTGCGGGAGCTGGCCCGAAGCCGGACCATCGACGCCTTGTCCCCACCCTCGGCCGCGGTCCGCTCGGCATCCTCGTCGGGAGCCACCCCCCGCCAGGCGTTTACGTCCACACTCACTGTGCCACCTCGTTCGCTCGCTCCGCACCGCCTCGAGGCGCCGCCTTCCCTCCGCGCCACGCAGCGGCCTTCGGCCGGCGCGTCGCGTCAGTCCAGGCGCCGCCGGCGGCGCTCCGCTCGCTCACCGGGCAGACACCTCCGCCTCCTGCGAGAGCACCGCCCGGTACTCCGGCACGGTCGCGAGCAGCTCCGAATGCGTACCGACAGCCGCGATCTCGCCGTCCTGCAACAGCGCGACCCGGTCGGCAAGGGCCACAGTGGACGGACGGTGGACGACCAGCAGCGCCGTGGTGCCGCTCAGCACCCTGGCGAGCGCCTCCTCGACGAGTGCCTCGGTGTGCACGTCGAGCGCTGACAGCGGATCGTCGAGCACGAGGACGCGCGGCTTGCCGAGCACCGCACGGGCGAGTGCCAACCGCTGGCGCTGGCCGCCGGACAGCGACAGGCCCTGCTCACCGACGCGGGTGTCGAGCCCCCACGGCAGCTCGTACACGAACTCGGCCTGGGCAACGGCCAGCGCCTCGGCGATCTCGTCGTCGGTCGCTCCGGCCCGGCCGAGAGTCAGGTTCTCCCGGACGGACATCGAGAACAGCGTCGGCTCCTCGAACGCCATCCCCACGACCTCCCGCAGCGACGACAGCTGGATGTCCCGCAGGTCCTGCCCATCGATCGTGATCCGGCCGGCGGTGACGTCGTACAGCCGTGGCACCAGCGACACGAGGGTGGTCTTGCCGCTGCCGGTGACGCCAACGATCGCGAGGGTCTCGCCCGGAAACACCTCGAAGTCGATGTTGTGCAGCACGGGCGTGGCCGTGTCCGGATAGGCGAACCCGACCCCCTCGAACCGCAACCGGCCCGTCACATCAACGGGCGAGACGGCAACGGCCCCCGGACGGTCCACAATGGACGGCTCGGTGTCGAAGACCTCGTAGATGCGGTCGGCGGCGGTCATCGCCTCCTGTCCGTTGGCGATGATCCAGCCGAGCGCGTCGATCGGCCAGATCAGCATGAGCTGCAGCGACACGAACGCCACCAGCCCGCCGAGAGTGAGGTCGCCGCGAGCCACCGCGAACGAGCCGGCGACCAGCACGACCGCGAGCGTCACGTTCGGTACGAGGTCGAACTCCGCCCACGACGCCGCGAGCAGCTTCGCCTTGCCGACCGATGTGTCGCGCAGCCGCTCCGCTCGCTCGGTGAACCGGGTGCCCATGTGCCGCCGCCGGCCGAACGACTTGATCAGCCGGATGCCGTGCGCGGACTCCTCGATCAGCGTCGCGAGGTCACCCTGCTCGTCCTGCACCTTGCGGGCCGCGGCGAAGTACTTCCGGAAGAACCGCCGGCTCGACAGGAACAGCGGGATCGCCATCACCGACGCGAGGAGGCCGAGCGGCCAGTACAGGCGCAGCAGCAGACCGACGACTGTGATGAAGGTCGCCATGTTCACGATGAAGAAGATCAGGCCGAATGACAGAAAACGCCGCAATACCCCAAGGTCGCTCGTTGCCCTCGACAGCAGCTGACCCGACTGCCACTTGTCGTGGAACGCGACCGGCAGCCGTTGCAGGTGCGCGTACAGATCCCGCCGGATCGCCGTCTCGACGCCCAACGAGTAGCTGGACATCATCCACCGCCGCACGAAGATCAGCACGGCCTCGAACAACCCGAGGGCCAGCGCGAGCGCACCGAGCAGGTACAGCCCGCCCTCGTCGCCGCGGGCGATCGGGCCGTCGACCACCTGCTGGACCACGAGCGGCACGGCGATACTGGCGCCGGTCGAGGCGCATCCCAACCCGACCAGAGACACCATGCGGCCGCGATACGGCCTCAGATAGTGGCGAATCCGCCACAGGCTGTGGGTAGCGCCGCGGGGTTTGGGGGATTGGGACACACCGCGACGCTACCTGGACGGTCAGACAGTTTTCCTGTCGTTTTCGTGCGCCAGCAGCGAACGCTTGACGTCCACACCCCATCGGTAGCCGCCCATGCTACGGTCCGCCCGGATCACTCTGTGGCACGGCACGAACAGGGCCGCCGCGTTACGCGCGCAGGCCTGCGCCGCCGCCCTGACCGCCGTCGGCCGGCCGGCACGGGCCGCCAGCTCGGTGTAGGTGATCGGGTCGCCGGGCTTGACATGCCGCAGCTCCTCCCACGCCCGGGACAGGAAATCTCCCACGGTGTGCTGCCGTACCGGCACCTCGTCGAGCGCCGCCAGGTCACCGTCCAGATAGGACAGCACGGCCGCCGTGATCGGCCCGAGGTCCGCGCGGGGTCGCGCTTCACCCGACAGATCCGGGTGTACGAGGGCCAGCAGCGCCTGCGGATCCGTCGTGAACCCGGCGGCGAGTACCTCTTCGTCCGCGCTCGCAACGATCGTGAACGGGCCGAACGTCGTATGAACAGTTGTCGTAT
>Ga0075420_100005201_pt1 | contig 11427 bp, 9 predicted proteins | sample SoiMetdeltSBSDD4_FD_75296 | JGI IMG/M metagenome (GOLD analysis project Ga0075420, IMG submission 75296) | Bulk soil microbial communities from a Populus tree surrounding site in Tennessee, USA - Soil MetaG P. deltoides SBSDD4 | ecosystem: Environmental > Terrestrial > Soil > Tree plantation... | reverse complement strand
TCGCCGCTATGGAGCCCGATCGCGTTGACCGGGAAGACCCGTCGCCCGGTCGGTCAACGGGATCGTCAAAGCCCAGCCGCTATGGAGCCCGATCGCGTTGACCGGGAAGACGGGTCCAGTACCTGCTCGCGCAGCCGGTCCCAGAACGTGGCCGCTATGGAGCCCGATCGCGTTGACCGGGAAGACCTTCAGCGCGTCCATACGCGCCTGGGTGATCTGGTAGCCGCTATGGAGCCCGATCGCGTTGACCGGGAAGACTCGATCAAAGTCCACGTGTTCAGGGTGACGGCCACGGTGCCGCTATGGAGCCCGATCGCGTTGACCGGGAAGACGTAACCCCACAGGAGGACGAAGAAGTAGCGGACCTCGCCGCTATGGAGCCCGATCGCGTTGACCGGGAAGACGGCTCCTCCCGGAACCGCCCATCGGCTGAGATGACCCTGCCGCTATGGAGCCCGATCGCGTTGACCGGGAAGACCACCGCCGACCCCGGTCCAGTTGGCTGCGTTGGTCTCGCCGCTATGGAGCCCGATCGCGTTGACCGGGAAGACGTGTCGTGGCCGGCGTCGGGGTCGGAGCTTTTGACGGTGCCGCTATGGAGCCCGATCGCGTTGACCGGGAAGACCACCGCGGCCGGTGCGCGCCCGGTACGCCTCGTTCATGCCGCTATGGAGCCCGATCGCGTTGACCGGGAAGACTCGCGGCCAGCCCGTTATAGGGCTTCTCGTCCTTCTTGCCGCTATGGAGCCCGATCGCGTTGACCGGGAAGACCCGTACCTGTTGACCCCCCCGACCGAGGCGGACAAGGCCGCTATGGAGCCCGATCGCGTTGACCGGGAAGACGGCACTGATCTCTAAGCGGGGTCAGCGGACGTCCGTCAGCCGCTATGGAGCCCGATCGCGTTGACCGGGAAGACCGCAACAAAAACTCGAGAATTCGGGTCAGGGTGACGAGCCGCTATGGAGCCCGATCGCGTTGACCGGGAAGACGGCTCGCGGGAATTGTTGCGGTTGACCTCTGGTTGTGTGCGGCGTTGCGAGCGCTTGGCCGGGAGGACGGCTCGCCATCGAATATCTTGAGTCGGTCTGCGGTCGTATGCCATGTTGACCTGGGTGCGAGCGCTCCCGTGCGGTTGACCGGGGATTGGAGCGCTCGCATCAGATGATCCTTGGCCCGTTGGTGGGTAGAGGGCGTCGTTTGCCGACGAAGGTGAAGCGGGCGCCGTCTGCCTCGCCGAGGTCGACGATGACGACAGAATCCTGGGAAAGGTTCATCTGGGCTTCGATGGTCGCGCGAGCGTGCACGAGTTCGGAGCGGCTCAGGTCGCATATGAAGACCGAGTATTGGAGGCGTTCACCGTACTCCTCCATGGTCTTGCAGACTCTGCGCAGCCGATAGGGGTCGCTGATGTCGTAGGCGATGAGGAAGCGCCGTCGGGCCATGTGGCTACCTTGTGGTGAAGGGCGTGTACTCGGGCAGTTCGCCGGTCAGGTAGGCGGCGAGGATTCTGCCTTGGACGTCGAGGGCACGGCGGTAGTTGACGCGGTAGCCGAACACGGGATGTTTGATCTCGTGGGCCATGCGCCGCTCGTAGGCGTTGATGACGGCTCGGCGGCCGTCGCGGTCGAGTTGGCAGCCGCCGGAGCGGCGGGTGAAGTGGTTGGGCCGGACTTCGCCGTTGTTGATCAATTGGATCACCGTGCTGTCGGCGAGGAGTGGCCGGAATTCCTCAGCCAGGTCGAGGGCGAGGGCTGGGCGGCCGTAGCGGGGCCGGTGGAAGACGCCGTAGTAGGGGTCGAAGCCGATCATGGTGAGGGTAGCGGTCAGGTCCTTGACTAGCAGGGCGTAGGTGAAGGAGAGCAGGGCGTTGATTGGGTCGGGTGGTGGGCGTCGGGCGCGGCCGTTGGTGTCGAAGGCGGCGATGTCGACGTCGGTGTTGGCGGTGACCATGCCGGTGAAGCGGGAGAAGTAGATGCGTGCGGCGGTGCCTTCAAGGCCGAGCAGGCTGGGGTAGCCGGCAGGGGCGGCGGCCGCGGCGGCGATGTCGGCGAGTTGGTCGACGGCCTCTCCGGGCGCGATCTTGCTGTTGCGGCGTAGCAGCGTACGAGAGTTTTTGATCTTCCCTTCGATCATGCGACCGGCGGCGGCAAGGGTCATGTCCGGGCCGGCGGTGTATTGGCTGCGGCGCAGGTCGACGTGTTTGCTGGGCAGCCCCTCGGCCATACCGGTAAACCAGCCACCGTAGGAGAACCAGCAGACGGGCACCTCGCGGGCGAACAGTTCTCGCATCACCTGCGCGGTGACGTTGACGTTGCCGTACAGGCAGAGCTGGCTGACGTCGATGAGCCGGTAGCTGGCGAGTCTCTCGTCCTCTTTGTAGATCTCCAGCCGGCCGCCGCGGATGCCAACGAGCGTGCCTTGTTCCATGACGTAGACCGGCCGGCTGTCGGGGTCGGCCGCCATGACGCCTCGTGGCCGGCGTGGGGTCCGATCGCGGGTCCGCAGCGCGTTGATCTCATCCGGTAGGCACAGGCCGACCAGAGAGCAGCGCGGGCACTTCGGGCTGTCGTCCAGTGGTGGCGGAGCGGTGTCGCTGGCCGCGGTGCGCCATAGCCGCTCCAGCAGATCCTTGGCCTGCTGTCGCCGGTTGGCGTCGATGGGCAGCACGACCCGCCGGCGGGTTTCGGCGTACCAGATTTCGGCGTGGTCGACGCGGTAGCCGGCTTCCTGCAGCAGCAGCGCCTGCAGCACTGATTGGATCTCGTCGGCGGGCCATGGGTTACCGCGTTTGTCCGGGGCGCCCTTCTTGTAGTCGACCGGCGTGACCGTTCCGGCGTCACCGACCTCCACGATGTCGATCTTCGCGCTGACGCCCAGGGCGGTCGACGTCAGCCAGAAGCTTCGGGAGGTCCGCCCGGCGAAGTGTTCCAGGTCTGCGTCGGGGGCGGGCAGGTCGCCGCCGGGTTCGTCGACGACTCGGTGGACATAGCGGCCCTCCTCGACGTCGTCGCTGGTGGCGAAGCGTCCCTGCACCCATTCCAGGTAGAACAGGCGGGGGCAGTAGACGAACTCGTTGACCATCCGAGCCGGGACGGTTTCCGGGAGTCCCGGCGCGGACGGGCGGGCCGGGGTCACCGCGACGGCCTGGTTCGGCTGGGCCGGGTGGCGGTCGCCGGCCGGGCAGGGTTGGTGACGGGGGCTAGGGCTCCGGCGAAGTTTCGGCCCGGAATCCGGCGGCGCTGGGCGTGCCCGATCCAGAACACCGACAGCAGCTCGGCGGCCGGCGGCGGCATGCCCGGTTCGGCGCCGGCGAACACGGGGTGTGAGAGCACGGCCTGGACGGCGGGGATGTCCAGTGGGGACGACCATAGAGGGTAGACCATGCGGCGTCCTGCGCGGCGGCCGAAGTCCTGCCAGCAGGTGCTTACCGGCTGCCCGCCGGCCGCGGTGGTGCGCAGCAGCGGGTACGCCATCAAGGCAAGCCAGGTGGCGCCGGGCACGCCGCGTTCGGCGGACTTGCCGTCGGGGGCATCGACGGCGTCGAAGAGGACCCGGTGGTCAAGGTATTCCCCGGTCACACCGGGGTATCGGCGCCAGGCGGCGAGGGCCTCGCGGAGTAGGGCCGGGTTCTTCCTGATGTCGGCGAGAGGTTTGTCGAGCATGGTGCGGGTGGACTGTTTGCCGGACGGCGCCGCGTACGGGCTTATGTCGACGCGGCCCTTGTCGTCGACGCTCAGGTCGGTGACGAGCGCTGCGAGCCATCGTTCCACGGTGGGTCTGTCCGTGGCGGCGGCCATCTGCTGGGCGTACGCGGCGAACGCGGACCTGGTCAGCCGCAGCTTGTCCGGTGCTTCTCCTGGCGGTGGGAAATCCCGCGGGACCTGGGAGAGCACCCCGCCGTCGGGGATGGCGGCCACGATCACGGACAGGTCCGCCACGAGGGTGTCGATGTCGGGCTGGGCATCGTGCAGGATGGCGGTGCAGTCGCGCCGGGACCAGGCCAGGCGGGCGGGGTGGCCGGTGTGCTCGGCGACGAGGCGCAGCACGCCCAGCGCGGCGAGGAACGCCAGCGGGGTGCGCCCATCCAGGGCGGGCAGGGTGAGCCCGGTCATGATCCCTCCTCGGAAACGGTCACGTCGGCGCAGCGGACGATGGCCTCCAGCAGGGCCAGCCCCCAGCGGCCGTAGCGGTCGTTGAGCCGAGCGAACCGGGCGGGCTGGTCCAGGTCGACGGTGTGCTCGGACGCCACCGTGACCGTGCTGTCGCCGATCATGGCGGTGACCGGCCGCGGTGACGGGTCGAGCACCAGCCGGGCTAGCGGACGCGCGTAGCCGTGGTGCGCGGCGATCAGGTGGATGAGCAGGTCCCGGTCGCCGCGGTACGGCTGGTTGTGGCGCAGGTACTCGGCGGCCAGGGCCGCCGACCAGGCTTCGTGTCGGGCGCCGGCGGGCAGGCCGCTGAGCCGGGTCGCGCGCCGCCAGGCCAGCTGGTCGGCCGGGTCCAGGCCCGACTTGGCGAGGGGTTCGGCGGCCACCGCGGCCTCGCAGGCGTCGCCGCAGTGCAGCATGATCTGGAATCGGTCCTCGGTCTTGCCCAGGTCGTGCCAGCCGGCGGCGTCCTCCAACACGGTACGCAGGTCATCGGGAAGGCCGAGCGATGCGGCGATCTGGCCGCACCGGCGCCGGACCGCGGCGTGGTGGACGGCGAGGGTGACCGGCGACCCGCTGATAGAGCTGGCGGCGGCTTGTTCGTCGTCGCGGTCCGGGCGCACCGGCGGGCCGGCCGCAGCGAACGGGTCGGGGATGGGCCCGGTGAGCAGCAACGTCTTCGTGATGCCGGTGTCGTCCAGCCGCGAGGCAGCGAACGGGTCGGGGATGGGCCCGGTGAGCAGCCACCCGAGGGTCCGGGGCGCCACACCGTCGACGGTCCATCTGTCAATGTCGATTAGTTCGACGGTGCGTAGTTGGTCGGAGGCGGCCCAGTCGCGCAGCCGTTGCCACGCCGGTGCTGGCCAGCCACTGGCCGGCGGCGGGTCGTGTGGGAGCACGTCGGCCAGGTGCCGGCCGATCTGTTGCAGGTCGTCACCGGTATGCGCCGGTTCGTCGCCGATGAGTTGGGTAACCAGATCGTTAACCGCCGCGCGGGAGGTGTCGGGCAGGGCCAGGCGCTGTGCCAGTCCGGCGTCGAGGCTCAGTGTGCCGCCGTGGCGGCTGCGACCGGGCTGGAAGGTGGCGGTCTCGGCGGCGTCACGGACCGGGGTCTGGTCGTCTGGTACCCAGCCGTATCGGTCGAGGCCGCCCCGCTCGGCCGGGACGATGATGAGATCTGCGGGGCGGAGCTGGTCGGCGTCGATCCACCGCCACCGCAGCTCCGCGCCGGCGTCCTCGCCGCGGCCGACGCGTGGGTCGGTGCGGATCTCGGCGCGACGAGCTAGTGCCCGGAACGGATCCCGGATGGTGCGGACGGTGGGTCGTTGGTCGGTGTCCGGTTCGGTTTCCAGGTCGCCGATCGGGTCAACGGGCTGGCCGCGCATCCATTGCCGGACCGCGTGCCAGGGCACCTCCACGACCTCGGCAGTGGTTGGCGGGAAGTGGGCCAGCATCGCCTCGACACGGTTGGTGGGTACCTCGGCCCCGCCGTTGCCGAACGGGTCATCCAGCGGGTCGTCGTCGACCAGGCCGTCACGCCATACCACCTGCACCGGCGCGGCGGCCGTATTGAAGCCGTGCAGGTAGGGCTCGATCGGCGGATCCAACAGCGGCACCGGCGAGGTCTGCACCCACGCGTCCAGGGTGGGTTGCAGCAGCACCGGGACGTCGGCCGGTGTTCGGCGCAGCGCCGGTGCGCTCATCGGCCCGGCACTCAATGCGCGGCAGGCCAGCGGGGAGACGTCGATGGCGCCGCCCGTCGCCTGGGCGGTCTGTTCGCACAGAACCTGCCAGGTGGCGTCCCGTGCGGCACCGTACACCGGGCCGTTGTCCTGACCGTCGTGCACCACGACAGCGGCGGCGGATCCGGTAGTAAACCGCTGACCGAAGCGGCCCAGCCGGTTGAGTCGGCCCAGCCGCTGCACCAGCGCGTCCCACGACGCGGATTCCGTAATCAATGCGTCGGCGTCGATATTCACGCCGACTTCCACCGTCTGGGTGGCGACCAGCACGGCCGGAGCCTGCCGGCCATCGGGAACCATACCGAAGCGGCGCCGGACCGTCTCCTGCAGGTGCAGGCGGTCGATGGGGCGGGACCGGCCGATCAGCAGGTCGCAGTCGGCCTCCGCAGTGGCCTTTGCTCCGGCCAGTTGCCTGCGGAGCAGGTTGTGCACGGCGCGGGCTCGGTCGACGGTGTTGCACACCACCAAGACCGCCGGGGCCGGGCCGTGCGGCCGGCGTTGCTCGCCAAGGGCGGTCAGGTGCCCGAGCGCTACCTCGGCGAGCACTCGGGCGCAGTCCTTAACGGTGGCATCCCTGACAGACAGTGTCTTGCCGGCGTTCAGCCGCCGCCATGCCTCCTCGTTGCTGCGGTGTGCCTGCGGATCCAGGGCGAAGGTGTGCGTGGACGGGACGCCGGTCGCCGTCAGTCGAACCACGCGCAACCCGGGCAGCGGCACGCCCAGTCGGTCGCGCTGCTGTACGGCGTCGAGGGTGGACAGCAACGCGGTCGACAGGTGTGCCTCATCGATCATCAGGAGCGCGTCGGTGCCGGTCAACGCGGCGTCGATAGGGCGGCGCCGGTCGCTGACCCCGTACCCGCGAAACAGCAGCCTGCTGCCCACCTGGTCCACGGTGCCCAGCACAATGCCTGGTCGGTCCGGGCGATCCAACCACGCCGCCGCCCAGGTCATCCCGCCGCGCATCCGCGTCACGGGCAGCAGCTCACTACGGTCCGCGTGCGGGGCGTAGGCACGCAGCCCGGCTGCGACCCGGCCCAGTACCCCGGGGTCGGCGTCCCGTTCGGCGTCGGCGAGCCCCTGCGCGATTCGCCTCGCGTGCTGGTACGCCTCGTCCACCACGATGCGCCGGTCGACCACCAAGAAGCACCGGCGCCGGCCGATGCGGTCCGGGCCAACCTGGTGGGCGGTGGTGGCGGCGGCGAAGACCGCGATGTCCATCATGGACGTCTTGCCGAGACCGGTGGGTACATCCACCAGGCCCGGCCACCGGCCCCTGTCGAGCACCTCGGCGGCCAGCGCCACCTGCCACGGGAACGGGTCATGCCCGTGCACGGCACGCACGAACGCCGGGAAGTCCGTGGAGTTCAGCCCGCCGTCGGTGATCTCAGGCATCGTCGCCACCCGAGCCCACCGGGGCGAGCAGGCCCACCCCCAGATACCGGCCGGCGCCTACCAGCACCGGCCCGGACACCCGGCGCTCGAAGGTCACCGCAACGTGCCGGAACAGCCGTCCCTGGGCGTGCTGGGGCAGGTCCAGCGGGCGCAGCCGGGCAGCGCCAGGCAGCAGCGGCTCGGCACTGACTTGCATGTCCACCGGTTCCGGCAGCCCAACCGTGCGCAGACAGCGGACAACCTCATCCACCGCCTGTTCCGGCCGCCGCGGGTACCGATCCAACACCACCGGCGTCGCCGAAACCCACCGGCGACTACCACGGCGCCACCGCTGCGGCGACGCCCCCCACGGGCGCACCAGACCCGGCTGGTACAGCAGCTCCACGGTGCCCAGCCGCGGCACCGGCAACGCCACCACCCCGACCAGGTCGGAATGACGCAGACCCAGTACCGCCCGCAGCACCGCCAACCGTTCCGGCGCGGGCAACTCCGGTACTGCCACCGCCAGCCCCAACAAATGCCCATCGGCATGCGGATGCCCGACATCGGGCAACGCCAGGAAAGCCACATGTGGACGGCCCGGTGCACCGTGTCCGTGCAACGCTGGTGGTGCCTGGCCACCGGTCGCGCGCAGCACGGCCGAGCGCAACGCCTCTGTCAAACGCACTGCCAACCGCGCCTGCGGCCGCAGCCCCGAAAACTGGAACACCAGCACGTCGGTGTAGGCCGACGGCACCAACCCGTCGCCTCCCGCCGCCACGTCGACCACCGCGTCGGCCTCGGCGTGCGCGGCGCCTGCCCGGCGGCGCCGGTAGGCGTGGTAGCGGGCCACCTCCCAGGCCTGGCGGCCGGCGTCGAACTGCGCCTCCAGCTCGTCCACGAACCCCGGATACGGAACGCGCAGCGACACCTCCCCGTCGAGCAGGTCACACGGCTCGTAAACCGCCCGAGCCACGCCGGCGTCCACCGGGGTGTCCTCGGCGGCCGCCGACGCAGCCACCAGCGCGATCCCGGTCGAGCGACCCAGGTACGGGATCCGCCGCGCCATCGCGTCCAGAGCCTGAACGCGGCTGGCTTCCACCGGACCCGCCCAGATCATCGCGACGCTCGCATCGGCCGGCAATGCGCGGGTGCGTACCCGCAGCTGGTTCGTTCGTCCCGGGTGCGTCTGGCTGCCGCCGCTGGTGCTGCGGGCGTTGGTCACCACGAACGCCTCCCGCCGGCTCGACCACATCTGGTCGGCCGCCACGACCAGCGGCGGCGGCTGTTCCACCAGCCAGCGCAGCGCCGACCGGTCAAGCTCGCCGCGAGCCGCCCCGCGCAACGCGCACACCAGCCGGGCCGGATGCGGCGGCCACTCCGCCCGCTCCCGGTCATCAACCTCGGCCGCCTCGTAGCTGCCGGTCAGCAACCGGACGGTGATCACCAGCGCCATGGCTAGCCCTCCTCGACGGGTGCGGCCTTGGTCAGGCTGAAGTCGATCGCCTGCGCCAACGCCTTGGACGGAGTCAGCCGCACCGGCTCCTCGAACAGCGCGATCCCGTGCTTGCCCGCAACCCCCGTGGCCAGCCTGAACAGGTCAATAGCCGTCTCGCGGGTAACATCCAGCGCCTCGGTGCCGCCCCCACGGTTAACCCACTCCAGCCGCTCGGACTCCAGCACCAGTTCACAGCCGCTACGTAGCCACAACGTCGACCCACCGAACGCCAACCGATCCGCCACGATCGCGTACGCGGCCAGCACCGCCCGGGCCGCCACCGCCGCCTGCGCATCCACCGGCCCGAACCCGATGCGGTCCAGACCAGCCAGCGACAACGTCGCGAAGCGCTGCGCCGAGGAGATCGTCACCCCACCATGCTGGGAGTTCGGCGCCACGTTGCCATGCCCGATCTCGCTGAGCCTCTCACCCTTGGTCTTCGTAGCCGCCGGCGAGTAGTCCCAACCCTCATCACCCTTACGCGGCTTCTGCGCCCCAGTCAGATTCAACGGATCCATCCGACCCGCGCTACGCGCCCCCACCACCGGATCCCAACCGATCACCTCGCTGGCATACACCCGGGGGAACTTCTGCTGCCGACCCTTGCGGTGGCTGTTCCACGCCCCGAACACCAGCGACCCAGGATCGTGCGCGTACAAGGCACGCGCATCCTCCAGCGACGCCGACAACAACGATCGGCCGATGTCGCTCCTGTCAAACGCCGTCCCCTCCAGCAAGCTGTCCCGCAGATACGCATCCGCGTACCGGTGCGGGAATTCCAGCGACGTCAACACCACCCTGACCTCGCCGATATGCTCCACCGTCATCAACGGCACCTGGACGACCCCGCCCCGGTACGCCCGCAGCAACGCCTCCTCAGCCCGGTTTGCCTGCGACGGAGTCGAATCCAGCAGCACATTCTCCCGAGCCTTGCCATCCACCATCCGCCTCTCGATCACGTACGGCAAGCGCTCCCCGGTCATCGGGTCCGTTGGCGGAAACACCTTCGCGCCCTCCGGGCGTGGCTCCCGGCGGGGCTCGGTCATCGGGTACGTCGGCGGAAACACCTTCGCACCCGCTCCCCCAGCCGGCTGATACGTAGCCACCACCCGCAACACAGCCCGATCCCCCGACAAAGCGACCGCCGACGACAACTCCCGATACAGACCATCAACGTTCATCACTGACAACCTCCAGACCTGGACTCGGCAAAATGCTGCGGTCCACTATGGGACCACCCACCGACAAAACCGAAGCCGATCATGCGCCGAAAGAACTCTGCGTCCACCCACACCGCCTAACCGCTCCAGCAAAATGGGCACGTCTCCGGCGCCCGTCCAGCACCTATACGAGGAGACCGGATACCGTTAAAACGTAAGCCAATTCAGCCATTCGAGTGATGTAGCGCACCCATCAAACAACATCATCTTCTTGTAGGTAGGTTGGCCAAGTTGGTTCGCCCCCGTCGACGTCCGGCTACGCGGAGACGGCATTCGTAGCATGCATTCTTCACCGACCCCTGTCTCCGGATGAGCCTGATCTTGCTAGCGCATTGGACTGCGATGGCGCCTACGAGACTGGCCATCCTGCGACATCAGTGCCTGCAGCATGCAGGTCAACTCCTGCAAGACGGCTAGCCGATACGTCTGGACACATTCCTTCCGTGCCGGCATGACAGCGACGATCAACACGGCGACGGTGACCAGGATGGCTGGAGGCACGACCACAACCCCGAGCAGCCATTTAGGCAGCATCGATCCCACTCATCCAATCAAAACGCGTTGATCAGACTCGACTGGTCAAAGGCAGGGCATCTCTGAGCAACGAACACGCGAGACCTGGTGGATCCTCGGACGGCCTTTGCGTGTGTGGAGCGGCGGCGTCCTCAGTGAGAGAGGGCACCGCCGAAGGCGGGCGTGGTTGCACGCCTACCGACGACGTCGGAGTAGCCGCGATGGAGCGGGCAGAGATAATGCATCCCGAAACGCGAGGTGACCGGCAGGCCACCGTCTCGTGCGTGGCCGACCGTTGTCGGGAGTACGACGGACCGTATGGCCGCTGTTCCACGGCAGTGGAGTAGATGCCGTCTACGTCCACCGAGCCAGCTGCCTGCCGTACTCACGCAGAGCACCGTACAGCTTACCCAGCTGGCGGCGCAACCGTTACGTCAGAGTACAAGACTGCCGCATGCTCAACAACGTCTTCCCGGTCAACGCGACCGGGCTCCATAGCGGGCGTCCGGCCGCCGGGGCCGTGGCGGTGGCCGCCAGTCTTCCCGGTCACGCGACCGAACTCCATAGCGGCATAGACGGCGGCGTCGGCGAGCGTCTCGCTCGCCAGTTACTCAACTCGCAGCTCGGCCAGCGCCGCTCCGATCAGCTCCCGTGCCGCCTGTCCGTAGGCCGCCTGCTGAGATAGTTCTTGGAACGCCCTGACGTACAAGGCTATCTCTCGTGGCTGAGTGATCGCCAGCTCGGCAGATATCGCCTCGACGTGCACGGTGTGATCATCGAACACGATGAACTGGTTGGTCGGCACCCGGTACTCGGCACGCACCGGGATGATGCCGAGGCTGACCCGTGCTAGCGACAGGACGTTGAGCAGCCGGTCAAGCTGCCCGATCATGACCTCGGTGCCGCCGACGAGCGTCCAGAGCGCCTGCTGGGC
>Ga0075420_100005198_pt1 | contig 11427 bp, 8 predicted proteins | sample SoiMetdeltSBSDD4_FD_75296 | JGI IMG/M metagenome (GOLD analysis project Ga0075420, IMG submission 75296) | Bulk soil microbial communities from a Populus tree surrounding site in Tennessee, USA - Soil MetaG P. deltoides SBSDD4 | ecosystem: Environmental > Terrestrial > Soil > Tree plantation... | reverse complement strand
CGTCGCGGCTTCAAAGCCCTGTGTCCGGAACAGCTCCAAAGCCGCCTCGAATATCTTCGCCCGCGTCTCTTCGCTCTTACCCACGAGTCACAACCTGTGCGCTGCCACTCTTTCGTATACGGCTCAGCACGTACAGATTGAAAAGATGCATGATGCCCAATACCACCAGAACCACGCCGACCTTATCGCTGATGTATTCGATCATTTGCCGTGCCGTCAGCAGTTCGTTCCAGGTCCGCAACATCCACATAACATAACCAACGTTGACCAGGTAAAACCCAACCACCAACAAATGATTCACCGAAGCAGCCAGATCCACGTTGCCGCCAAAGGCATCGACCAGGAATAGAGCACCGTTTCGATGCAGTGATCGTGCAACCCAAACGGTGACGGCGAGCGTAATCGCCAGATAGAGCAAATAGCCGGGAACAATGTACACCTTGTCTCCTCTTTCTGAACGTGTTCAGTTTTGAACGTGTTCAAAAACAGATTACGCCTGCTTCAACTCTCTGTCAAGCTTTTGCGCAGATTCAACGTTTGCCCTTGTTTGTCCTTACGATCCGCCCTTAGGCACCGCGTCGACTCTATATTTTCGTCAATCGCGCCGCCTCCGTTCCGATAAGGAACTTGTGCGCCTGAGACTTCGCGTGCAAGCCACTCGCCCTGCTTTGCGCGCGATTGCCCGGGTGCCCGGACAAGAACCAGGACCTGCTTGAGGAGTAAGTGATGAACGCGAGTCGGAATTTAATTATGTTCGGCGCCATCCTGGCAGCCGCGACGTATTTGGCCATCATTGGCGTGGCTGCGGAAGAGGCCATCCGCGTTCCGCAACTCACCGCCATGAACAACGTTTCTAGCAAGGTAACTCCCGCCTACCCACCGGTCGCCCGCCAACTGCGGCTCGCCGGCGACTTGGAAGTCGATATCACCATCGACGAAGAAGGTAAGGTGGAGGATGCCAAAGTCGTCAAGGGCAACGCCGTTTTCAGCGCCGCCGCGGTCGATGCGGTGAAGAAGTGGGCATTCAGGCCGATCCACGTTCAAGGCAAGGCGTCGAAGGTGTTGACGACGCTTACCTTCAGTTTCAAGCCGTAATGCCGGCGGCTCCTCAGTTTTGGTCAAGGTGCGCATTCACGCTGACGCGCTCCTGGCTCCACCCAACGAAAGGTATTTCATGTCCGCCAAATCGAATGCCTGGTCCACAACTGTCACCGCCAAGATCGGAATCCTGGTGGGCGCCCTTGTGGCAGCGATCGCCCTGCTGAGTGTCGTCTCGTTCCGGGGTATTCACAATCTGTCGGACGAACTTAGCAAAGTAGCTAAGGTCTCCTCTCACAAGGTAGAACTGACAGCCAGCCTTGCCGAAGAGCTCTCTACGCTGAGCGCGGTCCGCCGCGGGGCGGTACTGCAAACCATGCTGAGCGACACTCAGGGCGCGGCTCAGTACAAACGTCAGTGGAAGGAAGCCGAGCAAAGGGTCCTTGCTTTGATGGAGGACATTCGCAAGGTCGCCTCTGCCGACGCGGAACAGCAACACGTTCGTCGCCTATCGGACTCGCTGGAAAGGCTCTTTCAGATTTCTCGCCAGATGGCGCAGGCCTTGGACAACCAGCAGATGGATGTAGCCCTCAAGCTGCAGACCGAAATCCTGAATCCCGCGCAGGAAGAGCTTCGATTCACGATGGCAAAATTCGCCAGTTCCCAACGTTCCGGTTTGACGCTGGCCGCCGAGAACGCTGAGTCCAACGCCGCGTTGAACCGCTGGATCATTGCCGCCTTCGTCGTCCTGGCGGTCACCGGCGGCATTGTCTGTCTGTTCTTCTTCCGCCGGGTGAATCGCGATTTCCGCCATGTCGCCACTCAGCTCGCCCGTGATGCCAACCAGGTGGCCAATGCCGCCGGCCGCGTTCGCGCCGCCTCCCGGCTGCTCGCCCAGGGCGCCAGCGATCAGGCCGCGTCGCTTGAAGAAACCTCTGCCTCCGTCGAAGAGATCAACTCGATGACCAAGCAGAACGCCCATCATTCCCAGTCGGCCGCTCATCTTTCTCAGAGCGCCACAGGGCTACTCGCCGCCGCCAATCAAAAGTTCGAGCAGATGAAGTCGTCCATGGACGACATTAACCGTTCGTCGGAGAAGATTTCGCGCATCATCCACGTCATCGACGAAATCGCCTTCCAGACGAACATCCTCGCCCTGAACGCCGCCGTGGAAGCGGCTCGCGCGGGTGAGGCGGGCATGGGGTTCGCCGTTGTCGCCGACGAGGTGCGAAACCTGGCTCAACGGAGCGCCCAAGCGGCCAAGGACACCTCTGCGCTGATCGAAGAGTCTATTCGCAGCTCACGCGAAGGGCGCGACCGCGTCAACGAGCTCGTCGAGTCGATGCGCGTGGTGACGGACAACACCACCCAATCGAACGAACTGAACGCACAGGTCAACGCAAGCTCCGAGCAGCAGGCGCACGGCATCGCGCAGATCAGCCAGACCATTCTGCAGATGCAAAACGTCACCTCCCAAACCGCGGCCAACGCCGAAGAAACCGCCGCGGCCGGCGAGGAGATGGCCGAACTCTCCAACACTCTCCAAACGTCTGTCGACCGCTTCCACGAAATGGTCGGCCACGCCGCCGGCACTGAGAGTATTCCCAAGGAGGTTCACTCGTACTGATTCGGCCGCATTTGCGTCGAGCCCGGAGGCCTCCTCCACCTACACGTCCAGGTTGCGCACGTCTAGTGCATTCTCCTCGATGAACTTGCGGCGGTTCTCGACGTTCTCGCCCATCAGCGTACTGAAGATCTCGTCGCTTTCCACCAAATCGCGCAACTCAACTCTCAACAACGTGCGCGACTCGATGTTCATCGTCGTCTCCCACAATTGTTCCGAGTTCATTTCGCCCAGTCCTTTGTAGCGCTGGATGGACGCATCGCGCATTCCCTCGCCCTTGAGGAAGCTCAGCAGGTCTTTCCAATCGGCCCGGGGCTCCGTCGCGCCGCTCTCCTTGGCCACCGCGAATGGCGGATGGTTATAACGGTCAATCTGCTTGGCCAGTGCCCGCATCTTGCGGTACTCCGGCGTCGCGGCCAGCTCGAGGTTGATCTTGCGCAATGCATTCACATGATCGTGGAAGGACACCATCCACGCCGAATGCTCCTCGTCCTCGACCCACATCGGACCGAGCTTCAGTTCCTCTAACCGGTCGAATACCGGCTGCAAATTCGCTTTGTCCTGAAAATCGGCCTTGTTATCGATCTTCCATTGCACGTTGGTGAGCGCTTCGACCACGCGCGCATCTCGCACATGACGCTCCACTTTCCTCGCCAGCAGTTGGAATTCATCGAGCGAAATAAGGAAGTTGCGTAATTCGGTGCCTTCGAGAGTATGCGACGGAACGCCGTTCTTCGCGGTTGATACCTTCACGTTCTCCGTGGCGCGCCGTAGGATCTCTCGCGTGAAGTCCGAGTCGTTCTTGATGTACTTCTCGCTCTTTCCCTTTTTGATGCGGTAGAGCGGTGGTTGGGCGACGAACACGTGGCCGCGGTTAATGAGCTCCGGCATGTGGCGGAAGAAAAACGTGAGCAGCAGCGTGCGAATGTGCGAGCCATCCACGTCGGCGTCCGTCATGATGATGATTTTGCCGTAGCGCAGCCTGGTGATGTCGAAATCGCCCTTGCCGATGCCGGTGCCGATGGCCGTGATCATCGCGCGAATTTCCTCGTGCGAGAGCATCTTGTCGTAGCGGGCCTTTTCGACGTTGAGAATCTTGCCCTTCAGCGGAAGAATCGCCTGGTACTTACGGTCACGGCCGGTCTTTGCCGTCCCGCCTGCCGACTCGCCCTCAACCAGGAAAAGCTCGCATCGTTCCGGATCCTTTTCCTGGCAATCCGCCAGTTTGCCCGGTAGTCCGCCGCCATCGAGTGCGCCTTTGCGCCGCGTCAGGTCACGCGCCTTGCGTGCCGCTTCACGAGCACGGGAGGCGTCGATCGCCTTGGACACGATCTTCTTCATCACGGACGGGTTCTTATCGAAGTACTCGCCCAGGCGCTCGTTCATCACCTGCTTGACGATACCTTCGATGTCGGAGTTCAGCTTGCCCTTGGTCTGCCCTTCAAACTGCGGCTGCGGAAGCTTTACGCTGATTACCGCGGTCAACCCTTCGCGCACGTCGTCGCCGGTGAGATTCTCCTTTTCCTTGAAAAGGTTCGCCGCCGTCCCATAGGCATTGATCGTTCGCGTCAGCGCACTGCGGAATCCTGAGAGGTGCGTGCCGCCGTCGCGCGTGTTGATGTTATTGGCAAAGCTGAAAAGCGTTTCCGAGTAGCTGTCGTTGTACTGCAGCGCGATCTCCACCGTAACCGTGCCGCCGTTTGGCATGTCGCGCTCGCCCTCGAATGCGATCGGCTTCTCGTGCAGCACATCCTTTCCGCGATTCAGATGCTGGATGAACTCGGCGATACCGCCTTTGTAGAGGAATTCATGCACCTTCACCGGGTCGATCCGCTCGTCGGTGAGCGTGATCTTGAGCCCGCGATTCAGGAACGTCAGCTCGCGCAACCGTTGCGCAAGGGTGTCGTAGTTGAACTCGGTGACCTCCATGATGGTCGGATCGGGCTTGAACGTGATCTTCGTGCCGGTCTTCGAGCCGGCCTTGCCCGTCTTCTCGAGCTTGCCCTTGGGAACGCCCTGTTCAAAGCGCAACTCGTATACCGCCTTGTCGCGGTAGATCTCCAGGTTCAACCACTCGCTTAGCGCGTTGACGCAACTTACCCCGACGCCGTGCAAACCGCCTGAAACCTTGTACGAATTCGAATCGAACTTGCCGCCGGCGTGCAGCTTTGTCATCACGATCTCGGCCGCCGACAGACCAAACTCTTCCTTGATGTCCACCGGAATGCCGCGGCCGTTGTCGATCACCGTGATCGAATTGTCGATGTGGATTGCAACCGAGATCTCTGTGCAATAACCCGCCAGCGCTTCGTCCACCGAGTTATCCACCACCTCATACACGAGATGATGCAGTCCGGCCTCTCGGGTCGAACCGATATACATGGCCGGACGCAAACGCACGGCCTCAAGTCCTTCGAGAACTTTGATACTGGACGAATCGTAAATTTCCGGTATTGCCATAAACTCCTTCAAAACCTATCTGCGTTCATCTGGTGTGCTCCACGGCCACTCGCGCCTGGACCGCGGCAAGGCGCCAGAGGCGCTCAGATTCTCATGGGCATGATGATGTAGCTGTAGACGTACTTCACATCGTCGCCCGCCGGACGCATCTCACCCGCGCTGGCGGCGTCCTTGAAATGGAACCCCACATTCGACTCCATGCAGGCCTTCAGAAAATCCAGAACGTAGACTGCGTTGAACCCGATCTCCACGTTGGGGCCCTCATACGTGGCACTAATGCTGTCCTCGCTCTCTCCGGTTTCCGACAGCGACGAATGGATCTTCAACTCGCCCGGCGACACCTGCACGCGCACTGCGTGTGAGCGTTCGTCGCTGAACTGGGCCACGCGCTCGATGGCGGCCCTTAACTCGTCCTTGGCGAGCGTCACGAAGTACGGGTGCTCTTTTGGCAGGACGCGTTCAAAATCGGGGAAATTCCCAGTGAGCTTGCGGCTGATTAAGAGCCGGTCGCCGATCTGGAAGAATAGGTGGTTGTCGGTAGCGGAAAACCCGATGACGCCTTCCGGTCCAGCCTCGGCACTGAGCTTCAGAATTTCGCCCATGGCCTTACGAGGAATCAACGCGCGGAATCCGCTCACACCACCCGACTCCAAATCCCTCTCACTCATCGACAAACGATGACCGTCGGTAGCCACCATCACCAGCGCATCGCTCTTCATCAGCATCAGTGCGCCGTTCAACGTAAACCGCGACTCCTCATTCGAGATAGCGAAAATTGTCTGCTGAATCATCTGCGACAATAGCGCCATCGGCAAATCGGCCACTTTTTCTGACGAGGCTGGCAACTCCGGATAGCTATCTCGCGACATTCCGGCAATTCGCGTCCGCGAGCGTCCGCAGGTGATGCTCACCCAGTGGTTCTCTCCCACCTTCACCTGAATCTCGGCCTCGGGCAGTAGCCTCACGTAATCCAGCAGCCGCTTCGCTGGAATGGTTCCCGAACCCGGTTTCTTCACCTTCGCCGGACACGAACAGCGGATTCCTAACTCCAGGTCGGTAGCCGTGAGCGTAATCCGATCACCCGATGCCTCAACCAGCACATTGGACAAAATCGGTATCGTCGTCCGCTTTTCCACCACGCCCTGCAGCAGGCCTAGTTCGCGAACCAAATCGGATCTTGCGATGGTGAATTCCATTTGCATCTCCCCGGGCGCTTATGCCCCGTCCCAATGGCCGCCGCCACCGGTTCTGTCCTGTTTTCCTCTTCCAGGAAATAATCTATCTATCTATAGTAGGAATTGGTGCTGTGGATATGTGGATATCTCTCTAAATTATACAAAACCCAAAGGCTTCTTGTCTCGCATCACTGTTGAAAACATCCGTGATACCGGTGTGAGTCGAGCGGCCTCGGTGGCGTCCACAACCTTTCCTCGTCCCTCTTTGGCACCCATCTGTGGATATCTCCATAACCTCAATTAAATGAATCGATTGTGCTGTGGATCAACCTGTTCAAATCCGCGTCACGATGGCGTAGCTGTTCGATCTTCTGAATGGAATGCAAAACGGTGGTGTGGTGTTTGCCGGAAAAATACCGCCCGATCTCCGGCAGCGACGCATTCGTCAGCTCTTTCACCAGGTACATTGCCACCTGACGCGGGTAGGCGATGTTGGGTGCATTCGTCTTTTGCTTAATCTGGCCCGGCTGGAGCGAAAACTTGTCCGCTACCAACCGAACCACGCTATCAATGGTGATCTTCTTTTCCGAGCCGGCGTGCAGGTGTTTCAGCACTTGTCGCGCCATGTCGATGGTCACCTGCTCGTTCGTTACACTCGAATATGCCAGCAACTTGATCAACGCGCCCTCCAGTTCGCGCACGTTAGATCGTGTCTTCGTCGCAATGAATACCCGGACGTCTTCGGGGAGCTGGATTCCCTCCTGCTCCGCCTTCTTGTCGAGTATGGCCATCTTTGTTTCCAGGTCCGGCGCCTGTACGTCTACGAGCAGCCCCCACTCGAACCTTGAACGCAGACGGTCCACCAAGCCGGTCGTATTCTTCGGCGCTGAATCGCTCGACAAAACGATCTGCTTTTGGTGGTCGTACAGCTCATTAAAGGTGTGAAAGAACTCTTCCTGAGTACGCTCGCGGTTGGCCAGGATGTGGACGTCATCCACCAGGAGCACATCGGCAGAGCGGTAATGCTGATGGAACAGCGACATGCGATCCGTACGGATGCACGTGATGAGCTGGTTCATGAACCGCTCGCTTGAAGTGTAGACGATGCGCAGATTCGGTGCCCGTTTCAACAGCTCATGCCCGATCGCGTGGATGAGGTGAGTTTTGCCCATCCCGACACCGCCATAAATAAATAGCGGATTGTAGGTTCGAGCAGGCATCTCGGCCACCGCGCGAGATGCTGCGTGGGCGAACTGATTACACGAGCCCACTACGAAACTCTCAAACGTGTAGCGCTCGTTCAACGAACCCACAGGCCCACCGAAGAGCGATTCCGGGCTGCCGGCGCCATACTCCGAGTGCGCTGCCGAAAGTTCGGCCGCGGGCTCACCTCCACCGGGCGCATAGACCACTTCGAGCGACCCCGCTTTCAGCTCCCGAAGCGCCGAGCGAACGTCTTCGCCCAACTCCTTCTCCAACCAGTCCCGCGTCACTTGATTCGGGACCACCACCACCAACCGCTGACCTTCCTGCGTCCGCTGAGACGTTCGCGCCACCCAATTCTGGTAGCTCTCCCAGGTCAAGCGCGCCGCCAGCCGCTCCTTCACCTGCTCCCAAAGTTCCATGTTGCTTGCTTCCCGCCCCCCTGCTCTCGCTCTCAATTATCCAACCACAGCACACAAGAATCCCAATCGTTTTCCACAGGATTTTCACATGTGGGGACCGCAGACTTGGGGGAGGTGCTTCCAGGATTGCTCCCTCCCACTGGCTGGTCAGTCCAACGGGCGAGGGACCGAAACCGGCTTTCGCCTGCAGAGTGCAGTCTAGCATAAACTCACTCCTACTGAGAATCATATTAACAATATATTACTGCAATATTATCAATATCTTACAACATACGCCTCATAGAACCGCCGGGTGCTGTCTACTGCCGGCTGTGGTCGTGGTACAGTCTGTTCGCATGGTCCGTCTCCACCTTCTCCTCCTGTTTGTCCCGCTCCTCCAAGCCCAGCAAACGGTCACCATCCAAGCCTCCTCAGACGGCGCAGCCCAGCCCGCACTCGTGTGGGTTCCCACGGGCATCCAGGGCACCCTGCCGCTGGTAGTGCACCTCCATAGTTGGTCGTCGCATTTCGACTCATCCGAAGCTTGGCAGATCGCTCTCAAAGAGGCTCAGAAGCGGAACTGGGCATTCGTGAGCCCGGAGTTTCGCGGCCCCAATGAGCGGCCCGAGGCTTGCGCATCGCCCATCGCCCGCCAGGACATTCTGGATTCCGTCGACTACATGAAGCAGAAATACCCGATCGACTCAAAGCGGGTGTACCTTCTGGGAGGTTCCGGCGGCGGCCATATGACGTTGGTCATGGCAGCGCATTATCCCGATCGTTGGCGCGCCGCTTCAGCGTGGGTCCCGATCTCCGATCTCGCAGCTTGGTACGAGGAAAGCCGCCAACGGAATCTGCGTTATTGGACGATGATGGAAGGCTGTACTGGCGGGACGCCAGCCTCCGCCGCCAATGAATACAAGCTACGTTCACCCCTACCCTATCTTCATCAGGCGAATGGTCTTCCGATCGATATTCAAGCCGGCATACAGGATGGACACACCGGTTCGGTGCCCGTCAGCCACTCGCTGCGCGCGTTCAATGTCCTGGCTGCGGCCAACGGGCATGCTACAGCCAGCTTCGCTAACACTGAAATTAGCCATATAGTGTCTACCAAGCAGGTTCCAAAAGGCTCACCTGCCCCTCCCACCGAAGAGCGCCGCACCCGAATCCTGCTCCGCCGCATTGCTGGCCCTGCTCGCATTACGCTATTTGACGGAGGCCATGAAACGGATTTCCCTGCAGCCTTCATCTGGTTCGATTCACTTGATAAGTGAGTACTCGCTCACTCATGCCGGAGTGCAACAAGCGGATTCACGAGTGCCGCCTTGAGTGCCGGAATCAGAGTTGCGAATAGCGCCGCTCCCGTCAGAAGCGCAGCCGCTCCGGCAAACGCGACCGGATCATTGGCCTCAACGTCATAGAGGAGGTTCACAATCAGGCGCGCCAGCCCCAGCGCCGCCGCCAGACCGGCTGCCACTCCTGCCACAGCCATTCGCATTCCCTGGCCCACCACCATTCGAACAACTTGCCCACGCGATGCACCAAGCGCGATCCGAATACCGATCTCGCGGTTTCTCTGCGCAACCGCGTAAGAGATAACGCCGTAGATTCCCACGAGGGCCATCAGCAGCGCGGTACCGGCGAAGATCGCGAGCAGTAGCAGGTTGAACCGCCGCGGAGCGATCGAATCGGCCAGCGCCCGCTCCAGGATCTGTACTTCGTAAACCGGCTGCGTGATGTCGATTGCGGCAATCGTCTTCCGGATGGCCGGAATTACGAGCTCCGGATTGCCATCCATGCGCACCACCACGCGCGCCGACCGAACGAGCGGAAAGCGCTCGTAGGACATGTAAATTTCAGGTGCAGCGCTTGCGTCCAACTTCCGGTACTTGAAATCGGCCACAACGCCGATCACGGTGTCGTTCAAGACAGAGCCTTGGACGCGGCTGCCGGCAACGCTCCCCTTCCCCTTCATCCCGCGGACGAAGCTCTCATTGACGAGCACGCCGAACAGCTCGCTGTCGGCAGGCCAGCGACCCGCCCTGAGAGGAACGCCCATGGCGCGCAGATACCCCGGAGACACCGCGCGAATCGCTGCGAATACCGGCTCTCCACCCACCTTTACGGTACCGTTCAAAGTTCCGCAGTCCACGCCGATTGCACGCACTCCCGGCGTCGCTTCGACCCGTTCCTTTACCTGTTGCAGATAGGCGCCCTTTGCAACCCACGTCGTATATGCTTGCCCTGAAAGCGGGACGCGCATCACCGCGATTCCTTCTGGCTCGAAACCCGGCGGATGCGTATTCATACGCCAATAGCTCTTGATCATCAGGCCAGCGCCGCTGAGGAGAATGATCGCCAGCGCCAGCTGCCCCGCAACCAGCAAACTCCGCATTCGCGAATTCCCCGAATCCGGCGTCAGCCTCTCGCGAAGATCCGTCTGCCAGGCCGCGAACGCGGGACCGAGCCCGAACACGAAGCCCGTCGCCACGGACACAAACAATGCGAAGGCGAGGACTGAAGCGTCGACGCTTGCTTCGGCCAACCGCGGCACGGAATGAGGCGCAATCCGCGGCATGATCGCAATGCTCCAATGCGCCAGCAGGACTCCCACCGAGCCTCCCAAACAAGCCAGCAGCAAACTTTCGGTTAACATTTGCCGGATTACTCGCGCGCGCCCCGCTCCCAGCGCGGCCCGAATTGCCATTTCCCGCTGCCGGCCCGAGGCGCGGGCGAGCAACAGGTTCGCGATGTTGGCGCAGGCGATTAGCAAAACGAACCCAACGCCAGCCAGCAGAACCATCAACGCTTGCCTGGCCTCGCCGACGAGTTTCTCTTTCAAGGGATCAAAGTGCAGCCGGACATGGGGCCGCCTGTAAGCCGGGTAGTTCTTCGCTGCCCGTGCATACACAGTCTCCATCTCAGCGCGCGCCCGCTCCATCGAGACGCCTTGACGAAGCCTGCCGACCACGCGCAAGTTCCACGGCACGGGCCCGGCATTGCGGACCGCCGTGTCCCACGGACCGATCGATAGTAGGGGAAGGTGGAGAACGAAATTTGGAATCGGGATGTAGGCGTCGATGTCCCGCACTTCATCACCAGGGACAAATTGCTGCGGAAAGCCGAATCGAAAACTGGGCGCGAGCACTCCCACAATCGTGAAGGTATGGCCATTCAACGTGACCCTCCGGCCGACTGTGCCCTCACCGCCGCCAAATCGCCGCAGGAACAGAGCGTGAGACACCACCATGACATCCGTTTCGTTCTCGCCGAACAGGCGCCCTTGCTGCACGCGCGCTCCGGTCACCTTCCAAAAGTCGCCGGCCGTCGAGGCGATCCTCTCCTGGCTCGACTCGCCGCCCACCATCAACGCCAGATCCTGATTGGCATAGCCGGTCATTGCCTCAAACGAACTCGCCTCACGCTTCCACTGAACGTAGGCGGGCCGCGAAACGTAGTTGTCCCGGTGCTCGAACTTGTAGTCGTAGTCGGTGAGCCACACAAGGCGGTCGGCATCCGGATA
>Ga0075420_100005195_pt1 | contig 11431 bp, 16 predicted proteins | sample SoiMetdeltSBSDD4_FD_75296 | JGI IMG/M metagenome (GOLD analysis project Ga0075420, IMG submission 75296) | Bulk soil microbial communities from a Populus tree surrounding site in Tennessee, USA - Soil MetaG P. deltoides SBSDD4 | ecosystem: Environmental > Terrestrial > Soil > Tree plantation... | reverse complement strand
CGGGCCAGAATCCGGGGTGCGCTCGTCGGTGTGGAATCGGTCACTGCCGAAGGCCTCAAGGCCGTGTACAAGGATTTCAACTACGCCGGCGAGGCGCTGGTCACGCGGTTGCGCACCTTCCGAACGCACGGGGTGCACGTGCTCGGGTCATTCATCTTCGGATTGCCGACGGACACAAACGGCACGTTCGAGGCGACAGCCGACCTGGCGCGGCGCAGCGGCGTGTCATTCGCCCAGTTCGTGATGCTCACCCCCTTTCCAGGCACGGTGGATTTCGCGAAGTGGGAGAAGGAGTCCGCCGACGTTCCGTCAATCGACGGCGTCCCGCTCACAAGGTACTGGCTCATTCCGTCGGCGCGGCGCCCGAAGGTGTACGCACCTCACGCGACGATGTCAGCGGAGGAGATTCGCCGAGGTACGCAGCGCGTGTGGGACCGCTTCTATTCGCTCCCTGCCGTGTGGCGGCGCTCCACCTGCGTCCGCTCCATCCGCGCGCGCCTGGCGTTTATGTTGATTTCGAAGCTGTACCGTCAAATGTACGCAAACACAGGCATAGCCACTGACAGCGCCCGCGTGGCGCGATCGGCTCGGCGTGCCCGGTGGCTGGCCAACGTCGCCCGGCGGCTGTTTGTCGCCGCGCCGATGCCCGACCTCCCGGAGCCCGCCACGCTGTCTCCTGCCCGTACCCGCCCGATTCCCTTGCGTGTGGTGCCGTGATGAACGAGACACGTAACGTCGTATATACGGCAAGCATTCCCGTCCGATACGCGTCCATTGCAGGTCTCGCCGGGGTTCTCGCCTTGACGGTGTCGCCGGTGCAAACCGCTGGCGCGAGCATGCCGAATCCTGTCACGCTCTCGGCTTTGGAGATGTTCCTGTCACGGCCGACAGCCGTGCATCCGTATCGAGCGTCTCGACAGTTGGAGGCCTCGGGCAGCGGGCAACGCGGCTGGCTGGACGTTCACACCGACTTCACCGTGGCATCCGGGCTGACGTACGAAGTCATGGCCGAAGGTGGCTCGGGGTACATCCGCACGCGCGTCCTTCGTTCGCTGCTCAACGAGGAACAGCGCCTCATCGCGCAGGGAAAGGAGTCGACTGTCGCGATCTCGACAGGCAACTACGAGTTCCGACCGGAAGGCGTCAACGGCCAAGGACTGGCCGTCGTGGGCCTGCGACCTCTTCGAAAGGATCGTTCGCTCATCGACGGGCGCATGTTCCTGACGATTCTCAACGGTGATCTGGTGCGCGTCGAGGGCCGACTTGCCAGGAATCCATCGTTCTGGCTGACCCGCGTGAACGTCGTGCGATCGTATCAACGCATCGAGGGCGCCATCATGCCTGTGTCGCTGGAGACAGACGGACGCCTGCGGCTGCTGGGCTCGTCGTCGCTTCGCATGACTTACCGTTACTGGCAAATCGACGAACGTCCAGTGCAACACTGATTTGACCAACCTGCGTCGCCCGCCTCAGGAATGGAACGCGTCGGTGGCGGTAATTTCTACTCACCGTCCCGTTTCCGATTGATCGGTGGACTAGTCGGAAAAGGCACCGCTGATTGGTTCAATGGTTGCTCTGCGGTTCTCCATGGCCTGCCGATACTGCGGTGTCGAAACCCGTGGCGAGAACCATGGACGAATGGCCGAATGTGTGGACGCGCTCCGGGCGGAAACTCAGCGCCTCAGCGCACAAGTTGCCGCGAAGCACCGACCCGCCGGCGACGCCGAGCCGGTGAATCGCACGAAGAACATCACCGCTGAATCCCAGATTACCGGCGAATTCTCAACACGTGCCCGCGCCCGCGTGCTAAGGTAGAAGTCAAGCTGTTCTGAGCCTCCCGCAATGTGGCGGGTTCCTCACCATGGCCTTGTCCTAGGAGGAGCCTTTGCCACCACCAGTTCCGGTCAATCCATACCCGCTGACACGTTTCACTACTGCACGCACGTGGTGTGAGCTGCACGTTGTCGCATTCGCCGCGAATACCGACGGCTCGTGCGGATGGCCGGATTGGAACGAAAGCGGTTTGTCATGGTGAGCCGACCGGCGCATCTGAATCCCTACGAGTTCGTCGCCGTTTCCGCGCTGCGTGCGCAGCAGTTGCTCGCCGGCTGTACCCCGCGCCTCGAAGGTGACCACAGCGCTGCAACGATGGCCCAGATGGAAGTCGCCGCAGGTCGCGTGACGCGCGCCGCCGCGGCCGATGCGGGGCCGGTCCAGTGTGTCTGGCAACGCTGAACGAAGGAGGTCGACGCAATGACTCCCTTCCCGGCGATGCCGAAAGCTGTTTCAGAGAAACCGACCGCATGTCCGTTCTGCAAATCGAACGCGATCAGCACGACCAGCAAAGCTATTAACGACAACACCTATTGGCGGTGCGGCAGGTGCGGGCAGATCTGGAATCAATCACGACTGCTGGTGCGGAGGACGTATCCGTGAGCGCTCGGGTCGCGACCACCTGAGTGCTATACTGTCTCTCTCACGTTGGATCCCGCCGCGTTTGTTCTGCCTGCGTCAGTCTCGTAATTGCACGCTTCAGAAGTTATCAAGCCAGCTGCCTCCAACTTTTTCAAAGGAAGTGTGCGCGACGCTCGATCAGCAGGAGTTCGAGGGCCGCCGCTTGACCGTGAATGAAGCGAAGCCTCAGGAGCAGCGAAACGGTGGTTTCTCACGCGACGGCGGTGTCGAGCGTCAGCGCCGCGACGCTCGCTGGTAAGAGAACTTCAGCGGCGAGGGTCCGGAGCCATCTCGGCCCTCGCACCGTCCGACACACGTGCGGACGCCGGCAGGGACTCCTCAACGCTAGGCGAACACAGCGCTCTACCGGGCTCGCGAGTCGAACAGGCGATGTGTTGGGATTTCTCGGCCAATCAGTACGATATTCCGCATAACAAATACAGAGTAAGATCGCTGCCGCCTGGCGATGTTTTACAGGGCCTGCCTCGTTGGGATCCTGTTGCTGGGGTTACCCCAGCTCAGTCCGGCTGCTTCTACGACGCTCGCCTGGGACCACAGTCCCGATTCAAACGTTGCGGGCTATCTCGTCTCCTACGGCACCGAACCAGGCAATTACCGGGCGTTTCTGCGGCTCGGTTACGTCAACACGGTCACGTTATCGGATCTGGCAGTCGGGCAGACGTACTACCTGATTGTCCAGTCCTACACCTCAGACGATGTAATCGGCCCACCCACGCCAGAGTTTGTCTGGACTGTCGAAGCTTTCACAGTGATCTGTCCCGCACCGGTGCTGTCGGCACCCGCCGGGACAACGCTGCCGGTGACGCTCACGCCGACCGCGATCGGAGGGACGCCACCGGTGCGAACGAGTTGTGATCCGCCGTCGGGCTCGTCGTTTCCCGTTGGCATCTCGCCGTTCCTTTGCATAGCTCTCGATTCCCGTCGAGAGGCGGCTTTCTGCACGGGGCAAGTAGTCATTCTGCCCCGTTAGGCCGAGGACGTTCCACGTAGCGACGCGAGGGTTACGGACGCCATCAACGTCCGACGCTGCGCTGAGGTTCCGCGTTGGACGCGACATTCTGCTTCTGAAGGGTTGCGGCCAGCTCGTTTACCGCCTGCCTTACGCCGTCGACGCTCGCTCTGACCTGATCGACGCTCTCTTCGATGTCATTCAATGTTTCGAGCTGCCTGAGACTTCGCGAGGCCAGATACACCGGAGCAGAGAGTGCAGGAATCAACGTTCCGTTGCATCTGTACCTATAGACGGCGTTGAATGTAGTGTCCACCTCCCATCTGCCATCACACAAATCACCGGCAGCGGCGCCCGAGCCATCTGGCCTTACCGTTTGCGCGATCGCTGGCGGCTGTACGACCGAATTCCACAGGCTTCCCACGACGAACCCAGCGATTAGTCCCAGCCCCACACAAAACGTTTTCATTCACGTCTCCTTGGCGGCGAGGTGGTGCAACTTCCGGGCTATCTCCGCGGCTGAGGCGCCGTGGCCATCACCGAAGCCCGTTGGCGGGTTGTGTCACTGCCGAGCTTTTGCGGGATTTCGTAACCCAGCTCTTCGGCTGCGGCACGCTCGAGCTCGAGGATGTCCAGCTTCTTCATGCGACGCATCGCTTCCATCGCGCGCTGCGGTTTCAAAGATTCATGATCAGGACGCTCATTGCTGATCTGCGATGTGTCGAAGGTCGACGCGTATCGCTGCGTAGAACTTGGCAGCGAGACGACCTATGCGGAGTCGTGCGCAATGTGATCCGCGCCGTGGTTTCTCTCAGACGTTACACGATCACTCGCGCAGTCGTCGGACGAGCGCGGCAGGAGAAAAGGGGCGGGGCGTCGCTGTCGCCGTGCGTCCTTCAGAGGGATCGCACGGCAACAGCACCGTCGCTCGACGCGATGCCCGTCCAAGCGATGTCGTCAACCGAGCAACGGGCCTGCCAACGTGTCCGGCAGGAATTCCCGCGCCATCTCGGGTGCGAAAACCTTCCGCTCGAACTGAAGTCTCCGGCTGCGCCGAAAGAGGTCTCACCACCGGGAGAAAGGCCGGTGATTGGTGCGCCTCGGCCCGTTGTTGGTGATGTTGGGCGTTGCCGTTATGGCGCGGCGTTACGGCCTGCCGCGCCCAGGATTCGGCTGATCAGGGTTTGTAGGGTTCCCAGGATCATCGGCCCGGCCGCGACCTCGACCCTCCGGCCGGCCAGCCTGCGCCGGCTTGCCGGGCCCGGGCACGGCAGCTGGCGGACCAGATTCGGTACCGGCGCGTCCACCAGCGTTACCTGTCTTCTGCCCATCCGGTGGGCCGCCCCCACGCCGTCCGGCTGCAGCTTCGGCCGGGAGGTTCGACAACGCGTCGGGTCCACGGCGGAGCGCGTCGCGTACGCGCACGAGCGCCGCTTCAGGGGTGTTTCCCTGGTGCACGAGTTCAGTCAGTGCCGCAATGGCGACACTGCGGCGGTCGCGCGGCGCATCTTCACTAACCGCCCTCAGGACAGCTTCGCTGACGCCCGCTTCAATGGCGTCGGCGCCCACAGCGAGAGTCGATGCCGCGTCGGCTTCACCGCGCAACGCCTGGCTGGCCCGCTCGAGCGTGGCCTGTCGGCGTTCGATAGCGCCGGCGATTCGCTCCAGCGAAACGCCCTTGGCCTTCCCTTCGGCAATCTTGCTTTCAAGTAAAGCGACAGGAATCCCTACTTGCTGCGCTCGAGCAAGCGCAGCGTTGATCCGCTCCTGCGGAGGCTGGGCCTGGGCGTTCAGACGTGCGCCGCCTGACAGGGCCATTGCCACAATCGCAACGGCAACCCCGTAGTTCATCATTACTCCTCGCAAGAACCGCCTCACACAGCCACTCATGGGGTCTGACATACAGACGAAACAGGCCGCTCGCCCGTCACATCTGCCCGGGAAAGTGCCGATTTCAATGCCTCGCGCGCGCGCAGCGTCCGCATCTTGAGCGCGCTGACCGAGGCGTCGAGCAGTTCCGCCATCGTTTCGTACGGTATGCCGTCCACGTAGTGCATGACGAAGGCCTCCCGCAGCGTCGGCGGCAGCTGTGCCAGTGCGCGCGTGATTCCCGCCCGCAATTCGTTGCGCTCGACAACAGCACCCGGCGCCTCCGCGTTGTCGACTTGCGGTTCAACCACATCATCGAGCCGGACATTCCGCCGAGCAGCCTCTTTCAGATGGTCGAGACAGCGGTTGCGCAGCGTACGAAACAGCCATGCTCTAAAACGCGAATGGTCTCGACATTCTCTGAGGTTCACGTACGCGCGCACGAACGCATCCTGCACCATGTCCGCCGCGGCGTCATGGTCAAGAACCAGCGCCACCGCGTGACGATAGAGCAGGTGCTGATACCGGCTCACCAGATGCTCGAACGCTTGTTTGTCGCCCCTGAGCACGCGAGCGATCACTGCGGCGTCATCGGGCGCATCCGGCTTGTCCGCCGCCGCGTCCATCAACTCACCACCAGCACCGCAACAAAGCCCCCCATGCCATCGTCTCGCCGGCCTGGAGTGGACGGAGGCACAAACCATTCGCCGTTTTCGGCTCGGAACGCGTAATGGTACACACCGGGCGACAGCGGTAGACGTACGATCCACTCTCCGCCTTCACGCTCCATCGGCGCCGGTTGCCAGTTATTGAAGTCGCCGGCAATCGACACCGTGCCCGCAGGTGCATCGGTTACAGATAGCCGAAGGACGACGGTGTCCTCTTGCGCTCGCGATACAGGGACCAGCGGAGCGGGAATACGGCCAAGGCGCTGCGTCAGGCCGACACTCCATGTGCGTCTCGTGGAACTCCAGTAAAGCGGGTCGGGCGCTTCCTGGCGAACACTGCCCCACAGGCTCGTGCGGAGACCGAGGCTCACGCCACCGCCCGCGGCCCACACTCGTTCGCCAAGATCGGTTGCCAGCCACTTCCCCGTCTGGCCCCACACGTCTACGCGCGAACCTGCATACGCAAGGGTGGCTCCGACAAACGGGTATGTTCCCTCGATTGCATGCACCCACCGTGCATCGCCCTGCACGCGAAACGCAGTGCCGTATCCGCCGCGAAGCCCGGTTTCGAAGACGCGGCGACGCTCGCGAGTTCCCGCGAACGACAGGGTGTGGCCGCGCCACCCACCGCGACCTTCGACGAATCCTGTGCCCACCGCCAGCCGCGCAAACGGGATCGTTTCGAGCGTGCCGCCTGCGCCGCCCTGATCAACCACGCGATCGCGGAACGAAAACGCGTGAACGCCGAGATCCGCCCCGATACTCGCCTTGCCAGCGCGCGGTGCAGAAAAAATGAAACGACCACCTGTACCCAGCGCTCCCCAGAACGTGCCGGTATCGCCAGTTGGCACGGCGCCGGCGCCATAGACCCAAATCTCGCGACGCGTGTCATATCGGAGGCTGCCGATGACGTTGTTTGTGCTGACGTTGGCCGACACAGGGTCATAAATGACGCGACCTGCCGACACATCCGCCGACCACCCCTGTCCATGCGCCACGGTGACGTGGCTCAACGCGATGAAGATGATCGCCAGCGGGGCTGTGACCGAACTACTCGTCACAGTTGCGGCGTATCGGGGGACAAGAGCGTGAGACGACTGTTCGTCCCGCCAAACCCATCGCCAATCTGCGGCGCGTACGGGTCAGGTACCCACTCACGGCCATCGACCACAAACGCGTAGTCGTGAACGCCCTGAGTCAGCGGAACGGTTATCGTCCAGACACCTGGTGCGTACTGCAGCAACTCGTAGCGCGGCTGCCAATTGGTGAAGCTGCCCGCCAGCTGCACGCGTGACGCGGCAGCTTCGAGGCGGAACTGCACGAACACCTGCGGAGCGGCGCCCCCACTCGCTACCTCCTCGGCCACGGGAGGCGCCTCGCCTCGGTACGAGACCAACCCGAGGATGAGTGCGGCTCCGACTCCGACGAGCGCGAAGGCGGGACGGATCGAAATTTCACGTGGGGCCCACAGAAAGATCGCCACCCGTTCGAGCATCCGGGGACGCCCGGAGGAACCCGACGGCTCGAGCCCTTCAATTCGGCGCATTACCGCCGGCCGTAGATCGGGGGATGGCCGGGCGTCGAGAAACGCCCGTGTTTCATCTGTCGCTCGATCAATCTCGTCGCTCATAGTCCTACCCGAAGACACAGACGAGCCTTCCGCCCATCAGGTCACATCCTACACTCCCATGCAAATGTGACGCGGCGGTGGGCTCGTTCGTCTAGCTTTCAACGCCGGCACCTGGCTCCCCCCTCAACGCGCGCTAGGAGCCACGCCTGATGGGAATAACGGCTGAGCCATTTCGCACCGTCTGCGTCTGGATCACCTTGTCGGATTCGGCGTGATCGTTCTGCCAACGGGGACGTGGTGATTTCCGATGTTAGTGTGGCGCTTGCACAACGACCGTGATCAGCACGTCGACTGCTTCCTCCAAGTCACGGTTACAGGCGCCTACCGCATCAAGCTTCAGTGTGGCGGCGATCTGACATTCACCGCCCTCGCCGTGGATTGGCGGGCCGCCCGCCAGCTAATCGACGACCGACGCGAAGAGTTGCTCCGTCAGGGCTGGCGACTGTCCACATGAAAAGCACCGTTGTTCGCACGGGAAAGCCGTCGAAACCGGATCGTGACAATTGCCGACAGCACACGGCGAATGTGGCTGCGGTTGTTTCGATCATTTCAGTAACGTCAAGGCAAACGGTGGGATCACAGCACATGGAGCGGGGTCACCTTCCACAACCTCACATCTTGTTACTCGACCTGGATACCAGGCGTCGACATCAGTTCGCCAGCGTGCTTCGTGGGAGAGGCTTCGAGATTTCGGTGATGAGTTACATCGCCGAAATCGAGCGATGGCCCGTCGGCGAAATCGTTGTGGTCGATGCTGCCCGGTTCACACCCTGGTGGACCGAGGTAGGAGCTCTGCGCGTCGTGGTGCTTTCGGCAACCGCAGTCGAAGAGAGCCGCGTGTACAACGGCGTCCCGTGCACGTGGATTCCCCACGGGGCTGGCCCCGACGCTCTCATTGCCGCACTGTAACGGCGTCCGGAGCCAGTCAGTTTCGTTTCGCGTCGCAGCGAAAGTGACGATTCGGCCTCGACAGTCGTCATATACGTACGCGTAGGAGGGCAGGCCGTGAGAATGTCTCCAATCCTGATGCTGATTGCCGCCGTTTGCTTCGTCGCCAGTTCGCTCGTTGCGGCACAAGGCCGCGGCCAAGGGCCGTCCGGAGGGCGTGGCCCGCAGATCGCCCGGGGCGGCGGCGGCGGGAGCGGCGGACCGAACGTCGGCGGAGGCGGAGGCGGCCGCGGAGGTCGTGGTAACCCAGGCGTCGATCCGGGTAACTCCGGCGGTGGTCGCGGCCCTGGCGCAAACGCCGGCAACGGCGGCGGCGGCGGGAATGCCGGCGGCGTAGGCCGGGGGGGCAATGGGGGCGGAGGACGTGGGAATGGCGGTGGGCCTCCTGAGAACGTCGGCGGCGGCAACGCGGGTGGCAATGGTCGCGGGAACGTCGGTGAGGGCCGTGGCAACGCGGGTGGCAACGGTCGGGGCAACGGCGGCGAAGGGCGCGGCAATGCTGGCGGCAACGGTCGCGGCAATGGCAGCGGCGGCGGAAACGAAGGGAATCCGCCCGAGGACAACCAGGGCGGCGGTCGCGGCAATGCGGGCGGTGGCAATGCCGGCAATGACGACGATGAGAACGACGGCGGAGGCGGGCGTGGGCGAGGTGGTTCCGGCAGGCAGAACGGTGACTCGTTTGTCGACCGAATGAATCCGAATCTGCGAGCGCGCCTGGAGGCCATGCTGCCGTCCGGCATGTCACTCGAGGAAGCGGCCGACGGCTTCCGGAATCAGGGCCAGTTCATAGCCGCGCTGCAGCAGTCAAACAACCACGATATCTCGTTCGCGGATCTGAAAGCCGAGATGACCGGCGACAACGCGCTCAGTCTCGGGCAGGCGATGCGCAAACTGGGTGTCGAAACCGACGAAGACTGAACGCCACTACGCATAATCCAGCCGCGGCCTGAAGACCGTCATGTCGCCAGACATGACACTCCGGGTCGCGGCGGCATTACCCTCGCAACAGACTCATCCTCCCGTTCGAGGATTATCGGGTCTCGCGAACCTGTCCCTTCATAGAGCAACGAATTCGATGTACATATCGACTGCAGAGAAGCGCGCATCGTGATCGCGGCGCCTTCCTTTCGGCGCCTATGAAGCACGGTAGGAGCGCCGATAATAGGAAGGAGATGCCGGCAGGTCATCACACAACTGCGCTTCGAATCCTGGCCTCGGCGGTCGCCATGGTGGTGGTGGCCGCGCTCGCTGGAACCATGGGGCGAGCAGCCGCAGATCAGACGGGGCCGGGCCGTGCGTTCGGACCCGGTCGCTGCGGCCCAATCGATGCGTCTTACGTTCGCGGCGCAAACGCGACCGGCGGCCAGATTCTTCCTCTCGGCCCCACGGAAGTCGGTGCGGCAGCGCCCCTGATGGCGGCATCCTTCAACGCCGAGACGGTGTTCTGGGCCACTGCACCGCTCACGTCCAGCGGCCAGACGATTACGGTGCCCGTCGACGGTGTGACTTCGCGCGTCGCTTTCGTGCTGTCCACCGACGGCTCGATTGCCAACGTGACGGTCACAGATCCGCGTGGCACGCTGGTCACTGCGGGGACGGGCGTCGAGGCGTTCAATTTCGGCTGCGTGCGTGGCTTCGCTGTGGACCAGCCGCTATCGGGCGAATGGACGGTTCAAGCGGCCGGTACCGGCACCTATTGGTTCATCGTGCACGCCAGGACCGATCTCGGACTGGACGATGCCGCGTTCGTGCAGGTGGCGGGGCGACCGGCACACGAAGGACTGTTCAAGATTCCAGGAGAGCCGGTCGCCGGCCGCCCGGCCACCCTGCGTGCACGCGTCACGCGCGAGCACGTCACCGACGCGACCTTCGACCTCGTCTCCCTGGACGGCGCGCGCCTACAGGCCATCGAACTCTCGCCGGTAACGGCAAGCAGTACGGAAGAAGAGTACGTTGGCGAGATCGCCAACCTGCCGAGCATTCCCTTTCGCGTGCGCGTGAGCGGGCGCGACCGGACCGGTGCCGTCTATCAGCGCTTCTCGGGTCGCTCGTTTCACGCGGCGACAGTGGAAGTCCTGGCGCCGCAGACCGTCACCCTCGCGCCTGGTCAACAAACGCCGGTAACTGTAAGCGTCAGAAACGTCGGAGGGCCCGTGCAATTGCAGATCGTCGCAGCTTTCAACGCGACGGTGCTGCGTGTCGAACCGGCGACCCTTCAGCTGAGTGCGAACGAGGCGCGCGACGTCACGGTCTGGGCCGACGTGCCGGCCAACGGCACCCTGCTCTCCTCCGACATCGTCGTCAGCGCCGCAAGTCCAACCGACCCGGCGGCGGCGAACAGCGCGATCATCCCCGCGACGCTCGACGCGGTCCCCTGATTACGATCGCCAACGTGCTTTTCTAACGTCTGCCCCTATCAGTTGTTGAGCGGCACGCGACACTAAATGGACTCAAGCCATCCTCAAAGCATGCGACCGCTCAGAATGTCATCGATGTAGTCGAGCGCGAACCTGTTCAGGCCGACGATTCGCGCCTCGGCGCGAAGCGGCGGAGGTACGATGGCGCGAGCGTCTTCCTTGCTGTCCACTTCGACGATCATCCATGCACTGTGATATCCATCCGCACATCCCCAATCCGCTTGAGCCAGGAAATGAGACCCACTGGATAGAAACGTGTGAACCACGCGCGCGCAGGCGAGTCGTTCGGGCTTGTGCGGAACTTCGATGAGAAACTTTGCCACGCTTGGTGCTCCCTCGGAGAATCGATTTCTATCGAACATTTTGGGCGGCCTGACGCTGTGTGGTTATCCGAGGACTTTCATGGATTCTGTCCCGCCGAGAGCTGCTGAAACTTGTTGTTCTCGCAGATGTTCTCCATCAGGTTCTCGGCTGG
>Ga0075420_100005192_pt1 | contig 11434 bp, 10 predicted proteins | sample SoiMetdeltSBSDD4_FD_75296 | JGI IMG/M metagenome (GOLD analysis project Ga0075420, IMG submission 75296) | Bulk soil microbial communities from a Populus tree surrounding site in Tennessee, USA - Soil MetaG P. deltoides SBSDD4 | ecosystem: Environmental > Terrestrial > Soil > Tree plantation... | reverse complement strand
TTGCGGTACATTTTGATCGACTCAGGCAGGTACATTCCCCTGATGCTGAGAGTATCGAACAAATGATTGGTCATCTGAATGCTATGCATGATCGTTACCCGGAATCTATTATGTGGGATGATTTTAAAAGAGCACTCGTGATTGAACTTACTAACCTCCAGCATCCAGATTTGGCGTTAGAATTTGGCCGTTCCTTACGAACCACGGCTGCCCAGCAAACCATGGTTGTATTTTTCTTAGAACGGGGCCATGAGCAAGAAGCTTTAAGATTAACAGATGTCATGACTGATTATGATGTGTTAGCTCAAACCTTAATACATGCCGAATGGACTGAGGCCAGAGGTCTGTATCGTCTTTTTGAAATTGTTAATGATCCAAACGAGCTGATAGATAAACGATTAACCTTGGCGCGCAGGGTACGCGACCGTGTAGCCGAACTCGGAGAGGACACTGCTCGGTATGACGATGCGGTTACCTTGCTAGAAACAGAGCGTGATTTGGGCCCGATAGATAAGGGTTTATAGTCCTATATGCTCTAGGATGAGTTTAACGCGTTCCTCTGGGGGCAATGCCGGGATCATGATTGGTTCGGTGCCGGCTTGGCGGTAGACATCGCGCATCACCCCAGTGATTTTGCGGGTAAACTCAATATTTTCTATACGGTTGTATTCTTTTGCGACATCGCCTAACGGTTCTAATAGAAACACCGTTTTATAGGGATTGCCATACTTGATGTCGTTCCATTCGGAGCGAGGCGTAAGGTTGTAATAGTGTAAGTGCGCAAGCCCGTCGTGAGTACCGCGGTCAAAAAATGTTAACTGATTGGGCGGCGTAGCAGCCTCTTTTTGCAAAGCACGTTGTAAGATATTTGCTTGCCATTCGTGTTCGTCGCCACGGATATCCTGGATGGTTTTGCCTTGGGCAAGACCCTCGTCGATAATTTCTGTGGCCGCTTCGGGTACAGTGTGGTAGCCGTGCTTACGCAGTAAGTTAATTAGTACGGTTTTACCCGTCCCCGGCCCACCGGTTATAACGTGCCAATTTGTTTGCATATTATTTGATCGTGTCCAAAAAGGCGACGAGTTCTTTAGGGGTTATCTCGGCTTTTACTAGGTAAGCGTCGGCTTGTTTTTCGATGTCCGCCCGAATATCTTCGCGTTGTTCCAGGTTGGTCGTAATGACAATTTTACTTTTAAGCGGTTTTTGGCCGGCGCCCCGCAACTGGCGCAGTACATCAATGCCGGTAATTGTAGGAATCATAAGATCGAGCAAAATAATGTCGAACTGGTTGGTGCGCGCTAGCTCTAACGCCTTTTGGCCATCTTGTTCGACAACTACTTGGTAGCCGGCTTTGGTCAGGGCGCGGACATAAAGTTCGCTAATAAATCGTTCGTCTTCGACGCACAGAATTTTCCTGGCCCTGCTTGGTGGTTGCGAATCCATGGAGCTATTGTACCCTATTTATCCCCTATAAAGTGAGTGATTTTTGATCCAGCCGTGCGCGCCGCGAACAATGTCCTTGTTGTCGCCGGCCTTACTGGTTTCGGCTAGCTGGGCATATGGCACCACGGTAAAACCAAACACGCTGCCCTGGCCTTCTTTGGACTGGACCCAAATATGCCCACCATGGGCCTCGACGATTGCTTTGCTTAGGTACAAGCCCAAGCCGGTACCGCCAACCTGTTCTTTAGAGCGGTGTGAGCGGTAAAATTTTTCAAACAAGTTAGGCATAATACTTACCGGAATACCAACCCCAAAGTCCTGTACAGTGGTTTGGACCAATCCTTCGTTGGATAATCCCGCGGACACCACTATTTTTTTAGACTGCCCGCTGTACTTAATGGCGTTGTCCAGCAGATTGCTTACAACTTCGTACATACCAACGCGGTCGACCCCAACCGTCGGCAAATTGTCGGTAATAGTGACCTCTATCTCGACACCATGCAGCCGTGCGCGCAAGCTTATATCATCCACGGCGGCTTTAACAATATCTGGCCACGATTCTTCGTGAAGTTTGAGGGTCAGCCTGTCGGTTTCGATGCGTGATACATCCAAAATGTTATTGATAAAGCTGCTAAGCTTTTGGGCGCTAGCTTTCATTTTATGCATAAAATCGGTGAGTTCGGGGTCTAGCTTGCCATCCAGTTCGTCTTCGAAGGCCTCGATATAGCCGCGCAGCAAAGTAACCGGCGACCGTAGTTCGTGCACTGCCAATGCTAGAAAACCCAAACCTTGGTCGTCTTTTTCGTACTGCTTGGTGTGGTCAAAGAACACCAGTAGCGTTTCGTAACCTTCGGGGTTGGATTGGTTAAAATACGCCGCTAGGTCAAATTGGCGGGTAATGTTTTCGGCCGGAATTGCAGCCTTGACGTGCTCCCAGCGTTTGCTTGCCACAGCCTTGTTAGTCTTGGCCTCGGCCAACCACTTGTCAAATGTTGGTGCAGCGGCAAACGACATGTCGAGCACCGAGTAGACATTTTGCCCGGTTATATCTTGGACCTCGCGCTTTAGGTACATGGCCGCAGCTTTATTGGCGAACAGCACGTTTTGTTCTTTGTCGAGTACTAGTAACGGCAGTGGTAGACTGTTGGCCACAAAATCGGCCCCTAAGTTGTGCGGCTGCTTGCCGGCGGCTTTTTCTACTTCGGCTACGACGCTAGACAATTGGTAAATGTGTGTTACGAGGTTGGTGACGAGTTCCATACCTAGTGGGCTACTTTTAAGTTCCGGCGCTGGAACGTTGGCCGAATCGGGCGAGACGTGCATAATCGCCTGCGACACCAAACGTACTGGTTTAGTCAGATAAGTCGTGCTAACTGTGGCGATCAGCAAACTAAGCGCAACGGCAAGCGTAATCGATAAAAAGAGTAGCCCCGAAGGATTAGCATGGAATACCTCAACACCCACCCACCAGCCAAGAATAATCAGCCCATTGCTAGCCAGCATCATCAGGAGTAAATGGTTCCTGACTTGCGTGGCGAAGCGTTGAAAATTATCCATGCTCTAAGGCGCAAAGGTTATTCTGTCGCGCCCACCCACCACGGTAAACCAGGTTTGGCCAGGGTTAAGTGCCAGCGCGTTGCCGTTTTTGTCGGTAAAACTAAAGTTAGTGGTGTTACTGTCTTTTTTCCAGGTGCCTTCGGTGGCAATACCGTCCTGGAACACGACAACTTCCCCGCTCCCAATGGTACCGTAGGTGGAATAAATACCACTTTTGCCCTGCGCCATAATTAGCCCTACTACGACTTTTGGCGACAGTTGGGTGCCCGAACGTTCATCGGTGTGGGCCTTGCCGCCTTCGCTACGCTTGTAGGTGTTGGTGGTGGCGTCGTAGTCGTAGTGTACGTTAAAGTTAGCGCTGGAGATGTTAAAGTCGATTTTTTTAGCGGTTGGTGCGGCGTTTGGCGCTTCGGCCTTGCGTGCTAGGCTGGTGTAGTTTGCTTTGCCATAGCCTTTATGTGCTTCGTATTCGCGCAATTTAGCGATGCTGGTATAGAGGTTGTGTGGCGCCGTGCGGTTATTGACCCGCCAAAAGTAATTAGAGTTGTGGTTGAGATCTTTCGCACCAGTCGATTTAAGCAAGTTAAGCCCGTCCGCACTGCCACCAGCGTGCGCAATGGCTGCATCAAACCCTAATGCCCACTGGATATAATATGGGCGCACCGAGCGCACTGGGCCGATGTAATCGGGCTCGCTGTCCTGGAAAAGGGTCAAAAAGCGCGTAATGCCGCCCTCGGCAACCGCTTCGAATACAACCCCAGCGCCAAGCAGGCCCGATTGCGGCCGGGCGTCCATGCTGTTTTCGATCATAATACCGGTAACCGGCCGTTCATTCACGCTTTTATCTACTTGTAGCCCAGTGAGGTTAGAGGCCACGGTTGTTGGTTCGGGTGGCGGGGGCGGTACTTCCTCTTTTTGTTCTACGACCACCGGTTTTTTGTCGTCCTTTAGTAAAAAGAACAGCCCAATACCGCCGCCAATAACTAAAACGCCAGCCACAACCCCTATAATAATCCACTGTTTTTTGGTGATGCTTCGCAGCCACTCCTTAAAAGATTTTTTTTGCTTTGGGGCGTGTAGGTGTGTGCCGACCACAATGTCGGAAGCCTCTGTATCTGTTGGCATTGGCCCAAGGTTGCGTTCGGTGTGGGCGGCCGCATTTTTAGAAGGTGTAACAAGATTATCTTGATGTTGCCTGCGCCGTGGCAAGAAATTATCCATAGCCTCCATTGTAACAATGCTTATGATTGCTTGGCCAGAGGCATTTAGGTACCTTTGATTAATGCATTACAATGTGTATAAATTTGTTTATGTCATATGTTAATTTAAATCCCGACAACGACCCCGGCGGCGTTACTGGCGAAGTACTACATGCACTAGCCGGAGATTTTAATGATTATTTTAGTCGACATGCTGCACTAGGAGGTCAAATTGAACTGGTGGCCGCAGCACAAGGCGAACCAATTTTTGTTGATCCGACTATTGCCGAAGCGGCTGCCGAAGCAGAGGCTGGGCTTAATTTTGTAGGCGGACTATATAAAGTTGTACAAGAGGTTCGTGCCTGGGTGGTAGCATTGACCCCAGAAGAATTTGCCGAAGCCACACCAGGGCTCGAAGCGTTTGCCCCTGGTTATGACTGGGCCGATTTTTACGAACGAAATAGGCTGCGCGAACCCGGAAAGGTCGGCAAAGCTATCCGCCCGGTATTGCGCATTCTCGGTGTCTCGAGCCTCCCTATTGGCCCAAAGAAAATAAAGGCTAAAGGGCGTTAAGCATTGCGTCGATGCGGCGCAGGCTGACTTTTTTGCCCAGAACAGCCAGTGTTTCGGCTAAATTGGGACTGGCTGGAGCTTGGGTGGTGGCAATACGAACCAGGCTAAACAAAACACCCGGTTTTTGGTTAAGCACCGACAATAAGTCGTTTAGTCGTTCGGTCAAATCGTCCACAGAAAAATCACTTTTTTCTAGCGTAGCTTTAGCGTTAATTAGCAACGTCCTAAGTTCGCTTGGCTCTATTTTTTTTAACTGCTTGCTGGTCTGCCACAGCTCTGAGTTAACGGGTAGATCGGTAAAAAAGAAGGTGGTTAGCTCTGGCAGTTCGGCAAAAAATTTGAGCCGTTCTTGCACCAAGCCGAGTACCTGTTTTTTGTAAGTGTCATCGTATGTTTTGGCTTCGGCTGGCCAGAATAGTTTACTGCGTTTGTATAGGTCGCCGAGTGGTAGTGCGCGAATATGTGCGCCGTTCATCCACAACAGGCGTTGTTCGTCAAAGTGCGCGCCGCTTTTTTGGACGCGCTCCAAACTGAACTTTTCGACGAGTTCCTCGGCGCTAAAAATCTCTTGTTCGGTGCCATCGTTCCAACCCAGGGACGCCATAAAGTTCATCAAGGCCTCGGGCAAGTAGCCTTCCCTGGTGTAGTCCAAAATATCTTTGGCGCCATCGCGTTTGGATAATTTCTTTTTTCCGTCAGGGCCAAGGACCACCGGCAAGGTAGCGAGTACGGGCCGTTCAATCTCTAGCGCTTCGTACAGGTTTAAAAAGCGCGGCGTACTGGATATAAATTCGGACGAGCGGATGACGTGGGTGCACTCCATTAACAAATCGTCGATGATGTGCGCAAAATTATACGTTGGGTAACCGTCCGCCTTGATGATAATAAAATCATCAATGGCTTCTTCGCCGGCGGATAAGTCGCCCATAACGGCGTCATGCCAGTGGTAAGCTTTGGGTTCACTTTTAAAGCGCAGGGCCTGGGTACCATCCCACTCGGGCGGGTTCTGGGGCCGGTGATTGCGGAACAAAAACGGTTTTTTAGCGGCAATAGCCTGGACGCGGAATTCCTCTAGTTCTTCTTTAGTGTATGGGTCGGCGTAGGCCCTGCCCTTGGCAATTAGTTTTTCGGCCCATTCTTTGTAAATCGCCAGGCGCTCGCTTTGCCTGTATGGTGCAAACGGTCCGCCCTTCTCGATACCTTCGTCCCACTCCAAACCCAGCCAACGTAAGCTGTCCATAATATGTTGCGCGCTACCCTCTACCTCGCGGACTTTGTCGGTATCTTCCAAGCGCAAAATAAAGTGCCCTTTGGTTTGGCGGGCGAGCAACCAAGCAAACAGCGCGGTACGTACACCACCAACATGCAGATAGCCGGTGGGGCTGGGTGCAAAACGGGTTCGTGTAAGTTTCATTTGATTAAGTATAACAGATGAGACCGAGGTTTGTATTTTTGATTAAATATAAAAAATATGTTAGAGTATAAAATATTATGGCGGAACATCAGCTTAACCCTTTTATTGGGCTAAAAAATCGCCTTGCAGCCAAAGCAGCAATTGCCTGTACGGCTGTTGCGGCAATGATTTTAGCTCAGCCATTGTCCGAAGACCTCAGCCGCGAATCGACCGTTCAAGAAGCGCAAATTGCAAACGGCATAGAGGCCGCTTTTGGACAGGCCCGGATAGTCCGGTGTGTAAGTTCTGAACAGTTGGCCCGCCGCAGTAATCCCCTGGTGGCTGCTCGTGCCGATCACGTGGGAGGTGTTGCTTGGCCGGGCCTGCCTTTTATTTGGCTGAACCAAAAAGAATGTGACGCTATAAGCTTGTTTATCGCATATCCGCCACAAAAATCCTACGAGATCAGGAGCGGACAAGCCCGAGCATTGTTTAATGCTGTTCATGAATACCGCCATACAGTCGGGACATTACAAGAAGACCGGGCTAACTGTGAAGCGCTGCAAACTATGGGTGAGCTTGGTGAGACACTTGGTGCACCAGCGGAGTTAAAAAAGGATATTACCCAGTTTGCAGCGCTAGGTTTCGAGGCTTTAGTAAACAAATACGAGAAGACTGGGCAATCGGAAATCATTGCCCCCTATAAATTAGACAACTGCTTGGCCGGGTCTAGCTATGACTTGGGCATCTTGCCTGCTGCCAACTTCCCCTGGCCTTTACGATAGTTCGCCCTATCGTTCCCGGTGCTGCTTGCGGCACATCAATTAAATCCTATTTGCATAACTGGTCAAACAGCGTATTATTAAATTTTTATGAACGGAGTATACAATGACTATCCCAGAGCAGTCGCCCCATGTACTTTTTGAACAGCCCAAGGGCGAAGCTCATGCGCAAGCCATATATGTCCCAGGATTTGGGGATACGCCAGACGGCCCATTCGGTGCGCTGCTACGCCGCCGCTTGCTTACGAACGGCATTGCCGTAGCTACGGTGCTTTCGTCGGAGCCTTTGGGTGCGAACTCTGGTGTAGGCACGATTCCACTTTCTAGCCAAACCGAACGTTTTTTGGACGTTGTGGAGCAGACAGACCCACGTTTACCTGTTCATGGTATTGGAATGTCGCAAGGCGGTTTTGTGGCATCCGAAGCCTTGTTGCTATTTCAAGATGAAGGACGCGAGCCCAACGGCAGTTGGTTTGCGGTTAATACACCTGCTACCGGACCCTATCAACGACTAAAGCCCCAACTACTTCCTTCTATGGCCCCATCAACCGCCGGAACAGTGTTAGATCCGCAGAATCGCAGGATTGCCGTATCTCATCGTTATTGGCAAGAGGTGGAGGGCCTTGATCCCTTGGCTCAACTAAAAGAAGCCTACCAAAGTCCGGCATTTAACGTTGTCCTAGCTAGTCAGGACCAGGTTCTAAAAGAGGAAGTCCATGAGATGGCTGAAACATTTCGTGGTGTAGACCCAAAACGACTACACGTTATCCAGGGTGCCGACCATTACCTAAGTAATCATAAAGGTCGCCATCGCCGTTACGCAGTTGGCCTAATTGTTGGAAACATCCTTGCGGCAACCAACCGACAGTTACATGCTGCCGGCGATGGCGGCAATGTCGTCCTTACCTAGCTGGGCGTTGCCGGTAATGTCGTAGCGCACGCCGCCACTTACCCAGCTGGCTATATCATCATAGATATAAATCGTGCGGCCTTTGCTTTGAATGTGTTCGCTGCCTGCAGTTGCGATAATTTGGTCGCCCAACGTTTGGCTGTTCCAGTCGGTGGGTTGTTGGGTGAGCTGGAAGTTCCGGTCGCCCGAACGGTAATGGAGCACAATTTGCCCTGGTCGCTGCTTGATATCAACTAATTCGTAGCCAGTTGGATTGTGCGAGGGCAATTGCGCGGTAAAGCCGGCTTGGAACGAAGCTATCTTCATTTCGATACCCGATAAATTGAGGTAAGTAAGCAACCCGCCTAACATTAAACACACAACAAGTAGGGTTGTTACGCCAGCCAGCCGTCGTCTTCGACGATGTTTTTGCGAATGTTGCTGTACGTGAGGTTGCTCGTGGCTGTTGGCGCGGGCAATCGCTGCCTCGAATATATCAGGTTTGGTATGTTGCAAGGCTTGCTTATGAAGGTGCTTAGAAGCTTGAACCGGTGCAGCGACCGGTTCGAAAATGTGCGGCTGGGCTACTGGCGAAGCAGAACTAGTAAAATGCTTTACCGCCTGGCTTTTGGGTGTTTTTGTGGCGCGGTGTTGGCGCAGCGGGTCGACAGTATGTACTGAATGTTTCATGGCCACTGCCGATACCGGCCGGGCCATAAGTTCGGTCGGCGCCTGTGTTTTTATGGCTTGCTTCATTGTGACGGCCGGTTTGTGCACCGCACGGCGCATAAGCGTTTTGGCGGCTTGTGGCCGATGGGCTTTGACTGGTTTGCCGTGGTCGTGGCGGATTGGCCGGCGTGCGGCGCGCTTAGCTGATGCAGATTCGTGGAGTGAGTGAAGTGATGAAGCGCGTACGACACCGTCGATGTTTCGTGGACTAACGCGCGCAGGCGGCAATGGTTCGGCAACCGAGGTATGGCTTTTGCCAAGTAATTCGCCGGTAGAGGCGTCGTAGCGCTTGCCGTTAAATTCAATGACATTGTCGTCTGGCATGTATCCTCTTTATCAACTAAGCGTAAGTTATATGTATAGTACCGCGCCATAGGCTTCTACATCAAGTCTACTCAATGGTAGTCCACCGCTTCTCGCCAACTGTTACCCAAGGTTTTACCTTGGGAGTCCGCGATTTTTGGCGCAATAATTGGCCTCCGTATATGACTGATCAGTTTAATCTGTCGTACAAATAGTTGCAGACCGCCCAAGAAGTTCTATAATGAACTACAGCTCATGGATTTTCTTGATCCCGAAAAACAAAAAGCCCACGCCCGCCGCCTAATTGCCGGCTATATCTTAATTGGTATGGTAGTGCTGCTTTCGGCTATCATTTTGCTATACCAAGCATTTGGCTACAGCATTGATCGCCACGGGCGGATTTTTCAGAACGGCTTAGTGTTTATCTCTTCCCTGCCAGATCGTGCAGAAATTTATGTCGATGGCATGCGCGAAAGTAGTACCACAAACGCTCGCCTCGCCCTGCCCGCCGGCCAGTATGTGTTTGAGATAAAACGCGAAGGCTACCGTACTTGGAAGCGAGCTATCACTGTCGAGGGTGGCACGGTGCAGCGCTTTGACTACCCATTTTTGTTCCCCGAGCAGCTGGATTCGACAGTGACCAAACAGTATGCTGCAACCCCCGGTCTGGTTACACAGAGCCCCGATAGTCGGTGGTTATTGGCCCAAAATACCCCGGATAGTTTTGATTTGTACGACCTTGCGGCTTCTGCGCCGAACCCTGAGGCATTTGCCATTCCGCCAGAGATCGCTAGCGCTGGAACGGCCACGACAGGCTGGCAAGAAATAGCTTGGGCAAAGGACAATAAGCATGTAGTAGTAAAACGTCTGTTTACCCGTAACGGCCAAGGCGCCAGCGAATATTTGTTGCTCGACCGCGACGACCCCAGTAAATCGGTCAATTTGAGTGTTCTGCTTGGGTTTACACCCAGCCAACTGCAATTGCGTGATGATGCCTATGACCAGTACTACGCATTCGACCAGCCAAATGGCGCATTATTTACCGCCAGCCTAGATCGCCCCACGCCACAACCGTTGCTAGACAAGGTTTTGGCGTTCCAATCCGAAGGTCCGGATAATTTGGTGTATGCCACCAGCCAAGACGCTCCCCCAGGTAAAACCCTCATTCGCCTGCGGCAAGGGTCGGATAACTACACCATACGCCAGGTAGCGAATGATGCTGGATATTTATTAGAGCTAGAGCGTTTTGAGGATGCTTGGTTTGTGGCTGCTGGCGCCTCGACCGAGGACAGAGTGTATGTGTATAAAAACCCTGTTGATTCGCTTAAGTCGGACAGTGGCAATGTGTTAGTCCCGGTCTACGTCTTAAAAGTTGATGATCCTACTTTTATTTCTTTTGCCCCAACTAACCCACGTTTTGTAATGGTCGAAAACGGCCCAGCCTTTGCTGTCTACGACGTCAAAAACGAAAAAGGCTATGCGTACCGTTTAGATACACCAGTTGATGCCTCGCCCGGCCATGCCACTTGGGTTAACGAATTTTACCTACAAGTTGCCGGTGGTGGTACTAGCATGGTCTTTGATTACGATGGCGCCAACCGCCAACCGCTTATGCCACTGGCAGCAGGAACAAAGGCCTACTTTGACCCTGATTACCGCAAGGCATTTGCTATTGGCGCTACCAATGCTTTGGCGATATTCCAGCTGCGCACCGCACTAGATAGGTAAGGTATGTAGCTAAGGCCCGCCCCTCCACCTATTTTGAGAGCGTTCATGCGCCGCGAGCCAACTTTTGAGCCTCGGCTTCGGCCGGGTCTCAAAAGATTGACTCTCGGGCTCCACTTCGGAGGACTCTCAAAATAGGTGGAGGGGCGGGCCTTTACGAGCATCTACCAAGGGGTGACCCACCGCCAAAACCGCGTCCAAAGTGTGGGGCCTTCACTGGGCAGTTCGGCCGAAGCGGCTGCCGTATCAACTGCAGGGGCGGCAGCATTAGCATTGGGGTTTGGGCTAATTTGTTCGCCCCACACCACAAGACGGTGCTTACTGGTACCTGGCGGGTCGCAGGTTATGAGTGCGACGGTGGCCGCTTTGCCTTCTACTGCCCCCAGCACCCACGTGTCGGTTGGTTCGACCACCTTTTTTTCGTACACCTGGTAAGCGTACACTTTGCTATCGTATGTCAGGTAAAAAATATCGCCAGGTGCAAGTTCGTGCAACAACACAAAAGCAAATTTATACTTACCTTTGTTAAAAATATTATTGCTAGAATGGCCAAAAAACGCAGCATTGCCCTGCTGCCCTGGCACGGCCGTGTTTGGGTAATGGATCACGCCGTTTTCTAGGCTTTGCTGGACGGTTGCTTCCGCCCCGTCAGCCAGATCGTACACCACTGGCAGTTGGACGTTAATTTTGGGTATGATGAGTTCCGGGTTTGGGCTCGGTGCAACACCATCGGTACTTAAAATAATAGGGGTAGCCCCCACCCTGCCGCTGGGCTGAATGAACGGTATAATAAACCGTTCGTTAAACAAGCCGAACAAAAAGATAAGGATTGACATGGCAC
>Ga0075420_100005189_pt1 | contig 11437 bp, 10 predicted proteins | sample SoiMetdeltSBSDD4_FD_75296 | JGI IMG/M metagenome (GOLD analysis project Ga0075420, IMG submission 75296) | Bulk soil microbial communities from a Populus tree surrounding site in Tennessee, USA - Soil MetaG P. deltoides SBSDD4 | ecosystem: Environmental > Terrestrial > Soil > Tree plantation... | reverse complement strand
TCGGCCGGCGAGAAGTGGATCGCGTAGATCGAGGAGAACGTGCTGCCCGACCCGTTGTCGGCCGCCTCCGTGTCCGTCTGGAAGTCGCTGACCAGGACCGGGATGCCGTCGTAGTGGAGCACCTGCTTGCCGAACGACGACTCGCCGGCCTCCACGTAGTGTGCCGACGCCGTCAGCAGCGACTTCAGCTTCCGCCTGGTCCGCTTGCTCATCAGCAGGCAGTCCGGCTTGCCGCCCTTCACCAGGTCGATCAACTGGTCGAGCAGCGCCAGCGTCAGCGCCCCGCCGCCCGCCGCCGGCGTCATCACCTGCCCGCTCGCGCCCGTGCTCGGGAACAGCGTCTTCAGCCCGTCGAAGGCGTTCGGGTCCGCCGACGCATCGCCGATCAGGACCGTCTGCTCCCACTTCCGCGCGACGTCCTTCGCCTTGAGCATCGTCTGGATCGCGCGCTGGTCGTTGATGTTGCTCCTGGCCCGCTGGACGAAGTTGTCCACGTCCGCGTCGCCGCCGAGGATCGCCAGGTTGACCGTCTTCTGGGTGAACGTCGCCGTCCCCTCGGACCAGACGCCGTTCACGCTGTAGAAGCTGGCCCCGCCGAGCGTGTTCTCCTGCGTGAACTTGTAGCTGTTCCCCTCCACCTCCAGGAACGGCATCAGCCGCAGCATCGGGCTCTCTTCGAGGATCGTCTCGACGACCCCGCGCTGCACCATGTCATTCGAGAGCTTGGCGCTCTCGGCCAGCAACAGCGGCATGATGGTCCTCCTCCTACTTCCGCAATCCGGACTCGATCATCTCCAGCGGCGACAGCCCGGCCGCCGGGGCCACGCGCGCCGACGGCGCCCCGGCCGGCACCGTCTGGCTCGCGATCGTCGTGCGGGCGGCCTCCAACGCCCGCGCATACGCCTGCTTCGCCACCTCCACGCTCGCGACCAGCGCCGCCTCGTCGTCGCCGTGCACCAGCTCCGGGACCACCTGGCCGGCGTGCTCGGCCAGGAGCGCCCGCCGCAGGTTGGCCAGCTCGCGCCCGTGCGCCGCGTCGCGCTCCCCGATCCGGGTGTCGCGCTCGCCGGTCAGCGTCTCCCGCTCGCCGGTCAGCGCCGTCACCTCGCCCTCCAGCTCGGCGATCCGCGTCAGCGCCTGCTCAAGCTCCATCACATCCTCCCTTCGCCATCCACCGGACACCGCTCGCTCAGAACCCAGCACCCAGAACCCGGCACCTCCGTTTCAGCGGCCCACGATCCGGCGCGGCCGGACCACGCCGCGCCGTTGCCGGACCAGCGCCTCGAACCGCCGCTGGTACGCCTGCTGCATTGCCGAGGGGTCCGCGCCGCGCTGCCGCTCGAAGCGCTGCCGCTTCGCCTCGTCCAGCGCGATCCACTGGAGCGCCCGACCGCAGGCGTAGAGCACCAGCGCATCCTCTTCCGAGGTCGCCACGTCCAACGCCGTCACGTCGTCGGCCGGCACCGCGTAGGCGCCCTTGTAGCGGACCTCGATCGCCTCGCCCGTCCCGTCCGGCGCCGGAATCAACACCACCTCGCCGCCCCACTGCTCCCAGGTCAGCTCGGCCGGCCGGAGGCCGGACCAGCTCCCCAGCGCGCTCGCGTCGGCCGTCGGCGAGATGTCGCCGTCGCGGAGCCCGCCCCGCGTCCGGAAGAAGCCCGGCGGGTGCTCCACCCGGACCACTTCCAGCACGTCGCCGGGCAGGAGGTAGCTCGGATCGTTCGCCGTCGAGGTCGTCTGCCAGGTGCGATCTCGCGGCGCCGCCCGCGACCACTCGCGGATCGCCTCCCCGATCCAGCGGTTCAGCAGCGCATCGGACCAGACCTTCACCGCGCCGGTGTCGTTCAGCTCGTCGCGGGCACGCGTGCGGATGTCGGCTCGCGTGGTCATCTCATGCTCCTCCGAGACCGCTCCCCTCTCCTCGCAGGAGAGGATGTCGGCGCAGCCGATATTCGCGCCGCGCAGCGGTCGGGGATGAGGTCTCCCCCAGCGCCGTCCGGTCGGCCTGGACCCGCGCCAGCTCCTCCTCCGGGTTCTCCGTCCCGAGCGCGTCCATCGCCGAGCGGTGGCTCCGGAGCCCCGCCCCCACCAGCCGCACCTGGTTCTGGACCTCCGAGGCGTCGTCGGCCGGCAGCATCGGCGGCCAGAGCACCCGGATCCGGTGCGCCTCCAACGACGCCGGCGCGCCCCCTGCCCCAAAGAGCCGCGCAAGCTCCAGCACCAGCGCCGACCGCCGCCGCAGCGCCCGCGTCCACCAGGCCCGCTTCCGCAGCGTCCGCTGCACGATCGGCCGCAGCTCCGTCTCCAGCGCCACGCCCGAGAGCAGCCGCCCGCTGTCCCCGAACGCCGTCCGCGGCGTCTCCGACACCTCGTACAGCGTCCGGTACAACCGCTCGATGTGCTCCCCAACCGCCACCGGCTGCCCCTGCCACTCCAACAGCTTCACGTCGGCGTCGGACGGGATGTCCCAGACCGTGCCCGGCCCGACGGCCAGGTCGGCGTGGTCGTTCACCCCACGGAACACGACCGGCGGATCGGCGTGGAAGCGGATCACGTCCGCCTGGTCCGAGACCCGCTCGTCGATCTCGCGGTTGATCGGGATCACGTCCACCAGGTCGGACTGCCCCCACGGGTCGTTCGCCAGCGGCAGGTTCGGGACGTGCACGAACGGGATGAAGCCGTACGGGTTCGCGCCCCGCCGGGTCGTCGTCCGCGCGACGGTCACCTCCAGCTCGGCCGACGTCCAGCGCTCCACCACCTCGGCCGTGCCGTCTGCGCCGCACAACGCCTCGGCCTCGCCCGGCCCCAGTCCGTACCCGCCCAGCGCCAGGTCCTCGGCCCCCAGGCTGTACAGCACCTCGACCCGCCGCAGCGTCGACGCGTCGTCGCCGGCCCAGGTCGCGAAGAACGTCCTCGGGTCGACGCTCAGAATCCGGATCCGCCCGGCGGCCGGGTCCCACAGCACCTTGTAGACGCCGTCGCCCAGCACCGCCGCGTTCTGCGCGACCTGCAAGTCGACGCCCTCGACGTCGTTCTCCCAGGCCACGTCGTACAAGAGCTGCTCGGCCTCGGCGGCCCGCCGCCGGTCGCGGACGCTCGACTCACGCCTCGGCACCACCCCGAACCCGACGCCCCGTCCCAGCAGGTAGGCGACGCCCTTGTCGACGATCGCCCGCGCGTAGTTCAGCACCAGGTTCGAGCGACCGTTCCGGCCCCGCTCGAAGTGCCGACCCTCGTAGAAGTCCTGGTACTGGCGGTAGCGCCGCAACCGGGCGCCGCCCTGGAGCCGGAGCCGCGCTCCCTCGGAGGAGCGGCGCTCGGCGCGCGCGTCGAATCGAATCATCACGTCACACCCTCGCTACACGGTTCGATGTAGAACATATGTTCTCACGTGCTGATGTCGACATACTCCCGGATCCGGCCCGACCCCACACCAGCCCCCCAGCTCTGCCCAAAGTCTTGCCCCTTCGCGCTCGACACCCGCCCCCGGAACCGAGACACTGCTCTTCGCAACCCGCGCTCGGCCCCGTCCGTTCTTCTGGCGAGCCATGCGGGACAGAACAGCGAGACGCAGTGAGCGAGGTGCTCGGAACGTGACGCGACATCGGATCGGCGGCGGCGCGGCCCGCGCCGCCCGCGCCCGGCGGTGGTGGACGGCTCTGCTCGCCCTCTGCCTGGTCGGCCTCGGCCTGGCCGGCGCCGTCCCCTCAGCCGAGGCCCAGCTCTTCGGCAGCCCCACGCCGCCGTTCGCCGGCAACGGCCCGGCCCCGGAGTTCCGGGGCCTCTGGGTGGACGCCTACCGCGAGGGGCTCAAGACCCGCGAGCAGGTCGACCGCCTCCTGGCCGACGCCCGCCGCGCCAACGTCAACGCCCTGCTCGTCCAGATGCGCAGTCGCGGCGACGCGCTCTACGCTCGGAGCCTGGAGCCCCGCGTCGAAGATCCGTCGCTCGCCGCCGGCTTCGACCCGCTGGCCTACCTGATCGAGCGCGCCCACAACGACCAGCCGCGCGTCGAGATCCACGCCTGGGTCACCACCACCGTCGTCTGGGGCAGCCAGACCCGCGCCCCGGCCGATCCGCGCCACGCCTTCAACCAGCACGGCCCGAACGCGACCGGCCGCGACGACTGGCTCAGCCGCCGCGAGGACGGCACGACCTGGTCGCGCGGCTACTTCCTCGATCCCGGCCACCCGGACGCCGCCCGCTACCTCACCAACGTCATGCTCAACCTCGTGCGCGAGTACGACGTCGACGGCCTCCACCTGGACTACATCCGCTACCCCGAGCGCGCCGAGGGCCAGTCCTGGGGCTACAACGAGACCAGCATCGCCCGCTTCAACGCCCGCCACGCCCGGGCCGGACGGCCACCCGGCGACGACCCGCTCTGGAACCAGTGGCGGCGCGACCAGGTGACCGCCCTGGTTCGGGGCATCTACCTCGGCGCGCTGGCCATCAAGCCCGAGGTCAAGATCAGCGCCGCCGTCATTCCCTGGGGCAGCGGCCCGACGACCGACGCCGACTGGCAGAAGACGGCCGCCTACTCCAGCGTCTTCCAGGACTGGCGTGCCTGGCTCGAAGAGGGCATCGTCGACCAGATCATGCCGATGAACTACTTCCGCGAGTCGGCGAATCAAGGCCCCTGGTTCGACCGCTGGGTCGCCTGGCAGCGCGACCACGCCTACGGACGCCAGGTCATCCCGGCCGTCGCCCTCTACCTCAACGAGCCGTCAGAGAGCGTCGCCCAGATCAAGCGCGCCCTCGCTCCCGGCCCCGGCGACGCGCGCACGGCCGGCGTCGCGCTCTACTCGTACGCCGCCACCCGTGCGGCCGGCGACGGCGACGAGACCGTCACCGCCCGCGCCCAGAGCGCCGAGGTCTGGTCCGCCCTGACCGAGCCGGGACCGGCGAACGGCGGCCAGCCCCCGTTCGCCGGCCGGACGTTCCCGCCCGGCGTCGCCTGGAAATCCGGCGGCGGCCCCGGCAGCGTGCTCCTCCGCACCGCCGGCCTGGACGGCGCCCGCGTCGATCTGAACGGCCCGAAGCTGCTCGGCGGCGAGACCGACGGCACTGGTATGTTCGGGGCGCTCTCCGTGCCGCCCGGCCGCTACACCGTCACCGTCCGCCCGTCCGCCCCGAACGAGCCGCGCGCCGCCGAGCTGGACGTCCGCTCCGGCGCCCTCTCGGAGATCGAGATTCCGTAGCCCCCTGCCGCCCGGCTCGTATACTTCAACTCAGGCAGGAGGCCCCCATGGCAGACCCGCGTTCCATCATCGATCCCCGCACGATGGCCACCAACTACGTCCCGATGGTCATCGAGCAGACCAACCGAGGCGAGCGGTCGTACGACATCTACTCGCTGCTCTTGAAAGAGCGGATCATCTTCCTCGGGACGCCCGTCTCCGATCCCATGGCGAACCTGATCGTCGCGCAGCTCTTGTACCTCGCCCGCGAGGAGCCGGATCGCGACATCTCGATGTACATCAACTCGCCAGGCGGCTCCGTCACGGCCGGCATGGCGATCTACGACACCATGCAGCTCATCCCCTGCGACGTCTCGACGACCTGCGTCGGCCTCGCCGCCTCGATGGGCTCCTTGCTGCTGACGGCCGGCGCCAGGGGCAAGCGGTTCGTCCTCCCGAACGCCCGCGTCATGATCCACCAGGGCTCGGCCGGGTTCCAGGGCACCGCCGCCGACATCGAGGTGCAGGCCCGTGAGATCCTGCGCATCCAGAAGCGGATGGAAGAGATCTACGCCTTCCACACCGGCCGCACCATCGAGCTAATCAAGCAGGATCTCTCGCGCGACTTCTGGCTTGGCGCACAGGAGACCGTCGAATACGGCATCGCCGACCAGGTCGTCGGAGTCCCGTCCGCGGGCGAGGGGCTCACCGACACGCCGCCCTCGACGAATAGCTCCAACGGCACCAACGGCACGGCCAGTTAGTTCTCAGTCGTCAGTTGTCAGTCGTCAGAAACGGACTCAGTCTCCTGACGACTGACAACTGAGAACTGACCGCTCACGAGTGGCGTCTCAGACCGCCCGCGCCACCACCACCGTGATGTTGTCGTGCCCGCCGCGCTGGTTCGCCACCTCGATCAGGTCTCGCGCCACCTCGTCCGGGTCCTCGGCCTCCACCAGCGCCGCGACCTCTCGCTTCCTGACGTGCTCCGTCAGCCCATCCGAGCAGAGCACCAGCACGTCGCCGGCCTGAAGCTCGCGCGGCGGGTACGTCTCGACCTCCACGCTCGCCTCCGCGCCCAGGCAGCGCGTCAGGATGTGCCGGAACGGGTGGTGCTCCGCGTCTTCCTCGGCGATGACCCCGGCCTCCACCTGCTCCGCCACCAGGCCATGATCCCGCGTGAGCTGCTCCGTCTGGCCATCTCTGACCAGGTAGGCCGGGCTGTCGCCGGCGTTCGCCAGGTACGCCTGATTGCCCCGCACGATCGCCGCCACGATCGTGCTGCCCATGCCGGCCTTCTCGCTGTCGCGCGCGGCCTCGTCCCAGATCTCGCGGTTCGCCAGCTCGATCGCCGCGCGCAGCGCCCCGGACGGGTCGGCAGCCGGCGCCTTCAGCTCGCGCTGGAGGATCTCGATCGCCATCGCACTCGCCACCTCGCCGGCCAAGTGGCCGCCCATTCCGTCCGCCACCACCAGCACCAGGCCGCCGTCCTCGCTCTCGAACGTCGCCAACGCGTCCTCGTTGTGGTCGCGCCGCCGCCCGACGTCCGTCGCCGATCCCACGCGGAGCGTCGTCTCAGCCATTGCTTCTCACGCCCCCGCCGCTGGAGTGGCCCGTACCTGAGCGGATTATCGGGGCCGGCCGGGCGAGCGTCAACGGTTCTCGGACGCGGCGCCACCCTCGACCTCAGGGTCGTTCGTCGGCAGCACGATCACGAAGCGTGCCCCGCCGTCGTCCGGGAACTCCGCCGTGATCGACCCGCCGTGCAGCTCCACGATCTGGCGGCTGATGTACAGACCCAGCCCGAGGCCGCTCTGGTACGAGTCCGTGTGGGCCCGGTAGAACCGCTCGAAGATCGCCTCCCGCCGGCGCGGCGGGATCCCGGTCCCATGATCCCGGACCGCGATCTCCACCGCCGGCGGCGCCAACGCGCGAAGCTCCACCTCGATCCGGCCGCCGTTCGGGCTGTACTTCACCGCGTTGTCCAGCAGGTTCGTCAGCACCTGCTCCAGCCGCAGCCCATCCGCCCGCACCACCAAGTGCTCGGGGGCCCGCAACGCGAACGTGTGCTCCTCGCTCTCCGGCAGCGCGTCCATCACCTGCCGGACCAGCGCCACCAGATCCAGCCGCTCCATCCCCAGCGTCAGCCGGCCCGCCTCGAGCCGCGAGACGTCCAGGAGCTGCGTAATCAACGCCCCCAGGCGTTCGGTCTGCCGCCGCATCTCCTCGAAGGCCGCCGTCACCTGCTCCGTGTCCGCCGCCCCATCCCGCCTGATCCGCCTCAGCGAGAGCTGCGCCCGCGCCTGGAGCGACGTCAACGGCGTCCGCAGCTCGTGTGACGCCACCGACAAGAACTCGTCGCGGACACGCGTCGCCTCCTGGGCCTGCTGGCGGGCGATCCGCTCCGCCTCGTACAGGCGCGCCCGCCGCAGCGACTGCGAGCACTGGTCGGCCAGCACCAGCAGCAGCGCCCGCTCGTCCTCGTCGAATGGGCGCGGCGCCGGAAACGCCAGGCCCAGGCTCCCGAGCACCCGGCCCTCGGCCAGCAGCGGTAGCGCCGCCCAGCTCGAACCTCCGGCCTGCAAGACCATGCGGGCCGCGGCAGGGTCGAACTCCTGCCACGCCTCCGGTGATTCGATCCAGACCGCCTGGCCGGTCCGAGCGGCCGTGGCGAGCGGCGTATTGGCCGAGAGCGGCAGTTCGCGCCGGGGCGGCTCCTGCGGCGCCTGCCCGACCGTCCCGACGATCTGCAGCACGGTCTCGTCGTCCGTCAGGCAGGCCACGCCCCCGCCGGTCGCGCCCACCGCCTGAACGCCGTGCGTCAGGATCACCCGGGCGACCTCGTCCTGGGTGATCGCCCCGGACAGGGCGGCGGTGACCCGCTGGAGCAGCGCCAGCCGATCGCGCGAGGTCGCCAGCTCCTCGGCCGCCTGGGCGCGCCCGAGCGCGAACGCGATGTGCCCGGCGATCGTCCGGGCGAGCATGATCTCCTCGTCCTCGAAGCGGTGCGGCCGATCGAAGTAGAGCATGAACTTGCCGAGCAGGCGGCCTCGATACACCACCGGGATGAAGGCGAGCGCCCGGATCCCCTCCTGGAGGACCACCCGGCGCAACGGCTCCGTCAGGCTCGGATCGGCCGCGGCGTCCTCGATCAGGACCGGCTCCGGATCGACGGTATCGGGCGCCCACGGCGAATGGCCGTCCGTGACCGCGCGGTAGCCGTCCGAGAGGCCGCGCCAGGCCCGGAAGCGCATCACCCCGGCCTTGTCGAAGCGGAGCACGGACGCCCGGTCCGCCTCCAGCGCGTCGATCAGCGCCGAGATCGCCGCATCGTAGATCCGCTCGATCGGCGAATCGGCGATCAGGACCTCGCCCAGCGCGTAGAGCGCCCGCAGCTGCCGGTTCTGGCGCCGCAGCTCCTCGATCGGCTCGCGCTCGGGATCCTCGGAGCGGGTGCCAAGCCAGAGGCTCACCGCGGGCGTCCAGGACGCCGGCCCGGTCTGCCGGCCTCGGGCCACCAGTCAGGCATCGCCAGCCCGGGCGAAGGTGCCGGACATGCCACCACAGCCGGCGAAGGCAACGTCAAACCCGCGATCGACGTCAGCAGAGCGCGACCCGGCGACATACATCCCCTAGGGTAACCGCAGGCCGATCCTCCGTCAATTGCGCCGAGTATCCAGGAAGAGCCGATCTGGGCAGTGCTGGCCGGCGGCGTGGGCGCCGGCTCGCGCCCGGCGCCGTTCGGTCCCCGCCCGGGGCGCCGCCACATCTGGCACGTCTCCTGCACGCCCTTCTGGTGCGCACCCAGAGGAGGCGAGCGATCATGCGGACCACCAGCAGCGTGCGTTTTGGTGACACTCGCGCTGGCTGATCGGCTCCTGCGCACCGCGCAGAGCGTGTGATGTCAGTTCGACTGTGGCACAGCAAAGAGCCCCGCCGGATCGTCCCGGCGGGGCTTCGTGCCGTCGCCACTCTTTGTCGGGCCTGCGCCGATCCTACGGACCGAACATGGAGCGCGTCGTAGTCCCCCGCCCGGTGGTGAGCACAGCGGGCGGGGGACTACGACGCGCGCTTCGTGGGAACGGATCAACCTGCCGGCCCAGCTGCCTCGCGCCCACCGGAATCGAACGACGGCGCCACGCCCGCTGGCAGCGCCGCCATCCCGGCCGCTGCGTCCCGTCAGCGCCGCCGTCGCGCCGCGTTCGCCTCCACCGCCGCCGCCCCGATCCGCAGCATCCCGATCGCGATCTGGTGCTTGCAGAGCGTCCCCCGATACGTCGCGTCCGGGCAGGGGCAGCCGTCCGGGTCCACCCGGTAGTACCCGCCCTCGGCGGCCGGCACCAGGTACGCCTGCTCGCCGGGGATCGCCACGATCTGCTCGGCGTTCGCGGCCAGGTTGATCGCCTTGCGGTAACGGGCGTCCGCCGCGATCACGTCGGTACTCATCTCAGGCGTCCTCCGCTCCGCGCCTGGTCATCACGACGCCGCCAGGTTGGCTGCTCCGCGTTCACAGGCAGCCGTTACCGGGCAGAAATTGCACATCCACCGATCCTCCGTCAGGGCCGGCCACGCGCCGCCCGCGTACGCCTCCGCCAGCGCACCGGCCCGCTCCTGGAGGAACCGCTCCGCCTGCCCCTCCGGCCAGCACGGCACCGCAGCCTTTTGCACGCCCTTCATCGTCAGGTACACGATGCCCAGGCGCTCGATCTCGTACTCCGGCGTCACCAGCCAGCGGTACACGTTCAACTGCGCGATGTGCAGCGGCGACGCCTGGCGCGGTGCCCGATCGGTCGTCTTGTAGTCGATCAGCAGCCCGCGCGCCGGGTCGATCTCGTCCGGCTTGCCGGTGATCGTGACCCGCCGGCCGCTCGGTAGCCGCAGCGCGCGCTCGAACCGCCGCTCCGCGACGATCCCCGGCCCGGCCCCCCGCTCCGCAAGCAGGTGCCCGAGCGTCCCCCGGTACGACCAGTACTGCTGATCCGGGCGCTGGTAGTACGGCTCGGTCGACTTCAAGAACGCCTGGCGCACGCACCCCGTCAACGCCGTGACGCTGAGTGGCGGGATCGCCTCCGCGGGCGCCTCCTCCGGATCCTCGAGGATCGCCGCCTCGTCAAGCTCCCCATCGACAGGGCCGGCGCCCGCCACACCAGCCGAGCGCGCGTGGACCATCGGCAGCGCCAGCAGTCTGCCCCCGCCGCCCGCCGCCCTAAGCCGCGCCGCGTCGTCGGCGTTGCGCTCACGGGCCTGATTGGCCATCCCCCGAAGCAGGCTCGCCGTCATCTGGCAGCGCCCGCGTGTCGCGGCGCAGTCGATGCACGCCTCGAACGAGACGTCTTCGAGGTCGACGATGCAGTGGAATCCTTGCTGTGGCACGTTCGGCCCTCCCCGGCCCCGCACGAGGCGCCGATCACGGTGCTCGCTAGAACTTCCGTTCTATTGTACCATGTCGGGCCGCCGCGCGAGTCGCCAGCGCGTCGCGCCGATCACGCCGGCCGTACACCCGGGTCGGTCAGGCCGGGGAGGGGGAAGCGCTCAGGACAGGTGCGCCTGGAGCATCCAGCGATCCTTCTCCAGCGCCCGCAGGACCTCCACGTAGACGTCCTGCGTGTTCGGCTCCTCGGAAGCGGCGTCCATCGAGCGCCGCATCGCCGCCACCGCCGCATCGAGCCGCCGCAGCAGCTCCTCGGCCAGTCGCGTGGCGTCACGCTCCTGGCGCGGGAAGGCCGGCAGCGGCGACGTCTCGGCCGCCGCCTGCAGCGTGCCGTCCACGGTCCCGCCCAGCGCCAGCGCCCGCTCAGCCACCGTGTCCGTGTGGGTGTGCGCCTCGGCCGCCAGCCGGTCCGTCAGCTCGTGAAGCTGGACGAAATCGCGCCCCACCAGGTTCCAGTGTGCCTGCTTGTAGCCGATCGCCAGGTCGGTCAAGATCGCCACGCTCTCATTCAGGCCGCTGACCAGGTCGTCGCGCTCGGCGGCACCCAGGCCCGGCAGGCTCCGAGCGGCGAGCAGGGCGGTCTCCTGCGTTTCTACGGTTCGTGTTGCCACGTGCACCTCCATGCAGACGGGGCGCCACGCTGCCCCGTCGTCGTCAAGTCGGCGATCAAACGACGCGGCGCCGCCCGACCTCGTGCGGCGCCGCACCTAAGAGACTATCTCAGGTAGCTCGATCGCTCCACCCGGTCGCGACCTCACATCTCTCTTCAGCGTCTGCCCTTCCCGATACGACCACAGCGGGAAGGTCAGGCCGCACACAGGACGGC
>Ga0075420_100005187_pt1 | contig 11438 bp, 13 predicted proteins | sample SoiMetdeltSBSDD4_FD_75296 | JGI IMG/M metagenome (GOLD analysis project Ga0075420, IMG submission 75296) | Bulk soil microbial communities from a Populus tree surrounding site in Tennessee, USA - Soil MetaG P. deltoides SBSDD4 | ecosystem: Environmental > Terrestrial > Soil > Tree plantation... | reverse complement strand
GCGGCTGGAGCGCAGGGGCCACACCCGTTCCCATCCCGAACACGGTCGTTAAGCCCTGCAGCGCCGATGGTACTCCGATCGAGAGATCGCGGGAGAGTAGGCCGTCGCCGGCACCCCCTGGCGCCCCGAGCAGAGTGATCTGCTCGGGGCGCTTGTTCATCCCGCATCCCAACGGCAGAGACGTCAGACCTCAGATGTCAGAGCTCAGATGTCAGACGGCAGCCCGGATCGCGACTGCTGTTCCCCTGACTCCTGACTCCTGATCCCTGCCGTCCAGGTAACCCCGGCCCCCGCCACGGGGTCTCGTAGCTAGCTTGGAGCACATGACCCGCGCTGGCATCGTCACCGTCGTCGGCAAGCCCAACGCCGGAAAATCCACGCTCCTCAATCGCCTCATTGGCGAGAAGCTCAGCATCACGAGCGAGAAGCCGCAGTCCACGCGCGACCGAATCGTCGGGATCACGACGAAGGACGATGTCCAGATGATCGTGCTCGATACACCCGGATTGCTCGAGCCTCGCTACGAATTGCAGCGCTCCATGCGCGCCACGGCGCGCAAGGCGCTCGACGACGCGGACGTCATCGTCTACCTCGCCGACGCGCGCGACGGCGCTCCACCGCCGCTCCGGAAAGCTGCCGAGCTCGACCGCGAGCCTCGGGCCCCGATCATCGTCGCCCTCAACAAGGTGGATGCCCTCACCGACCACGCACGCGAGGCGCTTCGACGTGATGCGCCCGACGCGGTGCACATCTCCGCCCTCACCGGCGAGGGCATCCATGAGCTCCAGCAGGCGATCACTGCGCACCTCCCGGAGAGCCCCTTTCTCTATCCCGAGGACGAGATCGGGACACAGTCACTTCGGTTCTTTGCCAGCGAGCTGGTTCGCGAAACGGCGCTGGAGCAGCTCCAGGACGAGGTGCCCTACAGCGTCGCTTGCGGGATCGAGGAGTTTCGCGAGGACCGTTCGCCTGTGTACATTCGGGCAGTCATCTACGTCGAGCGCGAAAGCCAGAAGGGAATCCTCGTTGGCCACCAGGGCGCGCGCATTCGAGAGCTGGGTCGCGCCGCGCGCGTGAAGATCGAACGACTCGTCCGAAAGCCGGTCTACCTCGACCTGTGGGTGAAGGTCCTCCCGAACTGGCGGCGCAACATCCATTCGCTTCGACGCCTCGGTTACGCACTTCCGGAGGAGCCTCGTCGATGAGCCTGTCCGCACAGCTGCTGAGCATACTCGTCTGCCCGAAGTGCAAGGGAGAACTGGAGTATCGAGAGGCGGAGCAGAGCCTGATCTGTCACGCGTGCCGCCTTCGTTACGCGGTGCGCGATGACATTCCCGTCATGCTGATCGATGAGGCGACGCCGCTCTAGCCTGCAGGCCGCCCTTCTGGTGGCCTGGCTCGCGGGCGCGACCGCGGGAGCACAGCCGTCCGGGCTGGCCACCGAGGGCGCGCCCTTCCTGCTGCTTCCGGTCGGATCGCGATCGGTGGGCATGGGGCAGGCCGTCGTCGCCGATCAACCCGGCACTGAAGGCATCTGGTGGAACCCCGCCGGCATCGCCAGGTCGGAGCGGCGCGAGCTCGCCGTGCACCATTACGAGACGATCGTCGGCACGGGAGACGTGGTGTCCATCCTCGTTCCGTCCTCGCTGTTAGGCGTCTTCGCCCTTTCGCTCTACGCGCTCGATTTCGGAACGGATCCGGTGACCGATTCGCTCGGCAACCGCATTGGCTCCATCGTCACGCGCAACGTGGCGTACGCCGCCACGTACGCGACGCCGCTTGGCGGACGCATCAACGCGGGAATCACCTTCAAGATCGTGCAGTTCCGCGTGGACTGCTCGTCCGGGTGCGAATCGCAGGCGGGAACGACGAGCGCGCTCGACTTCGGCGCGCAATACGATCTTCGCTTTCTCGTGCCAGTGTCCGTGGGCGTCGCCGTCCGCAACGTCGGAGCGCCGCTCCAGGTGAACGACAGCCCACAGGCCGATCCACTTCCCACTCGCATCCAGATCGGTGTGCTGTATCGTGTCCCGGGGATGGAGCGCTACGCTCGAGAGACGGAGCTCCAGCTCACCGGCGATCTCGTCGATCGCCTCAACATGGAGTCGCCGGCGCCACGCGTTGGCGCGGAGCTGAGTTGGCGGCGGCGCGCACATCTGAGAGGCGGGTACGTGTTCGAGTCCGGGCAGAGCGCGGAGTCCGCCGGCCCATCGATGGGCGTGGGGCTGGCGACCAACAATCTGCGCCTCGACATCGCCACGATTTTCGAAGGATTCTCGAGCGACGCAGGCAAGCGGCCTACGTACGTCTCCCTCCGCTATCTTTTCTGAGATGCGCGCCCTCGCGGTGGGCGTGATCGTTCTGGCCGCGGTTCCGTCCGCACATGGGCAGTCCGGGGACACGAGCACCACCTTCTCCGCGAGCTTCGCCATCCCGCCGGGGATCGTAGCGAGTGAGTTGCAACCGCCGGCGGTCCTCCCGCGCGTTCCAAAACCGGAATGGTGGGCGCCCCTGGCCTCAGCCGCTGCACCCGGAAGCGGACAGGCGGTGCTCGGTCAGAAACGCTGGCTGCCATACCTCGCGCTCGAGGTGTGGGCCTGGATCCAGTACGTCGATGCGCGACGAGATGGCGGGCGCCGTCGGCGCGAATATCAGCTCCTCGCTCGCGACGTCGCGCGCGCTCGTTACCCGGGGCCGTACCCGGTAGGCGACTTCGAGTACTACGAGCACATGCTCAAGAACCCGGAGAGCGGAGATTTCGACCTCATCCCGGGTGGCCCGGTCGACCCCGAGACGGATACCACGACGTACAACGGTCGTCGCTGGCTCGACGCGCGTCGGCTCTACTGGGAAAACCCCGACGACCCGCCTCCGCTGGAGTCGCCCGCTTACCTCAGCGCAGTCGACTTCTACCGCGTCAACGCCATCCCGACGCTCTACCGCTGGTCGTGGCGCTCGGCCCGCCTCGAGTACGACGTGTTTCGTCGCGCAATCGTTCGCAGCAACGTTGAGTTCAAGCGATCGGTGGAGTACCTGGGCATCATCATCGCGAACCACGCTCTGAGTGCCGTGGACGCGTTCGTCACGCTGCGTTTGCGAACGCGGGAGGACATCCCGGGTCATCTCGAGCTTCACGGAGAGCTGCCCCTTGGATCGATCCTCCCGCGCCACTAGGGGTTACGCGTCACGCGCTTAAGTCGTCCCTCAAAGAATCACGTGATCGTGATGGCTTTTGACTAGGCGAGAGGCGAGCGGTAAGTTGGCGCGAGCACACAACCGGACCACCTAGCGTGGCCCCCTCCCAGGCAATCCTGTACGCGAGCGATGAGCGCGTCCTTCCACCGGCGGTGCGCTCGTGGCTCGAGGCGCGCTCGCACTCGCTGTTGCTCGTCACCGACCCCGACGATCTCATGGCGATCACGCTGCGTGGGCGCCCGCGGATGGTCATCTTCGACGCGCAGGGGTCGTTCGACGCGGCGCGCGAGGCATGCCGTCGTCTCAAGTCCGACTCGTACACCGCTGTGATTCCGACGCTCGTCGTCGTCCGCGATGATCGTGCGCTGCTTCAGCAGGCGTTCGCGACCGGCGCCGACGAGGTGCTCATGGCCTCCATGTCAGCCGAAGAAACGCTGGTCCGGCTCGACGCACTCATTCGCCGGGCGGATCGCGACCTCTACGTGCATCCATCGACGCGGCTGCCCGGTCCGCCGGGTATCGAGGCGGAGATCGCGCGCCGAATGGCTACGCCCGAGACGTTCGCCGTCTGCTACGCCGACCTCGATCACTTCAAGGAGTACAACGATCGCTATAGTTACTTCGACGGCGATCGTGTCATTCGCATCCTCGCGAAGATCCTGCACGATGTCGTGAAGGGAGTCTGTGGCGAGAACGGGTTCGTTGGACACATTGGCGGGGACGACTTCATCTTCATCATCCCGGCCAGCTGGATTGCCGAGACGTGCCAGGAGATCGTGAGCATCTTCGATGCATTGGTTCCGTTCCAGTACTCGGAGCAGGATCGCCGCGCAGGGTACTATTTTGGGAAGGACCGGCGCGGGCAGCTGCACCGTGTCCCACTCATGACGGTCTCGATCGGGATCGTCACCAACGAGCGGCGGCACTTCACGCACCCAGGACAGGTCAGTGAGCTCGCTACCGAGATGAAGAGCTACGCGAAAACGCTCCCCGGCTCCGTGTTCGTCGTCGACAGGCGTCACGATCCGGTTGTCGAGGAGGCTGCACCGCAACCCGCGCCGCTGGAGATCGGAAAAGGGAAATGAACGTCTCCTGTCCGGAGTGTCGCTCGGTCTTCCGTGTCGATCCGGCAAAGATCCCCGCCGCCGGCGTACGCGCGCGTTGCAGCGTTTGCGGTGGTGTCATCACGATCGGCCAGGGCGGAGCGATCGAGAACGACTTCAGCGACGGGCGTGCGGCGGCGACGCCGGTCTCGAGACCCGTTCCTCGCCCGCAGCCGCCGCCGCCGCGAGCACCGACACCCTCGCGGCCAACGCCTGGCGTGGCGCCATTCGCGCGCAACACACCGTTGGGCTCTCGTCCGGTGTCGCAGACGCCGGTGGTCTCGCGGCCGACGCCCGTCGTACCGCCACCGCCCCGCCCGTCGGCGCCGAACGTTCCCGGCGCTCGCGGGGCCGCGCAGCCGACTCCGTCGCAGCCCAGCGCCGCGCGACCACAGCCGTCGGCGCCGACGCCCACCGTTCCTCCGCGTCCGGTCGCGCCGACCGGAACCGCGCCATCCGCCCCGGCGTCGCCTCCGCCTCCCGCATCACCGCCGTCGACTCAGGCGCCAGCGCGAGCGATCAACCCGTTTCTCTCCAACGATCCGAACGTCAAGGCGAAGCGCCTGGCGCGCGCGCTCGTGTCGGACATCGTCGCGTACTTTCCGCAGAAGCGCGAGGAAGGGTTGCGCAGCGGAACGCTCAAGCAACTCTTCCGCGAGGAGATCAAGAAGAGCTACGAGGAGTACGTCGATCAGATGGGAAAAGAGTTCGCCGAGTCCACCACGCACTTCCAGGATGCGTTGAACGAAGTGCTGGCCGGAGGCAAGAAACTCTTCTAGCCGCTGGTCGCTCCCCTCGGGCGAGCATATATTTCCTCGACGCGAGCCGTCCGCCGCTGTGGCGCGACGGCTCGTCGCGTACCCGGACGTGGAGCGTCGATGGCCGAGTCGGATCGAGCTCGCAGGCTGCGCCAGCACGAGGCGCGCCTCTCCGAGCTGAGGGGGTATCTTTGACCTGGAGCGCAAGCGCGAAAAGCTGAGCGCGCTCGAGGCGCGCATGGCTGACCCTGGTTTCTGGAACGACCAGGAGCAGGCTCGTCAGGTGATCGATGACGTGAAGGAGCTCAAGGCGTGGGTCGAGCCTTACGAGCGCCTGGCCGAGCGAGTGCAGAGCGCGCTCGAGCTCGAGGAGATGCTGGCCGCCGAGCCTGACGACGAGATGGAGCGCGAGGTGGAGCGCGAGGCGGAGCAGCTCGAAGCGGAGATCGGGGCATTCGAGCTTCGATCCATGCTTCGCGGGGAAGCCGACCATCGCGACGCACAGGTGGAGATTGCCGCCGGTGCGGGCGGTACCGAAGCGCAGGACTGGGCGCAGATGCTCATGCGCATGTACACGCGATGGGCCGAGCGAAAGGGCTTCACCGTCGACGTCCTGGACATGAGCGAGGGCGAAGAGGCCGGCATCAAGGGAGCGGTGCTCGAGATCAAGGGCCAATACGCCTACGGGTTCCTGCGTCCCGAGGCGGGCGTGCATCGACTCGTCCGCATCTCTCCGTTCGATGCGCAGTCACGCCGCCATACGAGCTTCGCCTCGGTGTTCGTCTACCCGGTCGTCAACGAGGAGATCAACATCGACGTGCGAGAGGAGGACATCCGCATGGATGTCTTTCGCGCCTCCGGCGCCGGCGGCCAGCACGTCAACAAGACGAGCTCGGCCGTGCGTTTGACGCACATTCCGTCCGGGATCGTGGTCGCGTCGCAGCAGGAGCGCTCGCAGTTCAAGAACCGGGCGACCGCGATGAAGATGCTGAAGAACAAGCTGTACCAGGCGGAGGTCGAGCGTCGTCAGGCGGCCAAGGCCGAATTCGATGCGGAGAAGAAGGACATCACGTTCGGCAGCCAGATCCGGAGCTACGTCTTTCAGCCGTACACCATGGTCAACGACCATCGAACGGAGCTCAAGATCGGCGACGTGCACCGCGTGATGGACGGCGACATCGACCCCTTCATCGAGGCATACCTGAAGCGCTTCGGGGCTGGCGGGGAAGCCGCCGCGTGAGCGACGAGCTCAACTTCGTCATGCGGGCGCGACGCGAGAAGCTCGAAGCGCTCGCTGCGCTCGGAGTAGCCCCCTTTGCCTACCGATTCGAGCGCACGCATGAGGCGAGCGCGGCGCTGGCCGCGCTTGGTGATGGCCATGAGGGCCCGGTCGTCCGCGTGGCCGGGCGCCTCGTCGCCTGGCGCGCGCACGGAAAGACGACGTTCGCGCACCTCGCCGACCAATCGGGGCGCATTCAGCTCTACTTCCGGAAGGACACGCTCGGCGACCGCTACGCGATCGTCGACCATCTCGACCTCGGCGACATTATCGGAGTTGCCGGGCCACTCTTCCGGACGCGCACCGGCGAAGTGACGGTGCGCGTTGAATCGTTCGAGCTGCTGGCGAAGTCGCTCCGTCCGCTACCGTTCGGCAAGGAAGAGATCGTCGACGGCTCGATCGTGCGGCACTCGGGATTTGCCGATCCGGAGCAACGATATCGACAGCGGTATGCCGATCTCGCCGTGCACCCCGAAGTCCGCTCGCTCTTCATTGCGCGGTCGCGGATGATCACGGCCTTGCGCGCCTTTCTCGATGCGAGAGCGTACCTCGAGGTCGAGACGCCGGTGCTTCAACCGTTGTATGGTGGCGCGGCCGCGAAGCCGTTCACGACGCACCACAACGCGCTCGACATGCCGCTCTTTCTGCGCATCGCCGATGAGCTCTACCTGAAGCGGCTCATCGTGGGCGGCTTCGAGCGCGTCTACGAGATCGGCCACGACTTCAGAAACGAAGGCATCGACCGCACGCACAATCCCGAGTTCACGATGCTGGAGTTCTACGAGGCATTCGCTGACTACGGAGACATGATGCGGCTGGTCGAGGACCTCATCGTTCACGCGGCGGACGCCGTGCGTTCGGTGCCGGGTCTCGCCGACGGCGTGCCGATTCTCCGACCGCCGTTCCGCCGAATGGAGTGGGTGCCGGCGCTCGATGAGGCCGTCGGCGTGTCGGTGCTGGCGCAAAGCGATGACACGCTTCGGAACATTGCCACCAGGCTCGGGGTGCAACACGTCGAGTCCTTGAGCCGTCCGAAGCTGATCGATGAGATCTTTCAGGTGGCGGTGGAATCGCGTCTCGAGGAGCCCACCTTCGTGCTCGACTATCCTCGGGAGCTCTCGCCGCTGGCGAAGCCCAAACGCGGCAATCCCGCCCTGACCGAGCGTTTCGAGCTGTTCGCGCGTGGCCGGGAGCTCGCGAACGCGTTCAGCGAGCTGAACGACCCGCTCGACCAGCGGCACCGCTTCGAGGCGCAAGCGCGCTTGCGGGCGGCAGGAGACGAAGAGGCGTCGCAGGTCGACGAGGATTATCTTCGCGCGATGGAATACGGAATGCCTCCGATGGGTGGGGTGGGGATCGGAATCGACCGGCTGTTCATGTACCTCACGGGCACGGCCAACATCCGTGACGTGATCCTCTTTCCGACGATGCGACCCGAATGACTCGCCTCGAGCTCTCGATTGCGTGGCGCTACCTGCGAAGCCGGCGCGGCTCGAAGCTGCTGTCGCTGATCAGCGTGATCGCGATCGGTGGCGTGATCGTCGGCGTCAGTGCGCTGATCATCATCATCGGCGTGATGAACGGTCTTCAGAACGATCTCCGCGAGAAGATCCTCGTCGGCAGTCCGGACATTCGCGTCCTGCCCTTTGGCGACGACATGACGATGATCGACTGGCGGGAGACGCTGGAGAAGGTCCGCAAGGAGTCTGGGGTCGTCGCGGCGGCCCCGTTCGTTCATACGCAGGCTGTCGCCAGCGCGGGGCACCGGTACGCGGAAGGGGTGATGGTAGTGGGGATCGAGCCCGAGTCGCGCTCCGCACAGAGGGTCACCACCATTCGCCAGACGGCGATCCACGGCGACTTTCGCTTCGCCAGCGCCGATGGCAAGCAGCGCGGGGTCGTGCTCGGGCGTCGCGTCGCCGACCGGTTTGGCGTCTTTCCCGGCGACAAGATCAGCCTCATCGGCTTTGGGGGGACGACGATCAACGCCGCGACCGGCGCCGTCATCCCGCAGGTCCAGCAGTTCGAGGTGACGGGCATCTTCGAGACGGGGATGTACGAGTACGACAACGGCTACATCTACATGGCGCTCCCCGTCGCTCAGCAGTTCGCCGGGCTGGGAACCGCGGTCACCGGCGTCGAGGCGCGCACGCCGACGCGATGGGAGGCCCCTGAGGTCGCCGAGCGGCTGGCCACCGCATTGTCCCATCATCGCGTTCTCGATTGGCGCGAGCAGAATTCGTCCCTCTTCCAGGCGCTCAAGCTCGAGAAGCTCGGCATGGGGTTCATTCTGCTGCTCATCGTCGTCGTGGCGGCCTTTAACATCGTGAGCACCCTGACGATGGTCGTCGCCGACAAGACCCGGGAAATCGGCATTCTCAAAGCCATGGGAATGACCGGCCGCTCCATTCGCGGCATCTTCTTCACCCAGGGCGTGGTGATCGGGATCGTGGGAACGGGGCTCGGGCTCGTGCTCGGGATTGCCGGAGCGCTGGCGCTTGGCAAGTACAAGCTCATCCGTCTGGACCCGTCGGTATATTTCATCGACCACCTGCCGGTGGCGCTCGAACCGCTGGACGTTGCCTGGATCGTGCTGGCCAGTCTGGCGATTGCCGCTGTGGCGACGATCTATCCGGCGATGCAGGCGGCGCGGTTGTATCCCGTCGAGGCGATTCGACACGAATGATGGTCATCGAGGCGCGCGATCTCGCGAAGATCTATCGCGGAGGCGACGGCGGGCCGATACACGTGCTCGACGGCCTTCAGCTCGCGGTGCGCCGGGGTGAGATGGTCGCGATCGTTGGCGCCAGCGGTGCGGGGAAGAGCACGCTTCTGCACATCCTGGGCGCCCTCGATCGGCCGACCCGGGGCACGGTTCTCCTCGACGGTGAGCCGCTGCATGCCCGCCCCGACGAGGAGCTGGCGGCGATTCGAAACCGGAAAATCGGCTTCGTCTTCCAGTTTCACCATCTGCTGCGCGAGTTCTCGGCACTCGAGAACGTCATGATGCCGATGCGGATCGCGGGCATCGAGAACCGACACGCCCGCTCCCGCGCCGAGGAGCTGCTGTCTCGCGTTGGATTGAGCGGGCGGATGTCGCATCGCCCGGGGGAGCTCTCCGGCGGCGAGCAGCAGCGGACGGCGGTGGCCCGCGCGCTGGCGATGGATCCGGTCGTCCTCCTCGCCGACGAGCCGTCGGGCAACCTCGATCACATGAACAGCGAGCGGCTGCACGACCTGTTCGCGCAACTCGGGCGTGACCTCGAGATCGCGATGGTGGTCGTCACTCATAACCGCGCCCTCGCGAGCCGTGCCGATCGTGTGCTGCTGCTCGAGGATGGGCGACTGCGGGACACGGATGTCCGAGAGGTGGTAACCTGATGTTGTGCGACGTGTGCGGTGAGCGCGATGCGGTCGTGAAGGTGACCCAGGTGGGCGAGCAGGGGAAAACGCTCGTCCAGCTGTGCGAGCGGTGCGCGGCGGAGCGCGGCGTCGAAACCACCGTCAGCCTGTCGAAGAATCCGCTCGGTGAGTTCCTGAGCGACCTGCAGAAGCAGGCGGCGCCGTCATCGGCCTCCGATGCCCTGCATTGCAGCTTCTGCCACGCCACCTTGCGTGATTTCCGGGCGACGGGACGCCTCGGGTGCGCCCACTGCTATACGGCGTTCGAGCCGGCGCTTCGGGACCTGCTGCGGCGTGTGCATGGAAGCTCGAAGCATCTGGGCCGCCGGTACGAGCTGCCGGAGCTCGCGATGAGTGAGGAGCAGACCGAGCTGCATGAGTTGCGCGAGCGCCTCCGGCGCGCGATCGAGGCCGAGCAGTTCGAGCTCGCGGCGGAGTTGCGGGATCGGATCAAGGTGATGGGGGAAGTATGATCGATCTCTCGCTTCTGCCGGACAGCGGCGTCAGCTGGCTCGATGCCTCGGGGCAGCACGCCGACATCGTGCTCTCCACGCGGATTCGTCTCGCGCGCAACGTGGAAGGATTCGCCTTCGGGGCACGCGCGCGGGACGGCGAGCGCCTGCGCATTCTGGCACAGGTGAAGGACGCGATGCACGCGTCCTCGGGGATGAGCCACTCCGTGCTAGTTAGGGTGGATGAGCTGGCCCCGGCCGACCGCCTGCTCCTCCACGAGCGGCACGTCGTCAGCAAGGAATTGGCGGGTCTCGACCCCCAGCATCCGGTCCGGTCGGGGGCTGCGGTGTTTCTCGGGGACAAGTTGGGCGTCATGGTAAATGAGGAGGACCACCTCCGGCTACAATCGCTGCGCTCCGGCTTCAGTCTGGCCGACGCGTACGCGGCGGTGGAAGGAGTGGATGCCGAACTTGGCATGAGAATTCCCCTTGCATTTCATAGGGAGTTCGGGTTCCTGACCTCGTGTCCGACGAATACGGGCACTGGAATGCGGGCGTCGGTGTTAATCCATTTACCGGGGCTCGTCCTCACGAGGGAAATCGGGAAGGTCCTCGCCAGTCTGCAGCAGATGGGGTTGACCTACCGCGGGCTGTACGGTGAAGGAAGTGAGGTCGTAGGGAACTTCTTCCAGATCTCGAATCAGACGACGCTGGGACGGTCGGAGGGAGATCTGCTCGATCACCTGGATCACGTCGTACGCAAGGTGATCGAGAACGAGGAGAAGGCACGACGGGTATTGCTTCGCGACGCCGGATACGTTATTGAAGACAAACTCTGGCGCGCGTACGGGACCCTGCGTTATGCCCGAAGCCTCACGTTCGACGAGGCGATGAATTACCTCAGCGGCGTGCGTCTGGCTGTGGGATTGAAACTGATCTCCGGCCTCGGTGTATACACTCTCAACAAGCTCCTGATTTTTTCGCAGTCCGCGCACCTGGCGTATGCCGAGGGGCGGCCGCTCACCGAGAGCGAGGCCAACCTGGCACGCGCGCGCTTCGTGCGACAGGTGCTGGCGGATGAGGTGGGGATGTGACGTGGCGGCCGAGGGTCCGCCAAAGCTGAGGGAGACATGAACGGCTACAACTTCACCGAGCGTGTGCGAAAGGTTCTCGCGATGGCCCGCGAGGAAGCCGCGCGTCTCCACCACGAATACGTGGGGACGGAGCACATTCTGCTCGGCCTCATCCG
>Ga0075420_100005186_pt1 | contig 11440 bp, 15 predicted proteins | sample SoiMetdeltSBSDD4_FD_75296 | JGI IMG/M metagenome (GOLD analysis project Ga0075420, IMG submission 75296) | Bulk soil microbial communities from a Populus tree surrounding site in Tennessee, USA - Soil MetaG P. deltoides SBSDD4 | ecosystem: Environmental > Terrestrial > Soil > Tree plantation... | reverse complement strand
CGCGACCGCAATTCCCACGACAAGGAACCACATGGGTGACATGTCGGCAGATTGACGGCGAAAGGATAGTGCGCCACAGCACCCTCCCTCGAATCATTAAGGCGGGTACCAATCGCATGTCCGCGTAATGTTATCTATGCGCGATCGATCGGCAACTCGGATCGAACTGCGGATCACGGACAGCCGCACTGACGAAAAAGCGACATAGGCGCACCTGTCTTTGCATCGGCGACGCTGAAAAGCTGCCGACCTCATACGATGGTCCGCATTCGGGCGCTGCCGTGAAAAAAGGGCAGATGGCTGGCGACTTCTCACATCGCATGTGTGAATTCTGCTCGATTTGAACCGGCATCAGATTCGCTCAGGCGGTGATGCGAGAGGTCTTACACATTCGCGGCGCCTCCCTCCCAGCGCCATAGCTGGCCACAGCGGCGCTGCACGTGTGGGATCTCTCGCGACTGCACATCGCTCCTAGAGATGCGTCCAACAAACTTCTCCTTGTTCGTACCGCCCGTCTGTCCGAAATGCGGACAAGTAGGCAGGGTCAATTTGCAACAAACGCTCAAAGGTCCGACCGTCATTCTGGAGTGGTGCTGCGCCGCGTGCGACGCGGAATGGCCCGTGATCCGCAAAGAAGTGGTACCAGCCAAAGCGGTTACACTTGAAAACGGGCCCGTTCGACGAAAGCGACGGCGTCGGCCTTCCTGATTGATCCGCCATTCCCGTTGGAATTGGTAGGCCGTTAGCACGCCGGCGTTTGATCCACTTCATCACGGTCCTGTCAGCACTCGATTGGTGCGGTGCGAACGCCTGCACCGTCACAACGGCGGGCGGGTGGGTGGCAAGGTCGACGATGCCGCGTGTCCGCATTCCGGCGCGCCGGGGAACAAAGGGTGTGGCCGTAGCGACTTCTCGGGTCAAAGCGCAGATTGTGTTGTTTTTTTAATGGCACCAGATTCGCTCAAAACGCGACGCGAGAGGTCCAATATGGGACTCGCCCCTCCCTCCGGCTCGATGCTGCCACTTGGGCGCCACCTCGCGAGGATCTCCCAATGGTTTTCATTTCGGCATCGACAGTTGAAGCGAATCACAACGAGCGCGAATGGACCTGTACCCGCGTCGCCACTCATCTTGTTGGTCGACGACTACCGGGACGGGCGCGAAATGTACGCGGAATATTTGGTGTTTCGCGGATACCGAGTGGCCACGGCTTGCTCAGGCGCCCAAGCCGTTGCTCTCGCCAGCGGACCAGACCGTCCGGCCGTCGTCCTGATGGATCTCGAAATGCATGATATGTCCGGCGCCGATGCCCTGAGAGTCCTGCGGGCAAATCCGGCGCTCACTCGCGTGCCGATCCTGGCTCTCACCGCACGCGCGATGAATGCCGAACGCGAGGCTGCAATCCGTGACGGGTTTGATGATGTAATTCCGAAGCCGTGCCTTCCCGATGAACTGATTGCGATCATCGACCGGTATCTAGCCCAAACGTAAACCCTCTCGTTGTCAATCAGCACTTCGATACTGTAAAGCGTCGCGCGTTTCGGCTGTTTCTGATTATGTGTCTTTTGCCTTTTCGTCAGGTGCACTCCCTCACTAGAAGCTCGGGGTTTTCCCGGACTGTACACGAACCACGGGTCGATTTCGGCACCGCCCCTGTTCAGTTGTCGCGGGTGACTCACGAATCCGGTGACTTACTTGCATTCACAATGTGGCGAGAAGGCTGCTCCCCCCAAGGAGCACGCCGAATGCTGCAGCTATGGCGTCTGGTCAACAACCTATCTCGCCTACCGGCCAACTGCTTTCTCACCGAGTGTGACGGCCTTTCGGCCATTTTCGTACGCATCGGCGAGGAAATGACGCATTACGAGCGATGCTTCACCGCCTACGAAGCGTTCCACAAAGCCAACGAACTGTTGGTCGTGATGGTGGAACTGGGCTGGACAGAAACGCAGCATTGACGCAGTCGTTGCCTACAAGAGGCGAGACATGCTCAACGAGTGACGCGATAACTCAACTCGAGCGTACACATCTGCGACGTGTGGTTGCGTGGCTCTGCACAAAATCTCGTGCCGGAGATACGCCAATTTCGTCGATACCAATCCGGCTCGTGCCGACGTGTGTGGTTGAGCGCATTCTGCGGCGACACGTCCTGATGTCTCGTCACCAAAATCACCGGCGGATGGCTGCCAACGCCGATCCTTCTGCATCCTCGCACAGCCTCAGACGCCTTGGGTTGAGCCCTATGGCGGTGTGGCTGGTGCGACGTGTTTTATTGGTGACCAACCGATTTGCAGGCAGCATTGCACTACATCTAACCGATTGACCGATCTCGGCACGAATGCGCCAACCTGTCAGTCAGGTGACCTTCGAGGTTGCATTCGACCAACACGTGCAAAACATCCGCCCAGAAAAGCAGTCAGCATCGCGGCGTCTTCAAATCGTGAAGAATGACGCGCGCACCGCATAAGGAATCACTACAACGCTACTCGTGACTAACCGATAGCCCCTAAGCTGCGGGCGCTGAAGAAGAACATATATTCAAGCTAATGAGCGCGCTCCGCCAGCTTCAGACCCTGGTTACGCCGTTGACCTTGACCACGTTGCTGACAGTCGCAACGAGGCATAAGAAGAGCATCGCTCAGGTGATACTCCGCTGGCTGTCGCAACGCGGCATCGTTGTTCCCTCCAAGTCGGTTCGCAAAGAACGAATGGCGGAGAAGCCCTCGCGGCTCGCAGCCTAGCTAGTGCTGTTGGCCGTGTCTCCAAGTGTTTCGCGGATCCGCCCGGGCGGGCGAAGCCACTACGGCGTTTGTGCAGGGTAACGCCTACGATCACTCGCTCGGGTCGGAGCGTGGGTGCAACACATTGCTAGAATGGCTGCCGTCGGGTGAGGCGTGTTAGTACGCAAGGGACGAGGACAGCTCGCGATGAGCCTGGCGTTGAGCGCGCAGCGTGTTCGCCTTAGTCTCGAACGTCTGCACGGCGTCGGCACCGGCAGCAAAGCGGGCTGGCGGCTCCTTGAGCGCGACGAGCTTACAAGGGCGTCGGCGAGTTTCGCGGTCGCCACCCTGCTTCCCATCCATGCTCTTCCACGCGGCAAATCCTCGGGCTCGTGGATTACGCCTCGAACAGACCCAGTCCGGAAACCCCGACGCTCCAGAATTTCGCGTCGTCCTCAATTGGTTCGAAGAGCTGAAAGCGCGCGTGCCGGCGAAATGACGGGGGGCCGCCCCGCCGTGAACGCCGCACTCGAGAACTACTCCTCGAAAGTCACCAAGTGGTTAGCGATCTCGTGCGAGCGACAGGTTGTCAATGCGGCGTTTGTCGCGGGGTTAACGATTGCGAACGAGCCGCGCATCGACAGAAGTAGTCAGCGCCGCGTCGGATCCATTCGCGGGTTAACTGGACGTTCAAGTTTCAAAGTGGTTCTCAGCGCCCCGATTTGTAAAACCAACGCACGTAGAATGCCGCGCGCATTCACTTACTTCTTCGAACAGCCCGGGCCTGACCTTCGACGTTCTGAAAGATGAGCTGGGTCACAGCACCGTTAGCGTCCTTGATGAACTCGATACTCGCGCCGCCTCCGATCAGGACAAAGCGGGTGTCAGAAACTGGCGCAAGCGGCAATCCAATCTTGTCTCCCGGGCGCTGCAGCATCACGCGATCACCCACAACGGTGACGACGGCGGCTGTCCCCACGGGAAACCGACCGCCAGCCACGACGTCATATGTTCCTGAGTATGTCGACAGAACACTTAACGGTAACGTGATGGCCGACAGCTTCGCGCCCGCACTTATTGCGGCATCTCGCTCGTTTTCGGTGCACACCTCCTCCAGCAGCTCGGAGTCGGCGACAAAATCAAGATCCACGGGGATGGCGAAAGGTCTGGCATACGCCCGTGGGTCATCGATCGTCATTTGGAGCTGGATGTGTCCGAAGTCGCGACGCGTGAATCGCTCTGTCAGGCGCAATTCCTCCGTGTGAGGGTGGCCAGTGAGATCGAGCCAGGTCTTATCGTTGAAGCCTGCGTTCTCGACAACCAGCATGTCCCCCTCCCAGTGTCCGACCGAATAGCCCATCCACGTCGGATTTGGATCCTGGGGAAGCGTGCGGCCGTCCATAAAGATCTGTCTGTCCAGAACACGCGACTCGTACAGCATGACGATCAAACGTGGTATCTGAACAATCTTCACCATCTCCCACATGGCTCTCAGCGTCGGACCAGGCGGCAGGCACAGCGCGACCGGACTCCCGCGGCTGAAGTCTTCTATGCGCTGCGTCGTAACGGCGGTTGCCCAGGGCCGAAACTCGTTCGGCGACAGATCGGCCGTCGCGTTGATCTGATAGCCACCCGCGTTCGGCTGCCACAGCCCGGAGAGGTCCGGCTTCCCGTCCGCCATGCGCGGCGCAGGTGCAGTTAACTCCGGTTTTCCGTCGGGCGTTCGCGGAATTCCGGATGTCGGATATTTCAGCCATTGCGCGGTCGCTGAAACAATCGTCAGCAGTGCCACGGCGGCCGCCACGCTGAGTATGGTTGTCCACTGACGCACCGGATTCCGTTCCCCATCACCCGCGTCTTCTGGGTTCATCATAGAGGGCCTCCGATTTTGAGGCGTCCGGCTACCAGTAGGCTGACCGGCATATCGCGACCAACCCCGAGGCTCGCAGCATAACGCCAAACCGAGCTCGGCTGAACACGTCTGCAGCCGATGTGGCGAGAGGCGTTGACTGTGATCGACGGGCTCCGGCGAAACCTGATTAGACCGACCTGCAAAATGCCCCGTCCGTCGCCGCATATCGCGGCTCGGATGGATAGGTCCTGACTTGTCGCCAAGTGACTAGTGAACTGAGGTGCGGCCGATTGGTCGCCAGAGTCGGCGTTACTCGTTACCAATTCAGACAAGCGGGGCGTCGAGGCATATGACTACGGCCCACGGGTCGTAACGCTTTCGTCTTTCGCGCGCTCCCGCGGTCATGAGTCCTGCCACGTACTGGTTCGCGACCCTGGTCGTTTCCTGAGCGAGGTCCTGCAGCGACCGGCTATTGTTCGCCGGGATTGGCGAGCCGTGATTGCAAAAAATAATGGGTTGGTAATTATCCTGTCCGCAAACCCAACGGGACGGACTCATGATCGGCCTAGCTGCCCAGAATCACGGATGTGTTAGCACGCCTGCTCACGGCAAGAGATCCACGGCACCATCCATCGCGTCTGCCGCGAGTACAGCATCGGAAAAAACGCCATCCTAAATCTGACTGTCAAAGATTTAACGGTCAAAGGTTTAGGAGATCGTTTGTGAAAGGGGTAAAGAGGGACGCCCCGTTTGGAGCGTCCCTTTTGGCTTCCTCCGGGGGTGTCGAAGGCTGACGGCCTAGCGCTGAGTACTCCTATTGGACAGAGCCGACGCAGGAGCGCGTCGCTGAGTACTCCGATTGGACAGAAGCAGGTTTGGGAGCGCGTAGCTGAGTATCGCGGTTGTTTGGTCCCACCGTTGGTAACAGTCGTCGCAGAGGTAGCGGGTGCGAGTCCGAGTGCCGCGTAGGATCTTCCCGATCACCGTTATCTGCGCCGAAGAGCAGCGAGGGCAGGTCATCGACGGCCTCCATCTGAATGAGGACGCACCGACCGCAATGGTTCAGATCAATCTCACGTCATCCGTGACGGACTCGTGCAAACCCAGATCCCGAATTCTTTTTGCCGTCATTGCGTTGAGGGCGGTATCGCTGGCATCTCGCGCTGATGGCGACGAAGGGCCTCGAGAGTTCGGCCGCGGCGGCGGGCAGGTGGAACTCGGCCGCACGGCATGAGCGTCGATTCGCGAAGGGCAACCTTTACATGGGTGAAGCCTCCACCGTCGCGCGTGCAGGGACTCACGCGGCCAAGGCGGTCAATCCCGATAGAGATCTGCGGGGACGGCACATATGCGCCATCGCCGCGTCATGTCACCTTGCCACAGTCCGAGGAAGTCGATGGCAAATTGCTGGGGGGCCGTGATCTGCCGCTCCTTGACCAACACTTCCCCAGGTGGGCCGCTCGGTGATCACCAGGGGCCCGTTGTGCGATATCCAGAGAACGCGGCGCAGGGGTGGCCCCAAGACGAGGACTGGTGCCTCACGCACGCGCACACGAAGTTCGCCGACCAGCGTCGCACCGCTAGTCGCACGTCCGTCAACCGATTGTGGAGAACCCTATCAGTAACGACAAGTCGCCAAGGGTTTTACGGCATCAGACGTTGAACGAACGCTGGGAGGGCGTCTGTGGAGTTCCGCGGTGGCTGGTCGACGTCAGCTGTCCCAAGTGACCCATCAGTCCTATTAATTTGTACTCATTCTGATTTTGGATACTGAAAATTCAATGAGTTTCGAGGCCGCTGCGTTGGGTGTGGCGCGCGATACGGGTCGCTCTGGATCTGTTCAGCGAGACCCGGACCTGAAGGCATTCCTTGAGGACTCCCGTTCCTGAACATCCGCACTTCGCTACCGAGAGGCACGAACCGCACTTCGCACGTGGCCCCCGATCGGGGTGCGCCTGCGTATGGCCGACGCGCCTCCACCGAAGGAAGGCGCCACCCCGGATATTCTCGCTGCTTCCGAATCCGGCAGGGAACGAGTCACAAAACGAGACTGCCAAGATTCGCAATATCGGGTCAGCGCCTGCAGCGCTTGTCGGCTGGCGATTGCGTGATCTGGCTGGTCAGGTGTGGTCGCTCGATTCGCTGGGCACGCCGGCTGCTGGCACTGAGCGCATGATCCAGCGTCTTGGGCAACCAAAGGCGATGAACAACGGCGGGGACACAATCGACCTGATCGATCCCAACGGGACCGTCGTCCAGACCGTCACGTATGGCGGCGTCGATGAAGGAGAGCTCGTAACGCCTGCGGTGCCATAATGGTCGCGCCCGGGAGGTGCAGAGGATGAGCGCCACTGTTCCGTGGAGTCTTATTCAGCTGTGGAAGCGCCACCCGATTGCATTCCTAGCGGGGTTCATGCCCCCCGCTTTGATCCTGCTTCTCCTCAGTCCGGTCATGCGGGCAGGCCCGCCGATTGAGGCGCTGATTGAGATTCTGGTTTGCCTCGGTTGGGGAGTATTACTCGCTCACCTTTTCGCGGATCGACGTTGGATCTCGGCTTTGCTGGTGTGTATCGGACTTCCGGTCGTCGGTATCGCTGGATTGATACTGTTGGTGGAACTTGGACGATCCAGCGTGACTGCCCCAACATCCTCCGGCTCCGCGTCTCCAGGGCCTTCGACAGGACAACCTCCAACGAATTCTACCGCGTCGCCTCCGCGGCCATTGCCTACCGAGACTCCACGTCCCATCCCAACACCAGACGTTCCGCAACCAGCGCCGCCTCGCCCGGATCCTAGCCCTCCACGCCCTGATCTCCAGGCCTTTCGTCGCTACTCGAACCAATTAGTCAATGGCGTGGTCGGCTTCGACTACCCACCGAAGATGAAGGTTGGTGATCGCACAGATGTGAGTTTGCGCGTATCGGTGCAAAAGGCGGTGCAGGAACTACGTGCGTCCCTCACACGCGAAGGGCGAGAGCCGATCGTTGAACCCGCAAGACTTTCCTCGCGCATGAGAGCAGACCTCCGCGGGTTCGGATTTGAACTCACTCCGGTGAGCAGTGTCGAGCAACTCATAGACGCGGACGAGGACACGACATGGACGTGGGATGTCCGGGCAACGCAAGCGGGCACGCAGCGCCTCACTGTGACGCTCACGGCCATCATTGATCTGGAAGGAACGGAAGGCACGAGAGACGTGTCCACCTTCTATCGTGAGGTCGAAGTCGAGGCGATTCCAAAGAGTTGGTGGGAGGGCACGCGAGACATTGCGAAAGAGTATGGCCCATCTCGAGATCGGCTGTGGCCTGCCGTTCCAACTGCGATCGCTGCTGTTTGGGCATTCTTGTTTGCCCGCAAGCGATCACGCCAACAGCGGAGTCGCCGCAGGTGATCCGACGGAACAGCGGGGACGGAGTTACCGGTTACGCTGTCGTGGCGCTTGATTTCATACGCGTCAGACGAATCCGGCCGCACGGAAATCTACGTACAACCTTATCCGAGGCCAGGTGCAAAATGGCAGATCTCAACGGAAGGCGGAACAGAACCGCAGTGGAATCGCAACGGTCGCGAGTTGTTCTACCGGAGTGGCAACAAGATGATGGCCGTTGACATCGACACGATGCCGACTCTTACGGTCAGTAAGCCGAAACAGCTATTCGAAGGCCAGTACGAGCCAACGCTCGTTTCGGCCGCGAACTACGATGTCGCCGCGCGCAGGACGAGGCTCCTACGCAGATTAATGTCGTGCTCAACTGGTTCGACGAGCTGAAGCGCCTCGCTCCGACGCCGTAACGCGTCAAGCTGATTCGGAGTATAGGTGGCGCGCCCGTCAGGCCGCACGGGTGTCGCCGCAGACCTTCCAACGTCGGTATCCTTAATTCAGCGTTTCACTACCGCTGCTAAGGTGGTGCGATCGTCCGACGACTCCTGCCGTCACAACCGCACGCGGCCCCAGCATTGGATCAACGTGAACGTGGTGCCCCAGCGGCGCGGCTCTCTCAGTTCCGCTTCGCCGTTGCTCCGCAGCCGTTCTAAGTGGTCCGCGCTCACCAACAAGAGCAGCCGCTTCTCGAGCGACGTCGCGAACTGCAACGGGAGCCTCAGGTACGGATGGCCCGGCGGCAGCGCCAGCACCTCCGCTCTCACGTTGACTTCGATGCCGAAGCTGTGGAATAGGTCGAGGTGCTTTCGACCCGAATCCCAGTCTCCGCCTGTCTGCCGGAACGCCTCCACGATAAGCGCGATCAGCTCCTCCAACGCAGGCGCGGGAGGGTTGAAGTGCCACGAGGCGACATCCGGGTCTTCGAGCACGACGACTCCGCCGGGCCGGGCCAGCTCGAGATATGTCTTCATCTGCTCGGGGGCGCGCCCGAGCGGCGTGACTTCGTACCGCGCGTGCACCAAGTCGAACGACGCCGGTTCCAGTTTGGTCGCGAACACGTCGTCGTTCCTCAGCGTTACGTTGACGAGCCCCTCATCGGCGACGAACCGCGCGGCGAGGGCCAGCATCGCGTCGTCGATGTCGGTTCCGACGACCTCGCCGCCGGGTCCGGCCCAATCGCTTAGCAGCCGCAGCCATCCCATGACGCCGCACCCGACGTCGACGGCACGGGCGCCGGCGCCGTCGCCGATCTCCTCAAGGAGCCGGCGGCCGGTTGGCTCCCACACCTGCGATTGGAGCTTGAGGCGCTCGAGTTCTGACGCTTGGCCGGCGAGCAGATATGTGGGAGAAGTCATGGCATCCCCTTCAGCGCGTCCGCAGGGACGATGTTGTCATTGATTCGGAACAAGTTCTCGGGACCGTGTACTTCGGAACGTGACAATCGAACGCTGATGCCCCGTCAAGGCAGGGAATATCGACGTAGCGGCTGGGGATGATGGTATCAGCCATACGCGAGCCTCGACTACCTCACATGAGGAATTCGCACATCGCGAATGGCTCAGGAAAGGCGGCGATACGGTAGCAGACAGTAAACGCAGATACTAATGAGCTTTAGCCTGGGTCGGCCTTCGCGGCCACACAGGCGGAGGCAATTCAGCAGCTTCGGAAACTCGGCGGCCGGGCCGTTGATGGCCAACTGCTGACGACGAGCACGCCCACCGTGGGGCCCCCGGCCTCCGATGGGACGACGTCGATCTCGAGACGGGTGAGATCCGTATTCGACAGCAGTTGCAGAAAGTGGGGAAGTCCCTAGTGCTTCAGCCGCTGAAGACGGCCAAGAGCCGACGGACCCTTGTGCTGCCAAACGTCTGCACTCAGGCACTTAAGGAACACAGAAAACAGCAACTGAAGGAGCGGCTAAAGGCCGGCGCCGCGTGGGTGGATACGGGCCTCGTCGTTACCACGTACGCGCCCCGCGGCGATAAGCGAAAGCGCGGGACAGGGCTTCATCCTCGCAACGTCGTCCGCGTGCTGCATGGCCTGCTCGACACCGCCGATCCGAAACTGCCGCGGCTGCGCTTTCACGATCTCCGACACTCCGCGGCGAGCCTGCTGATTGCCTCGGGCGTTGAACTGGCGGAAGTCTCGATGCTACTCGGCCACTCCGAACTACGCGTCACGATGGACTTCTACGCGCACTTACAACAGCAGACCGCGGCGAAGGCTGCGCGGCAGATGGACGCGATTCTGAAGGCTTAGAGGCGCACCGGTGGCGCGCAAGGCGAATGAAAGGAAAAAAGGCTACTTGCGAACGATCATTGCAGTGAACACGAAACACATCGCAGCAAACATCGCGACTAGCCGTACCTGGTGCCATTGCCACCATTGACGAAGATAGCCCTGATAGTCCGGTGGTAAGGCGGCGGGATTCCAGGTCGCAACCCGCTGATTAATCGGCACATTAACGACGGCAGTCACGATGGATCCTAGTAGCGCAAAGGCACACGCTGCGACCAACAGCGAAAAAACCCGACGATTGTTCCTGTGCATTAGCGCTGTGAGACCGGCGAGCACCGTACCGCCGATGCCGGTCACGGCGATAGGGATCGCGATCCGCTTATCAAGCTGCTGAAAGAATTCGACGTACGTCGCGCCGGACATATCGAATGGGTTTTCCCCAACCCATACCCAGAATGCGCGTCCCGCTGTGAGCCCAAGCAGGACCGCCGTAAGAAACAACAGAACGTTGGGCAGCATGATGTCAGTGAGCGTTCGTGCCGAGGCAAAGTCTACCCGGACGCGACGAACGCCGGTATGCCCAGTGGCTTCATGAGCGCATGCTGCGGTCAGGGGTCAGATAGGGGGTCAACGTGGATCAGCGTCCGCAGCATCTCTTCAAGTTGTCGATTTTGCTCGGAAATCTGGAGCCGGCGATCGGACTTGAACCGATGACCTGCCGATTACGAATCGGCTGCTCTACCAACTGAGCTACGCCGGCAAGGCGAGAAGCTGAATCGTAACACGGGCCTTGGCGGCGCTGCTTCGTGCGTGGTGCCTGACAGGCGGGCCGTGAAGCCCCACCCTACGCTCCTGAAAACGGAACGCTCAGTGTCTCTCGTGCAGCTCGCGCACGTAGTGCGACCGCGACTCGATCTCCGTCAGTTTCGACGCCGCATAAATCGCCGCCGCGGTGAGCAGCTTCCGCGCCTCGTCGTCGTGGCGGCCTCGCAGCACGTCGGGGTCGTGCCCTGACTTCCTCAGGTACTCATCGATCAAACGGCGCTCGAGCTCGGCGAGCGGTTCTTCAATTGGCCGGACATCGGGGTCCATGCCGTAATCGTAGCGCGAAAGAAAACCCGAGTCGCCGGGAGAAAATCGGCAGCGCCTGCGAAAAATCCCGCGGCGTTGTGCCGGAGTTTACTGCTCGACCACGAAATTCAATGAGAAACGTGACTCGGCCGCAGGCACGCGCCTTGCCCAAGTGAC
>Ga0075420_100005182_pt1 | contig 11454 bp, 12 predicted proteins | sample SoiMetdeltSBSDD4_FD_75296 | JGI IMG/M metagenome (GOLD analysis project Ga0075420, IMG submission 75296) | Bulk soil microbial communities from a Populus tree surrounding site in Tennessee, USA - Soil MetaG P. deltoides SBSDD4 | ecosystem: Environmental > Terrestrial > Soil > Tree plantation... | reverse complement strand
CGGGTCGTGTCCTGTCGATCACGATCCTTGATCTCGTCGCGCACGACGTCGAGGTCGGCGCCGATGCCCTGCGCGGCCAGCTCGGCATGCCGGCGCCGCGCGCGGCTCTCGAGCGATGCGGTCACGAAGAACTTCGCGTCGGCGTGCGGGCACACGACCGTCCCCGTGTCGCGGCCCTCGAGGACCACCCCGCCCGGCTCGGCGGCGTGGCGCTGCAGCGGCGTGACCTTGTCGCGTACCTCGCGCCGCATCGACAGCGTCGAGGTCGCGTCAGCCACCGCCTGGGTGCGGATCTCCCGGGTGACGTCCTCGCCGTCGAGGAGCACACGGCCGTTCTTGAGCCGGACCTCGATCGGCGCCAGGTGGTGCGCGAGCGCCGCCGAGTCCTCCCACGGCACGCCGGCGCGGAGGATGCTGAGCGCGAGCGCCCGGTACATCGCACCCGTGGGTATGAGCTCGTAGCCCAGGCGCTCGGCGAGCAGCCGCGCCACCGTCGTCTTGCCGGCGCCGGCGGGTCCGTCGATGGTGATCACGAGTCCGCGCGGGCCCATCAGGCGCTCACCGTCACCGCGGCACCGCCGGCCAGCGTGTTGACGAGCTCCACGAACGTGGGAAATGACGTCTGCACGCAGGCGACGTCCTCGACCACGGTCTCGCCGTCGGCCACGAGGCCGGCCACGGCGAGGGCCATGGCCATCCGGTGGTCGCCACCGCTGGCCACGTGAGCGCCACGGAATCGCTGACCGCCGGGAATGACCATGCCATCCGGCCGCTCTTCGATCCGGACGCCCATCTTGCCGAGCTCGCGCGTGACGGCGGCGATCCGGTCCGACTCCTTCACGCGCAGCTCGCCGGCATCCCGGATCTCCGTCGAGCCGCGCGCCACCGCCGCGAGCACCGCCAGGGCCGGCACCTCGTCGATGAGGCGTGGAATCAGCGTCCCCCCCACCGTCGTCCCGACGGGCTCGGCGCTTTCGACGCTCAGCGCAGCGAGGCGCTCGCCCTCGGCAGGGCCATCGACGGCCGTCCGGCTGACGGTGACGCCCATGGCCGTGAGGACGTCGAGCAGACCGGTGCGCGTGGGATTGACGCCGACACCGGCCACGGTGAGGCGCGCGTCGCGCACGATGGCCCCGGCCACCAGGAGGAACGCGGCCGACGAGATATCGCCCGGTACCTGCACGGCGGTCGCGCGCAGCGGGCCCGGATGGAGCGTGACGCGCCGTTCACCACGTTCCACACGCGCGCCGAACGCGCCGAGCATGACCTCCGAGTGATCGCGCGACGGCGCGGGCTCGGTGACGGTGACCGGACCATCGGCGCGCAGCCCCGCCAGCAGGATGGCGGACTTCACCTGCGCCGACGCCACCGGGCTGTCGTAGGAAATCGCGCGCGGTCGCTCGGCTCCGCGCACCGCGAGCGGCAGCCGCCCGCCGTCGGCGCGGCCGACGATCGTCGCGCCCATGCGGCCGAGCGGCTCGACCACGCGCTTCATCGGCCGCCGGCGAAGCGACTCATCGCCCGTCAACAGCGTCCAGAACGGCTGACCGGCGAGCAGGCCGATGAGCAGCCGCGCCGTCGTCCCCGAGTTCCCACAATCGACCACGTCGCCAGGCTCGACGAGGCCGTCGAGGCCGACCCCGGCGATCCGGTAGTGGCCGGGCCCTTTCTTCGTCACCTCCACGCCCATCATCTGGATGGCCGTCAACGTGCGCAGGCAGTCCTCCCCCTCGAGATACCCCTGCACCTCGGTGACGCCATTCGCCAGCGCCCCGAGCAGGGCCGCGCGGTGCGAGACGGACTTGTCGCCCGGAACCTCCACCGTGCCGGCCAGCCGCTCGATCGGTCGCACCCGGAAGTTCACGCGAGCGTCTCCCGCTGGGCCTTGAGCCGCGCCAGCAGGCGCTCGATGCCGCCACGATCGCCGGCGGCGATGAGCCGCTCGAGGTCGCCCAGCGCGCCGCGAAATGCGCCGAGGCTGCTCGCGATGGTGTCGCGATTACTGAGCAGGATCTCCGTCCACATCGCCGTGTCGGCGGCGGCGATGCGCGTGGTGTCCTTGAAGCCGCGCGCCGCGAACGGCAGCGCGGCCGGCTCGAAGCGTCCCACCGCCTCGACGAGCGCCCACGCCACCACGTGCGGCAAGTGGCTGATGGCGGCGACGACCCGGTCGTGAGTATCCGGCTCGAGCGCGCTCACACGCGCGCCGAGGGCCTCCCAGAAGCTCGTCACCGTCTTCACCGCACCCGGCTCGGAGGCGTCGCCGGGCGTCACGATGACGATGGCGCCCCGAAACAGGTCCGGCCTCGCCACCGCGTAGCCGCTCTTCTCCGAGCCCGCCATCGGATGGCTCCCGACGAACCGGTGCGCACCCGGCAAACGCTCCGCCGCCGCCACGATGCCGCGCTTGGTGGAGCCCACATCGGTGACCACGGCCGACGACGCCACCGCGGGCCAGGCGTCGGCCAGCAGCTGCTCGTTGGCCAGCACGTTCGCCGCCAGCACGACCACGTCGGCATCGCGCACGCCGGCCGCCAGGTCGGTGGTCACGCGGTCGACGGCGCCCGCTCGGAGCGGCGCCTCCAGGCGCGTCCGATCGCGGCCGATGCCGACGATCTCGCGCGCGAGGCCGTGGGCACGCGCGGCGAGGGCGATGGAGCCGCCCAGGAGCCCGACGCCCACGATGGCCAGCCGCTGGATCACGCGGTCGGCTTCCCCAGCACGGTCTTGAGAGCCTTCACGAGACGCCGGTTCTCTTGCGGCGTCCCGACGGTGATGCGGAGGGCCGATTCCATGCCGAACGGCGTCATGGGACGCACGATGACGCCTTCCTTCAGCAGGCGCTGGTAGATGTCGGAGGCGCTGCGCCCGACGTCGACCAGGATGAAGTTCGCACGCGACGGCACGTACTTCACGCCGAGGGCGTTGAACTCGTCGTAGAGATAGTGGCGGCCGGCCTCGATGGTGCGCACGCACTCCAGTACGTGGCTCTCGTCCTCGAGCGCGGCCTGCGCCGCCACCTGCGCCAGCGAGTTGACGTTGAACGGCTGGCGAATGCGATTCATGAGGGCGACGGCGTCGGCGTCGGCGACGCCGTACCCGACGCGAAGCCCGGCCAGGCTGGCCGCCTTCGAGAACGTCCGCAGCACGATCACCTTCCGGCCCTGCTTCACGTAGTCCATCGTGTCGGGGAAATCCGGCCCCATCGCGAACTCGATGTACGCCTCGTCGAACACCACGATCGTGCGGTCCGGCACGCGGGCCATGAAGGCCTCGACCTCGTCGGCGGTGACGATGGTCGCGGTCGGATTGTTCGGGTTGGCGATGAACACCATCTTGGTCATCGGCGTGATGGCGCGCGCCATGGCCTCCAGATCGAGCCGGTAGTCCTTCAGCATCACCATGACCCGGATGCCGCCGGCCGCCTGCACGATCATCGGGTAGACGACGAACGACGGGTGCGGCACGATCGCCTCGTCACCCGGCTTCAGGAACGTCCGCACCGCGAGCTCGATCAGCTCGTTGCTGCCGTTGCCGAGGAAGACCTGGTCCTGTGCGAAGTCGTGCTTCTTGGCGAGCGCCTGGCGGAGATAGAAGCCGCTGCCGTCGGGATAGCGGTTCAGGCTGCCGAGGGCGCCGATGATCGCCCGCTGCACGCGCTCGGACGGCGACAGCGGGTTCTCGTTCGAGGCCAGCTTGATGGCATCGTGGACGCCGAACTCGCGCTCCAGCTCCTCGATCGGCTTGCCGGGTTCGTAGGGGGCGATGCCCAGGATGTGGGTGTTCGCCAGCGACTCCCACTGCGTGTGCATGCTGTCTCCTTGGTCTATCCCGCCGGGTACGAGCCGAGGATCTTGAGATAGATGGTGCGTTCGGCGATCTCGCGTAGCGCGGCCGCGACGTTCGGCGTCTCCCGGTGTCCTTCGACGTCGACGAAGATCACGTACTCCCACGCCCGGCTCTTGGCCGGCCGCGACTCGATCTTCGTCAGGTTGATGCCGTTGCTGACGATCGGCTCGAGGATCCGGTACAGCGCGCCGGGCACGTTACGCATGGCGAAGAGAATCGAGGTCTTGTCGCGTCCGCTCACGCCGACGGGCTGCCGGCCGATGACGAGAAAGCGCGTGGCGTTGTGGCGGTTGTCCTCGATTCGCTCGCGCAACACCGGCACGCCGTACAGCTCGCCGGCCAGCGCGGAGGCGATGCCGGCCAGCGTCGGATCACCGGCCGCCATCTCGACGGCGGCCGCCGTGGACGACGTCTCCTCGGTCGGCACGTCCGGCAGGTGCTGCGCGAGCCAGCTGCGGCACTGCGCGAGCCCCTGCGGATGCGACAGCACGCGCTTGACCTCGCTCAGCGTGGCCGCGCGCGAGAGCAGGTGCTGGGCGATCTCGAGATAGGCCTCGCCGCAGATGAGCACGTCCGACTCGGCGAGCCGGTCGAGCGTCACGTTGACGGCGCCCTCGGTGCTGTTCTCCACGGGCACCACGCCGAAGGCGACGCGACCGCGCTCGACCTCGTCGAACACGTCGCTGATGGCGCGCGTGGGCTTGAGCTCGGCGGCGGCGCCGAACCGCTCGCGCGCGGCCTGATGGGTGAAGGTGGCCTGCGGCCCCAGATAGGCGACGGCCAGCGGCTCCTCGAGCGCGCGGCAGCTCGAGAGGATCTCACGCCAGATGGCCCGCACCGCGTCGGCGGGCATCGGGCCACCGTTCAGCTCCGCGAGACGACGGACGATGGCCGCTTCACGCTCCGGGACATACGACGGCGCTTCCTGCCGTCGTTTGAGGTCTCCGATCTGAAGGGCGGCCTCGGCGCGTTGGTTGAGGAGGTGGAGGATCTGGTTATCTAGCTCGTTGATCCTGGAGCGCCAGTCGCCCAGGTTCATAAAGACTCCTGCTCGCCCGATCTTCGCGAGTACCGCGCATTATATGCCGATGTCTCCGCGCGGCGCAACGGCGCGCGGGGCTCAGCGTCCGGCCGCCGCGCGCAGTGCCGCGAGTTCGCGCGGCGTCAGCGCGCGATGGCCGCCGCGCGGCAGCTCGCCGAGCGTGATCGGCCCGAACGCCACGCGCCGCAGGCGACGCACCGGATGGCCGAGCGCCTCGCAGAAGCGCTTCACCTCGTGCTTGCGGCCCTCGGTGAAGGTGAGCCGCAGCACCGTCGTATCGTCGCCGGCGTGTAGGAGCTCGACGTCGCTCGGCGTGGCCGGACCGTCCTCCAGGGTGACGCCGCGTCGCCACCGCGCGAGATTGCCCGCACGCACTTCGCCGCGCACCTCGGCCTCGTACACGCGCGGCAGTCCGTAGCGCGGGTGCAGCAGCCGGTGCGTCAGGTCACCGTCGTTGGTCATGAGCAGCACGCCCTCGACGTCCCAGTCGAGGCGTCCGACCGGATAGAGCCGCGTGTCGACGGCGCGCACCAGGTCGCTCACCGTGGGTCGCCCGCGCGGATCACTGACGGTGGTGACGTAGCCGCTCGGCTTGTGGAGGAGCACGTAGCGCTTGCGCTCCGCCTGCGGCAGCGGCGTGCCGCGCAGCGCCACGATGTCGACGTCGGGATCGGCCAGCGTGGCGAGATCGCGCGTCACCACGCCGTTGACGCTGACGTGGCCATCGGCGATGAGGCGATCAGCTCCCCGCCGGCTGCTCAGTCCCGCCTGCGCCAGGATCTTGTTCAGCCTGAGCTTCGGCATGCTCCCCTTCGGCTCCTGCCATGACGGGTACGACCAGCTCCCCCTCGACCTTGGGCAGGTCGCCGGGGTCGCGCAGTCCGAAGGCGATGAGGAACTCGCGCGTCGTCTCGTAGACGAACGGCCGGCCGGGCGCCTCCTTGCGGCCGGCGATGCGCACGAGCCGGCGCTCGAGCAGGTTGTCGAGCGTGGCCTCCGAGTTCACGCCGCGCACCGCATCGATCTCGGGGCGCGAGACCGGCTGCTTGTAGGCGACGATGGCCAGCGTCTCGAGCGCCGGGCGCGACAGGCGCACACGCGTGCGCGCGCGCGCGAGCCGCACGAGCCACGGCGCCAGCTCCGGCCGCGTGACCATGCGGTAGCCGCCGGCGACCTCCATGATGGCGAGACCGCGACCGTGCTCGTCGTAGCGCGCGGTGAGCGCCGCCACCAGGTCGTGGGCGGCATCAGCGGTCTCGAGATCCAGCACTTCCCGGATGCGCTCGGCTTCGAGCGGAGCGTCGGAGGCGAACAGCAGGGCCTCGACCACATCAATCGGATTGGGCACTCGGTGTCTCCCCCATGGCCGGCGTCGCCGCCTGGCGTTCGATGACGATGTCGCCGAACAGCTCCGTCTGCTGCGTCTTGACGCGGCCCTGTCGCACGAGCTCCAGCACCGCGAGCAGCGTGACCACCACCTCCGAGCGCGTGCGCTCACCGCCGCTCAGCGAGGAGAACAGCAGCGACCACGTGTCGCGCAGCACCGACAGGATCTCCGTCATGCGCTCCAGCACCGACGGCGGGTTCGGCTCGACGTCGCGTGGCCGGGCGCGCTTCTGCTCCTCGATGAGGCGCTTCATCGCGCGCTCGAGCCAGTCGACGCTCAGATCCTCGAGCGGCAGCTCCTCGACGTCGGGCAGGGTGGCGCCCGGGCGTCCCCAGATGTGCGCCATCTCCGCCTCGCGGGCGGCCAGCCACGCGCCCTGCGCCTTCACGCGCGCGTACTCGCGCAGCCGGTCCTCGAGCTCCTGCTTCAGCGCGAGCGCCTCGTCGTCGACCTGCTCCTCGTCCTCGTCGGGCGGGACCAGCAGCTTCGACTTGAGATAGATGAGCGTGGCCGCCATGACGAGGTAGGCGCCGGCCGTTTCCAGATCTCGGAAGTCCATGGCCTCCAGGTGCGCGAGGTACTGATCGGTGATGGCGCGCAGGGGAAGCGCGGCCAGGTCGATCTCGTTCGTGCGGCAGAGATGGAGCAAGAGATCGAACGGCCCCTCGAAGGAGCCGACGCGCAGCGTGAGATCGGTGTCGGTGCTCATGGTCGGAGCTGCACCGCGTCGCGCACCTCGCGCATCGTCTGCACGGCCACCGTGCGGGCCCGTCGCGAACCGTCGGCGAGGATGTCGCGGATCGTGTCGGGTTTCTCGACGAACGTCTGGCGCCGCGTGCGGATCGTTTCGAGCGGCGGGATCATGTGCTTCAACAGCACCTCCTTGCAGTCGAGGCATCCGATGCCTGCCGTCCGGCAGCCGGTGGCGACATAGTCCTTGTCGGCCGGCGGCGTGAAGATCCTGTGCAGATCGAACACGGGACAGATCTCGGGGTTGCCCGGGTCGGTGCGCCGCTTGCGCGCGGGATCGGTCATCATCGGGCGGACCTTCTGCCGGATGACCTCCGGCGGATCCGCCAGCTCGATGTCGTTGCCGTACGACTTCGACATCTTGCGTCCGTCCGTGCCCGGCACCTTCGGAATCTCCGTCAGCTTCGCCTCGGGCTCCGGGAACACGGGCCGAAACGCCGTGTTGAACCGCCGCGCCACCTCGCGCGTGAGCTCGATGTGCGGCACCTGGTCGACGCCGACGGGCACCCACCGGGCCTTGTACATGAGGATGTCGGCCGACTGCAGCAACGGGTAGCCGAGGAGCCCGTACGAGGGCGACTCGATCCCCTGCTGCTCGATGCGCTCCTTGTACGTCGGGACCCGCTCGAGCCAGCCGACCGGCGTGCACATCGAGAACATCAGGTGCAGCTCCGCGTGCTCGGGTACGAGCGACTGGATGAAGAGCGTCGAGCGCTCGGGATCGAGGCCGGCGCCGAGCCAGTCCGCCGTCATCTCGATGGTGTTGCGCGGAACCTCCGCGATGTCGAGACGGTCCGTGAGCACGTGCCAGTCGGCGGAGAAGTAGAAGCAGTCGTAGTCGTCCTGGAGCTTCACCCAGTTCGCGAGCGCGCCCAGGTAATTGCCCAGGTGCAGACGGCCGCTCGGCCGCATCCCCGACAGCACGCGCTCCTTCGTCGCCATCACGGTCTCGTCCTCTCCCACACTTTCGCGCAGCGAATCAGCACATAGTACGCATACAGCGCCGCCAGAAGAAACCCCCTCCAGCCGTCCAGCACGCCCCGTTCGAGCACGTACATGCCGACGAAGCGCCCGAGCGGCCGCAGCACGAAATCCCACGCGCGCACGCGCCGGCCCCGGGCGACGACGTCCTCGGCGGCCAGCGTCGAGTACCGGTCGGCGCGCGCGAGGAAATCGGACACGTCACGATAGGAGCGATGCTCGAGGTGACCCCGGAGCCGGCGCACGTCGCCGTCCACCTGCACCGACTCGTGGACCGCCTGCTCGCTGAAGCGTCCGCGGCCGCGGCGGAAGAGCCGGACCTGCCAGTCCGGGTAGAGACCGCCGTGACGGACCCAGCGGCCCCAGAAGATGTTCCGTCGCGGCACGGCATAGCCGTCGGCCGGCCCGTCCGCGGCCACCACGCGCTCGACGTCCGTGCGCAGCGCCGGTGACACGATCTCGTCGGCGTCGAGCGACAGGATCCAGGCCCCGCGCGCGAGCTCGAGCCCGTGATTCTTCTGCGCCGCGTAGCCCGGCCACGGGCGCACGATCACCTGATCCGTCAGCTCGCGCGCGATGCTGGCCGTCTTGTCCTCGGACTCGGCGTCGACGACGATCACCTCATCCGCCCAGGCGACCGCTTCGAGGCAGGCGCGAATCCGCTCCTCTTCGTTTCGGGTGACGATCACCACCGACAATCGCGGCGGTGTCACGGGCCGAGCAGCTCGCGGACGGCGCTCAGCACCGCACCCACGTCGATGGACGTCATGCGACCATCGGTGGCGGCCAGCGTGCGATGCCCGGCGCCATACGGACCGTTGCGCTCGGCCGACGTCGGTCCGTAGAGACCGACACACGGCACGCCGACCGCGGCCGCCATGTGGAGCGGACCGGTGTCCGCCGCCACCACGAGGCTCGCCCGCCGCATGACGGCGGCGAGCGTGTGCAGATCGGTTGGCGGCGCGAGCACGGCGCCGGGCGCCGTGGCGATGGCGCTCGCCGCCGTCTGCTCACCGGGGCCCCACAGCACGAGGACGCGGGCGTTCACCTCACGGACGAGCCGCGCGGCCAGGTCGGCGAAGCGCTCGACCGGCCAGCGCTTCGCGGCCTTGCCGGCGCCCGGATTCAGGACGACGAGGCGGCCGTGCGGCTTCAGCCCGGCCTCGGCGAACAGCTCATCCACGCGCCGCTCGGCCGTCTCGTGCATCGGCAGCCTGAAGACGACGTGCCGCGGCGCGACACCGAGCGGCTGGAGCAGCGCCAGGTATTGGTCCACCACGTGGCGCGCCGAGGACGGCGGCGTCACGTGGCGGTTGGTGAAGAGGCCGTTCAGCCGCTCGCGGCGGTAGCCGGCGGCGAAGCCGATACGCAGCGGCGCCCCGGTGGCCGCGGTCACGACGCCGGACTTCACGAGGCCCTGGAGATCCAGCGCCACGTCGAAGCGCGCGGCACGAAGCCGTCGATGCAGCGCGCGGAGCGTTCGCCCCAGCGCGAGCGCCGCCGACGGCGTGCGGGCGCGGCGCCACGCCCGCGTATCGATGGTGACGACGTCGGCCAGCCGGGGGTGGCCCTGCAGCAGCGCCGCGGCCCTCCGCTCGACAATCCACGTCAGGCGTGCCGCCGGGAAGGCATCAGCCAGCGCCTCCACCACCGGCGTGGCATGGACGATGTCGCCGAGCGCCGAGAGCTTCACGACGGCGATGGCGCTCGGGGTCCCCGTCACCGCTTCGCCGCCGGCGCGAAGCGCCGCGCGATCTCACCGATGACGTCGCGCGTGGCGTGGTCCTTCGGATCGCCGACGATCGCCACGCGGCCACCGTGCGCTCGCACCGTCTCCCGCTCGGGTACCGAGTCGGGCGTGTAGTCGGTGCCCTTGGCGTGGACGTCAGGGCGGATCGCAGCGATGAGCGTGTCCGCGGTGTCGTCGTCGAACACGACCACGTGATCCACGGCGCGGAGCGCGGACAGGACCTCCACCCGCTCGGCGGCGGGCATGAGGGGGCGGCCGTGTCCCTTCAGTCGCGCCACCGCGGCGTCGCCGTTGATGCCGACGAAGAGGACGTCGCCGAGGCGTCGAGCCGCGTCGAGGTAACGGACGTGACCGACGTGAAGGAGATCGAAGCAGCCGTTGGCGAGGACGAGCCGCTTTCCCTCGGCGCGGAGCCGCTCGGCGAGCCGGCCCGCTTCGGCGACTGTCACGAGGCGGGCGCGCCCAGGCTCTGACGTAGCTCCGTGGGCGAGACGGTGGCGGAGCCGCGCTTCATCACCACGATGCCGCCGGCCACGTTGGCGAGTGTGGCCGCCTCCAGCGGCGAGGCGCCGGCGGCGAGCGCCAGCGTGAAGACGCTGATGACCGTGTCGCCCGCGCCCGTCACGTCCGCGATCTCGTCGGTGCCGTGGATCGGGATGAACGTGGTGGCGCCGTCGCGCTCGAGCAGCGCCATGCCGCGGCTGCCGCGCGTCACGAGCAGTATGCGCGCCTCGAGGCGCTCCAGAAGCTGGCGGCCGGCCTTCTCCACCGAGCGCTCGTCGTCCACCGGCGTCCCCGTCAGCTGCTCGAGCTCCGCCTCGTTCGGGGTGGCGGCGGTGACGCCGGCGAACTTCACGAGCTGATAGCGGCTGTCCACGGTCACGGTGGCGTTCGTCCGGCGCGCGAGCGTGCGCACGCGCTCGAACACGCGCGTGGTGACGGTGCCGTAGCCATAATCGGAGACGAGAAAACCGTCCGCGCGCTCCGCGAGCGCGGTCAGCCGGGACAACATGGCGTCCTCGCTCATCGGCTGCGGCTCCCCCGTCGGCTCGCGATCGAGACGCACGACCTGCTGCCGGGTCGCCTGGTAGCCGCCGGCCATGATGCGCGTCTTCATCGGCGTGACGCGCCCCGTCTCGGTGGCCAGGCCGTCGGTGGGCATCCCGGCCGCGTGGAAGAGTCCGAGCAGCTCGTCGCCGGTCGGATCCTTGCCGACCACGCCGATGGGCAGCACGCGCGCGCCGAGCGCGCGGACGTTGTGCGCGGCGTTGGCGGCGCCGCCGAGGCGGACTTCGCGCTCGGCGAAGCGCAGGATCAGCACGGGCGCCTCGCGCGAGATCCGCGCCGGCTTGCCGAAGACGTACTCGTCCACGATGACGTCGCCCACGACGACGATCGTCTTGTTCGCGAAGCCGCTGATGACGCGGCGCAGTCGGTCGGCGGACGCCGTCATGCGGCGAGCTTCCGCGTCAGCACCCACTCGACGGCGTCGAGCAGGTCCTCGGCCACGTGATCCGGCGGCATCCGAAACGAGTGACGCCGATACTCCCAGTCACCCAGGCCGTAGCCCGTGAGCACGAGCACGGCCTGCGTGCCCACGGCGCGACCGCAGTCGAGATCGCTGGCCTTGTCGCCGACCATGGTGGACGCGGCGAGGTCGAGGCCGAGCTCTCGCGCGGCGCGCTCCAGCATGCC
>Ga0075420_100005181_pt1 | contig 11454 bp, 14 predicted proteins | sample SoiMetdeltSBSDD4_FD_75296 | JGI IMG/M metagenome (GOLD analysis project Ga0075420, IMG submission 75296) | Bulk soil microbial communities from a Populus tree surrounding site in Tennessee, USA - Soil MetaG P. deltoides SBSDD4 | ecosystem: Environmental > Terrestrial > Soil > Tree plantation... | reverse complement strand
CCTCGAGCCTCACTGCTTCACCGCCCCGGCCGTGAGGCCGCTGACGATCCGGCGCTGGAGAAGGAGCACCGCGGCGAGGAGCGGCGCCGTCGCGAGGACGCAGGCGGCCGCGATCTCGCCCCACGGGAACGTGTACTGGCCCGGCATCGTGGCGATCCCCGGCGGCAGCGTCCGGACGTCGTTCCCCGTGAGCAGGACGAGGGCGAAGAAGAACTCGTTCCACGCGTAGATGAAGGTCAGGATGGCCGCCGTGAAGACCCCGGGCGCCGCGACCGGGAGGAAGACGCGGACGAGCGTCCGGACCGGCCCGGCGCCGTCGATCCGCGCCGCCTCCTCGAGCTCCGCGGGGATCTCCCGGAAGAAGGACGCCAGGATCCAGATCGCCAGCGGCAGCGTCAGCGAGACGTAGGGGAAGACCGGCCCCGCGCGCGTGTTCACGAGTCCCACGGATTGAAGCATGCCGTAGAGGGTGTGGGCGAGCGTGACCTGCGGGAACATCGACGCGGCGAGGACGAGCCCCAGCAGGATCCGGCGGCCGCGCATCCGCGTCCGCGACAGCGCGTAGGCCGCGCCCGCCGCCAGCGGCAGCGTCACGAGCGTCGTCGCCGTCGCCACGATGAGGCTGTTGAGCATCCAGCCGGCGAGGCCCTTGTCCACGGCGCCGCGGTACCCGTCGAGCGTCGGTTCCAGGGGCACGAGCGTCGGCCGCCGCTGCGCGATCTCGCGCGGGCCCTTGAACGAGGCCGACGCGAACCACGCGAACGGCGCGACGGAGCAGGCGACGAGGACGACGGCGGCGACGCGCGTCATCGGTCGGCCTCCATCAATCGGGAGGGGACCGACCGGACGTAGAAGACCGTCATCGTCGCGATGAGGAGGAAGACGACGGCGGAGATCGCGGCGCCTTTCCCGTAGTTGCCCTGGTCGAAGAGGGCCTTGTAGCCCAGGAACTGCAGCACCGACGTGCCCGATTTTCCGCGCGTCATGACGAAGACGGCGTCGAAGACCCGGAACGCGTCCATCGTCCGGAAGAGGAGGGCGACGAGGAGGGCCGGTCGCAGGAGCGGCAGCGTGACGTGGACGAACCGCCGCCCCGGTCCCGCGCCGTCGATGCGCGCGGCGTCGATCACGTCGTCCGAAATCGTCTGCAGCCCCGCGAGGATGAGGAGGGCGGTGAACGGCATCGTCTTCCACACGTCGGCCACGATCACGATCGTGCGGGCCCAGAACGGATCCGAGAACCACGAGACGTCCGACGCGTACGTCATGAGGCCCGAGTAGTCGTCGAACACGTACCGCCAGATCCACGCCGCCACGACGGTAGGGATGGCCCACGGCACGAGCACCGCGGCGCGGACGAGGCCGCGGCCGCGGAATTTCGCATGCAGGACCAGCGCCGCCGCGAGGCCGAGGACGAGTTCCAGGACCACCGACGTGCCGACGAACTGGAGCGTGAAGAGCACCGAGTTGCGGACCTCGGGATCGCGCGCGAGCTGGACGTAATTGCCGAGGCCGACGAAGCGGGCGGGCTCGCGGGACGTCTCGTGGAAGAGCGACTGCCACAGGGCGCCCGCGATCGGGACGGCCGCGAGGACCGCCAGCGTGACGAGGGCGGGCGCCGCGAGCCACGGTCCCAGCTTACGCACGCCGCCCCCGCGAGAGGTAGAAGACGAGGAGCCCCAGGACCGCCATCGGGGCCAGCGCCGGCAGGACGGCGACGCCGTCCTCGGCGCCCGTGAGCTTCGCGTAGAGCGTCTGCTGGAGGCGGTCGGAGAGCTCCGCGTAGTCCGGGGAGCGCGGCCGCGGCTCGGCGGCGAAGAAGACCCGCTTCATCTCCGCGAAGTGGGGAAACCGCGCGAGGACGTCGGGGTCGTCCATCACCGCGGAGAGCGACGGGCCGTGCGACGTCTCGAGCGTGAGCCGCTTCTGGACGTCGAAGCCGGCCAGGTACCGGACGAGCGCGCGCGCTTCGGCCCGGCGCGGGGAGTGGGAGGCGATGGCGAGCTGCCAGCCGCCGAGCGTCGAGACGCTGCGGCCCCCTTCGAAGCGGGGGAGGGGGGCGAGCCCGACCCGGCCCGCGACCTTGGAGCGCGCGGGATCGTTCGCGATCTTCCACGTCTCCGGCCAGTTGCGATGGAAGACCGCGTGGCCCTGGAGGAAGATCTCGCGCGACTCGGTCTCGCGCTGGTTGAGCACGGCGCGCGGCGCGACGGGCCCGATGAGCCGGTCGCGGGCCCACGCCACCGCCTCCTCGGCGCGCTCATCGAGCGACGGGGCCATCCGCCCGCCGTTGCTCCGGATCAACTCCATCAGGTTGCAGACGAGGCCCTCGTACCGGTCGAACTGTCCGGTGTAGCCGAAAAGATCCGGGTGGCGCGCGGTGATCGCGGCGGCCTGTTCGGCGAGCTGGTTCCACGTCTCGGGCGCGGCCTTCACAAGGTCCTTGCGGAAGTAGAGGAGACCGGCGTCGACGTTGAACGGCGCGGCGACGAGCCGCCCGTCGACGGTGTCCGCTTCGATCGGACCCGGGAAAAACCGCTTCCGCTCCTCCTCGCTGAAGAGGTCGTCGATCGGGTCGAGGTAACCGGCCGCCGCGAATTCGGCAGGCCACACGACGTCGATGAGGAAGAGGTCGAGCTCCGGGTCGCGCGCGCGGAGCTTCGTGACCAGCATCGCGTGCAGCTCGCTGGAGGAGTGGGGCCCTTCCTCGACGCGGACGCGGATGCGGGGATGCAGGTTCTCGAAGTCGCGGAGCGCCCGCGTCCAAGCCTCGCGCTGGTGGGGCTTCCACATGAGGAAGTGGAGCTCGACCGGCGCGGGTTCCTGGGGGAGCGTCAGCAGGAGCCCGACCAGGGCGATCCGTAGCACGAACCTAGGGTACGACAGGGATGGGGTTGGGGGTAGGGCAAGCTCTCAGCTTGGGAAGCGAGGAAGCCCTCGTCGTCCAGCTCGGAGATCAGGTAACGTAATCCTCTCTCATGGCGCGACCCTTCGACCTGGTGATCTTCGACTGCGACGGCGTCGTCGTCGACAGCGAGAGCATCGACGAAGAGGTGTTCGGTGATTTCATGCGCTCGCTCGGCGTCGCGCTTCCGCTCGCCGAACGTCGGGAGCTGTTCCTCGGCCGGGGCCTCGTCGAGTGCGTCGCGATCCTCGAAAGACTGGCGGGGCGGCCCGTGCCGGCCGGCGCGCTCGACTCCTATCGCACCGACCGCGATCGCGCGATGCGCGAGCGCGTGCAGCCCGTGCCCGGGATCCGCGCGGCGCTCGAGGGGCTCAGGGTGCCGTACTGCATGGCGTCGAGCGGCGAGCACTCCAAGATGCAGGCGACGCTGGGGAGCACCGGCCTCCTGCCGCTCTTCGCGGGCCGGATCTACAGCACCACCGAGGTGGCGCGCGGCAAGCCGGCGCCCGACGTCTTCCTGCACGCGGCGGCGAAGATGGGGGCGGCGCCGGCGCGGACCGCGGTGATCGAGGACTCGGTGAACGGCGTCCTCGCGGGGCGCGCGGCCGGCATGACCGTGTTTGGCTACGCGGGCCTGGTCGACGCCGGTCGTCTCGCGGCGGCCGGAGCGCACGCGGTCTTCACGCGCATGCAGGAGTTGCCCGCGCTGCTCGAGTGAGCCGCGTCAGCGTCGCGGTCCGTCAGGACTCATCATCTACGTTGCCTGCGAACCACTTCTTGTAAGCCAGGACCAGGCTGCAGGGAACGAGGATCGCGATGGCGGCCAGGACCACCAAGGCCGGCCATTTCGAACTGGATCCGCCGGATTGTTGACCGAGTTGATCCATCAGCTGAACCAGGGTTTCGGCGTCGCGCCTCGGAGGTTTGCCCAACGGTTCTCCTTCAGATCCGACGAAGAGAAGGGTTGGGAAGCCCCTGACTTGATAGGTGTCCAGGAGGGTCCGGTTGGCGCCCGGCTGGGTGCAGTCGACGAGGATGGGAATCACCTTGGCGGACGCTTGAACGACCCGCGGATCGGAGAGCGCGCCCGCGCCCAAGGTGTGGCAATACCCTCACCAATCCGCCGTGAAGTAGAGCAGGGCGGTCATCCGTTGCGACTTCGCCTTGGCCAACCCTGTCGCGGGATCGAGCTCCCAGGCGATCTGTCCAAGATGGCGCCGGTCCTGGCCTGGAGCGGCGGCGCACAGGCTCGCGGCCAGGCCGATGTACACGAGGGCGGTCGGATTCATCCAGCTTGGACGAGACGCAGACATGGCAAGCCGCCTTACCTGGGCCAGGAACTCATCATATCGTTTCCGGGTTCGACCGCCGCCGGGTCGCGGGCGCCCCGCTGTTTTTCGGGGGTCCCGCCGGGGCTTTCGTCGCGTTTGATCGCAGCCTACACGAACTTTCCCAACGCCGGCGTCGGGGTCCAGTACGTCCTGAAGAAGCGCGAGGGGATCGTCGTGAACCTCGAATACGCCGTGGGGAAGGACGACAACTACGGCTTCTACATCAAGCTCGGGTACGGCTTCTGATCCCGGCGCCGAGGAACATCAGCACTCCCAGGATCGCGAGGGCCACGCGGGGGCTTGAGGGCCCGACGGCGATGGAGCAGTCGCCGGAGCCATGATCGACGCCGTCATCCACGATGACCGTGAAGGTCAACGTGTCGCTCCACGCGGACATCGCGTTGGGCATCAAGGGATCCTCGCCCCGCACGCGCCATGAGTACACCTCGTCCGCAGGATTCAAGGGCATCTCGAGAGTCGTCGAAGTCCCGGCCAGGTTCGTGAGGCCGTGGAGCGTGGTCAGGAAGGCCGGGTCCAGGGAGACTTCGAGATCGTACTTCGCCCCCGCGACCGGCAGGCCGTTGCGCGTCAGCGTCGACCACTCGAAGCGCACCGGCCCGCCCCCGGCGGTGGCGACCGCCACTTGTCCCGAGGGAGAGAACCCGACCGGCTTGTCGGGAGAAGCGACGCCTCCGATCGTGATATCAAACACGGTCGTAGGACTGGCGGTGAATGAGGCCGGGGAATCCGTCCGCGCGCTGTCGTCCAGCGTGAGGCGAAACCAGATCCACCGAGCCGACCCCGCGACCGCAACCCCGGTTCCGAGCGGGAACGTTTCCACCACCGTCTCGGGCCCCAACACCGGGTTGGACGTTGACGCCAGGCGATATTGCAGCCTCACCCGGCCCCCCGAGGGCGCGACGCCGTTGATCTCGATGCCGTTCACGAGGCGGTCCGAACCGAGGTCCACCAGCCGGGAATATTCCCCCTTCAGCAGGGGCGGCAGCTGCGCCGTGTAGGCCGAATCCGGCTGGGGAGTCGTGACCAGCACTTCGTTGCGCCAGAGGGGAGAGCCGGTGGAGTACGCATAGCCCCCCGTGGTGATGATGGAATTCTCCACGACGACGAGTCCCAGCGCGTAGATTCCCGGCGTGATGGGAATGGCCTGGGTTGCCGACCACGCGCCGATCTCTCCGTCCGCGGCGATGGCGGCCTCGAGGGAACTGGGCAGGGCATACGCGCTTCCGTCGAAACCCCCGAAGGAGTAGAGGTGGCCGCCGAGAGCCGCCACCGAGAGCTTGGCCCGGCCGGTAGGCAGGGGAGTCGTGGTCGTCCACGCGCCCAGCGTGCCGTCCGGCCCGATCGCCGAGACGTACACTTCGGTGAGCTGGGCCACGCCGGGAGCGAACGAGGAGGATCCGCCGGCGACGTACATGAATCCGTTGGCCGCCGCCGCCCCGTGGGAATGCCGCGCGCTCGGAATCGACGTGGTGGGAGTCCAGTCGCCGAGCGTCCCATCCGCGTTGACGCGCGCGACGATCGCGTCGGCCAGGAGGGCGGAACCGGCGTCCAAGCCTCCGATGACGAAGATGCATCCGTTGTACGCGACCGCGGAGTGGCCGTATCGCGCGGACGGCAAGGCCGTGGTCGTCGTCCATGAGGCGATGGTCCCGTCGGAGTTGAAGGTCGCCATCCGCACTTCGGCCGTGGTGATCGGTCCCACGTCGACTCCGCCGATGACATAGACGTGCCCGTTGCAGGTGACGGACGCGTGCCAGCGGTTGGGAGTCGGCAACGCCTGCGTCGCGCTCCACGATCCGACGGTTCCATTCGACACGGGCGCCACGTAGACGTCCGCCAGGAAGGGGCCGGTGGAAATGCCTCCCCCGAAGGTGTACACGTAGCCGTTGTGATAGACGGACGAATGATAAATCTGGGCCGTCGACAATGGGGTGCCTTGGTTGAAAGCGCCCAAGGGCCCGGCGCTTAGAGCGGTCCGCGTGATCTGGTTCCCGTTGAGGCTTACGAGCCCTTCTGCGGTGCCCTTCCTGAAGTCCTCCGACGTCGTCAACGTCACTTCCTGCCCGCCAAACGCCGGCAGGACCGCGATCTGGATCAGTAAAGCGGTGAGGAGGGGAGGTAGCGCGCGAATGGAGTTCATGGTGACTCCTCTAAAACAAACGGCCAGGAAGAGAATCGAAGGGGGCGGCAGGCGGAGCGGGTTACGGACTCAGCCGACACTGCGAGACAGGGTTCCAGCGATCGGCAATCGGCGCGCACGATCCCACTCCGTCGACGGTCGAACCCTCCCTATCGATGCGTACGATGTTGAAATCCGAGGGTTACAACGGGTAATGGGTACTTTCGTAAGATTGGAAGACGACCAAGTGAGGAGCGGACACCATGAAAAAGAGCGCCACGACCAAGGGCGAGTCCCCTTCCCGGCTGATTGACGAGAGAATCAAGGAACTGGACGACTGGAGGGGCAAGACGCTCTCCCATGTCCGCGCTCTCATCAAGCAGGCCGACCCCGGCGTGGTCGAGGAGTGGAAGTGGAGCAATCCGGTTTGGTCTCACGACGGACTGATCTGCACCGGCGAGACGTACAAGAGCGTCGTGAAGGTGACGTTCGCCAAGGGCGCTTCGCTCAAGGACCCGTCAAGACTGTTCAACTCCAGCCTCGAAGGCAACACCCGGCGCGCCATCGATATCCACGAGGGTGATGATCTTGATGAGAGCGCCTTCAAGACGCTCATTCGAGCCGCGGCCGCCCTGAACCGGAGGGAATGAACGGCATGGACAAAAAGTCGTCCATCAAATCAAAGAAGGCCGCCGCGAAACCCGTCCTCCTTTCGGGCGGCAACCCCCAGGTCGCGAAGGCCGACGGCGACGCCCCCGTGCAGACCTACATCGCGGCCATGCCGGGATGGAAACGCGACGTCGGGCGCCGCCTCGACGCGCTGATCGTGCGCACCGTGCCCGGCGTGCGCAAGGCCGTGAAGTGGAACACACCCTTCTATGGCATCGAGGGCCGGGGATGGTTCCTCGACTTCCATTGCTTCACGAAGTACATCAAGGTGGCTTTCTTCCGCGGAACGTCCCTGCGTCCTGTCCCCCCCGGCGAGTCCAAGAACAAGGGAGTGCGCTACCTAGACATCCACGAGGACGACCCTCTCGACGAGGATCTCCTGGCGAGCTGGATCCGGCAGGCGTCGGAGCTCTACGGCTGGGACCCGTAGCGCTCTCGAGATTCCCACGCCCCTCTGAAGGGGCGCCCGAATGTTAAAGAATGGCAATTCCGTTGGACACAGCCGCCCGGATTTACATAATCTCGCTCCGAGGAATGAAGAATCGGCTCATGGATAGAGCAGGTTCCCAAGCCGGCGATTCCGCCTTCCGGAATCCTCTTCCCGCGACATAGATTCCCGTTCACGGACCCTCGGGACACGAGAAGCATGTTCATCGTCAAGAGACTCCTCTGGTCGCTGCGTCGCGCGTTGGGATTGAGCCCGACGCAACGCACGTTCAAGGATCTGCGGACGAGGAACGTCCGGACCGGGGACTTGGCGGCGCTCGAGGTCTTCGGGCACACCGGCTTCCTGCACACGCTCGACTACGCGCGAAAGGTGTCCAGCCTGGAAGTCTGGGAAATCGACGCCACGAAAGAGCGGGACCTGAGGCGGAATCTCCCCCAGGCCAAGGTGAAGATCGGCGATTCCTTCGACGAGCTCAAGCGGACCCCGGGGAGATTCGACCTGCTGGTCGTTGACAATCCGGTCCAGGTGTACGGAGATCACTGTGAGCACTTCGACCTCTTTCCGGACATCTTCCGGGTCGCCAAGGACTCCTCGATCCTCATCCTGAATATCGCGGGGAATCCGTGGCCCCGGCCCGATGAAGCGCACCTGGCCCGCCGCCGGGCGTTCTACAAGACGGACCATCCGGAGAATGTGCCGTTCGATCGGATGATCGCGACCTACCGGAACCTCCTGCACGCGGGCGGCTTCGAGCTGGAGTGGTTTTTTACCCGGCGCCGGACGTGGGCCACGCGCGCGTCCTACCTCGTGCTGAAGATCGGCCGGAAGGAACCGCTGGATTCGAGCTTCAAGCCGATGCCGTCCAATGAAGGCGCGCGGCGGAAAGTCCCGCGACGCGCCTTCCTACCGGCGCTCACCTATCCGCTCCCCCATCTCGACTGGGAGAGCGCGGAAGCCCTCAGCTATCATGCCGCGGATCAGCGGGTGTACCCGTTCGTGGAGATGTTTGCGGAGCTTGCTTCTGTAGCCGGATGCTGAGGTCCGTCGGCCAAGCGCTGGAATCCCAGGGGGAAGTGGGGCGGCGCTCCCTCGCCTTGAAGATCGCCGCGTTCCCCTGACCTTCTCCCCCTGTTCCGGGTAGACTTTGCTTTCATGCTCGATTTCCTGTTCAGTCTCCGCCTGTGGCAGCTGGCCCTGCTGCTGAACGTCGTCCTGTGCGGGTTCTCGGTGATCTGCGTCTGGGCCTACCGGCGTTGGGTGCTTCCCGGGATGCGCTTCGGGCCCGGGGACTCCGAGTATTCCGGAGCCGTCACGCAGTCGATCATGGTCTGCTACGGCCTCATCGCCGCCCTCACGGCCGTCAAGGTGTGGGACCGCTACGGCCAGGTGGCGGAAGTCGCATCGTCCGAAGCGACCTCGCTCTCGACGCTCTGGCGCGACTTGGGCGGGTATCCGTCGCCCACGCGGGAGAAGCTGCAAGGCCACCTGCGCGCCTACACCGACCAGGTGATCCGGCGCGCCTGGCCCGAGATGCAGGCGGGCCGGGTCCCGACGGAAGGAGTTCACATGATCGACGACTTCCAGAGGGACTTGTTCGCCTTCGAGCCCGTCACTGAAACCCACAAGTTGATCCACGCGGAGACGCTCCAGGCCTTCAACAAGATGGCCCACGACCGGAGGAGGCGGGTCGATGCGGCGACGACCGCGCTGCCGGACGTGCTGTGGGTGGTGCTCCTGCCGGGAGCGTTCTGCTGCATCCTCCTGTCGCTCTTCTACCGGATCGAGGAACCGAGGTTGCAGTACATCTGCACGGTCGGCCTCGCGGGCTTCATCGCGATGGTGCTCTTCGTGGTCTTCGCGCTCGACCGCCCGTTCGTCGGGGACATGGCGATCCAGCCGGATTCCTACCAGAGGGTGTTCGACCACCTGATGAAGCCGTAGTGAATTCCTGGCGGGCCCTGGTGTTGCGTTAAAGGTGATTCTGACGGTTGAGACGTACCCTGTGGACCCGCAATTTGAGAAGGCCGACCAGAAGTTCAACGTTCTGAGTGCTGCGTTCAGCGTTCGTTCGAAGTTCCGGGTTCGGAGTGGACGGTGAACGAAGAACTCTGAACGAACTCAGGACTCAGAACTCCAAACTCCGAACTTCCACCAGGTGTCGCATCCGAACCGGCCGGGTGGGAACCGCGGGAATCAATCTTGATGCGACACTAGGTCGGGGGCGATATGTTCCAGGGCCGGTTCGCCCGGCTGCGGCTCGGCGCGCTCCTGCCGGGCGCGATCCTGCTCCAGGGGTGCGAGGGTCTCCTGGTGAAGGACGCGGAGAGCCTGCTCGTCCCTTCGCTCCAACGCTCCGAGCTCGTCGGTCTCATCGCGGGCTTCGGCACGACTTTTGCCGCCCTGCCCGACCTGCTCGCCATGCTCAAGCGACGTTCGAGCGCCGGCATGAATCCCAGGATGGCGGGGATCATGGCCGTCTTCCAGATCGGCTGGGTCTACTACGGCCTGTTGATCGCCTCGCGCCCGGTGGTCATCTGGAACCTGCTGGCGATTGTGATCAACGGGCTGAGCGTGGCGGCGTTTTTCCATTTCGCGCGAAAGGAGAGGACGCGGGCCCAGCAGCCGTAGAAGAATCCCTCGGGCCTCTCCTCTATTTGTCTCATGCCCCTTGGATTTGTCGCCTACTGAATGGCGGGAGAAGCGGGATCAATCGATGACGGGTCTCGATTCCAACGGCAACGAGCAGCCTGGGGAGAACCACCAATGGCGCTGAAAAATCGACTGGTCGCCGAATTCATCGGGACGTTCTGGCTCGTGCTCGGGGGATGCGGCAGCGCGGTCATCGCCGGCGTCCATCTCGACGTGGGGATCGAGCTGATTGGGGTTGCGGCGGCGTTCGGACTCACCGTGCTCACGATGGCGTACGCGATCGGCCATATCTCGGGCTGCCACCTGAATCCCGCGGTGACGCTCGGTCTGACGATCGGCGGCCGTTTCAAGTCGTCGGAAGTCGTGCCCTACTGGATGGCCCAGGTCGCGGGCGCCATCGCCGCCGCGGGGTTGCTCTGTGTCATCGCGGGCGGCAAAGAGGGATTCGACGTCGTCAAGAACGAGCTCGCCACCAACGGCTATGGCGCTCATTCCCCCGGCAAGTACGCGCTCTCGTCGTGCCTCATCATCGAGGTCACGATGACCTTCATGTTCCTGATGATCATTCTCGGCTCCACCGACGAGCGCGCGCCGAAGGGTTTTGCGCCGATCGCGATCGGACTCGGGCTCACGCTGATCCACCTGGTCAGCATCCCGGTGACCAACACGTCGGTCAACCCGGCCCGCAGCACCGGCCCCGCGATCTTCGTCGGCGGCTGGGCGCTGAAACAGCTGTGGCTCTTCTGGGTCGCCCCGCTTGTCGGCGCGGCCCTGGCGGGGGTGGTGTACTGCTGGGTCGGCAAGCCGGCCGCACCTTCGCAGGCGTCGTGATGTTCTAGATTCGCCTAGGGTTCACTGGCCTTGAGAGCGCTCAAGGCCAGGTCCACTTCCTGCCGGATCAGGTCGTGCTCGACCGGGAACCGGACCCGGGACTCCGGGCGCGTCCAATCGATCGACGCGATCAACAGCGCGACCCTCGTTTCGTATTCCGCCTCGAGGCGCGCCCGGGCCTGCTCGCGCTGGGCCTCGCGGCGCCGCGGGTCCGCGGGCGCGCGGTCGCGAGGGCCGGCGTCCGGAGCGGGCGGCCGCGCGACGTCCCGGCGGGGCGGCGGCTTCGGGACGCCCGCGACGGAACGCGACGCGCGCGCGGGCATCCCCGACTTCGACGCGCGCGCGACCCACGCCACCGCTCCCAAAACGATCAGCGCCGCAAGAATCAGGGCGATGCAGATCTTCATGTCGCGCGAGTCTAGGACCGCGCGCGAAGCGCCCGCAAGCGGGCTCCGGACTCGTTAATCGAAACTTCAATCCG
>Ga0075420_100005176_pt1 | contig 11458 bp, 5 predicted proteins | sample SoiMetdeltSBSDD4_FD_75296 | JGI IMG/M metagenome (GOLD analysis project Ga0075420, IMG submission 75296) | Bulk soil microbial communities from a Populus tree surrounding site in Tennessee, USA - Soil MetaG P. deltoides SBSDD4 | ecosystem: Environmental > Terrestrial > Soil > Tree plantation... | reverse complement strand
GGGGGTTACTCCCAGAGCGCCGACCAGGCCTGGCCAGGCGCTGAGTACCCCTACTTGCGTGTCGCGCCAGACGAGGTCCATCAGGACGATCCCTCGTGGGCACTGAGCCTGACGCTCGACGAGATCGACCGCGCGCTCAAGCGCGCCGGCTTTGCAGGGCGGTTGCGCAGCATCCGCATTGCCGAGCGGAACACGTCTGGACGAGCGGCACGGCTCGAAGTGGCAGGACTCACGCCCGGTGTCGTCGCGGGCGAGCAGTTCCGCATGGCAATAGGCCCCGTGACGCTTCGCAGCACGTCGTTCTCAATCGAGACCGACGGCAACGTCGTCCGGTTTACCGGTCGTGGGTTCGGTCACGGCGTCGGGATGTGCGTGATTGGGGCCGGACGTCGGGCTGCGCGCGGCGAGAGCACAGCCGCGATACTCGCGCAGTACTACCCTGGCCTGGGGCTGACGTCCGTCAACGGTGTAGCTGTTCGAGCAACCGGACCGGTTGCTTCCGCGGCAAAATCCGTGGATGTTACGGAGGCGGGTGCGAACGCGATCCTGGTTCGAGTTGCGTCATCGGCGAGTGTCAGAGCCGACGACATCGAACGCGTGGCGTTGCGGGCGCACGCCGACATGGGCAGCGCGCTCGGCGTGTCGGTCGCGCCGATTACCGTCCGAGTGCACGGATCCGTCGAGAGTTTCCGGAAGGCGACGGGACGCCCATGGTGGACCAGCAGCGTTGCCGACGGAACCGGAATTGACCTCGCTCCCGTGTCGGTGCTCGCTGAGCGCGACGGTCTCGAAATGACTATGCGAAGGGCGATCGCGGAGCTTCTCGTCGCGCGGCCGCTGCAGGGACGTCCAATCTGGATTCGTGTCGGCGCCGCGCGGTTCTTCGCACGCGCAAAGACCGCTATAAGCGGAGCTCACACCGCAACCGTGCGATGCCCGTTGGATGCAGAACTGACCCTCGCTGTCTCAGCGGCCGCTCAACGCGACGCAGAAGCTCGGGCGGAGGCGTGCTTCGCTCGCGAGTACGCGAAGCATCAGGATTGGAGGGCGGTTCGCTAATCCGCGACGAGCCCTTCAAGTGTCTGTAGCTGTTTCTCGTTGAGTCGTTGCCGATGTATTCGCCCGGGCGCCTCCCGGCTGCGCACGCCGGAAATCTCGCTCCGCTGATGCTCTATCGAACCCGCTGCGAGTAGTACCAATTCCAACGCCTGCCAGCGTGGCATGCAGCGTCAGCGCTCATTCGACCGGCATGGATCACGCAGACCGAACTCGCGTCGAAGAATCGCTGCGCTCGATTTCAGGCGATCGTTGTCGGCATGCTCCGCAGGTCGGCGCTCGTCCGAACACATCGGCAACGCGCTAACGGCAGACCGGCACCGTCGCACCATCGCACTGTCGGACGCACCGTCGCACCCTCGCACCGTCGCAAGGTGCGACATGCGTTTACCAGCTGATCCCGTCGTACTGTGCGCGCAGCTTGCCGAAATCGACGGGAATCCGCACGAGATCGATCACGATCTGGTCCGGCCGGCAAAGCATGATCGCGTCGGAGAACTCGGTTGAGTGGTTTCCCACGACGACGACCTCCGACTGGCAAATCACGTCATCGAGCGATTCGCTCAGATACCGCGAGAGGTGCGGGATCTGCTCTTCGATATACCGTCTGTTGGCGCCGGTGAGTCGCGCAAGCGAAACGTTGCGATCGTAGATGGTCAACTGATAGCCCTTGCCAAGCAACGCTTCCGCCAGAATCACCAGCGGAGATTCGCGCAGGTCGTCGGTCCCAGCCTTGAAGCTGAACCCGAGTAGCGCGACCTTCTTTTTCCCAGTGCTGATGATGCGGTCAATCGCCTGCTGCACCTGCAGGCGGTTGCTCTCGAGCAGAACGTTGATGAGCGGCACCGGTACGTCGAGCTCCCGGGCGCGGTACTGCAAGGCGCGAACGTCCTTTGGCAGGCACGAGCCGCCGAATGCGAAGCCGGGTTTCAGGTAGTACGACGAAAGATTCAGCTTCTCGTCCTTGCAGAAGATGTCCATCACCTCATGGCTGTCGACGCCGACGCCCTTGCAGACGTTTCCGATCTCGTTCGCGAACACCACCTTGACGGCGTGCCACGCGTTGCTCGCGTACTTAATCATCTCCGCCGTCCGGATGCTCGTGGAGTAGAGCGGCGCCGGAATGGTCTCGTACAGCGCCGTCGTCGGCGCGGCGTCCGACGCGTGGTTATGCCCGACCAGCGTCATCGGCGGCTCGCGAAAGTCCTTCAGTGCCGTCCCCTCGCGCAGGAACTCGGGATTGACCGAGACGCCGAAGCCCTGGCCGTACTGTTTGCCTGACGCGGCCTCGAGCGTTGGAATGAGGCAGTCGTGCGTCGTCCCCGGAAGCACGGTGCTTCGGATGACCACGACGTGGTACGCCGCCTTGGCGCGGAGGGCCTCACCAATATGCTGGCAGGCTCTCGTCAAGTACGTCAGGTCGAGGCTGCCATTCTTGCGGCTCGGTGTGCCCACGCACACCAGTGAGAGGTCCGTTGCCGCCACCGCTTCGGCCGGATCGACCGTCGCTCGCAAGCGTCTGGCGCGAACTGCATCTCGGAGCAGATTGGGAAGACCTGGCTCGACGATCGGACTGCGTCCTTCGTTGATCGCGCGAACCTTGTCGGCGTCGACATCGACGCCGACAACCTCATGTCCGTCGCTGGCAAACGAGGCTGCTGAAACGCTTCCGACGTATCCGAGGCCGAAAATAGATACCCTCATGCTGCTCTCAATTCATCACGTGATGGGTGGTGGACGTCGCCGGCGACTCGTCCCGTGCGCGCAATTCGGAGGCTGTCGGCTCGGGAAGTGTCTGAATGCCGTCGCCGTCGATGAACGTCCGATACCAGAGTTCCAGGTTGAGCAACGCCCAGACGACGTCGCCTCCAGCACACCAGCCGCGGCGATGGTCCTCGAGCAGTCGAGACGCCGCCGCGGTGTCGATGATGCCGCGCTCGCGCGTACGGCGGTCTGTCAGCACCTCTCGAGCCACGCCGTTCCATCGGCCCTTGACCCAGTTCGAAAACGGAACTGGAAACCCCATCTTCGGGCGCGTGAGGATCGCGCGGGGGATCAAGTCCTTCACGGCTTCGCGCAGGATGCGCTTGGTTGTGAACCCGTTCAGTTTCATGCGCTGCGGGAGCCGGGCGGCAAATTCCACGAGCTTGTGATCGAGAAACGGAACTCGACTCTCGATCGACATCGACATGCTCATCTGGTCCTGCTTCATCAGCAGCTCGACGAGATATGTTTTCATGTCCGTGTACAGCAGACGATCGAGCAGATCGCTTGTACCGTTTGCGCGGTAGAAGTATTCGAGCGAGGGCGTGTACGCGTCGCCACGCGCCAGCGACGGGTGGAGCATCGTGCGCTGAACATCGAGAGGGACCCCCGCGAAGCTGTCGAAGAACATATCCGCCGGATTGCGCGGCAGCGCGAGGAACGATCGTCGCGCCATGCGGCCGACGCGGCCCGGAAGCCTCCGCACGATGGACGACGCCACTCGCGAGCGAACGGCGCGCGGGATCCAGCGCTCGTAGAGACCGGCAGCGTTCCAGTTGAGAAGCGCGCGCGGATACTTGCCGTATCCGGCGAGCAGTTCGTCGCTGCCTTCCCCTGTCAGCACGACCTTCACGTGGCGGCGTGCGAGCGCCGAGACGAAGTGCAGCGGCACGCTCGACGGATGCGCGATCGGCTCGTCCTCATGCCATATGAGGCGCGGCAAGGCGCCGAAGAAATCGTCCTCTGACACCACGATTTCGTGGCTGTCGGCGCCGATGGCGTGCGCGGCCTGCCGCGCGTATTCGAGCTCGCTGAAGGCGCGATCGGCAAACGCGACCGAGAAAGTCTGTACCGGTCGATCCATCTCGCGCGCCATGAGCGCCGCGACAGCAGTGCTGTCGATCCCCCCGGAGAGGAACGCGCCAAGCGGTACATCCGCCATCAGCCTGAGCCGAACAGATTCCTGGAGCAGCGCGCGGAAGCGATCGACAAGCGCGCGGTCGTCCAGACGCTCCAGTTCGGGATCCGGTCCTTCGAGCGGCAGGTCCCAATACTGCTGAACCCGCACGCGGCCATCCTCGAACACCAGCCGGTGTCCTGGCAGCAGCTTGTGGATGCCTTCGAACAGCGTTTCCGTGCCGGACGTATATCGTGTCGCCAGAACCTCCGAGATCACGGCGGTGTTCGGCCGAGCCTCCACGAGATTGCTCGCCAGGATGCTTTTGATCTCGGAGGCAAACACGAGGATGTCCCCGGCCTGCGCCCAGTAAAGCGGCTTCACTCCAAGCCGGTCGCGTACCAGCAGCAGACGCCGTCTTGGCGCATCCCAGAGCCCGAACGCGAACATCCCGCGGAAGCGGTGCACGCAGTCATCGCCCCACTCCTCGTACGCGTGCACGATCGTTTCGGTGTCGGACCGCGTCGAGTACCGATGTCCGACCGGCTCGAGGTTCGTTCGCACGTCGCGATGGTTGTAGATCTCTCCGTTGTAAGTGACCCAGATGCGGGCGTTTTCGTTCGAGAGTGGCTGTTGCCCTCCAGCAAGATCGACGATGCTGAGACGGACATGCGCCAGGATCGCGTGGGTGTCGGCCCACAGGCCGACGCCGTCAGGGCCGCGGTGGGTCATCACGTCGCGCATGCGGATCGCGCACTCGTGCATCTCCCTGTCCAAGGGTCTGATTGCGACGATTCCCGCTATGCCGCACATACAGAGGCCTCAGGGCTCAGGATTCAGGGCTCAGGGCTGAAGCGCTCACGGTTCACGCCTCAGGCCCATCACCTTGGTTGCAAGCGGACCGTGGTGCCGGTGAATATCACCTGGTTGCCGCTTTCGTCCGACCCGCTGAAATTTGTTTGCGCGCGATGTTCGATATTGTTCGCGCTGCACCAACTGGTCGTGATGGTCGTGTCCTGCCCCGGTGCGAGTACGATTCCAAGACCGGAGCGTGTACTCACCTGAACGCCATCGAAGAAATCGGCGCGATCGCTGATCGTCAGCGTTGTGCCCCCCACGTTTCGGAGGGTCTGCTCGTAGTGCCATCGGTTGGCAAGGTTGCAGTTGGGCACTGGATCGTCGCTCCGTGGAACGGGGTTCGGACTGATGGAAACGGACAGGGCGCCGGGTCCGCCCGGTTCTGGTGATGGTGTAAGGGGGTTTCGCGAAGGGGCCGTCGGTGAAACGTCGGTCCCGCCCCCGCAGGCCGATGCGATGAGCGCGCCGGCGCAGATGAAAGCAACAACGTACGTACGGATCAATTTGGACCAATTCATCACCACTGACTCCCTCCGAGGGCAAGAAATTGTCGAGTCTTGCCGACCGGGGGAGACGAGCAAAAGCCAGTCCCACGTAAGGTCCGGCTTGAGGCCGGACCTGGCCCCGAACCCGAAGTCCGGAACCTAAGGAGAACGGAAGCCTAAAGGCTTCCGGCTACCACCGACTTGTTCGCGACGACCACGGTCGGTCGCGACCACGATCTGGCGCGACGGTGGGTACACCGTGGGTAGCCGGAGACCTTTAGGTCTTCGGTCACGTCCCCCGCCGTCATGCCAGCGCGATGTGTGCGTTGGCGCCATCACGCTGTCCGGCAGGCGCCGCCCAATCCACTCCGGAGACGACGACAGTGCCGGCATCGTCCGACGCACGTACGTCGGCATCGCGGTGATTGAGACGCACTCGTCGCACTCTCCGTAGCGCGCCACCCTGAAGTCGAAGATGCGTCGGCGGCTCTGACGAACACAGGTCCAGGCGATCGCCGGACAGCGACACATGAAGGTCCGTTATGCCTTCGGCTGCGTCCACGCTCAGCCACTCGTCACGGAGCGCAAGTAACTGGCTGGCGTCCACGAGATCGAGTGCGAGAAGACGGCCCGCTGCTTCCCTGTAGTGGAGAACACGCGCGTCCGTCTGGTAGTCGGCGATGCCGCACGCACGGTGGTCCCGCACGTTCGCCTCGCGTGGTTGCAGAAGGAATACAGATGTGCCGGACGTGTCGATGACGCGCGCCCCGATCGCGATTTTTCCGATATCAGGCGTGGTCTCGAGGCGCTCGAGCGATGGACCGTGAAACGAGGCACCGATTCTTGTGCTGAACGCCGTCAGCATCGCGAATGGCGCGTGCGCCCTGAGCGTCGTCCGAACCGTCCACGTCGGAACCAGCATTCCGTACACCGGCGCATACCATCCGAGTCCCGATTCGTCGTCTCCGTGCGCGAGCAGGAGTTCCCTGGCCTCATGAAGGAGCCATGCCTGAGCTCCTTCGTGATGAACCGCACGCAATCGTCCCGGCTCGTCGCACGTGAGCTTCCAGGCCGGGTCCAAGTGCCAATGCGCCCGTGCGGTAACAAGCCCATCGCCCAGAATCTCGTCTGCGATCAACCACGCGCCAGTTGGCGTCGCCACGACAGTGCGCCGATGTCGAATGGGGAGGTATGCGTCGTGCGATGCCTCGGCCCAGGCGAACGCCTCGTTCGATCGTGAACCGTGTCGCTGCGCTGAAACGCTGCCGTGCCAGTGAAACGGGCCGCGTGGAGTCGCCTGCGCCTGGTCGTTGATGGCGACCGTATTGTGGCTCGTCGTGCTGCGGAGTCTGTCGCGCACGCGTGCATCCATCGTGTAGGTGGACGTTCCGGGATCGACGAGCAGCGGTTGTCCACGGAGCGCCAGCGTGACCGACAGCGCAGCAGCGTGAGCGTGGGGCCCATCCAGATACCGGCTTCGGCCGACGTCGAACGTCGCGTGGCTGCGCGATGCATCGCGTACGACGACGAAGCCGCTCTCCGAGAGCGTGTGCGACAGCATCGGCGCGGAGACACGAGTCTGTTCGACCCGGTGCGCACGCTCGAGGATTTGCGGCCCGGCTATCCACACGGCTTCTTCTTGCACGTCCCACGGTGCAAGATCGGGCCGGTCGAGTAGAAGGGCCGCAAGCGACAATGAATCGCGCACGTCGTGACACGCACGGCCCGCAATCGGCCACAGCATCCCGCCGTCATCGTCACCGATCGTCGGCAGCCGGCCGAGGTCGTCCGCCATTGCTCGCGTGTACTCTGCGAGCCGCGTCGCGGTTTCGCGAAAGATCGCCGCCGCCTTCTCGTCGAGATCGCGCTCGGCCGTGATCAGCGCCATCAGGTAGAAGTCGAGGGTGTAGCGCTGGTAGTGCGTTGACCGTTCGACATGGCCTCCATCAGCGCGAATCTGTCGGCTGATTTCTTCAATGAGGATGCGCCGGCCGGTGTCCCTCCAGCGCGAGCTTGCGGCGAGTTCGGGCAGCGCGGCGCCGACAACGTAGAGGCCGAGCGCTTCGCCCGTCAGATGTGTGTTGGGACTGAAATAGATCGACAGGTTCTGCTCGACGTGAGTGAGCTGCCGATCCAAAGCGACGAGCATGTCCACGAGCCAGGGGGGATCGCCGTCGCCGTCGTCTCCGAGCAGGAAATGCAGGGCCCAGGTCCACGAAATTGCGCGCAAGGCGATCTCGAGCATGCTCGCCCAGTTGATGCCGAGAAGGGGCGGATTTGCATCCATCCAGTCCTGGAGCTGGCCGATCATGCCGCGCCGATAGCGCGCGTCATGGGTCAGCCACAGCGCCCGGCCGAGGCACAGCCAATGCTGATGACGATTCAGCTCCCAGATGACTTTGTGATCGCCGTTGGCTGGATCCAGGTACGGAACATCGGCCCAGAAGCGAACAGGCGTCTTGCGCCTTGAAACCGGATCGAAGTGCCAATCGACCGTGCCTTCGGGCGAGGTCCATCGCAGTTGGCGATATCCGAGCACATCGTAGCGGCCCGCAAGGATGCGATCGGCTCGTGTCGCCGCGTCGGATGTGGCGTTCGGCCATTGTGCCAGCACTTCGTGCCGCATCCCGGCTGAAGCGGCGGGATTCAGCGCAAACCGGCTGGATCGCGTCCGAAGCCGGCGACAGAGCTCGGCATGAACCGCAGACCACTGCCGGTGACGCTCACCGCGCAGGAACTGAGGTTCGAGCACACCTTCGGCGAGGACGTCGTCGACATCCTCGCGATTCCATCGCGGCGCGCGCACGCGGCTGGCCATACGCTGCGACGCAATACGCCCGTGCTGGCGAGCGCGCCACGAGAGCTCCCTGTGTGACATCGCGCGCAGTCGGGTGACGGTGGTCATGTTGTTTCGCGCGAAGGTTCCGGTGTCACCGTCGAAGGGCGGCGGTCCGAGGCAGCTTCGTACGCCGCCAGCCAACCTTCACGCGCGGCGGGCCATGTATACGCCGAGCAACTGGCGTGGGCGGCTTCGGCAAGCCGTCGTGCGTACGACGGCGATTCGACGAGCGTCACGACCCATGCGGCAATCGCCTCGTCGTCATCATCTGGCGCGAGAAGGCCGTGCACACCGTGGGTGAGTATGTTTGGGACACCGCCGACATCAGTCGACACTACCGGGAGCCCGCTTGCGAACGCCTCGAGTACCGAGAGCGGCATGTTGTCGATGCGAGGGGCCTGTACGAAAACGTCTGCTTCGGCGTAATGCCGGCTGATCTCTGCGGGCGGTATTGCGCCGGTAAACGTCACGTTGCGCAGCTTGAGGTGGAGCGCAAGCGCGCGCAACGCCTCCTCCTGCGATCCACTGCCGACCAGTGTGAGCGTCGCGTGCGGGTGACGCGCCTGCACCCGCGCAAACGCACGGAGCACGCAGGCGACGTTGTACACTTCCTCGAAGTTCCGAGTGCAGAGAAGTCGCGGCTGTAGCGGATCGCGAACGCGATACGCGAACTGATCCAGGTCGACGGTGTTAGGCACCACTCGGGCACTGATGCCGAAGCCTTGGAGCACCTGGCGGAGAAATCCCGACGGCACCACATTGAGATCGACCCAGGCCCGCATCACGCGCCGGGCCAATGCTGACCGTCGCAGGTGGTCCGGCGCTTCGCCGCTGTGATAGTTGAAAACGACGGGCCGGCCGAAGAGCTTCGCGATCAGTACCGCCGGGAGCGGCGCCAGGAGGAACGACGCGTACGAGGCCGAAAAGACGTGGACGACGTCGGCCTGCCGCAACTCGCGGAAGAGCAGCGGCCAATAGGAAAGCTGGGTGACGATGGTGCGGAGGTACTTGACTCGCAGGGCCCCCGCAAGCGGCATTGGGGGGACGGGATTTATCGGGACCAGCCTCGCCTTGACCCTAGGGTCGCCCTGCCAGGCATCGAGGAGCCGCTGCGCCTGCACTGCCTGTCCGCCCAGAATCCGGAGTGAGGCTGCGACGATGGCGACACGTAAGGGATGATCCATGGCCGACGGCCTCCGAGCAGTGCAAGTTTCATGCACGCTATGACTTACAGCAGCATGTGGTGACGCGATTACAGTTTTGGATGTCGAGCGACAGTTTTGTCGGATTACATGACGGATCGAGTATCTTCGACTGCCCTAAATGATCTTGTTTGCAGGGATTTCCAGCCGATCACGATGTCAGTGGTCGTGGCACTCCCCTTGCCCCTCGCGGCGTGGCAGTTTCGACCTCCGACCCGATTCTTTTCACGCCAATAAACCTTCGTTGCCAGACGTCTGTAGTCAGCGTTTGCTGATCCCAGTGTCTTGAGCCGGTGGGCGTGTGCACTCGGATGGGGGCCGAAACAGCGACCCAAGGAGGATTCCCTGTGCTCGTTCCGACCTGCCGCCTCGTAACCGCGTCGATCTGGCTCGTATTCAGTGTGGCGGCATGGCTGTCGCTCGATGTGCGCGCCGTTTATGCGCAGGCCCCTGGGGGCTTCACCGAGTCTGCCACCGGGAATGCGCTGCGGCCCCGTCTGTCGTCCGGTGAGATCCAGGCCTTCGTGCCGTCGCGCGGACGCTTCACCTTTCCTTCACCCTACGGGACGACCGGCATTCGCCTGACCAACGGCAGCGATTGCGGCGGCAGCGACTGCGTCAATTACGTCGGCTACTCCTATTGGCGCAACATCAACAACCACGCGGGCAGCGATACGATGCTGATCTTCCTCGGCTTGAATCGCAACCGCGGTGGCGGCGGCCCCACGCTGTTCAGCTACAACAAGAATTCCGGCGAGACGCGCAATCTCGGCCCGCTGTTTTCTGGGGACAGTCCGTTCTCCTGGTCCACAGGCGAGGGTTGGTATTTCAGCGCGAGCCGGGCGACGACGCTATACATCAACGATACGAACCAACTGCTGAGGTACGACGTCAATTCGAAGGCGATGGAAACCGTCTTCGACGTGCGCCAGCACCTCGGGGCCGACAAGCACATCAAACAGATCCACTCCAGTAACGACGATAAGGTGCACTCCGCCACCGTCCAGGATGCCAACTGGCGCATGACGGGGTGCGTCGCGTATCAGGAAAGTAACGGTCGCGCGACCTTCATTGCCGCCAAGGGCGACTACGACGAATGCCAGATCGACAAGAGTGGCCGCTGGCTCGTTATCAAGGAAAACGTCGATGGCCGCGACGGCGAAGACAACCGCATCATCGATTTGCAGTCGGGAGCCGAACAGGTGTTTCTCGACCGCGATGGCGCAGCGGGTCATTCCGATCTCGGATACGGCTACCTCGTAGCCGAGGACAACATGTACTCGCAACCCGGTGCCACGCGCGTGTGGCAGCTTGGCCAGGACCTTCACGGCGCCGGACAGGGCACCGTCGTCTACAACCTGACCGACTGGAATGCCTCTGCAGGCCTCGGTCACCTCTCGCATGAAAACGCGCAATCGGGCGTGCCGATCGCTCAGCAGATGGCCTGTACCAGCAGCGCAGAGCGTCAGAATCTTCCGCGTGTCAACGAGATCGTCTGCTTCAGGCTCGATGGATCCAGGACGGTGCTCGTGGTGGCGCCCAACATGACCGACCTGAACGCGTCAGGCGGCGGGAGCGACGACTACTCGAAGCGGCCCAAAGGCAATCTGGACCCCACCGGCGAGTATTTCATCTGGACCACCAACCTCGGCACCAACCGGAGCGACGCGTTCATCGTCCGGATTCCACAGCAGAAGCTTGGTGTCTCGGGGGGGGCCCCGGCTCCCAGTCCCTCGCCAACTCCGGCTCCAACGCCGCCGGCACCATCACCGTCACCAGCGCCGACGCCTTCACCGACTCCGGCGCCGCCAACACCCGCTCCGGCTCCTGCGCCAGTTCCTGCACCCGTACCTTCGCCTACTGGGTCGGTGAGTTGGATGAGCCTGATTAACATGTCATCGACCAGCGGCGGACTCAGGAAGACCGGAGGGTGCGACGGATGTCCGGATGCGAGCGCTGTGTCCGAGCAGCAGATTTCGAGCACCGGCACGCTTACCTTCGTCGCGTCCGAATCGGCCTCGTTGCGGTTCGTCGGTCTGGCCGCGGGCGGGATTGGAACGGGTCCCGGAGACATCAACTTTGCCCTGCGGTTGCAGAGTGGAGTCGCTGAGGTCCGCGAAGCCGGAGCCTACAAATC
>Ga0075420_100005174_pt1 | contig 11460 bp, 7 predicted proteins | sample SoiMetdeltSBSDD4_FD_75296 | JGI IMG/M metagenome (GOLD analysis project Ga0075420, IMG submission 75296) | Bulk soil microbial communities from a Populus tree surrounding site in Tennessee, USA - Soil MetaG P. deltoides SBSDD4 | ecosystem: Environmental > Terrestrial > Soil > Tree plantation... | reverse complement strand
AGGTGCGCGCGTACACCAAGGGCGTCGAGAAGGACGTTCGCCTCGGCAATTCGCCGGGACGCGACACTGCGCCGGTGTGCACCCTCTCGACCTGATCCTGCGGGGCCGGGCGCTCCTTGCGCAGGGCCGCGCGGCCGATGCAATGCGCTGCGCGGAGCAAGCGCTGCAGCACGCGCCACGCGACCCCGATGCCCTCTACCTCGCCGGCCTCGCCCAGTACCGCGGCGGCGATCTGGCTGCGGCCGAGACCCGCCTGCGCCAGGCGATCCAGGCCGACGCAAGGACGCCGGCGTTCCACAGCGCGCTCGGCAACGTACTGCAGGACCGCGGCGCGCTGGGCGAGGCGATCAGCGCCTACCAGCGCGCGGTGCGCTTGAAGCCCGATTTCGCCGAAGCGCACAACGACCTCGGTACCGCGTACTTCGCCCAGGGAAACGCGGCGCGGGCAATCCAGAGCTATCTGCGCGCGGCCGCGCTGCGCCCCGGCCACGCCGTCGCCCATGCAAATCTCGGCTCCGCCTACCGCAAGCTCGGATTGCCGCGCGATGCGCGCCGCGCGATGCAGCGCGAGCTGCTGTTGCGCTTCAAGTCGATCTTCCGCAGGACAAGCAAAGGCCCCCTTGGTCTGGCCAGGGAAGAGCTCGAGCAGGGCAACAGCCGCCTCGCGATGCACCTTGCGCGCGGCGCCCTCGCCTCGCGACCCGGCAATCGCGCCGCGCTCGAGGTCCTCGCGCTGGCGCAGGAGGCGCAGGGTCTGCGCGACGAAGCCCTGGCGACGTTCGGGCGGGCGCACGCGCTCGAACCCTCCGACGCCGGCGTGCGCGAGGAAATCGCGCGCCTGCTTGCGCAGGCCGGCAGAAAGCAGGAAGCCGTGGGTCACCTCGAGGAAGCGCTTCGCCTTCGGCCGCGCTCATGGCGCGCCATGGCGGCGCTCACGGAGCTGTACCTCGCCCTCGGCGACGCGCAGCGCTCGGAGCAGCTCGCGCGCCGCGCGCTCGGGCTCTGGCCGCGCGACGCAGCGCTGCACTTTCGCCTCGGCGAGGCCCTGTTCAGGCAGCACCGGGTGCCCGAGGCCGAGCACGCATTGCGCGAGGCCATTGCCTTCGACCCCCGCAGCGTGCCGGCGCGAGTGCGGCTGGGGGATCTGCTGCGCCTGGGTGGACGCCTGGAAGAGGCGGAAGCCTGCCTGAAGGAAGCGGCCGCGCTCGACGACGCATCTCCGGCGGTGCTGTTCGCGCTCGGCATGGTGCTGAAGGAGCGCGGCCACAGCGCCGCCGCGATCCGCCGCTTCGAAGAAGCGCTGCGCATCGAGCCGGGCCGCGCGCAGGCCCTGCAGCAGATCGGGGAGATCCTGCGCTACGACAACCAGCTCGAGCAGGCCGAGCGGCGTTTTCGCGAGGGCCTGCAGGAGCGCCCGGACCGCGTCGCGCTGCTGGTCGATCTCGCGATGGTGCTTGGCGACCAGATGCGCTACGCCGAGGCCTTCGCCGCGATCGACCAGGCGCTCGCGCGCGAGCCCGGCTCGGCCCTCGCGCTCGCGTCGAGAGGCGTGATGCTGGACGTGACCGGCAGCGAAGCCGAGGCGATGCGCACGTTCCGTGAAGCGCTCGCGCGCGCGCCCGGCGACGTCGACATCGGCTACAACCTCGCGATCTGCCGGCTGCGCCACGCCGATTTCGCCGAGGGATGGAACGGGTTCGAGCTGCGCCGGCGCAAGGACAGCTTCATCGGCAAGTACCGCAGCTTCCCGTTTCCGGAGTGGGCCGGCGAGCCGCTCGCCGGGAAGACGATCCTGGTGTATCCCGAGCAGGGGCTGGGCGACGAGATCATGTACGGCTCCTGCATCCGCGACCTCGCCGCGACGGCCCACCACGTCGCAATCGAATGCGACAAGAAGCTCGGCGCGATCTTCACGCGTTCCTTCCCGGGCTGCACCGTGTCGGCGCGGGCGCGCACCATGGCCAACGACTGGGTGCGACATCTCGATCCGCAGCCCGACTACCAGGTTCCCATCGGCTCGCTACCCTCGCGTTTTCGCAATCATGTGCAGGCGTTTCCGGCGCACGCCGGCTATCTCAGGGCCGACGCCGCAAAGGTCGCCGCCTGGCGCGAGCGCCTCGCGACGCTCGGTCCCGGACTGAAGATCGGCCTGTCCTGGCAGGGAGGCGTCGGTCACACCGGCAGGCTGCGCCGGTCGCTGACCCTCGAGCAATTGCTGCCGCTGCTGCGGCTGCCGGGCATGCATTTCGTGAGCCTGCAGTACACCGACGTGGCCGCGGAAATCGCCGGGCTTGCGAAGCGCCATGGCATCCAGGTCCATCACTGGCCCGAAGCCATCGACGATTACGACGAAACCGCGGCGCTGGTGTGCGCGCTCGACCAGGTGCTCACGGTGTGCACGGCGATCGTGCACCTGACCGGCGCGCTCGGCCGGCCGGCGACGGTCATGGTGCCGTTCGGCTCCGACTGGCGCTATGGCGCGAGCGGCGCGCGCATGCCGTGGTACCCCTCGGTGCGCCTCATCCGGCAGCGCGCCATCGGCGACTGGGCGAACGTGCTCGAAGCGGTCATGCAGCGGCTGCGGCAATCGGCCGTCGGATGATCGCGGCGCCCGAATACGCTTTCGTCACGCCCGCGCCCATCTTTCGCGCCGGAGATGCAGTGTCCAGTCCAAGCGCCGTGGCACGCGCGCGCACGCTCTCGCCGGTGTTTGCGTTGAATGCGCTCGGGTATGAGGCGGCGGCTTTTTCGCTCTCCGCCGCCGACGCCGCGCTGCCGGCGATCCTGCGCCGCGCGAAGGTCGTCGTCCTCGGCGAAGCTGGCGCCGCCACCGCGCCGCGTTACCGCCCACTGCTTGCAGAGCTCGCGGACCGAGCCGTGCTCGACATCGTGCGAATACCGGCAGCAGCCGACTTGCCTGCTGCCGCTGCCCTCAGTGCAGCTTCGGAGCATGTAGCCGATCGCCTCCGGGCTTTTCATATACCCGACGCATGCGCGGGTCCCGCCTTCGCGCCTTCGGCGGCCCGCGCGCCGCGCGCCTCGCGGATCCTGCGCTGGCTCGGCGAGCGCGCCGGTCTCGCTCCGGAGGCCCTGCGCATCCGACTTCTCTGGAGCGGCGAGGAGGAGGAGGACGCAGACGCGATCGCGCACGCCTACCCCGCGCTCGAGAAGCTCGGACAGCGCATGCCGCTCCTCCTGCGCTGCGTCTGCCTGCAGGGACCGGCACTCGAATCTGCCGCGGACCGTCTCATCGAGAAGGACCCCGATGCGCTTCGCATTGCGCTGGAGGCATGGAGCCCACCGGCAATGTCGGCAGCGCTCGCAGCGTGCAACCTCGTGCTGCTTCCCTCCGCGGCGGGGCTCCTTGGCGCAATCTACGCCGGCCGCTTCGCGATCGCGCAGCCTTCGCCGTACTACGGACCGCTCGCCGATTTTGCCTGGATCGGCGAGGACGTCGCGGAGGGCATCGCATGGGCGCTCGCACATCCGGAGGAGGTGCTCCACCGCATCGCGCGCGGGCAGGAATACGTGAACCGGGTACACGCGCCGGAGATCGTCGCGCGCGCGTGGATCCAGCTATTCCTGGGGATGAAAAAATAAGGGGCAGGCCTTTGGGGCCTGCCCCGACTCAGCCCGAGCGGTATTGGAGGAGGAGGAGGAACCAACCGGGCTGCTGCAACGCAACAATCTTAGGCCTTTGCGACTTGGTTTAGAATACCGTCAATTCGTAAAACACTTTTGCATAACATGCAAAGATGGCCGACGCACTTCAAGAGATAGCCGTTTTTGCCCGCATCGTCAGCGCAGGGAGCCTGTCCGCTGCCGCACGCGACTTGGGCCTGTCGCCGGCCCTGATCAGCCGGCGTCTAGCGGGGCTGGAGTCGAGGCTCGGCGTGCGCCTGATCAACCGCACGACGCGAAGCCTGCATCTGACCGACGAGGGCGCGGCCTACCACGAGACCTGCACCCGGGTGCTCGCCGAGATGCAGGAAGCCGACGCCGCGGTTTCCGCCGGCCGCGCCGAGCCGCGCGGCATCCTGCGCGTCGCGCTGCCCGCCTCGTTCGGCAACCAGCACGTCGCGCCGCTGGTGCCGAAGTTCGCCGAGCGCTATCCCGATGTGCAGCTCGCGCTCTCCCTTTCCGATCGCAATGTGAACGTGGTCGAGGAAGGATTCGACCTCGCGGTGCGCATCGCCGACCTCGCCGATTCCTCGCTCGCCGCGCGCAGGCTCGCGCCCAACCGGCGCGTGGTCTGCGCGAGCCCCGCCTACCTCCGGCGCCACGGCGCGCCGCGCACGCCGCAGGATCTCGCCCAGCACAATTGCCTCGCGACCGACTTCACGATGAACTGGGGCTACCGTGCTCCCGACGGCAAACCGGCATCGGTGCGCGTCGCCGGGCGTTACGCGTGCGACAACTGGGAGGTGCTGCGCGAGTGGGCGCTCGCCGGGCTCGGCATCGCGCTGAAGTCGACCTGGGACGTGCGCCGCCACCTCGAGGACGGGTCGCTGGTATCGCTGCTGCCGGGCTATACCTTCGCGAGCGACGTGGCGATCTACGCGGTTTACCCTCACCGCCGTCACCTGCCTGCGAAGACCCGCGCCTTTATCGAGTTTCTCGCCGAATCGTTCGGTCCTGAGCCATACTGGGACCGGCCGCGCGCAGCGCCAAAGCCGAGAATCAAGCCCCGCGCCGCTGTCTAACGAATCGCAATGATCGATCTCACCAAAGCGAGTCTCGAAGACAAATACACCGTGGAAAGCGGCCGGGTCTTTCTCACCGGCACGCAGGCGTTGATCCGGCTGATGATGCTGCAGCGCGAGCGCGACGTGCGCGCCGGGCTGAATACCGCCGGCTACGTTTCCGGCTACCGCGGCTCGCCGCTCGGCGGCCTCGACCAGTCGCTGTGGCGCGCGCAGAAACACCTCGAGAGCCATCACATCAAGTTCCAGCCCGGGGTCAACGAGGACCTCGCCGCCACCGCGATCTGGGGCACGCAGCAGGTCGGGATGTTTCCGGGCGCGAATTACGACGGCGTGTTCTCCATGTGGTACGGCAAGGGTCCGGGCGTGGACCGCTGCGGCGACGTGTTCAAGCACGCCAACTCCGCCGGCACCTCGAAGCACGGCGGCGTGCTGGTGCTCGCCGGCGACGACCACGCCGCCAAGTCCTCGACGCTCGCGCACCAGAGCGAGCACATCCTCAAGGCCTGCTGCATCCCGGTGCTCAACCCGTCCAACGTCCAGGACTATCTCGATTTCGGGCTGCACGGCTTCGCCATGAGCCGCTATTCCGGCTGCTGGATCGGCTTCAAGTGCGTCACCGACGTGGTCGAATCGGGCTCCTCGGTATCGGTGGATCCTGCGCGGGTGAAAGTGATCCTGCCCGCCGACTTCGCCCTGCCGCCCGATGGCCTCAACATCCGCTGGCCTGACAGCTTCCTCGAGCAGGAAGCGCGCCTGCTCGACTGGAAGGTCTACGCCGCGCTCGCCTACGTGCGCGCGAACGGCTTGGATCGAATTATTTTCGACAGTCCTCGACCAAGACTGGGGATCGTCACCACCGGCAAGTCCTTCGGCGACGTGATGGAGGCCCTTTCGTCTTTGGGCCTGACCAAGGAAATCTGCGAGGACATCGGGATCCGTCTCTACAAGGTGGCGATGTCCTGGCCGCTCGAGCCGCAGGGTGCGCGACGCTTCGCCGACGGCCTGGAAGAAATCCTGGTGGTCGAGGAGAAGCGCCAGCTGATCGAGTACGAGATCAAGGAGGAGCTGTACAACTGGAAGGAAAGCGTGCGCGCACCGCGCGTGGTCGGCAAGTTCGACGACAGCGGTGAGTGGAGCCGCAGCGGCGGCCAGCCCGCCGGCACCTGGCTGCTGCCGGCGCATTACGAGCATTCGCCCGCGATGGTGGCCAAGGCGATTGCGCAGCGTCTCGAAAAGCTGCAGATGGTTTCTTCCTTGGGAAGCCAGTTTCGCGAGCGGCTGGCCTTCCTCGACTTCAAGGAGAAGGTCCTCGCCAAGCCGCGCGTGACGGCGATCCGGCAGCCCTACTTCTGCTCGGGCTGCCCGCACAACACCTCGACCCGGGTGCCCGAGGGCAGCCGCGCCATGGCGGGCATCGGCTGCCACTTCATGGCGGTATGGATGAACCGCAGCACCTCGACCTTCACCCACATGGGCGCGGAAGGCGCGCCCTGGATCGGGCAGGCGCCGTTTACGAAAGAGAAGCACATCTTCGCCAACCTCGGCGACGGCACCTACTTCCACTCCGGCCTGCTCGCGATCCGCGCCGCGGTGGCGGCGAAGGTCAGCATGACCTACAAGATCCTCTACAACGACGCGGTGGCGATGACCGGCGGCCAGCGCCACGACGGGCCGCTCGACCCGGCGATGATCTCGCGACAGATCGCCGCCGAGGGCGTGAAGCCGATCGTCGTCGTCACCGACGAGCCGGAAAAGTACCCGCCCGGCACCGACTGGGCGCCGGGGGTCACGGTGCGCCACCGCGATGAGCTTGATGCAGTTCAAAAAGAATTGCGTGAAGTTCAAGGCGTATCAGCGCTGATCTACGACCAGACCTGCGCCTCGGAGAAGCGCCGCCGGCGCAAGAAGAACGAGTTTCCCGATCCCGCGGTGCGCGCCGTGATCAACGAGATGGTGTGCGAGGGCTGCGGCGACTGCAGCGTGAAGTCCAACTGCCTCTCGGTCGAGCCGCTCGAGACCGAGTTCGGCCGAAAGCGCGTCATCAACCAGTCCTCGTGCAACAAGGACTACTCCTGCGTGAAGGGCTTCTGCCCGAGCTTCCTCACGGTGGAAGGCGGAAGGCTGAGGAAGGGGAAGTCAGCCGGCAAAGTGGTCGACGAATTTCCCGAGATCCCGGATCCTGCGATTCCCCCGCTGCAGGCCCCCTACGGCATCCTGGTCACCGGCATCGGCGGCACCGGCGTGATCACCATCGGCCAGATCGTCGGCGTTGCCGCCCACCTCGAGGGCAAGGGGGTCTCGGTTCTCGACATGTCGGGCCTGGCGCAGAAATACGGCGCGGTGATGTCGCACGTCCAGGTCGCGGCGCGCCCGGAGGATCTGCACGCCACGCGCATCGACACGGGCGGCGCGAGCCTGGTGGTGGGCTGCGACCTCGTGGTCACCGCGAGCACCGAGGCGCTCGCCAAGATGGCGTCCGCGCTCACCCGCTCGGTCGTCAATGCGAGCGTCACGCCGACCGCCGAGTTCGTGAAGAACCCGAACTGGAAGCTGCCGGGCTCGGACCTCCAGGGGGACATCCGCGAGGCTTCGCGGCAAGCCGATTTCGTCGCCGCTACCGAGATCGCGAGCGGGCTGATGGGCGACGCCATCGCCACCAACATGTTCATGCTCGGCTACGCCTATCAGAAGGGCTGGATCCCTCTGGCGGGCGCATCCCTCGAACGCGCGATCGAGCTGAACGGCGTGGCGGTCGAGTTCAACCGGAAGTCGTTCCTGTGGGGACGGCGCGCGGCCGCCGACCTGGAAACGGTGAAGCGCATCGCGATGCCGGCAGACGTGATCCCGATCGATCAGCATTTTTCGCGCGATCTGGACGAGCTGGTCGAGCGGCGCATGAAGTTTCTGGCCGGCTATCAGAACGAGGCGCTTGCACGGAAATATTCCTCGCTCGTGGACCGGGTGAGGAAGGTCGAGCATGAGAAAGCCGGTTCCACCAAGCTCGCCGAAGCCGTCGCGCGCTACTACGCCAAGCTCCTTGCCTACAAGGACGAGTACGAGGTCGCGCGCCTGCACGCCGACGCGGCTTTCCGCGGCAAGGTCGAGCGCATGTTCGAAGGCGACTACAAGGTCGTCTACCATCTCGCGCCGCCGCTGCTCGCAAGAAAAGACCCGCTCACTGGCGAGCCGCGCAAGATGCGCTTCGGCGGATGGATGCTCGGTATTTTCAGAATCCTCAGCCGGTTGAAATACCTGCGCGGCGGGCCGCTCGACCCGTTCGGCTACACGCAAGAACGCAAGACCGAGCGTGCGCTGATCCGGGAGTACGAGGAGACCGTGGAGCGGCTGCTCGCGGGGCTGTCCTCGCAGAACCACGCCGCCGCGGTGCAGATCGCGTCGCTGCCCGAAGAGATCCGCGGCTACGGCTACATCAAGCTGAAGAGCATCGCCGCCGCCCGCAGGAAGCGGGACGACCTGATGGCGGCCCTGCGCAGCCCGGCGAAGGAAAAAGCCGCCGCCTAGCGGGCCGGTTTAGGCGGCGCGCGTCGGCAGTCCGTGGGCATCGGCGGCCGCCGCCATGCCGGCGGCGAGCGCGGCGAGCAGCCTGCGCTGGCGCCTGAGAAACGCTTCGAGCACTTCCTGAGTGAGCGCACCCATCTCGAGCAGCGCGTCGCCGAGCTTGACGCGCGCGCCGCGCTGGCGCCGGATCGCGGCCTCAAGGGTGATGCCGTCGACGATGCCCGCTTCGAGCAGCATCCTTCCCAGCCGGAAACGGTCGCGCAAGGGGCTGCTAAGGGTTCGCTGGAACCCGAGCGCGCCCTCGCGCACCGCTACGCTGATCGCGCCCTGGCTCACCAGGACCTCGCCGAGCGGCTCGCCGCTCCCTTCCTGCTGCAGCAGGGCGCGCAGCAGCTGGGGCTCGGTGACCGCCGCCGCGCCGAGCAGGATGTCGCCCAGGCGCGCGCGCAGGAACAGGATCACATCCTCGGCCTCGGCCTGGTGCAGGCTCGATTGCAGCGCCAGCACCGCGTAGAGCTCGGCCTCTTCGAGCAGGCCAAGCTCGACGAGCAGCGCGCCAAGCTTGCCGTTATGCGTCGCCTGCCGGGCGAGCGCGGCGTCCAGCCGCGCCGGCGCCAGCAGGCCGGCTCGGGTCAGCAGCTCGCCGAGGCGGAAGTCAGGTGGGGTTCGGGTATGTTTCAAGCCGCCGGGATAATCGTCTAGCGGCCAGGGAGCGACGAGGAACTGTGTCGCACTCGGAGTGCGAATTTCATGTCTTCAGTGTGAACGGGCTGAAGTTGGTGCCGCGATCGTAGTAGTCCTCGTTCTCGGTGCGCTTCAGGAAGGCCACGACACGGTAGGTTACCGGGGTCATCACGACTTCCCACGAAGTTTTCAGGATGTATTGGGCGACGACGATCTTGATCAGGTCATCGGTCGCCCAGATGCCGTAGAAGGCGATGACGTAGAAAAGCGAGGTATCGACCAGCTCGCCGATGGCGGTGGACCCGATGGTGCGCGTCCAGAGCCGGCGCCCCTCGGTCCACAGCTTCATCTTCGCCAGCACGTAGGAATTCGAAAAGCTGCCGCACCAGAATGCGATCATCGACCCCAGCGCGATGCGCCAGCTGTTGCCGAACACGCCCTCGAGCTGCGCCTGGTAGGTCCGCATGAACTCGCTGCCCGCCGGCGGCAGACTGATCACGACCCACGCCATGATCGAGGCGAATACCAGCGCGCCGAACCCGGCCCACACCACGCGGCGGTCGCGGCCATAGCCGTAGACCTCGGTGAGGATGTCGCCGAAGATGTACGAGACGGGGAAGAACAGCACGCCGGCGCCGAAGGTGACCTGGCCGAGGAGCGGCAGGTCCACCGTCGCCTGCTTGGCGGCGCCGATGAAGTTCGAGCACAGCAGCACCGTCACGAACGCCGCCATCACGAAGTCGTAGTAGCGGTAGTTTTTCGGCGCGTTCACGGCAGCCGGGGCGAGTGGTTGCGCACATCGGGCTCGAGCTCGACCCCCATGGCATCGAGCATGCGAGCGACCATGGCGTAGAACGCAGCGACGACCGCGATTTCCACGTAGTCATGGTGGTCGAAATGCCGCATCGCTTCTACATAGATGTTTTCTGTGACCCGGCCTTGGGTCACCGCCTCTCCCAGCGCGAGCGCGGCTTTCTCGCGCGCGTCGAAATGCGACGAGGTCTTCCACGAACGCAGGTGCTGGATCTGCGCCTCGGAGACGCCCGCCTTGCGCGCCATCGCCAGGTGCTGCGCCCACTCGTACTCCGAGCGCATGAGCTGCGCGCCGCGCAGGATGACGAGCTCGCGCAGCGCCCGCGGCGTGCGCGTGTCATGGCGCAGCGTCTTCGAGAATTCGGTCCACGCGGCGACCAGCCCCGGGTGATTGGCGAGCGCCTTGTAAAGATTCGGCGGCGTGCCCCAGAGCTCGGTGAGCCTTTTCCCCAGGCCCGGTTCGAAGTCCGCCAGCGGTACGCGGTGCATGGCACAAATCATAACGGAGTCTAGAATTCGCCATGAGCCTGCGCGGGGATTACACCCGGGCTGCTTCCGACTACTCGATCGAGCAGGAGTGGGGGAAATACACGCCCGAGCAGCACGCGCTCTACCGGCGCCTGTTCGAGCGGCAGTCGAAGCTGGTGCCGCGCTACGCCTGCCCGGAATGGATCGACGCGATCGCGGGCCTCGATGCCGCGCGCGAAATCCCCAGGTTCGACGCGGTTTCCAGAAACCTGAGACGGAAGACCGGCTGGCAGATCGTCGCGGTGCCCGGCCTGATTCCCGACGACGCGTTCTTCACGCATCTCGCCAACCGTCGCTTTCCGGTCACGGTGTGGCTGCGCCGCCCCGACGAATTCGACTACATCGTCGAGCCCGACGTATTCCACGATTTCTTCGGCCATGTGCCGCTGCTGTTCGACCGCACCTACGCCGACCACCTTCATGAATACGGCAAGGGCGGGCTGAAGGCGATGCGCCTCGACGCCGTGAAGCTGCTGGCGCGGCTGTACTGGTACACGATCGAGTTCGGCCTGATGAAGGCCGATTCGCAGGTCAAGGCGTATGGCGCCGGCCTGCTGTCTTCGGGCGGAGAGCTGGCGTACTGCGTCGACGACCCGAAACCGCGCCGGCTGCCGTTCGACCTCGAGCGCATCATGCGCACCGAGTACCAGATCGACCGCTACCAGGAAACGTACTTCGTGATCGACTCGTTCGATCAGCTGCTGCGCGAAACCGCGCCCGACTTCACGCCGATCTACGCCCGCCTCAAATCCGCAGCACCGCCGGCAGCCAGGACACCAGGCCCGGGATAGCGACGATCAGCCCGACCAGCGCGAGGTCGGCGACGAGAAAAGGCAGGGTGCCGAGGTAGATCCGCGCCACCGGGATATCCGGGTGCTGCGCCTGGATCACGAACACCGTCATGCCGGTGGGCGGGCTGATGAGCCCGATGGTGCACATCACGGTGACGAAGATCCCGAACCAGACGCCGTCGTAGCCCAGGCCGGCCACCAGCGGCAGCGTGACCGGCACGCTGATCAGGATGGTGCTCACCTCGTCGAGAAACGTGCCCAGGACCAGGTAGAGCGCCATCACGCCGAGAAGAATCCAGCCGGCGCCGATGCCGGACTGCTTGACCCAGCCCGCCAGCTCGGCCGGGACCTGGGTCAGCACGATGAAGCGCGAGAAGATGAACGCGCCGACCACGATGAAGAAGATCGCGGCGGTGGTG
>Ga0075420_100005171_pt1 | contig 11464 bp, 7 predicted proteins | sample SoiMetdeltSBSDD4_FD_75296 | JGI IMG/M metagenome (GOLD analysis project Ga0075420, IMG submission 75296) | Bulk soil microbial communities from a Populus tree surrounding site in Tennessee, USA - Soil MetaG P. deltoides SBSDD4 | ecosystem: Environmental > Terrestrial > Soil > Tree plantation... | reverse complement strand
GCCAAGGGCGTCATCGGCCGCGGCGACTCCGGCACCGCCGTGCGCCTCGACCGGGCCAGGCGGGGCGAGCTCGTCGAGTTCGTCAGCGCCAGCGGGGAGGTGGAGCCGCGCACCAAGGTGTCGATCAGCGCCCGCGTCGCGGCGCGGATCGACATGCTGCCGTTCGACGAGGGCGACAAGGTGACCCGCCACGACCCGGACAACGGCGTCGAAGGTTCGCTGCTGGTGAAGTTCGACGACAAGGACCTGCGGGCGGCGCTTGCGTCGGTGCAGGCGAGGTACGCGGCCCAGAAGGCGGAGATCTTCGTCGCCGAGACACGCATCTCCGCGCAGGAACAGCAGCTCGGTGCGACGAAGGTGCAGCTCGCCGAGGCGCAGCGTGACCTGCGCCGCCAGCTCCAGTTGCTCGAGTCAAGGGACGTCAGCCAGGCGACGGTGGATACGGCGCAGTCGAAGGTGGACGAGCTGCTGGCGCAGGTGCGCGGCGCCGAGCACACGCTCAACGCCGGTAAGGCCGAGCTGATCGTCATGCGCCACAACCTGGACGCCGCCCAGGCCGACATCGACCGCGCCAAGGACAACCTTAGCTACGCCCAAATCCACTCCCCCATCGACGGCGTCGTCACCAAGGTCGAGGCCGAGGTGGGGGAAATGGCCATCATGGGCACGATGAACAACCCCGGGACGGTGCTGCTGGAGGTGGCGGACCTGTCCAGGATGCTGCTCGTGGCCCGCGTGGACGAGTCGAGCATCGCCAACGTCAAGGTCGGCCAGCGGGCGAAGGTGCGGATGCAGGCGTTCGGCGAGGAGGTGTTCGAAGGCGTCGTTGAGAAGGTTGCCCTGGCCAACACCGAGGAGAGGCTGACGAACACGAAGTACTTCGAGGCGGAGATCCTTCTGAAGACAGACGGCCGGGTGATCCCGTCGGGGCTCAACGGCGACGCGGAGATTGAGACGAACCGGCTGGAGAACTCACTGAAGGTGCCCAGCCAGTGCGTGGTGGGCCGGCCGGTGGAGGGACTGCCCCCCGCCGCGCGGGAAAGGCCCGAGGTGGACAAGAGAAAGACGGTCGCGACGGTGGTCTACCGCTACGCGGACGGCAAGGCGGTGGTGACGCCGGTGACAGTGGGGCCGAGCGACATGACGCACACCGTGATCAAGTCGGGGCTGAACGAGGGCGACGTGGTGATCGCGGGGCCGTACAAGGTGCTGGAAGGAATCCAGGACGGCTGGCGCGTGAAGGAGGAGGGGGGTACGATCACCGCGGCCCCGGTGTCGACGCAACCGGCCACGCAGCCTGCCACACAACCGTCGACGGCGCCGGCGACGCAGACCGCGTCTGCTAATTAGCGCGCGAGGTGATAACTCAAGTGGTCATTCGCCTCCGCGACATCACGAAGGTCTATCGGGTCGGGGTCGAGCAGATCCGGGCGCTGGACGGCGTCAGCATCGACGTCGGGCACAACGAGTACGTCGCGGTCATGGGCACCAGCGGGTCGGGCAAGAGCACGCTGATGAACATCCTCGGCTGCCTCGACCGGCCCACCTCCGGCATCTACGAGCTCGACGGGCGGCTGACCACGCGGATGGGCGCCGCGGCACTCGCCCAGGTTCGCAACGAGCGGATCGGCTTTGTCTTCCAGTCGTTCGAGCTGATGCCCCGGCTGACGGCCCTGAAGAACGTCGAGCTGCCGCTCATCTATTCCAAAACCGGCTGGTGGGGTCGCGGCAAGCGCGCGCGGGAAGTGCTTTCGGTCGTCGGCCTCCAGGACCGGATGACCCACAAACCCAACCAACTCTCCGGCGGCCAGCGGCAGCGGGTCGCAATCGCCCGCGCGCTCATCAACAAACCCGCCATCCTGCTGGCCGACGAGCCGACGGGGAACCTCGACAGTCGCACGAGCGAGGAGATCCTCGCTTTGTTCGACCAGCTCTACCGCGAGGGCCAGACCATCATCATGGTGACGCACGAGGCCGACGTCGCCCGACACGCCCGGCGGATCATCCGCATGCGCGACGGCCGCGTCTTCTCCGACCTGCCGACCGACGAGGACGTGCGGCGGCACGGCGCTCCGGCGCCGGCCCCGGCACACGCGACGCCGGAAGTCGCAACGGCGGCGGGGGTGGGCGCGTGAGCGGCGTCCTCGGACTGCCCATGGCGCTGGCGGTGCTCGCCTACCAGAGCGCGTTCCTGGCGCTGACTCAAATCTGGGCCAACAAGCTCCGCTCCGTCCTCACCACGATGGGGATCATCATCGGCGTGGCCGCGGTGACCGCGGTCATCGCCGCCCTGACGGGCCTGAAGACCAGCGTCCTCACCGAGTTCGAGACTTTCGGCACCAACAAGATCTTCATCCTGCCCAACTGGAACCGGCAGCGCGGGCCGGTCCGGAGCATCAACGACAACCAGGTCCGCCTCAAGCCACAGGACTTCGACGGGCTGCTCGACCACTGCCCGTCGATCGAACGGTTCACGCGCCTCTGCTCTTACGACGCCACCGTGCACAAGGGGCGCCTGTCTGACCAGGGGGTGGAGATCACCGGCATCGAGCCGACGTGGCACGAGATCGAGCAGCGGCAGGTGACGATGGGCCGGCCGTTCTCGCTGATCGACAACGAGCACGCCCGGCCGGTCTGCATCATCAACGACAAGCTCCAGGAGAAGCTCCAACTCGGCCGCGACCCGGTCGGCGAGTCGATCATGATCGGCAGCCGCCGGTTCGTGGTGGTCGGAGTGCTGGAGTCGCGGGCGGAAAGCTCGATGTTCATGGGGCGGTTCACCAGCTCGGAGGTGTTCGTCCCGTTCAACACCGCCCGGCTCACCCCGCGGATGCCGATCATCTGCATCACCGCCACCAAATCACCGACGCTCACCGACGAGGCCAAGGCGGAGCTGACGTTCTTCCTGCGGCAGAAGCGCGGGCAGAAGATCGGCGAGGAGAACTCCTTCCGCATCGAGGCGATCGAGCAGTTCGTCCGCGAGTTCAACACGGTAGCGACGGCGATGACGGTCGTCGCCGGCGGCATCGTGGGCATCTCGCTGCTGGTGGGCGGCGTGGGGATCATGAACATCATGCTCGTGTCGGTCTCCGAGCGCACGCGCGAGATCGGCCTGCGCAAGGCGGTCGGCGCGCGGCCGGGGGCGATCCTGCTGCAGTTCCTCATCGAGGCGATGATGCTCTGCCTCATGGGCGGCGCGCTGGGGCTGCTGGCGGGGCAGGGGCTGACGTCGGCGATGGCCGCCATGCCCAAGGCCATGCTCGACAAGGCGTACATCCCGGCGTGGGCGGTGGCGCTGGCGCTGGGGTTCAGCGGCGCCGTCGGCCTGGTCTTCGGCATGTTCCCCGCCGTCAAGGCCGCGCGGCTGGACCCGATCGAGGCGCTGAGGCATGAATGACGCGCATTGTGGTGCAGGCTTCCAGCCTGCCTCCTCCGGGCAATGCAGGCTGGAAGCCTGCGCCACAAAGGTGTTTTGCCGTCCGACCTTTCCGCTCATCGGACTTTTGCTTTGCGCGCTCGTCTCCGGTTGTGACTTCAACGCCGGCACCGGCGGAACCGGCGAGATGGTCGTTCCGGCGGCGCGTCTTCGCGCGGTCGAGCCGGTGACGATGGGCTCGTTGTCGCAGGAGTCGCCCACCACCGTCCCGTCCACGATGCCGCTGCCGACGACGCTGCCCGTGCAGAAGCCGCCGGCGGAGGTGACGCTGGCGATCGAGCAGGCGCGGCGGCTGGCGCTGGAGAACAACCTCGAACTCCGCGTCGAGCTGCTGGATCCGGCGATCGCCCGCACCCTCGTCAGGGAGGAGGAGGCGCGGTTCGACGCGCTGTTCAACACCGCCATCGACTACACGAAGACCGACCAGCCCACCGCCACCCGCCTCAACCCGACGCAGGCGAAGGACCTCCGCGTCACGCCCGGCTTCGAGCTGCCGCTGATCACCGGCGGCACGCTGCGGCTGGACTTTCCGGTCGACCGGTTCGAGACCAACAATGAGTTCGCCGTCCTCAACCCCGGCTACACGACCGACTTCGTCGTGTCCTTCAGCCAGCCGCTGCTCCGGGGGGCGGGCGCGGACGTGAACGCGCACCGCATCCGGCTGGCGTTTTACGACTACCAGGCGACGCAGGCGCGGACGAAGCTGGAGGTGATCCGCGTGCTGGCCGCGGTGGACCGGGTGTACTGGCGGCTGTACGCGGCGCGGCAGGAATTGACCGTGCGCCGGCAGGAGTACGACCTGGCGTCGTCGCAGCTCCGCCGGGCCCGGCGGCAGGTGGAGGTCGGGCTGGCCGCGGAGGTCGAGGTGACGCGGGCGGAGTCCGGCGTCGCGGACACGCTGGAGGCGGTCATCATCGCCGAGAACCAGCTCCGCGACCGGCAGCGCGAGCTCAAGCGGGTGCTCAACGCCCCGGGCCTGGACATCGGCTCGCCGACCGCCGTCATCCCCACCACCGAGGCGAGCGCCCTGCGCTACCGGTTGGACGCGCACGACCTGGCCGACGCCGCGGTGGAAAACCGGATGGAGATGCTGGAACTGGAACTCGCGATCGCGCGGGAGACGGCGAACGTGCGGATTGCCCGGAACGAGACCCTGCCGCTCGTGTCGTTCGACTACGCCTACAACGTCAACGGCCTGGGCGAGAGCTTCGACGAGAGCCTGGAGCTGCTGGGCCAGAGCGACTACGCCGACCACCGGTTCGGGCTGCGGGTGCAGGTGCCGATCGGGAACCAGGCGGCGATGAGCCGGCTGCGGCGGGCGCTGCTGACTCGGGTGCAGCAGTTCGCCACGCGCGACCAGCGGGAGTTGCAGATCCGCCAGGAGGTCTTCAACGCCGCCGACCAGCTCGAGGCGAACTGGCAGCGGATCCTCGCCACTCGCCAGCGGGTAATCCTGGCGGCACGGCTTCTGGCGGTGGAGCAGCGGCGGTTCGACCAGGGGCTGAGCACCAGCAACGACGTCCTGGACGCCCTGACCAATTTAGCCAACGCGCAGTCGGCCGAGGTTGCGGCGGTGACGGAGTACCAGATTGCCCAAGTTGACATCGCCTTCGCCACAGGAACTGTGCTCGGCGCCTCACGCGTCGTCTGGGAGCCCGCCGGCGGCCGGAAATGACCCCAACGAAGCCCTGTGAACCAGGGTGACGGCGACCGGTTCTGCGGCGCGTGCGGGTCGCGCAAAGGCCGTTTCATCAAGTCCCTGCTGTCTCCACGTCTTGGAGTGGTTTGGCCGTTCTCCGCCCCGCACGTGCTGGGGTATTTTCAACGTCTACGCGTCCCCGGTAGGGATCCCGGGGCGTACCCATCGGCGTCTGTCGTGCAGACGGGAGACGTGCCATTCACCCCGACACCCACAACCCCTCGGACTCCTCCGGCGCCCGCATGCCTTCGTTTTTCCCCGCCGCCGGGGGCGATGCCGGCCAGGCCGGCGACGCGCTGCTGCAGGTGCTGTGGCGGCAGCGGTTCTTCATCGCCGCGGTCGCGGCGGCATGCCTGATCCTGGCGGGCCTGTACGCCATGCTGTGGCCGCGCAGCTATACGGCGGCGGCGCGGGTGTACGTCCAGCCCGCCGGCCCGCGCATCATGGGCGAGAAGGGCCAACAGCTCACCGACTCGTCCGGGGAGAACTTCGTCAGCACCCAGCGGCAGGTGATCAAGTCCGCCCCGGTGATGGTGGAGGCGCTGGGGAAGCTGGAAGGGGACAAGCGCCCGAAGGTGTTCGAGCGCGTAAATGATCGTTACGAATACCTCAAGGAGAACGTCGAGGTCACACAGGGCAAGAACGACGACCTCATTACCGTCTCGTGCGAAACGCGCAGCCCCCGGGACGCGGCAGAAATTGTGAACGCCGTGGTGGGGGGGTACATGCACCACCAGGTGAAGCTGAAAGAGTCGACGGCGTCGCAGGTGCTGTCGATCCTGCGGAAGGAGCGCGAGCAGACGCAGGCGGACCTGTCGGCCAAGACCAAGGAGATGCTGGAGTTCCGCCGGGAGCGGGGAGTGCTGTCGTTCGACCAGGAGAAGGGGAACGTCACACTCCAGCGGCTCAAGAGCGTGTCCGACGCCCTGACGCAGGCGCACCTGGAGACGTTCGCCGCCAAGAGCGCGTACGAGGGCGCCTTTAACTCCATCGCCAGCGACCCGGCCAAGATCGCCATGCTCGAGAAGGCGGAGGCGGGCGGGGGGACGGCCGTCGGCTCGAGTGAGGACGCGCAGCTCCGGCTCGACCTGCTGCAGTGGCGGGCGAAGCTCAGCGGCGCGCGGCAGCAGTACCTGCACGACCACCCGACGGTCCAGTCCATCCAGAAGCACGTGGACGCCCTGGAGGTGGCGCACGTGGCGGCGCTGGGTCGGCGGTACGAGGCCGCCGAGCAGCGGGAGAAAGAACTGCAGACGTCCTTCGACGCCCAACAGAAGGACGCCATCGCCCGCAGCGCCGACGCCGCGGAGTACCAGCGGATGGAGGCGGAGGTGGCGCGACTGGAGCGGCTGCTCGAGTCGCTGGGGAACCGGATCAAGGAGGTGCAGATCACCGAGGCGTCCGGCGCGATGAACATCACGCCGGTGGAGTGGGCGACGCCGCCCCGAAAGCCTTCGTCGCCGCGCGTGCTGCGCACGCTGCTGGCGGCACTGGTGCTGGGGCCGATGCTTGGCGCGGTACTGGCGTGCGTGCGCGACTGGCGCGACCCTCGGCTGCGGACGGTGGAGGAAGTGAAGTCAGCACTTGGGCTGCCGGTGCTGGGCACGCTGCCGCGGGGCGATGAAACGGTCGCCCCCGCCGCACGGGGGCGGCAGGTGCTGCTGGAGCCCGCCAGCGACGTCGCCGAGGCGATCCGCGGCCTGCGGACGGCCATCCATTACAAGGCGCAACAAATTCAGTCGTCGGGGGGCGCGGGGGCGGCCAACACGCTGCTGGTCACCTCCCCGTCGCCGCGCGACGGCAAGTCCACCGTCGCCGCCAACCTGGCCATCGCCATTGCGCAGACGGGAAAGCGCGTGCTGCTCGTGGACGCCGACCTCCGGCGGCCGACGCAGCACGCGACGTTCACTCTACCCAACGTCATGGGCCTGTCGACGCTGCTGGCCGACGACGCGGACCCCGCCGCCGGCAGCGGCGCAATCCTGGAGAACCTCGTGCAGCCGGGGGGCGTGGCCGGGCTGGACGTGCTGGTGAGCGGCCCGACGCCGCAGAAGCCGGCTGAGCTGCTCAACGGGGCGGGCTTCGTCCGGCTGCTCCAGCGCCTGTCGGAGGCGTACGACCAGGTCGTCATCGACTCCCCGCCGGTCGGCGCCGTCGCCGACGGGCGGATCATGGCCGGCCCGTGCGCGGCGACGCTGCTGGTCCTGCGCGTGGACAACGCGGTGCGGCGGATCAGCGAGGCGGCGCGCGACGCGCTGGCGGGCGTCGGCGCGAACGTCATCGGCCTCGTCCTCAACGGCGTCACCTCCGACAGCCCGTTCTACACGGGGGAGTACAACGGGTACTACCGGAGCGACGCGGGCCGCGGGGATGACGGACCAGGCGCCGGGTCGCGCGGCTCGCCACGGTCTGCGGGCTCCAACGGCAACGGCAAGCACGGGGATCCCCCGCCCGGGCACTCGCCTGCGGACGGGGCCCGCGGACTCGGCAGCGCGCTGGCTCGCCGGGTGGTGCTCGACGCGATGAAGATGAAGGCGGCGATCGGCAGGCGGGCGGCGGACGTTGAGCGGCACCTCTCTCGGCGCCGCCACGGGGAGTGAAGCACCGGGAGTAGAGCACCGGCCATGCGCGTCAGCGTGTTGATGACGGCGTACAACGCCGAGCGGTTCCTGCCGGCGGCGGTGGAGAGCGTGCTGCGGCAGACGCACCGCGACTTCGAGTTCGTCGTCGTGGACGACGGCTCGACCGACGGCACGCCAGCCATTCTGCGGCGTTACGCCGAGCGCGACTCCCGCCTGCGCGTCATCACGCATCCCAACATGGGAATGGGCCGGTCGCTCAACGAGGCGCTGGACACGCTGGAAACGGAGTGGGTCGCTCGGCTCGACGCCGACGACGAGATGCTGCCGGACCGGTTGGAGCGGCAACTCGCGTTCGTGGCCCGGCGCCCGGACCTGTCGGTCGCCGCCACCCTGGTGAACTACATAAACGCCCGCGGCCTCTCCGTCGGGTGGAGTTTTTCGCGCCTGGTGACGCCGCGGGCCGTTGCCGAGACGCTGCGCGCCGGCGATCTGATCCACGTGCACCACTCTTCGGTGGTGGCGCGGGTCGAGTCGCTGCGGGCGGCGGGGGGATTCCGGCCGCAGTTCTGGCCCGCCGACGACGTGGACCTGTGGAACCGCATGGCCGAGCGGGGCCACGGCGTGCTGGTGCAGCCGGAGTATCTGACGAACTACCGCGTCCACGGCGACTCGGCGTGCGTGGCGTCGGCGCGGCGCGCGGCGCGGAAGCTGGAGTGGGTGCAGGCGTGCGCCCGGAGCCGCCGGACCGGGTACCCGGAGCCGACGTGGGGTCAGTTCCTCGACGAGGCGGGCGAGAGGTCCCTTTTCGGCCGTCTGAACCAGACCCGGCGCGAGGTCGGTCGTGCGAACTACAAGGCGGCGACGGTGCATTTTGCTGACCGGCGGTACCTGTGCTGCGCCGGCCACCTCGCGGCGGCCGGGGCGCTGGAGCCGGCGTACGTGACTCGCAAAGTGCTGCCGCAGCTCGCCGCCCGCCTGTGGTCTCCCCTGCGTTCCGGTGACTCGGGTGCGGATAACACGGTTGCGGCCGACGCGGTGGATCTGGTTCCTTCGCCCCTGGTGGGAGAGGGGGCGGGCCCATGTCGCTACTGACCGAGCAGCCGGTCCTTCCGTTCGACGCCGGTGAGGAAGCTCCTCCGGGTGCGCTGCGGCTGCGCGTGCTCGTGTCGGCGTACGCGGTGTCGCCGGCGCAGGGGTCGGAGCCGGGGCTGGGGTGGAACGTGTGCCGGAGGCTGGCGGAGCGGCATGACGTCACCGTGCTGTGCGCGCCGGGGATGCCGGGGGAGGACCCTGACGTGTTCCGGCGGGAGATCGGCGGGCACCTCCGATTCGAGGGACCAATCCCCGGCCTGTCGTTCCATTTCGTTGAGCCGCCGGCGCTGTCGCGGTGGCTCCAGCGCGAGACGGGCTTGCGCCGGCGGACGATGTACTACACGGGGTACGCGGCGTGGCAGCGGGCGGCGTACCGCGCCGCGGAGGAGCTGCACCGCCGCCGGCCGTTCGACGTCGTGCACCAGCTCAACATCACCGGCTACCGCGAGCCGGGGTACCTGTGGAAGCTCGACGCCCCCTTCGTGTGGGGCCCCGTCGGCGGGGCGGCCGACGTGCCGTGGCCGTTCCTGCGGACGATGGGGTGGGGCGACCGGTGCTTTTACGCCGCGCGTAATCTCGCCAACGCCGTCCAGCAGCGGCTTGCGTGGCGGTGCCGCCGGGCGGCGCGGGCGGCGCGGCACGTCTGGGCGATCGGGGAAGAGAACGCGCGGATGGTGCGCCACCGGTGGGGGCGGGATGCTGAAACGGTCATCGAGAGCGGCGCTAGCGCGCGCGAGGACGTGACGCCCGCGGCGGCCGACTACGACGGCCGGCGGCCGCTGCGGGTCGTGTGGAGTGGGGAACACATCGGACGCAAGGCGCTGCCGGTCCTGCTGGAGGCGCTGGCGGCCCTGCGGACGCGGCACCGGATTGCGGTGGAGTGTGTCGTCCTGGGCGCGGGGCCGCGAACAACCTGCTGGCGGCGGCTGGCGGAGACGCTGGGCGTGGCGGACCTCGTGCGGTGGACCGGGCAGTTGCCGCGCGAATCGGCGCTGGCGGAGGTGCGCCGGGCGCACGTGATGGCGTTCACGAGCGTGCAGGAGGGGACGCCGCACGCCGTGATGGAGGCTCTTTCGCTGGGCGTGCCGGTGGTGTGCCATGACGCCTGCGGGATGGGCGTGGCCGTGAACGAACGGTGCGGGATGAAGGTGCCGCTGCGCGACCCGGCGACGAGCGTGCGGGGGTTCGCCGACGCACTGGCGCAGCTGGCGGCGCGGCCGGCGTTGCTCCACGCGTTGTCGGAAGGCGCGCTGGACCGGGCGCGCGAGCTGGACTGGGACCGGAACGTCGAAGCAATCGCCGCCGTCTACGCGCAAGTCGCCGCGGTGGCGGCAGGGGGGCGGCGGTGACGAGAGCGCTCGCCAACTCGCCCGTGGCGTACGCCCGGCCGCGGCGGCTGCCCGACGGGTCGCGCCTGCTGATCCTCGGCACCGTCCTCGTCGGCGGCACCGTCACGATCCCGCAGCGCCTCGACGTCGGCGTCTCCGGCCTGGGGGTGCTCACCGTCGTCACGTGCCTCGCCGCCTGGGGGCTTTGGCTGTCGCGGCCGTGGCTGCCGCGCCACCTCGGATCGCTCGTCCTGCCGCTGGCGCTGTTCGTCGGTTACTCCGCCGGCAGCCTGCTGTGGTACGAGCCGACCCAACAGGGGATGCAGAACCTCGCCGTCACGGCCGGCTTCTTCGGCGTCCTGCTCGTCACCGCGCGCCACGTCGCTCGCTCGCCAGACCTGGCGGCGTCGGTGTACCGGGCGCTGGACGTGGCGACGCTGTTCAGCGCGGTCGTCTACGCGGCGTCGGTGCCGCTGTACGGGATGGGGGCGGAAAGCTTCATCCTCGCCCGGCCGTTTGCGCTGTTCGCGATGATCGGGGTGGCCCGGCAACTGGCCCTCTGGCAGGCGGGCGACCGGTGGGCGTTCGTGCGGGCGGGACTGCTGGTCGGGGTCATCTTCTTCAGCGTCTCGCGCACGGCGCTGGTCGCTTCGCTGTTCCTGTTCCCCCTGGCGGCGCTTGTGCGTGGCGGCCGGCGCGGGCTGCTGACTGCCGCCGTGATGGCCGTGCTGGCGGTCGCCGCGCTGCTGGCGGCGGTCTTCCTGTCGGAAACGATGTACGAGCGGTTCTTCGGCTACGACGCCACGATGGAGGTCGGCGGCGTCACGATCAACGCCAGCGGCCGGCGCGTGATGTGGGACTTCCTGATCGACGCCTCGCGGGACGACCTGCTGCTCGGCCACGGCGCCGGCGCGTCGTCGGTGCTGGTGGAGCGCACCTTCGTGAACCTCGGCCACCCGCACAACGACTTCCTCCGGTTCCTCTACGACTTCGGGCTGCTGGGGCTTGGGATTTGGGTGTGGTTCCTGGCCGTGCTGGCGTGGTCCCTGTACCGCCGGTGCCTGCGGATCGTGCACGTTGCCCCGCGGGAGCTGCCGGTCGCGCTGACGCCATTGCTCGCGCTGCTGGCGGTGACCGCGTCGATGTTCACCGACAACTCCGTCGGCTACAGCTTCATCATGCTGCCGATGGGGGTGCTGATCGGGTGCGCCGTGGGCATCCCTGAGGGGGAACATGCTCCTCGCGGACGCTGACAGCTTCGGCTCCTCCTTTCGGCTGGCCGTCGTGTCGGCGGCGAGGTCGATCGACCGCGCGATCGCCGACGCCC
>Ga0075420_100005170_pt1 | contig 11464 bp, 9 predicted proteins | sample SoiMetdeltSBSDD4_FD_75296 | JGI IMG/M metagenome (GOLD analysis project Ga0075420, IMG submission 75296) | Bulk soil microbial communities from a Populus tree surrounding site in Tennessee, USA - Soil MetaG P. deltoides SBSDD4 | ecosystem: Environmental > Terrestrial > Soil > Tree plantation... | reverse complement strand
GCCTTGTCGCCGTCGCCGATGCGGCCGCTGAGGAAGCTGCCGCCGGTCGCTCGCTCGCGGACGACCGCGCCGGGCAGGTACGCGAGCGCGAGACGGCGGCGCTTGTCGTAGCGGTTGAGATCGCCGTGGTCGTCGCCGCCGTAGATGTTCGAGTCCTCGTCCCAGAGGTCGAGCGTGATCGGCAGCGCCGGGCCGCTCGGCCCGCTCGGCCTGAAGTCGGGGGCACGCCAGGTGCGGTGGTCGTCCTCGAGCCAGCGCTCGATGCCGTCACGGCTGTACAGCGCGCGGCCGTTGACGACGAGCTTGACCCCGCGCAGGCGCCAACCGCCGCCGACACCGTCAGACGACTTCTCGATCTGCACGCGCGAGATGTCGCCGACCTTGAGCCCGTTGAGCACGGCGCCGTCGATCGGGACGCTGTAGGTGTCGCGATCGCCACGCTCGAAGTCGTTGTAGAGCGACTTGTCGAGCGCAAAGCGCAGTGTCGGGCTGATCCGCAGATAGACGTCGTCGTCGGTGCCGGCGAAGGTCTTCGAGCTGGTCCGGATCTCGACCGTCATCGTCGTCACCGGCTCGGCGTAGCGCCCTCCGGGAGCGATCGCCTTGATGAACGTGAACGGCGCGTAGGGAAGCGGGAAGGAGAAGCTGTCGCGGCCGTTGATCTCGCCGGACTGGAAGCTCTGCCCGGCGATCGTCGCGCGCGAGAACATGTCGGCACGGTCGGCGATCGTCGGGTCCCCCAGCGACCGCAGGCCGACACCCTTCATCGACGTGACGCGCAGCTGAACGAACCGCGTCGTCGCCTGCAGGCCGCGGCTCGACGTGATCGGCAGCAGATCGCCGTTCGGCGTCACCTGCCCATACAGCGGGATCAGCCCCTGGAACGTTCCGCGGAAGCGCGTCCGGCCGCGGTCCTCGAAATACGAGTTGATCGCGCTGCGCGCGCCGAGCAGGTCGCCGCCGAGGCCGTTGCGCGAGCCGCAGATCGCGAGCGACAGCGACGGGTTGCAGGGTTCGCCCTGACCCTGCCAGTGGCCGGTCATCATGCCGACGTTGAGCGCGCCCTTGAGGTCGTGGTCGAGCTCTCCGCCGCCGCGGTTGGCGTAGCGCAGCACGCGCTGCCAGAGCGCCTCGTCGGCGAGCGCGGCACGGATCCCCTGCACCCACTGGCGCGTAGCGAAATACGAGGTCGTGTACGCGTTCGCGTACCCGGGGCGCCCGGGCCAGTCCTTGTTGACGCCCTTCGTCATCGCCTTGTTGCCGTCGGTGTTCCAGGCGCCGTGCGGCCGCTCCTTGTGCCCGGTCGACTCGCCGATGTAGACATTGAGCTTGTCGCGCGCCTGCTTGTCGACGTCGAACCACGTCGGCGTCAACCCGTACGGCAGCTTCGACCAGTCGGTCCCGTCGACGCCGGGAACGCCCTGCTGCTCGATCCAGTTGGAGTGCGAGTAGAAGTCCTGGACCGAGTGCAGACTCATGCCGATCGTCGAGAGCAGTTGCAGTTCTTTGTTCGCACCGCCGGCCGACTTGATGCTGCGCAGCAGCTGCGTCGTCGCCCGTTGCAGCCGCTCCCACTCGATCTGCGCCTTGCCGACGTTCGCCACATCCCAGAGCGACGAGTCGAAGTGCATCCGGTTCGCGCCGTCGAGCACGGCCTGGGGCCAGTTCTCGTCGTTCTCGAAGAACGCGCCGAGGACCGACACCGCGGTGTCGGCGTGCCCCGACTGCGGGACCTTCGACGAGTTCGAGTAGAGGTCGACGAACCAGTTGTTGACGACGACGACGTCCGCGGCGGTGGCGCCGAAGCCCTCCGCGATCAACGCATCGCGGGTGATGTCCGAGTGCGGCCCGGTGTCGAACGCCTGCGCGCCGGCGGGAGCGACGACGAGCGCGATCACCGACAGGGCGGCGAGCGCCGCGGACCGTGGAATCGATCGCATCGACAGGCGCAGCGGGCTCATTCGGCGACGGTACAGCAGCATCGGCGGCCGGGAGGCGCGCCGAGGGTTCGGTCGACGAATAGCCGAGCCGAACGCTCACACTTCCGCGACGAAGCCCTCGCCGGTCCGGAGGGAGAAAGGTCCGGCGAGGGCCCGTCGCAGTCTTATTCGAACGACCGCCCGGTGGCCTCGAGCTCCTCGCCGAGAATCGCGGCGCCGCCGTACAGCGCGCCGGCGCCGCCGGCCATGCCCGCGATCTCAAGCGTCTCGAGGATCATCTTCGGCGGCACGTCGATCGCCAGCGCCCGCCGGATGTGCGAGCGGACGATGTCCCAGTTCGCCGACGACGCCTGGACGGCGAGGATCAGCATCTCGCGCATCTGCGCGCTGACCAGGTTGTCACTACGGCCGAACAGGCCCGCGAGGAAGGCGCTGAGGCCCTCCATGTACGCGGGGTCGTTCTCGGCGATGAACCGCTGGCCCGCCAGCATCTCGCCTTGCATCTGGCGCTCCGCGGCTGCCAGCCACTCCGGCTTCTCGCTCATGCTCCACCTCCGGTCGACGTCGGCTGCTTGTACCTGCGGTTGATGGTGCCACCGCCGGAAGCGGCGTCGAACGAGAGCGGCGCCCGCTCGAAGCGCGGCATGACCTCGTCGATGAACAGCTCGATCGAGCGATCGACCTGCTCTCGCGGCGCGTGGCCGAAGCTGAACATCGTCCGCACGTGCGGGACGCCGTTGTCGGCGAACGCCTGTAGCTTCGCCGCCACCGTGTCCGGGCTGCCGACGGTCACCGCCTGGCTGATGAACCCCTCGCGCTCGCGGCTGACGCCCGTGGTCTTGGTCCAGTCTCCGGCGCCGTTGGGATCGTCGGTGTCCTTGGCCTTCGGCTTCGGCGCGTACGCCAGGAAGGCGTCGATCGCGGGGTTGACCTCTGCCCATGCCTGCTCGTCGGTCTCGGCGACGTGGATCATCTGCGTCACCGCGAGCCAGTCGAGGCACTCGCGCACGGTCTCGTCCGCGTGTCCGGCCTCCTCCAGCGAGCGGCGATAGAGCTCGGCCTTCGGGCGGCCCTCCTCGGGCGTGAAGCGGCCGAGCAGCACCGGCCAGCCGAGCCGGGCGCACTCGGCGATCGTCTCGTCGGCGTGCGTCGCGCGGGCGATCAGCGGGTGCGGCCGCCTGAACGACGCGGGCATCACGCGGCCGGTCATCGTGCCGCGTTCGTGCGTCGTCTCGTACTCGAGCGTGTCGCCGTCGGTGTGGCTCCACGCGCGCAGCATCACGTCGAGGTTCTCCGCGAACAGCTTGTGGCGATCCTTCGCGTCGCGACCGAGGCCGGCCGCCTCGCCCGGGTTGCCGCCCGGCCCGAGGCCGATGATGCAGCGCCCGCGCGTCAGCGAGTCGAGGAGGTTGCAGGCCTCGACGAGCCGAAGCGGGTTGTGCAGTGGAACGACGCCAACGCTCACGCCGAGATGCGCCTGGCGGATCTGCCCCGCGATGTGCGCGCCGAGGATGAACGGATCGGCGTACGTGTTGAAGCTGTTGAAGTGGTGCTCGGTGAGGAAGATCGCGTCGAAGCCCGCCTCGTCGGCCAGCAGGCAGTTGTCGATCTGCGCCTCGATGATTCCCTGGTCGTGGTCCGCGCCTTCGCTCTGGGGAATCACGTACATCGTGAATCGCATCGGCTGTGATCCGGGTGTCGAAGCCATTACGCGTTCACCGCCGTCTTCAGGCTCACGGCGCCGAGCGCCGCGAGGAAGGCCAGCTCGTCGACGAGGAACCAGCCCTCGACCATCTTGCCGCCGGCGAAGCGCATCAGGCCGGCCTCCTCGATGAGGACGCGGTTCCCGGTCGGCTCGATGCCGAGGAACGGGCCGTCGTGGGTGCCCTCGAGCGTCCAGATGCCGGCGACGGTGTCGTCTTGGGCGACCACCGATGCCTCGTCGATCTCGAGCTGGAAGTCGGGAAAGGCCTGGAGCATCATCGTCAGCCCGCGCATGAAGCCCTCGAGGCTCGACATCTCCTGGCTGGAGATCGCCGCGCTCCCGCCGGCCATCAGCCCCGCGGTCGTCTGCAGGCCACCGCGGCGAATCTGGAAGTTCTCGTCAATCAACTCAGCGGCCAGCTCGCGGTCACCGTTGTTGATCACCTCGCGGATGACGCGTAGGAAGATCTGCTTGTTGTCGTCGGTCGACATCGCTGCTTTCTCCTTCGTGAACGAGGCGGCTCGTGGCAAGCGCCTTTGAGGTGAAACGCGAGCGGCGCTCCCCCCGGGAGAGGAGCGCCGCCGCAGTCAGCCCGGCTTACTTGATGCCGAGCACGTCCTTGATCGACTGGACCGTCGCGGCCGACAGGCACTTGGCCCTCGGGTCGGCCTTCCAGGTCCCGTCCTTGTACGTCGACACGAACGAGCAGGCGACCATCGTCGGCTGTCCGCGCGTGTAGGTGAGCGGCCCGGTCAGGCCGCCGACCGTTTCGCCCTTGAGCGCGTACAGGCCACGCTTGACGTCAGCCGACGTCGACGTCGGCTTCAGCTTCACGTTCTTCGCCACCGTGGCGAACAGCTGCAGGCCCGCGAACGGTGCACCGATCGCCTCCGTGTAGAGGTCGCCCTTCGTCAGGCTCGGCGCGTACTTGGCCAGGATCGAGTGCAGCAGCTTGCCGCCGGCGGTCGTCTTGTCGGTGACCCCCAGGCTCGGCGTCGTGATCAGCACGTCGCTCTTGCCGATCTGCTTGCTCTGGTTGATCCCGATCGTGCCGTTGCCGCCGATCATCGTCGGCACCCAGCCCTGCTGGCGGCACTCCTGCAGCACACGCACGACGACCGCCGAGGAGGTCGAGATGAACGACGCGTCCGCACCGGAGTTCTTGCCGGCGAGGCAGTTGGCGGCGAAGCTCGGCTGGCTCGCGGCGATCCGCGAGCTGGCCCCGACGGTGATCCGCCCGATTCGATTGGCGAACGCCGAGATCACTCTGGGGAACGAGGCGCAGATCGGCGCCTCGGCGCAGTAGAGGATGGCGAGCTTCTTCTTGCCGTCCTGCTTTGCCGACAGGATCGCCCGGTAGAGGCCCGGGAACGAGCTCGACCCGGTGCCGAAGAAGTCCGGGTTGCTGAACTCCGCCCGTGACTGGCCACCGCCGCCGATCACCGGCACGCCGGCCTCCTGGGCAATGGCGATCCAGGCATCGGTCTGGAGGCTGTAGTTGCCGACGATCGCCACCGGCTTGACCTGCTGGACGAGTTGCCTCGCGGCCGCGGCGGCCTTCGTCGCGTCGCCGGCGTCGTCGAGGATCGTGAGCTTGACCGGGCGGCCGTTGATGCCGCCGTTGGCGTTGGTCCACTTGACCCACGCCTCGTCAAGCGTCTTGGCTGCCTTGATCCCGCTCTCGAGCGGGCCTGAGCAGGTACAGATCGCGCCGATCTTGATCGCGGGACCCGTCGCTGCCTTGGGCTTGCTCGCCGCGAGCGCGGGAGCGCTGCCGGCGAAAACGGCAAGAAGGCAGAACGCGGCAAGCGCCGCGAGCCGCCATGACTGGTGTCGTTTCATGTGTGAATCTCCTCCCGACAGCGGCGCACGCCAACGGGCAACGCGACCCGATCGACGGGTCACGCTTCCGGCACGGCGTCGCCGCGTTTTTGTCGGAGTGCGCCGCTCTACGCCGCAACTCCTTGAGTTGTTCTCCCCTCGTCCAGCGCACTTCTCCAGCTGGACGCCGCGACTATCCCACGGGCGTCGCCGGCGAGCTATCGCTTTGGAAGGGGCGACCTATAGCCCGTGCGCGACCGGGTCGAGCAGCTCGTGGAGCTCAGCCCGCATGCCGTCGTACAGCGCCCGCTGCAGCGGCGAAAGCTGGCGGTCCGCGCGGCGGACGAGGTTGATCGGCAGATCGATGTGGACGTCGTCGATCTCGATCTGGCGCAGCGTGCCGGCGAGCAGCTCGTCGGCGACCGCATGGCGCGGCAGCAGCGCCACCCCGGCGCCGCCGCCGATCGCGCGCTTTGCCGCCTCGGGGTTGCCGAGGTCGAGCCGCACCGGCCCGAGCTCGACCCCTGCGTCCGCCACGAGGCGGTCGATCAAGGTCTGGCGCGCGTGGTCGCGCGGCGCACCGACGAAGCGCAGGCCCTTGAGCTCATCGCGAGAGAGCTTGTTCGCGATAGGCGGGCCGTCGACCGCGGCGACGAGGATCAGCTCCTCGACTCCGACTGGCTCGACGATCAGATCGACGCCGCGTAGGCCCTCCGGCGCGAACGTCAGCGCGAAGTCGCAGCCCCCGTTGCGTACCGCGTCGTGGATCTGGTCCTGGGTCAGGACGTCGAGCGCGACGTGCGCCTCCGGGTACTGCTGGCAGAAGCGCCCGAGCATCGGCGGCAGCACGTACGTGCCGATCGTCGGGCCCGCGGCGACGACCGCCGCGCCGTGGCTTCCGCTCGCGAGGCCGCCGAGCTCGCGCTGCAGCTCCGCGGCGCGCGTCAGCGCGTCACGCGCCCAGCGATACGTCGTCTCGCCCGCCTCGGTCAGCTTCAGGTGGCGGCCGTCGCGCTCAAACAGGGGAGCGCCGAGATGCCGGCCGAGCGCACGGACATGCGCGGTGACGACGGGCTGCGACAGGTACAGCTGGTCCGCCGCGCGGCTGACGCCGCCGAGCTCGACGACGGCGCAGAAGACCTCGAGCTTCTGCACCGTGACGCGTCCGTCCATGGCCCATGGATCAACGTGCACGCCGCTCATTATCGTCGCGTGCGGCGCGCTGGGCAAGCGGTGCCCAGGTCGCCGAACCTCGACAGACTGAAGATGCCCGGCTAGCGAGCGATGGTGTTGTAGACGTCAAGGACCGTCGGCTCGCCAGGATCGATGCCAACGTCAGCGAGGACCGGCATCAGATCCTCCCCAAACGCGGCGAACTTCTCCTGCGAGTCCCAGATCTCACTGACGCGGACGCCGCCATCGACGATGAAGCACACGTGGTACTCAAGGCCATCGGGGGGAAATTCCCCCGCATCCTGGAGCCGACGAATCACCTCGTCGTACTGCTCGGTAGACGTAGCACCGCCGGGAACAAAGCGAACAAGGATGCTCATGGCAACCCTCCGGTTCGGTTATCCGCCGACCCTACTCTCACTCGGCCGGCCCGTGGGATTCGTCACGCGCGTCGCTATCCGCGCACGAGGCTGATCTTCTGCGCCGCGTTGTCCCCGAACTCGCTGCGCGCCTGGATGTCCAGCTGGAGCACCTGCCCGGGCGCCCACGCGACCCCGGTCTTGGCAAGGCACTGCGTGAGGTTCACCGAGAAGGTCAGTGTGTTGCCGGCGCTGGCCACCTGATCGCCCGCGCCGTCGACGATGCCGTCGCCTGCCAAGGAGAGCGTCGGCGACAAGGCCGAGTACGAGCTCGCCGGGCAGTTGCCCGGCCCTGGCGCCGGCCCACCTCCGCCTCCCTGCGGGGCGTTGGGCACGTCCGCCGTGTACTTGAGGCGACCGATGTCGACCCAGTCGCTGCCTTCACCCGAACCGGCGATCGGCTTGCGCTGCGGACGCCAGAACGTCATCGACACGATCGCGTCACCGGCGCCCGCGACCGGAATCGGGTTGCCGGGGGTCCCCGGCGTGCCGGCCGCGGCCGGATACACGACCGAGCCGGAGGCGCCGCCCGAGCTCCAGCTCGTCAGCGCCGGCGTCGTCGAGAACGCGTAGTTGAGCACGCCCGGGAGCTGCGTTTCGGCGCCGTCTCGCGTGATCCGCTCGACGAACGCGTCGCCCGTGCCGATGTCGGCCACCGTGGCGCCTGTACGCAGTTGGAAGTCACCGCTCGGTCCGACCGACAGGAGGCCGAAGCCGTCGCCGTCGGAATCGAACGCCGCGGGGAAGGGTCGTGCGCCTTCGAGTGTCATGCCCGTACCGCCAAGAGAGCAGTAGCGCAGTCCGCCGCAGTCGAGCTCGACCTGGGCGCCGGACGCGACCTGGATCGCGAGCGTCTGCGCCGAGGCCATCGCAGCGTCGATCTGGGCGTCCGTGACAGCGGCCGCGTTGGCGTTCAACGACTGCGCGAGGTCGAGCTTGAAGTTGGAGAAGATCCTGAAGCCGCTCGCCGCGCTGGGCTGCGGGGCGCCGGGGTTCACGGGCGGTCCTATCGGCGGATCCGCGGCGGCCCGCGCTCGCGCTTGGCCGCGCTCGAAGTTGTCCAGCACCAGATCGCCGTCGTCGTCGACATCGAAGGCGCCGGGCAGGCCGTCCGCGTCCTGATCGCGACCTGCGCCGGAAGCGCCCGTCGCCGTCGACCGAACGCGTCCGAAAACACCCGCGCCGATCGGCGCGCCCTTCTTCGCCCGCGCGGTCAAGGCGGAGCCGACGAAGCGCCGCGCGGGCGGCGCCTTGAGCCTCGCGTAGCCCTTGACGATCGAGATCGTGCCCAGCACCGCGCCAGCCTTGACCCCGACGATCACCCTCGTCGGCTTCTTGGCGTCGACGACGATCGGGCCGGCGTAGACGCCCTTGGGGTCGCGCAGATGCAGCGAGACCGTGCCAGCAGGCGGGACGAGCCTGAACGTGCGGCCTGTGGCCTTGACCGCACGGGCTTTGCCGTTCGCCGCAAGGGCGACCACCGTGTAGCCGGGCTTCGACAGCTTGCCCGTGACCGGCCTGTTCGCCGCATGCGCGGGAACGGCGAGCCCGGCGCCGAGCGCCAGAGCCAGCGTGGTCGGCACCACCTGCCTGCGAAGGCTCCACATGGGTTCCCTATCGGCTTGCGCGCTCAAGGTATGAAGCTCGAATGCGCCTGGGCGGACGCATGGCGTAGCGGCGTTGCCGGCTCAGACCTCGGACGTTGGTCCAGCGGGCGTTAGTCGGCCCACCAGTCGCGCCGACCCTCCACGTCTCCACGCGGATCGTCACCGAGGCTCGGGGCACCGATGACGAGGATCTCGAGGCCGTCCGGCCCGGCCTCGTAGCCACGCCACGTCCCCCGCGGCACGCGCACCACGTCCCACTCCCCGATGTCGACGATCTCGTCGTCGAGCTTCATCCGCCCGCTCCCACGCACGACCACGTACACCTCCTCCTGCCGCTCGTGCGTGTGGCCGTAGGGAAAGCGGTAGTCAGCCGGGATCCGCTGGTAGCTCAGGCCGGACTGCTCGAGCCCGAGCGCCTTGGTCGCGTGGCGGAACTCCAGGTCCGGCGGGCCGTCGAAGTTGGACCCGACGTCCTCGAGGTCCTTGAGGTTCGTGAGGGTGAACGGCATGGTCGCGACGGTAGTCCGTCGTACGGCTCGACCGCAGAGGTCTGCTGAGCCAGCTACAAACGCTCAAGCAGCGCCACACACTCGATGTGGCGCGTCTGCGGGAACATGTCGACCGGTCGGACGCGCGTGAGCGTGTAGCCGGCCTCGACGAGCTGGGCGGCGTTCGGCGCCAGCGTCGTCGGGTTGCAGGAGACGTAGACGATCCGCTTCGGACTCGCCTCGATGATCCGGCGGACGATCTTCTGCGACAGCCCCGAGCGCGGCGGGTCGACGACGAGCACGTCCGGCCGCCCCGCCCGCTCGACGAGCTCGCGCATCGCCAGCCGCACGTCGCCGGCGAAGTACTGCGTGTTGGAGATGTCGTTCACGCGAGCGCTCTCGATCGCGTCGGCGACGGCCTCCTCGACGACCTCGATACCCCAGACCTCGCCGGCGCGTGGCGCGAGCGTCAGGCCGATCGTGCCGATGCCGGAGAAGAGGTCGTAAACGCGCTCCCAGCCCTTCAGCTGGGCGTACTCCGCGGCGACGCCGTAGAGCTGCTCGGCCATCTCGGTGTTCGTCTGGAAGAAGGCGTCGGGCGAGATCGCGAGCTCGAGGTCGCCAAGCCGCTCAGCCAGCCGCGGCGGGCCGGAGAGGTGTTCGGTCTCGCCGCCGGTCGTCGTTTCGGCGAGGCCGGACGTGCGCGTCCAGAAGACACCGCCATTGCCCGGCACGGCGGCGGCGAGCGCGTCGCCGTCGAGCACGCCGTCGCTGGTGATCAGGCGGATCTGCAGCTCGCCGCTGCGGCGCCCCTCGCGGATCACGAGGTTGCGCAGAAAGCCATCGTGCGTCCTGCGGTCCCAGGCTTCGAAGCCCTGTTCGCGGCAGAACGCGAGCACCGCGCGGCGCGCCTCGTTGACGCGCTCGGAGACGAGCATGCAGTCGTCGACGTCGACGATGTCCTCCCACGAGCCCGGGGCGTGGAAGCCGCAGACGAGGATCGGCGTCGCGCCCGAGCTGTCGGTGCCGAACGAGAACTCGACCTTGTTGCGGTAGCGCCACTGCTCGGTCGCCGCGATGATCGGCTCCATGGCGAAGCCGTCGAGCTTGCCGATCCGGCGCAGCGCGTCCTCGACCTGCTCGGCCTTGATCTCGAGCTGGCGCTCGTAGGGCAGCACCTGCCACGGCGCGCCGGGGTGGTCGGCGACGGCGGGGATCCTGTCGGGAGCGGGCTCGAGCAACGCGACGGTGCGCGCCTCGGCGTAGGCGCGCTTGCTCTTGGTGATCTGCGCGCGGACACGATCGCCCGGGATCGCGCCGCTGACGAAGACGACGTAGCCGCCCTCGAGCCGGGCGACGCCGTTGCCGCCGTGGGCGAGCGTGTCGACCGTCAGCTCGACCTCGGCCCCGCGCTCGGGCCTGGCGACATGGGTATCTGAACCGCTCACGGACACGCGGGCGAGGCTACCGCGAGCGAGCCGTCAGCCCCGAGAGCAGCCGGGCGAAGACACCGCGCAGCGTCTCCTGCGCGTACGTGTGGCTCGGGCTGCCGTTGGTCAGCACCGCGACCGAGATCCGCCGGCCGCCCTTGCGCAGCAGCGCGACCTGATGGTCGACGGCGCCGGTGCCCGCGCCCCAGCCGCCCTTGAAGTACAGCTTCCAGCCGGGCAGCTTCAGCTGTCCGATCCCCCACCGCTGGTACGACACGACCGTCCGCAGCAGCCACATCGCCGTCGCCCGGTGCCGCCGCGGAATCCGCTGGTCGATGTGGAGGAAGAAGCGCGTCTGGTCCGATGCGTCGATCCGGCTCGCCCCCCAGGTGTAGGAGCCGAGCGCGAAGCGGCGCATGCCGACGGCACGCGCCTCGGCGCGCACCCGCGGCGCGCCGACGTACGCGAGCACGGCGCTCGCCGCGGCGTTGTCGGAGCGCTGGATCATCGGGTCCAGCAGCCGCCGGTCGGCGGCCCGTAGGCGCCGGTTGCGGACGCGCGGATCGTTGAGGTAGGTCACCAGCAGCAGCGCCTTGACGACGCTCGCGGAGGGGACGTCGTCGGTCCGGTGCCAGCCCCACAGTCGAGTCGGCGTGCGCACGGCGAAGTTGACGACGCCCTTGCGGCGCTGCGCATAGGCGCGCGCGGCGTTGACGTGCGGCTGCCAGCTCGCGGCCGGCGTCGCCGCCCGCGCCGAGCCGGCGGCGGGCACGACGACGGCGGCGATGAGCCCGATCGCCAGCAGCGGCGGCAACCTGCGGCGGCGCGCGGGGTCAGCCCGCGAGCAGCAGCTCAAGCAGCGCCTTCTGCGCGTGGCGGCG